>JAABUS010002082.1_pt1 | contig 39589 bp, 38 predicted proteins | sample 5560161 | NCBI WGS metagenome assembly JAABUS01 (sample SAMN10711885, study PRJNA513376) | rock metagenome | isolation source: Antarctica rocks | place: Antarctica: Victoria Land, Trio Nunatak nord | collected 2016-01-04
AATGAACTTCTAAAGAAACTAGCTCAATCGTTTCATGACTCTGATAAGAAAGATAACTATTGTAGAAAATATATTAATCTGATTCAAGAATTAAAGAAATTCAGCGATTTCTTTAATCAGTTTCAACGACTATACATCTATTTAAAGTATCAGAAAAATGTACTAGTCATTGATTTAAAAAATAAAATAAATTCTCATTTTTGAATCTTTTGAACAGCTCAGATGAAGTCACTCATTAAGCTATCAGATATTTGAAACTATCTGATTCACTTAAACAATAAACATAAAGCAGTTCAAGAGATCAAGAACAAACTACTCAAATGCAATAATTCAAAGATCATCATTTCTAAAGCAACTATTGCTGTTCAATCTTCTGCTTTGAAGTCTGACTGATCAAAGTCACGCAGCGCAGTTTTGACTAACGTCAAGAATGCAGACGTTCTAGTTAAAACCTGTTTTGTATGTCACAAATCAGATTATAGTTTCAAAGAATGCTTAAATCAATCTATCAAAGTCAATGCAGTTGACGAGAACTATGATCATTTCAAACTTGATACTGAATTAGAGTTCAAGTTAAAAAAACTAGTCATCTCTTCAACAATCACTGAAGTGAAGATTATATCTTTGTGCAATCTAGACGAAATTCTATTGAAAGAGAATTACTTTGATAAGTCGTTTCTAGTCAATGCTCTTCTCATCTTGCAGAACGAATCATTCAGTCTTTGCTCTTTGATAGACAGTGATTCAGTCGTTTATATGATCATACATATCAATCTAGTCAATAAAGTATGTAAAGAGCTGAAAATTCAACCTATATCACTGACAAAAGAGAAGTTAATAAAAGAATATGATGAAAAGATATTTAAGAAAACTATCACTCATAAAATTCTATTGAATCTCATCATTGAAAGTCATAAGAAATTGACTGTTTCTATGTTGATAGCTGACATCAATCATTACGAAGTCATATTAGAAAAATCATGAATGAACAAAAATGAAATATTACTGAATATGTGAATCAACATCATCATTTTTTCGAATCAATTAAATACTTTCATTTCGATTTTTTCAATCTCTCTCAATTCAAAGCACTCAAGTTGATCGCGATCAACTTCGTCTACTTTTATCTCTCAGTCAAAGATTTCTAGAATGCTCAAATAATCTGTTTCAACTACAATTCAGAAAGAGTCATTCTCAATTTGAAGCATAAACGTTGCTTCGTTCAAAACACTGTTGAATCGCTCAAAGAAGAATCAGACTAAAGTATTCGCTTTATTCATGAAGAATATCGATAGAAAAATCACGTACAACACTCAGTGCAATTTGAACGCTCTGAACGTCTCTTTCATCAAGAAAACGACTCAGAATTTGAAAGCTATTAAAGTCAAGCTGCTTTCAGAATATCATGATTTTCTAAATGTTTTTGATCGAGTTTAATTGAATAAGCTATCTTTGAATCGCTTCTACGATCATAAAATTGAGCTAACTAGTGATTCAACTTCTTCTCGTTGCTGAGCATATCAAATGTCTTTTCTCAAGCTTCTGAAAGTAAAGAAGTATTTGAATGAGAACTTGTCAAAGAAATTCATCACTTCAAGTCAAACTTTCTACTCGTCATTCGTTTTATTTGCTCTCAAAGCAAACAAAGATCTTCACTTCTGCATGAATTATCACAAGCTAAACGTCACTTTCAAGCGAAATAGATATTCATTATCTTTAATAAATGAGATCATTGATAAGATAGCAGATTGCAAGCATCTGACTAGAGTGAATATCATATCAGCGTTCAACAAACTTTGAATGCATTTCAATAACAAGAATTACATCACTTTTATCACTGCTCTAAAAGCATATAAATATCGAGTGCTATTCTTTGAATTAACTAATGAATTGATCTTCTTTCAGCAATATATGAACAATGTTCTATGAAAATTTCTGAATGACTTTTGTCAAGCTTATCTGAATGATATTCTCATCTATAGCAAAATCAGAAAGAAACATAGAAATCACGTCAGACTATTGCTGAGATGACTACGCGAAGCTGAACTACAGATAGATATTCAAAAGTGCAAATTCAATGTAAAGAAGACAGTCTTTCTAAAAGTCATTGTATCAGAACAAGATCTTTGCATGAATTCAAGCAAGATGATCATCATAGTTAACTGAACTACTTTGATCAATTTGAAAGAAATTCAAAGCTTCGTGAGATTTGTGAACTTTTATCATCATTTCATTAGAAACTTCTTCAAACTAGTCAAATCATTCACTCAATTGACTAGAAAAGACACGTCTTTTGTTTGAAACAAAGTCTGCATTCAAACTTTCAGAAATCTGAAGAAACAGATCAGTTTTGCTTCAGTTCTTCATCATTTCAATCTCAAACGTCAGACTATTTTGAAAATCAATGCATCAAACTATGTAAAAGATGAAATACTATCTCAGTATGATGATGAGAATGTACTTCACTTGATGATCTTCTACAGCAAAAGCATGATTCTCACTGAAATTAACTATCATATTTATGACAAGAAATTGCTAATCATTATTCGCTGTTTTGAACATTGATGATTCAAGCTAAAATGCACGAAGCTGTTTATTCAAATGTTCATTGATCATCAAACTCTGAAGATCTTCATGAAAAATAAACAGTTAACTCGACATCAAGTCAATTATCTGAACATTCTATCAAAGTTTAATTTTCAGATTATTTTTAAATCAGGCAAAATGAACACTAAAGTCGATGCGCTAATTCAAATGTCTTTAGCAAACGTCTTTAAATCAGCTAAACGACTTGAAGATTGCTTTCAAACTATTCTTATCTTTGATAGAGTTGATATTCTTTCTATTGACTTGAAATTGAACGTAAATTCAAAATCAGAAGTCAATCTTTATCAGAGAGTACAATTAGTCAATCAAATGAATGAGCTTTACAGTGAATATAAGCAAGCTAAAAACGACAACAAGCTCAAGCTTCATAGCACTAAGATGAAGAACTGCGAAATTATTGATGATGTTCTATTTAGAAAAAAATTACTTTGAGTTCTCAAGAACATGCATATGAAACTACTACAAGAAGTGCATGATCAATCTTTTATCTTTCATCTCAACAATAAATGAATTATTGATCTAGTTCAGCGCTTCTACTATTGATCAGATCATCAAGTTACTATCAAACAGTACATTTAAAACTGTCAAATCTATCAACAAAGCAAAGTCTTTAAAGATACAATCAATGAACTTCATTAATCTTTATCTATTTTACTAGAACGATAAAAAAATATAGTTATGAACTTCATAACTGAGCTATCTCTGTTGAAGAACTATAACGTTATTTGCATAATCATATGTCATCTTTTCAAAGAACATCACTATGTTCTCTGTCATTGAGAAGATGATGACATCTCAGTCAAAGAAACAGTCTGAATTATACTATGAAACGTTTATCAACTGCACAATCTACTCAGTTCTATTGTTTCAAATAGAAACTCTCAATTCATATTCATCATGTGAAAAAGTCTTTGTAAGTGACTATGAATTATTACTAGTTTATTCACTGCTTATCATTCTGAGATCAACAATCAAACAGAGTGAGTCAATCAAGACGTTGAACGTGAACTCAGAATCTACTATAATTACATGCAGAATGATTGAGCTAAATGAATATCTATGATTGAGTTCAGTGACAATGTCAATACATTCTCGATCATCTCAATGATTTCTTTCTACTTCAATAAAGAATTTCACTTTCAAATGAGTTTCAATTCAGATACAACTGACTACAAAATCACTCATGAATGAATTAAAGCTAGAAAATCAAGTGATATTGTCATTCAAATGAAAGAGTTACTGAACTTCAATCATCAACAATTGAAAAAGACTAAGCTGATTATTGAAGCTCAGATTAATAAACATAAATGAGACATCATTTACAAGATAAATGATCAGATCTGACTATCTTTCAGAAACGTCAAAATCACAAGATCATGCAAGAATTTGAAAGATAAACAGCTAGATTTCTACTCAATCATTGTCAAAGTTGAGACTTTCTATCATCTTCGTTTATTTACAAGCATGAAGCATATACACTCGATGTTCAGCTTTAAGATACTGCAATTGTATTCAAATGACTCTTTGTCAAATCAGCATATTGAATCACTCAGATCAATCACTATTGAAGACGAAGAACATTGAAAGATAAATGACATACTGAACTTCAGATGCTATCAAGATTGAATGCAGTACAAAGTCAAATGAAAAGATCTAAATAGAGACGACGATTGATACTATGTTGATAAAGAAAAATTCAATGACTTCGAGAAAGTTTTGAATGAATTTCATATGCTACATTCAAATAAATCGCGCTAAATAAACAAAACAACTGACAATAAAGCGAAAAGCGAGTCAGTAAACAGACTACATTCATGCGAACATGAATTTTCAAAGAGAAGAGTAATGTTACGAGTGTATCAAGATCATAAGACTGGCAAGGCTGAAACTCTAATCAATTTCTCGAGCAGTCAATGAACCTAGTACGCGAGCGAGAGTCTAGATCATGTAATCAATGCACTTCGTGTAAATAAGAATGACTCACTTCGCTCAAAAGCTTGAATTGTTTACTAGAGTTCAATGTTGATATGTCGAGCTGCTCTTGATCTTCAAGATTCTAGTAAAGTAATTGTACTGTTAAAATGCCTGTACTTCACGAGTGAAGTCGTTGCAACTGAATGAGAAGTGCGTCTGAAAGTGACAAGCAAGCAGACGATGTTGTTTATGAATGCAAGAAACTTTGATATATTTTGAGTAATTGAGTTAAAGGCAAGCTCTCAGAAATTTTCAAGTTTCTGAATCTAAAATTCGAACGATCAAAATATCATCAACTCTTGACTGAATTTGAAATAGAAAGAAGAAATCTCAAAATCGACATATCGAGCTTTTAGCAACAGTTGATTCTCTGATCAAATCGCTCGATTAGGTAGCAGAATCTAGCATAGCAATACATGTTGAGCACTGATTGCAAGAATGACAATGTAGACTATGTATTTTTCGTCTAAGAAAATTCAGTAAATTTCAATCTCTGCTTAGATATCGTTTGCTGCTTTCTTTCACTCACACTCAGTTAAGCATAAGTCACTTGAGAGAGAGAATGAAAACATGGTTACTTACCTTGAATATCAATACAGAATGCGATGGCATGAAAGCAAGCAAGCTTATTATAATAAAATTCAGATGGTGGTAGATTATTCGTCAACGCTATCAACATCAGTATCTATTCATCTATGAATACCTTTCAGTTGCTGGTAGCCTAGGCTCCCGAATTGATGTTTGCTAGATTTTCTTTGATCTAGCTGTAATCATTCTTCGAGAGACACTCGATTGCAGGAAGTGTAGTGACACTGTAAGTACTGACTCATTCGGAAGCGTGTGAGCACTGGCTGATCTAGTAGCAAGGCTAAGCGGTATTACGTGAGCTTTGTCAGAATAGTGATGCGCATGATCTTCGAGAAGCTTTACCGGGAAAATGCAGGCACTTTAGGGAAACGTTGACAGAAAATTGACGATTAGATGGAAAACAAGGTCATAAAGACCCGTGGAGTGGCGAAAGCACGCTGATATTAAGCTGCGTGCGAGATATCGCTTTTGCCAGAATCTTGAAGAACTGTCAACGCCGAGGCTTATGAAGGTGTTTGATGTTTGTGCTTGAGCTGTCCTGATAGCATTGAGAAATATTTTTCACCGGAGACTTTATGCTTAATTGCTCGATTCTTCAAGTTGTAGCAAGGTTGGGAAAGCTAAGAAACCAAGCAAGTATCGACTGCAAGATTTTACGGACAACAAGGATGAGTGGCTGAAATTGCATATTGGTAATGTGATGCTGGTTCGAGCCGAATTTCGGCCAATGGCATACGAGAATGTGAGTATTCTGTGATCGAGAGAAAGTTGACAATCCCTGAGTAGGCCTCGAATTTATTGGGACCGAGAGACGAGGCTCCGACACGGGTGTCCATATTTCTCAGCGTATTGAGCCCTGATCAAACAGTGAGACACAAGGAATCGACGCACTTTGGGAGACCTGGTATATACATTCCACAGTCTGTTCAGACTGCCGTAGGATCAGATCGCCCCACAGAAGAAGCATCCAATCTGAGAAGCCTACAATACTAGTGCCACAACAATTAGGATTCCCGCTCTATCTACTCCGGCTTTGAGCATTCGAGCAACATTGGTGCTGCTCGAACCAGAAGTCGCAGTTGCTATGGAGGAATGAATTGCAGAGCTCGCGACTTCCGCTGTAATACTACTAGTCGTGGTCATAGGGCTCAATCTGATTACTGTACTCAGGATGTTAGAGCCGCTGACCGCAGGTAACATGCTCAACGTAGTGCAAGCTTTTGCGTCGTCCGGACAGACCTCGGTACGATTCAAACTCTTGTCTTGAGGTCCCGTGGGCCCTGATTCGTATCTCCAAGTGACATTGAGATTCAGGAAGTCAAACTGACGAGGATCACTGTCAAGGTACTGCTCGTCACCCCATCGACCAAGAAACGAGAGCCAAGATGCAGGTGTGGAAGACTCGGATCCAAAGAATGTGCTATTGGTAGCGGTAGCTTGAATTAGAGTATAAGAGTATGCAGAAAGAATCGGGTCCCAGAGAAGCCCTGCGGAAGTAGTATCATTGACAGTAGCAGATGCGACGAACCTGGAATGGGTTCCCGGTACGGCGTAGTTGGCATGAGTTCCAATCGCACTGTAAATAATGGGACGAGTGCCAATTTTAGAGACAGCCTCATACGTGAAAGCCTGGCCACTCTGTTCCCAATCTCCTACGTGGTTTCCCAGATTCTGTCCATATACTGTATTACCTAAATTGAACGCGTAGAAGTACATGTAAAAGGCATCAACAATTCCACTACCACGATCATTGACTATAACGGCGCAAGACTTAACCCCTTGGGTCTCATGTGTTTCAGGGTCTGGCAGTACGCCATACAGCCATTGTGGATTCGCTGTCACATTACCTTTTGAGGTTAGATATATTGAACAAGCATCGAAGTCTGTCACACTGCAATTGCCAACAGTATTGAGCTGGTCCAAATTTGATAGATCGAAAGAGGATGGCCCATCGTTAATGACCGCGTAGTTGAACGCGGGATACGTGTTGTCGAGGTGGGCTTGAAGATCTGACGGGAGGTACAGCTCATTCTGGTCAAGATAGACCATTGGAGCTATAATTATGATTAGCATGGATTCCAAGATTTTAAAAAACCAGGCAGCACCATATGTATAGACGTAATGTGGTACGCCAGAAATCTGCCTCAAGTTTTTATGCGCTGCAACAGCATGGGCATAATATGTCATTTCAAGATAGAAAAGGCTTGACTTCATCTTCGCTGACCCACAAGGTGATTTCAACAGGTCGAAATAGGTGGAATGTACAATCACTTGGGTGTGGGCCACCAGGGGGTGCGCAAAGCATAGGCGGCCCCACCAAACACGCGATTGCAGAACTCAACGTACAATAAGCGGCATACCCTTCGTCATAAGAAAACATAATATCCGTACCACACGTGGTGGCAGTTACAGAGCACGCAGAGTAAGGTATAACGTTATGCTTAGCCGCTTACTGTACCTATGCTTCCTGGTGGATGATCGACTATATATGACATCATCGCACTGCATGACTGACAGATTAGATGGCATTTTCTTTACGAACGTGACGAGCAATACTTGCCTCTATATACGGAGTACCTTACTGGGTAGTCAATCTCTGATGGTGTGGTTTGACGAGACTGCCGTTTGATTGTGATCGGGCGAATCAACGTTCTCTACCCACTAGACAAAGATACTAGAATTGATGGGGCCATTTTTCAGAAGCACAACAGCTTCGCTATTTTTCTGCTTCTTGCCTTTTTCTGCTTCTTGCCTTTTTCTGATGAACATTTCATCGACCAAATCAATGCTGCCTTCAAGCTCGAAAGAAGTAAAGTACTGTGATGTACTTTAGGCGTCTGTAAGTGCCGGAAGGGCTTTCCCGGGACCGTTCAGCGGCAGCAGAAGAAACACTGCAGTCTAGGTACAGTCTTGAGTAACTCTTATTGTACTACTACTGTAGTGCGCGCTCATCTCTTCACATTTTAATTCTGTGTTATTCTCGTCTCTTTGGGAAGTGTAGCATCGAGTTGCCTACAGGTCCTATTGCACTGCATATCTGCATACAAGACCCAGGTCTTTCCCTCAATCCTAGAATGCATCAATTTTTGGGACTATATTTTCGTTCCTTTGTATTGCTCTTACTTATGGACGCCGGTGTAATCGGCCAGAAGCATCCACGAAACGGCGCTTGCATCATTGATCCTCTTCACCTACCGAATTCTTCTTCTCCCACGGAACCGTTTTCTTTGCCAGCCGCTTACGCAGCAGCAGCTCTTCCACAGGATCCAACAGCCCAATTGCAAATACATAACACTCTTGGCCTCTATCCACTTTCTATTGACTCTAAGAACTTCGCCGCACTCGATCGTGTTTTCACTTGCGATGTAGTCGCCAATTATTCCGCTCCGTTGAACGTCATTACGGGCCTCTCCCACCTGCAAGAAGTGCTGAGTGAAAGTCTATTTTACGTGACTACCCAACATTCGTTTGCAACGCAGGTTATCGATGTGCTCGATGAAGGTCGTGAGGCAAAGAGTCTTACCTATTTTACTGCCACCCACTTCGGTCAAGGGGACTTTTCTGGGCAGGTACGCTTCAACGTTTCGGCTATACTGTTGTCATGATAAGAAAAATTCGTCACTCTCTACTTGGGTTATTGAGCCACTAACATTCCGTGCGCGAGATAGGCTCTGTATGCATACGGGCAGTATCAGGATACCTGGGTGAGAAAGAACGACGAATGGAGAGTCAAGCTGCGGAATCTTGTATACATGGTAAGCCATCAGATTGAAGATGTCGAACTTGTTCGAGCTAGGTATTTGGCTTCTCGGGCAGCAGTAGCTGATGTTTGAATTTTCAGGGTTCCTTCATTGGCAATCAGTCCATATTTGCCGCGAGCCGTGATTCTTGAGCGACAGATTTATACTTTTCGCAATCAACGCATATGTCACTCATTCAAGGCACAGACTAGGTTACTCGTATTGAAAAGGTGCTTCGAACGATTCCAAATACAGGGAAGACTTGGTATGGGAATATGAAGGATGAATTGTAATCATTTAGGTCTGCTTCGCTACCTTGTTCGTAATTATGTATTTGTGTTGTAATGAATCCTAGCTAGTGTCGTATTCCAAACCACTTCTGTATCAAATTGGTATTGTAGAGCTTGTACATGTAGCGCTGCCGCGTTTGACGCCAGTTAGTCTCATCTGTGGCCTCAACAGTCAACAGTCAAGTTGGAAATCATCAAAGGATAGGTAAATGTGGTTGTGAGAAATTACACTTACGCAGCGATCTTCGGCGTCGAGAAAAATGACAACAATCGCAACATCACTAGCTAAGGCCTTGCCTAAGCCAAAATACACAGGTGAACACGAACAGCTACCAAGTCACACACAATCGAAAGGCCCCCGGATCCTTGGAGCAGGAGCACTTGACGAACTGCAAATTGTCCTTCAGGTGAGCTCACCAATATGGAGAACAAAGCAGCCAATAAATACTAAAAATCCGTTAGCGAACTGGGCCACCAGCATATCGGGCACGAGCAGGATGGCGCCCACGAACAGCAGAAGATTACGGTGACGGCGGCGCGTTCCCAGAGATTCCTGTAGCACAGTATCCTCTCGACATGGGCAGAAAATCATCGACAAGCTTGAATGCGCTCACTGTTCAGGTAGATGCTGAAGGCAAGGTCAAGTATGATGCCATCGCACGGCAAGGCCACAACGATAAGCGGATTGTACATGCCTCATTCAAAGATCTCATTCCTCTTCGGCAGCGAGCAGATGTGAGCGAGATCTCACTAGATCGGCCATCGGAGGAAGACGTTGCTGCACAGACGGAAAAAACCAAGAAAGCCTTGGAGACTTTGGTCAATGGTGCAATGGCTGCTCAGAAGCCCAAAAATGTGCAGGGAATAACAAGGAATGATCCAACATATGTTAGATACACGCCGGCAAACCAAATGGGAGACGTCGCGCGCAAGAACGATAGGATTATGAAAATCGTCGAGAGGCAGAAGGACCCAATGGAACCTCCAAAATTCAAACACAAGAAGATCCCTCGGGGACCTCCGTCACCGCCGCCGCCCGTAATGCATTCGCCGCCGCGTAAGCTGACCGCGGAAGACCAGGAAGCCTGGAAAATACCGCCACCTGTCTCCAATTGGAAGAACCCAAAGGGTTACACAGTTCCTCTCGACAAAAGGTTGGCGGCAGATGGGCGCGGCTTGCAAGATGTTACTATTAACGACAAATTTGCTCAGTTCGCGGAAGCGCTTTTCACTGCCGACAGGCATGCAAGAGAAGAGGTAAAACAACGTGCACAGATGCAGCAGAAGCTTGCCGAGAAAGAGAGAATGCAGAAAGAGGATCAGCTACGAATGCTGGCTCAGAAGGCTCGAGAAGAAAGAGCAATGACAGGTAGGCGGCAGTCTCGAGCAAGGTCATACAGTGGCAGCAGGAGTCGTTCAGCATCGTCTTCGAGTCGGTCAAACAGTGAGGACGATGAAGCTGCGAGAGAGCGAGAGCAAATGCGACGCGAGAGAAGGCAGGAGAACGAAAAACAACTGCGACAGTCACGTATGGGCACGGAACGAAGAATTCAAATGATCGCCAGGGAGCAAAATCGAGACATCTCCGAGAAAGTAGCGTTAGGCTTAGCTAAACCAACGCAGTCTTCAGAGTCGATGTGGGATTCAAGGCTATTCAATCAGACTAGTGGTTTCGATACAGGTTTCAACGAAGATCAGGCGTATGACAAACCGCTGTTTGCGGCGCAAGACGCTATAAGCAGCATATATCGGCCGCGTGCGAATATGGACGATGATGTAGATGAGGAAGTTGCTGGAACAGAGTATGAGAAGTTACAAAAGAGTAACCGGTTTGAGGTGCTCGGTAAGCCAAAGGAGGGTTTCAGGGGTGCTGCTGACGCTGAGGTGAGTGATTATGATCTCTGTGCGATTGTACGCTTGCTGAGTGGGATTATTCACTATAGGCACGGGAAGGGCCGGTGCAATTTGAGAAAGATTCGGATCCATTCAATATTGATGGCTTGATTAGGGATGCAACTGGGGGTGCGGCGGGTAAGAAACGATATGGTATAGAGGAGCCAGAGTCGAGGACGTCAAAGCGGGCTAAAGTGGACGATGATTGAACCGTGCGAGTTCTTCGGATCCAAAATCGGGATTTAGCTGAGTGTTATGGCGGAAAGGTTATGATAGGATAGCCACTTATCTGCCGTTGTCAATCAGATTCAATCCCACAGAAATGGGTCGGCGCATCAACGTGTCAGATCATTCAAGATTTGATATTTGACACCAGTAATTAGCCTATGCTAGGCTCTATCACCATCCTCCTCGTCACCAATCCCAATCCATTCGCCCTCGATTTCTATTGAATCCTCAGCATAGCCATTGCCATTGGTGATAGCCCCTGTACGCTTTCCGCTCGTTCGATCTTGGCTAGTCGTTGATTGTAGAAGGAGGTAATCGAGCGCATAGATGTTATCATCTGCCATCTTTGCCAGATCGGCTTGGATCTTTGAAACCGCTTTTTGGACCGTCCTTAACTCGGCCGCGAACGAAGCGCTACAATCCTTCAGGTAAGCTCCATGTGCTATCAGCAGCGACTCGATCCACCGAAGGTTGAATTCGAGATGTGGGCTTTCATCAGTCGCTTGAGCGACGAATCTTAAAAGTCGAGCAAGATATACCGTGGGCAGATGTTTGACAACCAGGGCCACATCGTCAATAGGGATAGCTTGGTAAATCCGGCGGATCAAGGGTTTCTCGTTGAGTCGAAAGGCCATGACGAGGGCAAGTAGGTAGTCTTTCTCATCAACAGCCGCAAAAGTGGTAGCTGGCGTAACGTTGATATCGAGATCGAAGGGATCGAATTGCAAGGCGCTATCGAGGGAGTAGACCAACAAGCCCTCTGTAGATGCCGCACAGAAGGCTCTTCCGGTAGGAGAAAATGCAACGCCCGGTACACGTACTTCTGGTCTTGTCCTCCTGGCCGAGAGGTGGCCACGACTGGCGCCGGGCAAGGTACGGTCAATGCGATTTTCGAGGTCCGACGCCTCGCCGTCCTGGTCTAGCAAACCCGTAGGACCGGCTTCGGTAAGTCTACGGCTGTTGAGGAATTCTTGAGTGCCATCCAAGGAGAGGTTGACGGACACGGTAAATTTTTTGACCAGCGTAGCGGATTGTACATCGTAAAGACATACGTACTTCGAGTCCCCACCTGCGATCACGCAAGTGCCGTCTGTACTGTAGGCTATACAGTTAAAAGCCTTGGTCCCTGCAGCGTTGGCCGCAGTTCGCCGATCTGTAAGCTTCCGACCTCCAGAAACGTCTCGGCGGCCGTCAACACCACTTTCTTGGGTGGCTTCAGATACTGACCAGAATGTGAGTTGTCCATCCAGGGTAGAAACCGCCACTTGTTTTGAGTCGGGTCGGAACGCAACATGAAGGACGTCGGCCAGGAGTTGTAGCGGCTCACTGGTTTGAGTTCGACTGAAGATGCTCCATAAGCGTACCGTGTGGTCCCAACTGCCACTTACGAGGGTGTCACCGGAAGGGGCGAAGGCCAACGAACCAACAGGGCCTTCATGCCCTGATAGCTGATCAAGTAATTGACCGGTTTGGACAGACCATATATGTATTTCAAACGAATCAAGGGAACCCGCACACACCACTTCACCACTAGGGTCAACAGCAATTGAAGAGAAAGACAATCGCGTTGGGGCGGTGAATGTTCTAAAATTTCGAAATCTTATGAGATCCCAGGCTCTGACTGACCCGTCAAGACTTGATGTGAATAGTACATTGCCTCTTTTAGCAAATTCGCATGCAGTGACGCCACTTGAATGCTCAGTGAAGGTGACTATACAGAAGCCCGACTGTGTGTCCCAAACCTTTATCTTACCATCGTCCGCGGTGGTGATAATGCGCTGGCCGTCGGGAGAGTATACTAAAGCATTCATCGAATCGAAGTGTCCCTGCTGCTTCAGGATGTATGACTCAGATTGCCATTCCCATACAAGCAGTTGGCCGAGCTTCGAAGCTCCGAAGGCTAACCATTCCCCGGACTTATTGATGCTCACGTAGTCTATTTCGTTTTGGGATATGCTGTCTCCGAGTGAGCGGATTGGCAGTCTGTGGTAGAGCCCTTTCAGAGCAACTTACCTCAATGTGTGGATCGTGCTGAATTCGGGTAGTTCGTATAAGACGAACAAGCCATTGGAGAAACCTGCGACAAAAAGGTTGGATTTGGCATGATAAGCTGCACATTTCACCTTCGCGTTGATCTGCATAAAATAATGCCGTTGAACAATCCTCCACCGGTCCGGAGAGTCATCGTCGCCAAGCGTATCAACGTCGTCAATGACTAGCCCTTTACGAGAATATTGCCATTGAAACAGAGCACCATCCTGGCTGATAGTATAGATCTACGAGTTGTATAAGCTAGTATTCCTATGTCCGGAGAACGCATTGAAGATTACCGCTTCTTGATCTTTTGAAAACCAGGCTCCAAGGAGTCCTTCCCGATGACCCGCTAAGGTTGTAGGAACGAAACCTTCCTCAGGATCAAGGCTCCATATTCTGGCTGTGAGATCTTTCGCGGCACTCAAGAAGAAACGTGAATCGCTTGACCATTCCAGGTTTTGCACAGTGTCATGATGTCCAGCATAAACCCTATGTCGAATGAAGGGGGCAAATTCAAGTCCGTTCTCTGAGCCCGCATTCGACTCTAGAACCGGCGGCGTGTTCCAGACTTCTACAAAGCGTCCAAGACCAACAGCGAAATGGCGACCTGATGGCGAAAAGGCTAAGGCAGTAACAGTCCCTTGGAAGGAAAAGTGGTGTAAGGTGATCCGTCGCGGGAAGTTGGTGAGTATTGCGCGACCATCTTCATCGACTGAAAGCAGAAGGTTCCCGCGTGGGGTTAGGGCTATGCGAGATATATTTCTTTGGTGGGAAAATGGAAGGGTGTATGACTTATTGCTAGAAATATTAGCTACAGGATACAGGGCCAGCGGGTAATAGAAGAAGGTCTGGGACCCTACTTGATCAGATCAAAACATGTCACCCGATTTCCTACTGGTGAGAGAAGACAAGTGCCATCGGGAGTAAAGAGGAGGTTCCCTTTGCAGTAAACTGTGCCTAGTAGATTTGAAAACTTATCACGAGCGTGAGTTTCTAAGGATGAAATACGGGTGGGCCACATACCTTGAAATCGGTCTTCATAACAGCTAGCCGCTACATAACCTTGGATTATATGCGTGACATTTTCTCCAATAATACTATCATTATCGATTAGGTTTCTTTGCTCGATTAAAGAAGAAATCTATAGTGGTGATATGTATTATCTAACCGGGAACTAACGTAATGTTACAGGAACTAGCGACAAGGCTCAGACCACCAAAGCTTCCTTAATCTGGATTAGACTCCAGCGTTCGCGCATGGAGCACAAAGTATCCCCTTAACCACCACATTTTGTTTGTGAGTGAATCGCTTCGTACTGTCACACCAAGGTCCACTGCACCATACCCACTCCAAGAGTCTTACATTTAGCTGCTTCAGTGTTTGAGGCTATCTGGAGAAATCACATCCTCAAGTCATTGTCAGTCTTCAACGGAAGCCTCGAACATGGCACCAGCAGCGTCCGAGGCGGCTTCGCCGATTGGAATCGCCAATGTGAGTAAATACTGACGCCTATCTTCGCTGTGCTTGGGGACCGACCTCTGATTGCTGACGCCATCTAAATAGCTTCCAAACCAAAGGTGCACAGTCTATTCTACCCCCAACTTCACCAAAGCGCAAAGAGGCTAAATATATCATGATAGACACAAAATTGTTGCCAAGCGAGGAGCAGCTTTTACGATTATGGTACCAGATATCTCTAACTCTCGAAATGTAGCTTAAGTGCTAAAGCTGAACTGTTCTAGGTTGCGGGCGAATCGGGACTGGGCAAAACAACTTTCATCAATACCTTGTTCTCTACAACTATCAAGAATTACGCGGACCATAGACGTCGTCACGCAAAGCAAGTGGACAAGACTGTTGAAATAGAAATTACCAAGGCCGAACTTGAAGAAAAGTTCTTCAAAGGTATAGCGCGTCCCGCGCAATTCATAGCGTCCCGGAGCTGATCGTCTAATAGTTCGCCTTACGGTCATTGACACGCCTGGATTTGGGGATTATGTGAACAACCGCGATTCGTGGATGCCAATTATCGAGTTTCTGGACGACCAACATGAGTCTTACATGCTTCAAGAGCAACAACCTCGTCGCGTTGATAAAATTGATCTCCGAGTTCATGCCTGTCTGTACTTCATCAGACCTACCGGTCACACGTTAAAACCCTTGGACATCGAAGTAATGAAGCGCTTGAGCTCCAGGGTCAACCTCATTCCAGTTGTGGCCAAGGCGGATACCCTGAGCCCTGCAGACCTTGCTCGGTTCAAGCAGAGAGTGGGCAGGAATCTTCCCCGTGGGACACAGGTCTTGAGCTGACTTGTGCAATAGATTCGAGCCGTGGTTGAAGCGCAGGGCATAAAGATCTATCAGCCACCGCTTGAAGAAGATGATGAGGCCGCTGCTCAGCATGCCCGAAGCTTAATGGCAGCCATGCCTTTTGCAGTGATTGGTTCAGAAAAGGATGTGAAGACTGGAGACGGCCGCGTCTTGAAAGGGCGTCAATATTCATGGGGTGTTGCAGAGGTTGAGAATGAGGACCATTGCGATTTCAAGAAACTGCGGTCTATCCTCATCCGAACCCACATGCTGGACCTGATTCACACTACCGAGGAGATGCATTATGAGGCATACCGAGCCCAACAAATGGAGACGAGGAAATTTGGTGAAGCTCGTCCGCGGAAGCTTGACAACCCAAAATTCAAAGAAGAAGAAGAGAGCCTACGTAAGAGATTTACGGAGCAGGTCAAGGTTGAAGAGAACAGGTTCAGACAATGGGAGCAAAAGCTCATCTCTGAACGCGACCGTCTGAACAAGGATCTTGAGAGTACCCACGCAGCGTACGCCTTGGTCAAATAATTCAAGTAAAATCCCAGCTAATCAATATGATAGAATCAAAAACCTCGAACAGGAGCTAGAGCAGATGCAGGGTAGCGTACAGCGAAGCCATGGTCGCGGCCGTTAAGTGCGGATGAGTGAAAATTATGTGGGTAATCAAAAGCGCTGGACTTGGTTCCTCATGGAGAACGAGCGCAGTAACGCAGGTGCTCAGTTCTCTCTTCTTAGACTGTCTTCTTGTTCTATCTGTCGTCAGTAAGCTCATGATTCCCCAATCCTTTCTACTGCAGTATCCTTCGGTCTAGGAGCTACCCGCTGTATGGGCTTCACCCGGCAATGGTATCAAGTGTTCGCCCATTTAGATAATTTAAAGCTTGAACACGAAAACCTTCCTGCATATGCAGGCCGCAGATCCGTGACTTTCTGTTTTACCGCACAGTCATGAATCGTAGAACATCACCTTGACCCAGCACCTGCCTCCGAGCTTATCTTCCCGTATATTATTACATCTCAAACATGTAATGATCTTCCCCAACCGTGAGATCACCAAGCTCACCGGGCATACTGGTCCGTACTCACCCCGCAAGCCTCTCCATCCGAAGCGCAGTCTCACCACCCTCCAGGACCCGTCCACTGTGTAACCTACTCCGCCGGCCTAGGCCAATACGTACCCTTCCCCCCCCACCCTTCCCTCGACAATCCTAGCCCTCCTTCAACCTTTCACTAACCAATCCCTCCCTGGCAAATCAGGTCCTCACCGGCTCCTCTGACCGCACCATCCACCTCTACAACCCTTCCAAATCCCACCCGTCAACGCCCAAATCCGGCCTCGTCCAAACCTACGCCGCGCACGGCTACGAAGTCCTCGACATCGCCGTCACCGACGACAATGCGCGCTTCGCCTCCGTCGGCGGGGACCGGCAGGTCTTCCTTTGGGATGTTGCCACTGCGCGAACACTAAGGAGATTCGGAGGGCATGTGGGCAGGGTGAATTGCGTGGCGTTTGGCGGGGAGGGGGATAGTGTGGTGGTTTCTGGGAGTTTTGATGCGAGCGTAAGGCTTTGGGATTGTAAGAGTCAGAGTGTGAAGCCGATACAGATATTTGAGGAGGCGAGGGACAGTGTGAGTGGGCTATGGGTGGGGGGACATGACATTGTGACCGGGAGTGTGGACGGGAGGATGAGGGTGTATGATTTGAGGATGGGGATGGTATTTGCGGATGTTATTGGGCGTATGTTGGCTCATCGTCCCCGTCACTATCAATGCCTCTATGCTTTCGCTGACGCAGTGGATGTTTGTTATACAGCACCCATCACCTCTGTCGAGCAAACCCAAGACGGAAATGCTGTCTTAGTCTCTGCGTTGGATTCGACGATCCGATTGATGGACAAAGGCAACGGACAGATGCTACAGAGCTACAGGGGACACACAAACAAAGACTACCGCGTCAGATCTTGTCTGGGGTTGGCGGACGCGGTGGTGATTAGCGGAAGTGAGGACGGGCAGTTGTATGCGTGGGATTCGTTGGAGGGAAGGGTAATCGAGAAGTTGAAAGCGCATGGCGGCAAGGTTGCCAGTGCTGTTGCTTGCAATGGGGCGAGGAAGGAGTGGGCTAGTGCTGGTGTGGATGGTTAGTCCAGTGGTAGGACTGCCTGAGAGGATTATGCTAACGATGTTTAGGCACCGTCTCGGTTTGGGGTATGCCGTTGTGAGGTACAAAGTGGGAGCAGAGCGTACGAGGCATCGGTAGGCCTCTTCCGTAGCAAAGTGAAAATCGCATTCAAATCATTTCGGAGGCCGTCAATCTTGAAAATAGATTTTCTTGAGAGGACAGATAGAAAAATCGAGAAGCATCCGGTGCTGGAATATAGCTCGATCCCTACCCGTTTTGATGGGATGCTCACACGGCCTGCTGCGAATGCTGCCAGTTTTTGCAAACATTTGCCGATTGGACCACTCCGAGGACATACAACAAGACTTGAGCTTGAATCAGCGTACGGATACTTGTCTTGATAGACCAATGATCAATGTGATCGCACGTTGAGCTACCAGGGCAGCCATCTTGAATACACTTTTGAAATTTTTTGCCACACCCAATACCCACTCCCTTGCGAAAGACCCTGGCCTATCCTTTACTCAGGATATTCTTGAATCAATGCCCAACAGCCCCGGTTTCTTCTACTCCCAAGGCCTCCATTGCCTGCTCCAAGACCTTTTCGTTGACCATAACTGTGCCAGCCCGGGCTGTACTCAGATACGACATGTCGATAGTTTCAATCAGACGTCCACCAGCACGTCCAACTAACTTGCTCGCCACGCCACAGACAATCCCGGTAGCCTCGAGTGGCAGCGGTTCGAGATCCAGGATGATGGGTTTTAGGTAATCTTCCATGCTACCAACAAGAACATCACGGCCGTCACCGAAATCGGATACGAGTCGCTTTTCCAACAGCAAAGAAGCAGGTTCGTCCTCGGTTAAAGTGAGACTCAGAAACTTTGGGTGGTGGACGAGGCATTTGATAATTCCCAGTTGAAGTCCGAGCTCATCCTTTGAGACTTTGCCGGGTTGGCCAGGGAGACCCGCGCACTGAACGAGACGAACATCAACATCGACTTGTGGGCTAATGTGGTGGCGCTTGAGCAGAGCAAAAGTCCGGGTTTGTAATTCACTTACAGTTGTGGGTGGAGGCGTTGAAGGGGATCCAGTGCTAAGTGATGATGTAGACGACGTTTGACGACGATGAGCGGCAGGGTTAATGTAGGCTTCCGCATTCTTCTCAAAAGCAAAACCGCGATCCTCGAGGGCACCAATGACCTGCCCGCGAGACTTTGCAGGCACCAAAATGTAATCCGAAAAATACGTGGTGATAAAGAATATGGAACTACCAACTTTTAGCACCTTCTACCTCGAGAATAACGAAATTGAACGTGCACGAACATGCCAGCCAGAGCTAGAGGGCTCGTAAGCTCCAGCACCCGCTGTCCAGCTTCGAGACCTTCTCCTACGACCGAGATCACGACGAAATCTTCGGATGAGATTGTAGCGCAGCCGGGCTCTACAGCCGCTCTTGATGCTTGAGAAAGCACAGGGAGGAATAATGATTGAGCCAGATCCTTGGAGCACACAATGGAGCACTCAATTGGTGTTATCGACACATTCAAAAACGGGTGCCGGTTTGCCCACGAGACGGTAGCCTCGAACGACCTGGTAGAATCCGCGCTGGCGCTGGCATCGTGAGTTGCCTTTGGGAAGAGTAGCTTGAGGATCGGTTGCAAGAAATGATGATACTGGGCTAGCGGAATGTGTATCAGGCTTAGTTGAGCTTCCTAGATGGCTCAGATCGAATCAGCCGAGTGTGACGTTTCTCCGTCAGTCTCACCACAATGCAAGGTTAGGCGCTGCTCGGAGACTGCTGGCGCCCACATCTTGAGCGTTGGCTGTCAACCATCACAGACTTACAACAAAGTGGATCTGGGCGGACATGAGTGTCATGGACTGCTCCATAGCGAAGATCATTAATCAGCTCACGCTGGATAGAAGGTCTTGTGGACGCTAAATGGTAGGCACAGAATTGACGGCGGCAAGTACAATGCTCGGTTTAGGCAACGCTCGACACAGTTTTCAATGAGCAGTGCGGCAATGCAAGCAATGATGATCTTTGCGGAGGGAAATAAGCAGGCGGACGGTAGAAGGTCAAGTTTGTTCGGTTCATTCCCAATTGTTCCATGCACGTGGTTGGACGTAATCAGACGTTGGGGAAGGGTATTTTGCGGTCAGGAAATAACACAAAAGAGAGCTGCTGAGGAAGGACTCGGGCACAAAGCGGTCCTGAATCGGTAGACAAGCCAAGGCAGAACAAAGGAAGGAAACGAAGAAGCGGTTTGCAATGTCAGCACGGGAATGAACGATGGGTTAGAAAGAGACTACAGTGGTTGAACTTAAACGAAAGGCCGACTGAATAATGATATTACGACAGACAGCATACATTACTCGGCCAGCTAAGTATAAGGAGGCTTGTCGTCCGTGCCCAGCATGTAGTCCAGTGAGGAGTCGTGAACCAAGTTGGATTGATGCACTGGTGGATGGTAAAAAGGGTATGCTATGCAGGATGCAGGATGCAGGCTGCAGGTGGGTGGTGGGTGGTGGGTGGTGGGTGGTGGAGCGTGGGGTAAAGTGTGGAGTGTGGAGGTGTGTGCGTTGTTTGGTGCTGCGGGCTGGCTGAGCGTGGGAGAAATGCGTGGGAGGATAAAGTAGGGAAGGCGTGTGTCTTTCTCTCTCTCTCTCTCTCTCTCTGAGACTCAAGGCCGAACGCGGGTTTTGCATGCAACTAAAGCTGGTAGAAAGTACCTGGACCAGGGTAGAGCAGAATAATGAGTAGATAAGTAGTGAGAAGTCCGTCGTAAGTAATACTCCGTAAGGTGCCTTGAGATGATGAACTGCAGTCTGTCGATCAGACCAGTACGTCGTATTCATATAATTGTTATTGTTGTTCTCGCCCTGCATAATTGAATTTTCCGGTGTGAGTGTCGTGGTGTGTATCATACCTTACTTGCCTATGAGAGCAGATAAGGCAGTAAACAACGACCGCTGGACCTGGATTTTAGTTCGTAGAGATGACGTAGGCCTTCAGGTGATCAACTTCGCTTTTCGCACAGGTTCCGGAATCCGGAGAGTAGGCCAGCGCGATCGGTCGACTACGGCAACGCCCAAACGCCGAAGAATAGAGGTAGTGGCTGCCGAGGAGTCGGTGTATGAGGTCCTGCTTAAGTACTGTAGCCTGTAGGTGTTGGCAAAAGGATAAGGAGGGTTGCATAAGGTAGCCAGGGACTACATGGCTACCTAGAGAGACCTTTGTAGCGAGTACGGAAATGGTTAGGAGGGCTTCTTAGGATGAAGGGAAAATGAAATCTTGGGCGGTAACAACGTACCTACCTTACCGTTGCCTCCTCACAAAAACCCAGGAAAGGCCAACGCTCTTTCTTGAACCACCCCGAAGTAAGTATCCAGGGCAATAGCCCTCACTGGCACGGTCGTTCAAAGACTGGGACCCAATCACATGATGCATTCAGTCTTCAATCTTGAGCAACATGGCTACTCCTAGTCTACATGTAATTAATGAAATCGCAATGGAAGTCTCTCTAATCTGGCACACCATGTCGAGCACCGGAGATGGAGCCGGTCCTCGGCATATAGGAAGCATATCAATCTATTTCCGCTGATTTCAAAGCATTCCATTAATTGCCCTTCCTAGATACCCGCCCGGAAGGAAAGGTCTGGGCCCGACATCGCTTCATCTTGCCTGCCTTCGCAGCTCACCACCCAACAGTCGTAACAGCTTGTTTGTCTGGGCCTTCCAGAATAGGCTGGCCCAATACCCACTCCACCCGATTTCAGTCTGCCCAGCTCAGGCACAAAGCTCGGGCAGTCCGTACAGCACTGCTTGCTGTCATTCTCAGCCACCCCTATGCCCCCTGCCTCTGCCACTCGGGTACTGTCCACTGTACGGTGGTTGAGTTGCAGAAGCGGGGTACCCCCTGTTTTGTTGAGGGCCCCATCCGCCAGAGCTGTGTGGGATCTGGGCTTGAGGACCAGTCATGGCATATGGTAACGGAGGTGGGCCTCCGCTTGAAAGACCCCCAGGTCCTATTGGTGGTGGCAGCGGTGGCGGAACGAAAGGAGGGAAGTTGAGGAGCGAGTTCCCTTGTGGTAGCGGACCTCTGCCCGGTGGTAGCGGCGGTGGAGGCGGTGGCCAAGGACCTCTGTAATTGGGTGGGGGAGGCGGGATTGGAAGTCCACCAGGACCAAGAGGGAAGCCCCGCGTTAGATCGTGGGGCAAGGGGGTAGGTAAAGGACGAGACGAAGTTTGTGATTGTGGCGGTAATGAGGAAGCTATGGTAGCTGTCGACATTGGCCGAGGTTCCTGAGGTGATGCCACGACCGGTGGGGGGGAATAAGAGCTTGACCGTTGCCGAAAAGGTGACCTCGTGCGAGACCTATGCCGTGGTGACCTGGACACGCTGCGTGAACTAGAATAGGACCTCCTGCTACTCCCGGAGGAACTGTATCTTCTCCGCTTGCGAGGACTTGTACTCCTGTCTATACTGTCACTCCTTCTGGCCGATTCGTCACTAATCTCAGTGCCATCATGCCGCCTTTTCATTCTCACACAGAAAGCCTTAGACCATCCATAGTATCCTTCGCCACGAATAAACTCGCCGGTCTCCTCATTTCGAATGATAGGCTGCCCCAGTTCGTCAATGTCCATCCCGATACCTTCCTCATCGCTCCCAATGGTCGTAGTGAAAGAATCAACCTCCTTCATGAAGCTCTTGACGGCCCTTATCAAGCTCTCATCTGCAGGTCTGGCGTTAAATTGAAGAGGTTTCACCTGCTGGGGGTTTATTGGTACTGTCGAATTAGGGATAATGTGAGGTAGAAGGTTGCCAGCTGGAAGATCATAATATGGTGTTGAGAATTCTCCATGGCTTGCCGGCATGATATATGGCGCATCTTGTTTACCTATAGAAGTCTCAATGAATTCATCATCTTGGCCCCCGTTTACAGGCTTTGGTCTCCACGAATCGCCAAGGCTAGCTGAATTTGCGACAGCCACCCGTAACTTGTTGATGTAGGATGACTGATAATACCCCTTTTGGTCCCAAAGTCTGAGGAGGTCCTGTATCTTTTCATGATGGTTTGGGTATCTTTCTGGATCGTACGTAGATGCTGCCCCAACGAGATCGACGAGATAGGATTGTAAGTTGCTGCTTAAGGTTGAGTAGGCCGTAGAAGGAACGACATGGTACTTGGTGTGATGAAGCAAGTCATTCAAGAGATAGAGAATATGTACTTGTCGTCTCCGAGGCGATAGTATCTTTTCCTTCGATGTTGAATTATCCTTATTTGCGGTCTTTTCAAGAGAACTTGCAAGTGCCACCAAATATTTCCCAGTCGCTACAATCCTCGTTGTAGATGATGCGGCATATTTCAGAAGCCATTCCTTACAGAGCTGTTCTCGGGTTTGCGTTTAGCCTTCTCATCACTCAGTCAAGATTCAGCCTTCAAACCTCGATGTTCGCCGGAGAGCATTTTCCCAGGAGTGCTTCCAGTGCAGTATGGAAGCGGGCAATGTCCATCCGTGGAACTGAAGTTGGATCGGGTCTCATCATGCTTGCAGAAAATGAAGCCTTTGCGATGGCAAGGGAATGAGAAGCCATGGCGAATGTATTCGACGATCCCAATGGAAGGTCAGTGAAGTGAGTTCAGGGCAGAATATTTGAATAGTGGTATTTGTATGCTCCACCCATGCTCGGAATCGCAAAATATGAGGTATGGCGTATTAGTGAGCGCGACGGTACCTACAAGCTGGTGATTGTAAGGCAATGTAGAGTGATGGGTGTGATCTACAACGCTAGCGAGCTTCCATAACAACCACTGTTCCTGACGATCTTAGCCTGAGGAATGTCTATCATAAGAGGTTATACGATACCCTCTTGAATACCCTGATCAATTACGTCGGTATGTTAAGAAAGTTAATAATTGATAGGCGTATATACAGAGTTGCTGCTAGAACAACTTGAAAGCTGAAATCTTCTAGTTGACGAGCCTCTAACCAAGAACCCGCTTTCTGAATACACCAAGATTCAGAACATGACCAATATCAATCCTTTTCCTCAGTCCCACTTACAAGATCTCGCCGAGCTATACCGCAGTCTTAGGCTCCTGAAAACGCGTCTGATCTGACTTCAGGTATTATTTGCTGGAACGCCGTTACAAGGAGCACAAGATGTCAATCGAGCTGACTGAAGGATGGCCGTACTGATTTCCGCCAAAGTTCTCGAGGTATTCGCCTCACTCCCAAAAACCCCGTAGGTTGTGTCTCTAGCTGAATCGATCTCCTTTCCTTGCCCGAAATGGTTCGCTCGCCTCATACTTGGGCTTCTCACGAGCCTTTTGTGCCTCAACCTCTACCTCATGCCGTGTAGGAGCAGTATCATGACTGGCTTCGCTACTAGCGCTGCTGGTATGATCAACAGCTTTCCGACGCTTTTCTTTAGTCGATGGAGATTTCGAGCTGAGCTCAAGTGATTCGGTGAGTCTTCGGCGCTTCAAATCAGCTTCATGGCGTGCTTTTTTATCGGCATTGATTGATCGCTTCGCAAAGAAGTACGCCCCTCCACCGGCTGAAGAGGATCCGATCAGTAAACGTAGCTGTCCAATACTTGGTGATCATACCAACTATGAGAGTTCCCCATCCAATCCTGGTAACAATTCAGTAAAGCTACGTAAGTAGAGCGGATAGACGTACCATGTCGACCGAATCTGCCTCTGTCAGTTATCATAGAGTGTTCACAAAGATGCCGACCTACTGTATTCATGATTGTCACACGCGACTAATTTGTAATAAAAGTAAGCAGGAACATTGTTGCGATTGGAGTTTGTGAAGAGGTTAGTGCACCTCATTTCTTGAGACCGTCATTGCTGACTCATCCCGCAGCTTCAAATAAGGTACACTCCGTTGCCTCCAGGTCACATCACATCTCCACCGGCATTACAGTGAGGTACCCACCCCACTATTTACATCTCTGCTGTCATGGGCAGCTGATAGAATTTGCTTGAGTGTCGATACCTCTCAGGTAGCTGTTGGCTGTCTGTTACTTATGATGGCCTCTAAGCGGAAAGCGGCCACCAGTGTCCGAGGCGCAAGGCCATCAAAAAGACCTACATCAGGCGCAGCTACACCTCAGAGTATCAGTAGTAGTGATGAATATTCTCAAGAGGGCGAAGAGCCGAGCGAGAACGAGGCTCAGAGCCTTAAGAAGATAAAGGCACTATTTTCTATCGACTCACTCAAAAGCCGAAGTAAGAACCAAAGTAAGGTATCCGACCCTGACATTAAGCACAATGGAATTAGAGATCTCTCCTCCTTATCTCTCAAGCCCGATCATGAGAATCGCCCACTCTGGATAGACGCAAGGAAGGCACGCATTACGCTTGAGAGTTTCTCTCCACTTGCTGCTCAGGCACAAGACTTCTTAACAACAATTGCTGAGCCACTATCTCGGCCAACATTCCTACATGAGTATGCCTTGACTGCACACAGCCTTTACGCCGCCGTTTCGGTGGGGCTCTTGCCCAATGATATTATCAACTTCCTCGACCGGCTATCAAAAACACCTCTTACTGAAGAGTTAAAGTACTTCATCATTACTTGCACTCAATCGTATGGCAAGGCCAAACTGGTACTGAAGCATAATCGATATTTTCTCGAAACGGCCGATAGTAGAACACTACAGACGCTGGTGCAAGACGAGGTAATCGCAAGTCTTAGAGTAGAGGGTAGTGGGGACATCATTACGGAGAAGGTTTCAAAATTGCCAGACATTGTGATTCCTGGGACACGAGATGCCGCTGGTGTTAAGCAACAACCAGATTTGCAAGGGCAAAATCGATCAGCTGCAAACGACGACCACGGTGGCCCTGTAACAGAGGACGACATCTTCCTTACTTTGCGAGAAGAGGATGAAGAGGATGACGATGACGAGAAGCACATTCATTCCATAGAAATATCAGGAGAACATATCGATACACTTAAAAAACGATGCATTGAGATAGAGCATCCCTTACTTGAAGAATACGATTTCCATAACGACCAAGTAAATGCAAACCTAGATATTGACCTAAGGCCGAATACCACTATACGGAGCTATCAAGAGAAGAGCTTGAGTAAAATGTTTAGTAATGGTCGCGCGAGAAGCGGCCTTATTGTCCTGCCTTGCGGCGCTGGGAAGACCCTCGTAGGCATTACTGCTGCCTGTACAATAAGAAAAGGGATCGTCATCTTATGTACAAGCTCCATGTCGGTGGTTCAATGGCGCAATGAATTTCTGAAATGGTCCAACATCAACCCTAATGACATCGCAATATTCACCTCAGATCACAAGGAGAAATTCTCAGGTAATACAGGCATTATTGTGTCCACTTACTCAATGGTTACGCAGACAAGGTCACGATCTCATGACGCAGAGAAAATGATGAATTTCATGCGAGAGAGGGAATGGGGGCTGATGATACTCGACGAGGTGCACGTGGTACCAGCAGATATCTTCCGGAAGGTAACGCATACGATCTTCTCCCATTCAAAGCTTGGCCTTACCGCTACATTGCTTCGGGAGGATGATAAGATCACAGATCTCAATTTTCTGATTGGACCCAAGCTCTACGAGGCGAACTGGATGGAGTTGGCAGAACAAGGCCACATTGCCAAAGTACAATGTGCTGAGGTGTGGTGTCCTATGACGACTGAGTTTTACCAGGAATATCTTCGCGAGTCGTCTCGTAAACGCGCGCTTCTATACATCATGAATCCGAGAAAGTTTCAGGCTTGTCAATTCCTGATTGATTATCACGAGAAGCGTGGGGACAAAGTGATTGTATTTTCTGACAACGTGTATGCCTTGGAAAAATACGCGTTGAAGCTGAAGAAATTTTTCATCTACGGCGGAACTCCTCAAAACGAACGCCTACGGGTTCTTGAGAACTTCCAACACAGTGAACAGGTCAATACAATCTTCCTATCAAAGATCGGAGACACCTCACTCGATCTACCCGAAGCTACTTGTCTGATCCAGATCTCATCACATTACGGATCTCGCCGGCAAGAGGCTCAGCGCCTTGGTCGTATTCTCCGAGCGAAGCGACGCAATGACGAAGGCTTCAATGCTTTTTTCTATTCCTTAGTGTCCAAGGACACCCAAGAAATGTACTATTCTTCGAAGCGGCAAGCTTTCCTTGTAGATCAGGGCTATGCCTTTAAGGTCATCACGCATTTGCAGGGCATCGAGGATCTCCCGGGTCTCGCCTATGCATCTCCTGCTGAAAGAAGAGAAATTCTTCAGGAGGTGATGTTGCAGAATGAGACTACGGCCAATTTGGAGAAAATAGATGGTGATCTTTTCGGAGCGCGGCCACGGGGCAAGAAGGGGGCAAAGAGAACAGCTGGGATGCTCAGTGAACTGAGTGGAGGACAGGACATGGTAAGATACCGGCTGCTTTATGCCTGAAGATTACATGCTGACTGACTCATCCTCTAGGCGTACATTGAGTACAACAAGAGCAGAAATAAGGAACTGAAGGGTAAACACAATCCCTTATTCAAGAAGATGGCTCGTGAGCAGCAAAAGCGGAAATCACAGCGCTTGGAGTTATAGGACACAGTGAACTGCAATCCTAGGAAGAGTTTCGTTCATTTGCATAACGATAGGCGTTTGCAGAGAAGGCATGTCACGGTGATGACTTGGTGCAAAAGGTTCAGCTAGATTCGTATCATTATGGCGGCAGATATACCTCCCTCAGATAGATTTTACAGCAACTCTGTAAATCATACGGTATGGAAGTATTAGGAAGAGAACTGAAAAGTCCGGTACAGCTTCGCACAAGTTGCAAGCATGCACAATAGTCGCCAGAGGACTGTTCGCTCTGGATGCTAAAGTCGGTACCTTTGTGTAGTAAAAAGGTAGTCGCGCCCTTACGATAACGTTCGATCTCCATGCCCAACTTGCCTCAGGACCTCAGACGAAGTAGATGGAACCTAGCCCCTTCAGGGCTAGGTGCGCTACACCTTTTCGGGTAAGCGGCGACGGCTAAGCCCCTTTGGGTTAGCCGTCTTGCTTACTACGTAAGTTCCAAGTGTTACCCGTACCTTAGGCTGAGTAGTCATCCAGAGAGTCCCTAACCCAAAGGGGCTTAGGGGAAGTGGTTAACCCGAAGGGGCTTAGCCACGGAAACACGTCTGAGGTCCTGAGGCAATGCCCAACCTGGAAGGCGGTTGTATGACAAAGCATGAGGTTTGGTTCACCAGCGCTTCGGTGGCACAAGCCCTGCAACTTCATAGCTCTGAAAACTGTTGGAATACAAGGTCATATGGGGCATTTAGGAGATGGGGTTGAAGCTATCTAGGTAGGAACTCCGGAAGGAAGAAGTGGGAGGAAGGATAAATACCCCTAGCGCCAAGCCGGCCGGAATAACTAACCACCGGGGTATACGTATGTGCATACCCCCTTTCCAACAGGATGAATGCGGCGCCGGATGGATGCGGAGATTACCAACCAAATCACACCTGAAATTCCAACAAAAACCCCTCTTCACCCTCTGTATTATCAAAGAGGCTTTTCTCTCAACCATTCGCCGATTGAGCTATCCAACATGGCTACTTCCTCGAAGATTCAATTATCATTGAACGACTGTGGCGTTTTCCATACACCTGGTATTACCAAAGAGGCTGCTGCCAAGGCGTCGGAGGTACTTCAGGACAACCACGAGCATCATCACATATTTTTTAATCAGGATGGCTTTCATAGTACGTATGATTATCGCGATAGGCCCAGTATCTTTGCCATCACTTCGCAGTTTTCGTCGACTCTCTATGGCCGCTTTATTTCATTTCCCCAAACCCACTGACGTCGCTACTTGCACTGATCGTTCATAGATCACATCGCTCATCATACCTTAACTCTTTACGCTCTGGGAGCATCTGCGACTGAGATACAGCAACACTATGACCGTAACAAGTCGTATCAAAGGCCCCCCCAGCCTATTGATGATAACATCCTAGAGAACCTGCGTGACTATCAAAAGTTCCATGATTATTTAGGGAATGAAAGATATTATCACGACTATCTTGTTTTCTTCCAAGACGAGATAGATAAGAAAGGGTATGAAGAAGTCATCAAAGAGTATGTTCTCAAGGGCGATGAGAGGGCTGACGATATGCTGGTACGACTGCATGCTGGTAAGCTTCTGCGACGCCCTTATTCCTCTCGATCAAAACCTCTTCGGTTTGAATTGCATTCTTCTCGAGATATCTTTTCAATGTGGCTATGTACCACGCCAACCGTCATTGACCAACCGTAAAGGCTTCCTACACCCAATCATCCACCTTGGTTTTGGTGTCGAGTTTAAGCAGCCAGCCATTATCGCCGAAGGTCTCGCACAAGCTGCCGTACATGACAACTGGATTGGCCCTCTCTTGCTTGCGGCTGAAAAGGCTTCCTCGGCTGATAAATCGAAGAGCATGGTGGAGATTCTTGACGAAATTCGCGCTGACAAAAAGCTCAGCACAGCTGCTCATTGGGACGATGCGGACAAGATTCGTGATGGCCTCATTACCCGTGCTCCGGACGAGATGATCGAGTATGCGAGTCAACGGACGGTGAGAAGCGATGAGTTGGAGGCCAAAACCGCGGAAATGATTAATGCTGCAGGTATTACGACCGTTTTATCCGATACTCATTCCCTTTACAAGCAAGTTTCTTGGTGACGTGATATGAACCACAATTGAAGAGACGCTGAAATCGAAGCAGTGTACTTTACTGGAGGTGCTCAGCATCCTCCAAAACAGATCAAATTCGATTTCTACTATATGCACGCCGTCAATTGCTCGATATTTTCAAATGCTTTCCTCAAGCAGCAATGGTTGAGTAACGCAAACAAGGTCCGGCTTCTGGAATGGAAAGGCCGTTTTGACTTGACTCTATATGCATCGCGCAGGTCACCAAAGCCACTCATGGACGAAATCCGGCATTATAAGCCCAAAAACGCCAGCCCTTGGGCTGGAGTATTTGAGCGGGTTCGCAAACATAACGATGATGGCCATGCGGCCAAGCTCATCCGAGCCTTGGCCCATGGAGAGCAGGTTTGCGAGCCGTTTGAGGATGATCAGAACTTCAGGATAGCAGGCAAGATGTGGCTCCAACTAGGGCATATGGGTGAGTCTGTTGTGTTCTCCCCCACAATCGTTTGCTAATGTTGTTTCTAGCTATTGACTCCGTTGAAGATACTGGAGACACTTGGGTTCGCTCGGCGGGATTCGATGAAGCTTGGGCGAAGTAAGTAGGCAACCTGTATCGTTCTTCCGCTTACTAATTCCGTCTGTGCCCAAGGTACGAGGACCGCCCGAGAGCGCAGTTATAGAAAACGTGAAATGGCTGGCATGAGGAAAGAATTGATGGAAACGACATGGTTATGGACTTCACGAGGGATTCGTTATTGACGAGACATCGATGCTGATTACAACCTCGTGATTGACATTTGTTCCTTACCCCAACATCTCCGTCCGATCGTTTGGGGCGAGATGTATATACCCAAGTATATTCAGATACCGCAACGGGGTTCCTCGGATGATTTTCGGGGGCTTGTTGATCTCTGTTCGACGTTGTTGGAACTTACGAGATATCTTACGGTATTTTTACAGGTATCATATTACTGTCAGGTATGAGCTAAAAAGCAAGCTCTCCGATCCAATTAGAACTGGCGTTCCTCGTAGACTTCAAACACCGCCACTACTTCAACTATGTACTAGAGCCCCACCATGCATACCTAAAGTAAGGTATATAGCTCCACGTCCCACCATCTGCCAAACAACAATACTCGTGTCTCGATACCATGGCCTCATCTAGAGATGACAGTCATCCTCAACCACGACATGACCAAGAATTAAACCCTTTCGTTGCCTTTCGTCGCTTTGCCGACGAGCAAATGGCATCTCTCTGGTACAATATCCTAGGGCCCCCTATCTCGTTTCCATCATCGACAAGATCCCGCTCGAATTTCAATGATGCCCATTGGCAGCGGGGAGCCGCTGAGGAACGACAGCGGAATGATCAAGAGGCCAAGGAGCAAATGCGCATTTCGGATACCTTACCCAAGGCACATCATGAGAACAGTGGATTTGGACCTCCTACAACCGATGAAAACAACCAGGATTACTGCCAAACCGGCATTGGGTGGATGAGTAATTCACCAGAGGGGGAGGAGATAAGAGGCCTGGTTAGGCTGGCTAGGAGGATGGCTAGGCTGGCTAGTCAAGAAGTAACCCAAGGCCAGAGAGATGTGGAGAGAACAACCGGCCCTGAGAGTGGATATGAACAAGAAGCCATGAGATGTCCCTACCGTCCGGGCGATCAAGAAGTCCCTCTTCGGAACCAGACGCCCCAGCCATCCTCAAACAACCCTTTGTATGACTCTACTCCATCAACTGTCTCCTCCCACCTCAATCGCCTCATTGGCGGGCCCATATTCGGCTATGTGCTGTGGAGCCCCTACTCTCCTCTCCGTCTCGAGCACGATTTTAGTTTGCAGGACCGCCCTGTGGCATGGCGACGCGCGTCTGAGGATCTAACGGGCGTACAGATCAAAGGAGATTTGCCGGATCGGGAGAAGTCTGAAAGAGGATCATTTGGAGAATGGAGAGATAGGGTTGGAAAATCGTTAGAGATATATGGGAGCAATCCAGGAAACAGGGAGACGATAGATGCAACAAATCCTGATAACGGGACTGGAACGGACGAAATCACAGAGTTGGACCTTTACGAACGCTTTCTAGGCACCCAGTACCCTCAGGCGACGCCTTCCCCGCCAGCCTCCACACCTACGTCTAACTCCAGTCCCACTACCTCTCAAACCCCCGCTGCGTCAATACCAGCAGACGATCCCAACCCAGCCATCATCTCCACCCTCACCACCACTGAGCGCAACACCTTTCCTGATGGCAGTGTACATACAAGAGTCACGTTGAAGAAGAGGTTCGCGGATGGACGGGAAGAGAGCACGGAGACGCTGCATACGTCCCATGGATTGCAGGCGGAGGGTCCTGGATCAGCCCAGCCATTCCTAGTTGGCGAAGCTAAGGACGCCTCGAAGAAGTATAGGGGAGAAGGAATTGCCCAGCAGGCGAAGAAGAAGGGATGGTTTTGGTCTTGAAATGATTGAGCGGAAGCGTACGAAGGGGTTACGAGAGCAAAGAAGGCATGTTTCTGGTTTTAATGAGGCATGGGGGATGGAGCAGAGGAACGTTAGGTCACCATGGGTTTAGGAAACTCATAGGTTGGGAATGAGGACTTTTTGGGATAGGTCGGATAAGGGTTTTATGGAGGGACGCCATGGTGTTTTGATCTTATGGGTTATTTTGAAGCTGTACGTTCAATCTTCGCCGCTCAGTGTTAGTAACAGTAAACTTCCCCTCTCTTTACAATCCAAGAATTAAACTCGACGTTGTCCTTGCACGCTTCAAAGACACCATAACACGAGTGTTGGTATCCACAGATCGGGGTTTTCGAATACTGCATTCGAACTTCTTGTTTTCCTTTGCCACTGGTGCTATACCCATGATGACCTTCACTAATCCGGTGACGTCCTGTACCTGACTGATCTATAGACTCAGCGACTTACGGCGGCTCGAAAGAATACCAGGCATGATTTCGAGATTCCCGACAACTTCCTGCATCCGCCACTACCCAATTGCCCAGCAGCACAGAACGGAGCTCTTAGGCGGAAGTAATATCACAACCCTGCCAATTAATCTCCCCAACACCATCATCCAACTCCTCCACACTACTTTCCTCCCCCTCCTCCTCCTCCTCGTCGCTACTATCACTCCCCTCGGCATCCCTCTTCCTCTCCGGAGACTCACCCCCTTCAACCTCTTCACCCCTCTGCCTCGCCTCTTCACGCTCTCTGGCCTTGCGCGCCTTCACTTGTTTAGGGGTCCATACATCCTCCCAGGTGTTCTTGTCTATGTACCCGTGCAACATCATATCCATAAAGTATCGCTCAAGCCCCAAACCCCTTCTCACGGCTTCTCTCATCACCAGTTGCTCCACCGGGATGAACAGGCTCGGCTTTCCGACACCCCATCCCTCGTACTGCAATTTGCCGATCTCTCCAGCCGGGATACCACACACGGATTGGCCGTTTAAGCTGCGAGGGGGCCTGTAATGGTGCTGGATGATGAGGCGAAGGAGTTCGAGTTGCGAGGTCAAAGTGCGGCGTTGCAGGGCGTGCAGCAGGGTTGTGAGACTGCGCTGGGCCAAGAGGAGTTTGCGCAACCCCGTCTCCCCGTTGCCGGTCATGGGATCTGTGAGACGCATATCCAGTTTCAAGAAGAACATGGTGGCGATGAAGAGGTCCTTGTTGCCCCAGAACCGCTTGTTGTGCATCAACCCGATTCTACGTGCGTTGTCGCTGATGTCGAGGGTGAACCATAACTTCTTGAGCACCGAGCTTGCCCGCTTGGGGAGCTGGTGACCTTCTGCTGCTAAGCAACCGAGGATGCCTCCGACGACCGATTCGCGATAGAGAACCATGCGGAGCCAGCGGAAGGAGGGGACGCTGCGGATGCTTTCGTCCGCGATCGACGTAAGACCGGTGACGCTTGCAGCATTCGTCAAGGGGCCGCTTTCCCTGGGGCGAGCGACGACACTCTCATTGGGACGAGCGGCGGGGTCGATCGTGCAGAGGTCTTTGTAACATTTGAAAATGAACGTCCGACTGGACTCTGCTGCTTTTCCAACGCTTTGCCCGAGGATCATGGTCGTGAAGCAGGTGTTGGCAAGGATGTGGAAGTCCTTGCTGATGGCGTAAAGGGAAATAAGGTCCTCAATGTCCAGATGTTTGGTCATTTCGAATGTCAGATCCGGGTGCTTGAGGAGGGCTTTGAAGACGCTGAATTCGCGCAAGTCAAGCTCAGGGGTTGGTGGAGAAGGGGAGGGAAACCGGAAGCCGGGGGGGCGAGGTAGGCTCAGGGGTGGTGTTGGGAGATTTGGGACACGAGTGGGGGATCTGCTGGCGCGCCGGTTGTAAAGAGAACCTTTTTGGGGAGAGAAGGTTAGGGGTGGTTTAAGACTGTATTTCGCGGTCCTCCCTCCGTCGTGGTTCACTTGATAGTCAGCGGGGGACCTCGCATGGACCTTGATTGGCGTCTGTGGGGCGTCGAGATCTGAGCCGAATGGATAGGCGTCGTCGTTGTCTTCATCGTCAGAATCCACACGCTTCCGCTTCCGCTTCCGCCGTGGTGACTTGTTGGTGTCATTGAGTATTTTACTCAGAGGGAGAGCCATCGTTGGCTAGAGGCGGAACGTGAATTATATGAGTGGACGTTGAGATGTTAGTATTGTCTCCAATCCGCCAAATACATTCGGATAGCTCTGAACGGACGAACCCGGTGGAGCGACATCTTAATACTGTTGCATTGTATCAGGATAAGAGGTGAATGAGAAATGTATGTTAAGAAAGAACGCAGCTAAAGTTTTGAACATGTGATATATTGTTGTACAAACTAGGCTTGTTGACGTTCTATTGTCCAAAGGAGCAGTATTGTTGACTTAGTGTGATGTGATGCCTTAGCAACACTGTCATGTGAATCTGAAACATAACTTTCAGGCATGTGACTTGATACCTTGCCATTGCAAGATCTTTGATGTATAAATCAAGCAGTCTGATATCTCGGTGTGGTGGGTTGCGAGCATGCAAGTGGCCCATGATGATATTCGTCCATGGTTGGTCTACTAAGGTAGTATGTATTATCTTTATGCACGATTCAACCATTGCTAGTATGTGGTTTCTATACAGCAGAGGAACCCCGTGCCTGTTGAACGGCAAACCACTGGTCAAAGAGAGATGAGATAGCCGCCAGGGTGTCGTCGCTCCAGCACTTGGTCTTGACGTAGTGGATGAACACCGTCAACTCCAGTCAATGCTTGCAGTATGCTCCCCTACCAAACATTTCAACTCCATTAACCGAGATAGAGTGTTGACATAGCAGAACACAGCAAAGATCATCTTCGATTTAATAGACTTAGAAATTCTTCCCGTGTTTTCGCACTCGACCGCATGCAACCGAGCATGCAACTCGTGGTCGTAGTTGCTCCAGGCTTTTGTACTCCCCTCATGACCATGCACAGGTGACTAGACTCCATTACAACGGCTACACCCTGAGGTTTCAGAACTTCTGCAATGGCAAGTGCTACTTGCTTCGTCAGCCGTTCCTGGACTTGAAGTCGGCGTGAGAACATTTCTGCAAGCCGCGCCAACTTAGAAAGTCCTAAGACTCGCCGATTGGGGATGTATCCGATGTGTATCTGGAAGAAAGGTCAATAATCAATGCCAAACTGAATAGGAGGGCATGGAGAAGTAGCCCACCTTGCCTGTAAATGGAACCATGTGGTGCTCACATAAAGAAAAGACTTCAATGTCTTTTACAATCACTAACTCATCATGGTCTTCATGGAAAACAGCTCCATTGACCAAATCCCGCACATTCTCTTCATAGCCTTTGGTGAAAAAAAGCATAGCCTTTGCGGATCTTTCTGGTGTACCCCGGAGACCTTCACGTTCTGGGTCCTCACCAATGCATTCAAGTATGGTTGTAATAGCACCTTCTAGCCTCCGCAGACGTTCCTCTGCTTGCTGAGGAGTAGCTTCTAAGCGTTCTCTTGTCCCGAGACCTATGCATAAGCTTCAGAGATATCCTTGAACGTGAAGTCTTAGGGGTACTCACTTGGCCAGCTTAACCCATCAAAATCGATTGGGGGGTTCAAGGTATACGGACTAGCCGGTCGATCTGAAGGTGGAGGGGTAGGCGGTGCTTTATCCCTAGGATCCCTAGCTTCTACTTCCAGCTCCGAAAGCCCATTCGGGATTGCTGAAGGCTTCGATGCGCCATCTGAGTCATCTTCGTGATCATTGACAACTGGGTCTGCCAAAGTACGAAGAGCGATTGGTGGTATTGGTTGGTGTGAGGCGACTATTGAAGCTGCGAGCCTTGCTCGCTCTTTGTGACCAACTGAGGGGCGCCTTGAGGAACGCAATGGTGAGCCGCCGTTAAGGAGGTGAGATGGCAATACAGACTTCGGCTTAGGAGCCGACGGTGGGGGATCCATACTTGAAGATTAGCCCTTTTCTGCCTTCCCTGCTCTAACTAAAAGCCCTCGGATTTGGCTGACAGAGGGCAGGCCATTTACTGATGAGGTCAAAGAGCAGCAATAAGCATGTAGAACATAATAGATATATAGAGAAAATGTTTGCTTAATGGTGTCACGCCATGGTCAGAGAAAGTTTGATTACCCGGAGCGGTCAGAAACAATCCGACACTTGCTGACGGTACAGTACATTACCGGGTTTATCTACCTTTCTTGCTTGTGGTATCATATTTTATGTATAAACAATAAGGTATCTTCCTCGATGAACATGCAAGTGTCTGCAAGTCTTTCATTGAGCGCCGAGGAGACAGCAGTATCCATTCAAATGTCGCTCAACTAATACATAAAATGGGGAGAGCAATCCCGTGCTCTCTACCTCCAGCTACTACCACGTCGCCTTGGCTATATGGCTCACTATATTATTCAATACCTTACACAAGGGAGGTCATGGTGCTCGTGCATTTCATTGTTCCAGTTCCTCGATAGGTACATCATCTGCATCTTTTCCTACAATGGCATTTGCTACCTTCCATACCTGTATTAGATTGTCCTCCGCTGCGCTGCATAAGACCCAAGGGTCGTTCATGTTCCAACTAAAGTCCGCAATACGGTTTGTATGGCCACCATGCATGAAAAGCCTTGAGAGAATAATTAGCATTCCATTCAAGTCCGATTCTTATCTGGTACTTACAACTCCGGCGGGCCATCTTCTGCATCTTCGGGGGTTTGTTCTTCACCCATACGGCTGAGATCCCAGAAAATGATACGCCGGTCGTAGCTTGAGCTCCCTAGTATGGCTTCTTCGAAAGGATGCCATGCCAAAGATGTAACTGAGTCATCATGACCTATTAGAGGGTGCAGCTTGGATTTGAGGTTTCGCAAGTCCCAAATGCCTATAGTTTTGTCTGCCGATCCCGTTGCCAGGATATATTCTGATGCTGGATTGAATGACAAGGCGTTGATAGCATCTGAATGCCCATCAACAGCTTGTGTCGCTGACGCTGTCGTCGTGGGATTGCGCACATCAAGGATCTGGAGAGTTAGGTCATCTGAGACGGTACCAATGAGTGAAGCGTGCAGAGGATGATATTGGACATCGTTTACAATGGCGGTATGGTGTGTATAAGTTCTAGCAGCATGGATTGCTTTGTTGTTGGACGTGAACTTTGTTATGTCCCTACTGTAATCAGCGGCTGGGATGTTATTGGAGATGCAGTTGCCTACCATAATCGCACCGTCTTATCCTCACTTCCAGTGGCTAGATGGCCTGCCTCGTGTGGGTTCCAGCATAAACCAAATCCTTCTATGGTGTGGCCAAGAAGCTCCATCTGAGGATTCACTTGTCCCGTGGGTATGCTAGGGTGTTTTGTTCTATCCCAGATCATGACTCTTCCATCTGTACACATAGTCGCAATGATGTTCGGATTTTGAGGCTGATACCTCGCCTTATTTACTTCCCCCTCGTGGTCAATCTTTTGCACGATGTGGAATTTGACTTCCATGACTGGAGTCTTCTTGGCCGCTCCCCCTCCGTAACCACCGATTTCTTCGCGATCTTCATCGTAATCTGTAGCGTCGAGTGTGACAAGGTTTGGTAGCTGCACATGGGCAATTTGTAAATAATTCTGCGCTTCGTTTGAAGTGTGTGTACCAAGCAAGAGTCGATGGGTGCAGTAGTCTTTGTCAGGAACGCTATGGTTTATTAGTATCATACCATTTGTTTGAACTTTGGAGAAACTACGATTGTATGTCTGGAAGCCATTGGGTTGTAAGTGTAGGCCATTCAAGCGCGGTGCTCAGCATTAGGTCGTAGAGAAAGGGCGCATTCTTCTTCCAGGTCTTGTATTCTTCATTTATGATCTTCTCCTGCATTTGTTCATCCTGTTGCTCTTCCTCCAAATTCACTATATGAGCAATTGACGGTCAGCTATTGAACAGGTCCGCGATAAGGTCGGGGCTCAGACTTTGGTCATCGTTGTCGTCGTCCTCCATGTCTCATGAAGAAGCTAGGTTTCTACGTCGACAGGGAGTGGAGAATTTGAGGTCTCTGATTTGAATGCTAATCTGACCTATGTACTTCCGGAAAGATTAATGCTTAAAGAGCCCAAACGTTGCCGAATGTTCAAATCTCCGCGACAACGAGGCGCGGGCACTTTGTGTGCACGTGAGGACGCGTCTGATTCCAGATCCCTTTTGCTATTTTTAGCGTCTGGAAAATGCGGAATAGAACCGTTCCCAATAGAGTATGTAACGGCGCGCCAAGAAGAAACCGGTTTTAGGTAGGTAGAGAGTAGGAAGAGCGCTTATGAAGTAGAGCTCTCTAACGATCTAATCTATCGCCACTGGCTCTGGCCAAGGAAAGTAAAGTGGCACTTTGTAGATAGTAAAGTACCTGAAGTTTGGCGTTTGGCGAACTATCCTGAGAACATAATGGAAATTCGTTCAAGGTAAACTATCCCTTTGCCCGATAATTGTACGGCCCACCCAGCTAAACCTATAATGGTAGAAGCTTAACCTTTATGGGTACGGAAACTAGTGTTTAAAGTATTGAGCCCGACTCACCGAGCCAGTCAGAAGAAGGCTGTAACCCCTCCTCTACCTTCAACCTTCGTAAAACAATGTTCTGTGCTTACTAACTATCCGAACACCCTTACTAATGGTGGTGATTGTATGCTATATTTAGGGTGGGCCGTACAATTATCGGGCAAAGGGATAGTCAGGTTTTGTTGCAGAAGTTTGGGGCGTCGAAGAGACAATGTTGATATCTTTGATGGGATGTGTCACTCTAAGTTGCTGTTAGGCATGATGAGCATGGATACTGTATGTCCGAATAGTTGCTAGGCCTTCTGAGCGCCGCGAAGGCTATTCATGCCCGCGTTCTGGGTCACCGATGTCCTTCTCAGGGCCAAGAACCTCCTTCTAGAACCATCTCCTAGTCCCTCCTACAATTGTGTAGTATAGCCATGGACAAAGAAACCTGCAACATCCCTTACCCAGACTGTTGGTCCCACTTTGGGCCCATTAAAGTATTATGGCTCCGCAGCGGCATAAATTCGAAGAATGGTGTTTTCAAGCTGTCTTGTTCCTTCCTTCTCATTCAAAGGTGTAAACGAGACTAAGATTCCCCACCCCGCTTGACTCGAGCCCATTTTACAAGACTGGTGGGATTGGAACAGTGGAGAACAGGCAGTAAGGCAACCGAGCATCCAGCTTAATGGGACACAGCATTTCGCTCCTCGATCAGCTCAGCATCCCATCCAATCCCGGAGCCCAGAATATATCTCGTTCATACCTAATCCCCTACTAACCTATTCCCCCACAGGAGAGCTCGTATCAACTTTACATAGATCGACACCTACTTTCTCAGCTAGAGCGTCCAGTCTCGAGAAACTGTACGGCTTTAAGTCAAAGGTTGTTTCAAAGGTGATTTTCTAAAGACGGGGTGTCCGTTCGCTCTTCAACTTGAGTAACTTTTTAAGATGTATCAGCAGGAGACTTATCCTGCCATTGCAGCGAGTGAGATGAAACGTCTCGAGCGTAGAGGGCAACATGTCAATAAGATGACAGGGACCCTGATCTATGATGCAGTTTTCGTTCCAATAATATTCCTCGTCTAGGTTATATTCCTCGTCCCCGCTGTTGTTGACATGT
>JAABUS010002083.1_pt1 | contig 39572 bp, 37 predicted proteins | sample 5560161 | NCBI WGS metagenome assembly JAABUS01 (sample SAMN10711885, study PRJNA513376) | rock metagenome | isolation source: Antarctica rocks | place: Antarctica: Victoria Land, Trio Nunatak nord | collected 2016-01-04
GGTGGCGGGGGGTGGTGGGGGGAGATGAGAGGTGGTTGGGCGGTGAGATGGTTCGAAACAGGTGGTGGGTGGTTGAGATAAGCTTTTAGATGAGAGGACGCAAGTGAGGGGATAGTTGGGAGTGGATGGAGGATGGTGGAGGAGAATATGAAGGGGAGAAAGATGGAGGAAAGATGGTGGACGCAGCGCTTGAGGATGCGCGACTAGCGAGATAAGCTGCCAGTGGTCCTGGAGGATTGCACTAGAGCTGAGTGCGGAGACAGAGGCTACAAAGCTTTTACGTTTACCGATTTGAAGGTGGTGAGATAACAGGTGTAAGAAATCAATTCAGAATGTGATGATTGTTCGAGTAATAGCGGCCACAGTGATTGATGATATGCGACTAAGTCCTTGCGGGGTGTGTCGCGTGTGGCAAGTGTATAAGGCGGGTTTCATCGGGTGGGGTCGTATGTATCATGAGCTGCTGGCGGGGAAATGTGACCGGTTAAAGCAAGACGATGGAGGCAGCAAGTATTGCTATCTTGGTGAGAGGTATCGCGAATACGTGAACTCGCCCCTCCATACTTCCATCACTGCAATTGACTAGACATTGCCGTCATCCGTGATGGCGTAGACCGGCCTCGGAATTGATCTAGGAAAATCCAGCATGCAAAGTGATCAGTTGTCAAGAATTGCTGCTTCGCTCTGGAAAAGGCGAAGCCCATTCACATCAATGCTATCGTCGCTGTAAAACTCCAGAGCCACTTCTGAAGGTTGAGACCAATGCATTGCCGGAAATTACGGATCAACGGCATGGGTATCTTAAGATGGAATATACGGATGCGTTACCATACATCATAGTTCAGATCTTGTGGCCAAACATTAGTAGTAGAAAGATGATGCCAATAATGGGGTGATCTGCTTGTGCAACTGGTTTCGTACGGCTGTTGCGATTCAAATGCAATCATTGTGGGTCGAGCTTCTTTGGAAGGTGTTCTGCTTGAATTGTAGTGTCCTCCAATAGCTTCCGGTCTGGAATATTTTCTTCTCTGTTCGATAAATCCGCTCTTTTATGAGCACTCGAGGAGAGTGCTCTTTGTCTTGCGCTAACGTAGGAAATCAAATGGCGTACCAATGAATGTACGGGCGCTGCCACTCTTGAAATATCGTACGTTTTCATAAGCAAGTAGTATATTGTTCTACAAAGGATGGGTAAAGTCGTTGATGGTGATGGTAGAGTAACATCGGACTTTGTCGGTTTCTCTTCGCGAACCATGTCGGAGTTCGACACGGCTGCGCATGGAGTTTTTCTTTGCAGCCTAGTAACAAAACGATTCAAAAAAGTGGTAGCCAAAATATCCCTTCCGCAAGAACCTCTCTAGGTAAGTCAAGCTCTAAAATTCAGGAGCGACATGAAATGCCAACCGTGTAGCGCAAATCAACTAAGGCATAGCTGTGTTGCAGCTCGAAAGAAAGAGCAGAGAAGAGGAGATGGCTCAAACATACGCGCAAGGATCCGCCATGCGGTCACACAACTGATTTATCATGTTGAGCTGTCACGGTCGAAAGCTCACGGAAGGGAGATGACCGTTGTCGTATAAATGAAAACATGATGTATACCTTTTGAACCGTTTGCAGATACCGGGCCCTCCTGGTCGATGAATCTTGAAAAATTGGGCTTCCTGGCAATACTTCGTTCTGGGTTCCTCCCTTTCTACGTACCCACTACTCCACCTTCCTTCGAGTATTGCATGTCCACTCTATGGTACAGAATCGAAACAGATTGCGAATGCGGGGAAATCTCCCCGCTTCAGACTACACCAATACCTGCGACGGTGAAAATGAATGCTGGGTTCTGAAGTGGATGATTTTATATATGTTCGAGTATAAAAGCTACGTTGTGAACCTGGGCATATTTCGAGCGCTGCCACCAGAGAGCAACATAATAGTACCATTTCATATAGCCCCGATAGTTAGGTGAGCACTAAGATCAAATGCAACAAGGCATGTAAGCGTCTCTGGTCAAGCAGCGTCAACGATTGGATTCGTGAGAGGGAGGAGAGGAGCAAGAAACTCGATATATTTAGAAGGTAGTTAACGCGGACTTAATGATTACTAGCGTCCAAGTAGCGCGCGTCTCCTACAACAGCTTGCGCCGGCAAAGACAACAGCGCTGCAGGGTAAACCCATGGATGGTTAGAGTTACTGCTCAGCCTGGTCTCACGCTACCTGACGAGCAAAGGATTCAGCTGTGATCGACCTTGATAACAGAAATTCGCCATATTGGGATCCCTTTTGTAACTTCCAAAGCATCTAATAGTAGCCAACCCCCAAAATGTACGTACTCCAGGCGATCGCTTTCCTCAGATATGGATCGCTGATGCTCCTAGCTAGGAATCGATCCCTCTCCGTCCGCTCCAAAAAGGACAATGCCTCCACCATCGGCAGCGAGAAAAGCGCGCCCAAGCACCGCTTCACCATGGCTTCGCTCCGAGGCATGCAGCAGCCGGAGATGAGCAAGAAGCTCTTCAAGATGATCAAGAGCGAGAACCACTCCATCGGGGCCTACGAATCCGCCAGCCGGGAGCGCATCTCCATCGCCAGCCAATTATCGGACTGGGGCGAGTCCACAGGTGACGATGCGATCTCGGACATCTCGGATAAGCTGGGCGTGTTGCTGTCGGAGCTGGGTGAACAGGAGGATGTGTTTGCGCAGAATCTCGAGGAGTATAGGAGTATCTTGAAGCAGATCAGGAACACGGAGAGCTCGGTGCAGCCGAGTAGAGATCACAAGGCCAAGGTCTCGGATGAGATCCAGAAGCTCAAGTACAAAGAGCCTACTAGCACGAAGCTGGTGACGCTGGAGCAGGAGCTTGTCAGGGCGGAGGCGCAGAACCTAGTCGCAGAGGCGCAATTGACCAATATCGTAAGGGTTCACCACCTTCATCACCCACAACATTCTACTGACACTTGCTTCCAGACTCGCCAAAAGCTCAAGGAAGCCTACGACATCCACTTCGCCGCCGTCATCGAACGCGCAGAGAAGCAAATGCTCCTCGCACGCCACGGCCGACGACTCCTCAACCTCCTCGACGACACACCAGTCGTACCAGGCGACAGCCGCCCCGCCTTTGAGCACGGTCATCAAGCACGCCAAGTGCTGAACGACGCCGAGGAAGATCTGCGCGAGTGGACGCCGAGCCTGGAACCTATCCCGAGCAGTGCGACGGATCTTGGCACGAACCTCATGCCTTCGTCGTCGGAAGCGCAGAGCGTAAGCAGTCCGCCACATCAAGGCGCCATCACCGGCGGGGAGATGTCATCACAAGCAGGTCAGCCCGTGTCTCCGAATTCTCGAGATATCAGTGGAAGCTCAATTGTTGCGCAGCCTGAACCCACGACGAGCTATCAGCATTAGGATAGGGATGATTCTCGGCTCGGGCGTTTGTGTTGTGTTCTGTTGTTCCGCTGGGCTCTTGACATGTCGATATGATTTACGTCTGTTATCCAGTCTTGATGTGGGCCTTTGGTGGATTCGAAGGGCTAAGCACGCTAGCATGACTGGAACGATGGTTTACTTGTATCTTTTCGGCTGCTGATGATAAATATGGATGATGGATCAGGTGCTGTTGACGAATCAATACTGCTGACCACGCTGTGTTGACGCCTCTTCTACTTCTCTACAGATTGACATGCCACCACAGTCAACAATTGTGACCAACTGAGCGAGTATAAACCGCATTCAGCTCATCTTTGTCCATCAGATGATTTGACTAGGTAGAGTAGTGTCCTCGAGCAGTCTAGCATTTCAGAAGTACGAGCCGTCACTAGTTGAGCTGCTTACCACCATGCATAGGCTCCTCCTTTCTAGATGTCAATTATTGGGGTCTGCTACATCCCATCGGCGCAGAGGCTACTGATTGAAGACTGTGTTATTTGGATTATTTATGGACTGCAACTGTTTCATTACTCCCGTGTGTATTTAGCTCGAGGAAAGAATAGCCATCCATGCCGCTTGAACCGTGTAGCACGTCTCAGTCGTAAAACCAGGAAACGCCCCACCCGTAGTAGAGAAGACGCTCACACCGCGAACAGTTCTCCCAGAAAAGCTCCGATCTTCTATTCCTAACATACCGGAGTGCCCCGAAGCTCCGTCACTAAGGAAATATAGCTCAAAGCGTCTCCCAACCCCCATTGTTCGTATCCGCTTCTAGTTTCCGACTGATCATCGTCGGGATGCCATGCTGCAGCCACACATTCCGCAGTAGCGCATCATATCTCTTCTGATTCAAGAACAGCTGCCGGTTCCTCCTCAGCCCTGGGTCCACCTCGCCATGCTTGTCTAGATACGGAGCGTTGCTCCAGCTGCCATTGCCGGCGTGGAGGTAGAAGACATTGCATTTGCGGATGTTGATGAAGAGGCCAATGGAACCACCGCATCTGGTGATGAGGATCAGTATAAAGGACAGGAAGGTGGACAAACGGCTTACTTGGTCATGTGCTGCGAGCAGCCCCCTTTGCCGTCCTTGTGGCAGCAGATGGCTTGGCTGCAGAAGAGAGCGCCGCAGAAGAGGCAGAGCGCGGGGTCGACGATATCCTTCCCTGTAGTCGGGCAGCGGCGGCTCATAGCTTCGTGGGTAAGTGTGTCAAAGTTTTTGGGCAAGCCAATGAGTTCAAAGATGGCGGGATGGCTGGGTCTGAGAGAAGGGAAGAAGAGGGTCGGCGAGGCCCTCGCGCTCCATTTTGAATGTGTAATCCAGCCAGACACTATGGACTGTGTGACTGTGAGACCTGCAGCCACGTTGGGGCCGACGGAATCGAACATCTCGGGCAGAGTTGGTAGGTGAAGAGCTTTCGCGAGACGTTCGATCTCGGGTTTGTCCATGTCCGCAAAGCCGGTATCTGGAAAATCAACACCGTAGCGGACATGTAGCAGTATGGTGGCTTTCCGGAGAAAAGCCAGTGCATAAGGTGTAATGAACGTGTAAATTCTCTCGTCGATCTCAGAGAGTGTCCGCTCAACCGAAACATCCCCTCTATTATCTGGGCATGCAAAATCATGTATGCGTGCGCAAAAGCCTCTCAGAGCGTTGATACACTCTGTAGAAACGAGTTCGATAGCTTCAGGGATTGGATTTGCACGCCAAGGCCGACCCCCAAACCGGAAGTTGGCTACCCTATAGAAGGCATCGGGCATCATGGTGAGGAAAAAGACTACCTTCACGAGCTCTAATAGATAGCAAAGTCGTAGCACATGATGTATGTCTAGGCCGAATGCCGGGACAAGACATACTGAACATTCCGCAAGTAGGACGGCCGGATCTTGTGCGAGTGCTGGTAACAATTCTGTCCTGCTCCACACTTCAGGGGCGTCACCTGTCATTTGAGGATGACCAGCGAACAGCTGCCGAAGTTGTCGACTGCTCACTTTGCGGAATTCGTCTGCTGCCGGGTTGAGCGGTGAATGCTTGAGACCTCCTATAGCAATGTACGAAGACGCCGTCTCGGACAGCATGCGTAAGTGTGTCAAGGTCAGTGCAGGGATTTTATCGAGCAATGTCATGCCTGGATCTGAAGGCACTCCTCTTTGTGCAATCTCTATGGCTGCAATTGAAAATCCGAGAGTTTTGGGTAACGTATCTATAGAACTGATGTCTGCTACATCTGATAGGTTCAGGCGACCCTCTGGAAACATGGTTGGCAGCGAGTTGTTCCTCATTGTAAGCTTCAATCTCGCGTAGATGGTGGTCAGCTCTTCCAGTAGAGTGTTTGGAGAGTTTGGCCAAGGTGATATCGCATTATGCCCTTCGTCAGCTAGAAAGAGACCCGGCATAAGAGACCTCAGAGGCGACGTTGGCGCAGGTAACGCAGGCGAGGTAAAAGCATGACTTGATAGTCTACTTGCCAAGGGGGGTATGATTACTTTTGAGGCATACGTGGCGAACAGCTCACGATAGCGTGTATTGTCGACAAGTACCTCTTCACCATCTCCACGCTTTTCGAATCTTGATACTGTGAGGCCAACACTAGCGTCGAGCCAGTCATCGAAAGGTACCTTAACCTCTAGCGCTCCGGGGTATATCTCTTCTTTACCTCTCCAGATAATAGGTAGAAAGACGTTTCCAAGGGCCTTGCAAAGCGGACATACGAATTCTTTCTTCCTAAGTCTTTCGGGATGATTGCGAGCGATCTGATGACCTTGCCGACGCTCGGCAGAAGCACAGTAGAGCTCAAAACAGTTGAAATGCATGATGTGACCACACCCGCTAGAGACAGGTCCACCAATTGCATGGGATGGAGGGTATCCGTGGCCGAGGCCCCGATACTCGCTCACAGTTTTGCGACCATCAGAAGTCATTTTGCTTGTTTCGATCCTATTGTATCCTGCGAGGCCAAAGGGTCTCAGTTCCTCGGCTGAACGATCAAGACTTAGAGGCGTAAAGAGGACTTCCTCGACAATGTCCAAGTCTTGAGTATCGGTTTGACGAAGTATTCTGCTGTTCGTTATCATTCCAAAGGTTCCGTAGATTCGCGCATCGTTGGTCTCTTCTTGACATAGGATGCAATTCCCGGCAGGGTACTTCCATAATCTTCTATGCTCTTCAGTCGCGCCTGTACCTACAGACTCGGCATCGTCGAGCTCGTCGTCGCCCCAGTCGATGGAGTCTTGGTTCTTCATGAAATTCTGCTGCTGCTGTTGAAATTGTGCCATAACCTTCGCCTCCCTTTCCAGAGCTTGACGCTTCTTCGCTTCCCGGATCTCACGTTGCTTAGCGTCTCCATCCTCGCTAGACGGCGTTTGAGTGGTTTCCGTCCCCAGCCGCTTCAGGAGCAGATTATGAGCCGCCCCTTCTATACTATCCTCTAGATATTTGACTACAGCTGTGTAAAGTTGAGGCCGACGCTGTCTTAGGTGATGTATGATCAGATTGATCTTGGGATGACAGCCTTTGGTGTCCTCATCATCAAGAATATCTATGAGCAAGCCAAATAGAGAGGGCGAATAAGTCCCAGGCACCACACCCTTGAGAGCGAAGCGGGTGAAAGATGGCCTTGACTCAGCGTCCCCCTCGCCAGTTTGATCCTCGATAACGGCGGCAAGCACGAGATGCAAAATCACATGAACAAAGGCTTCAAATCTTGTGTTTGGTATGCCCTGAAACGCAAGTGTGTCCTTACGCGCCAACAGCGCATAATAAATTATCTGGATAAAGAGTGGCGTAGAGGTGAACGACGACAGATTTTGGAAGATACCTTTTGATATCGGCGGCAATCTTGGTTCGAAGACAACATCAGCAACAGCTTGGCCATTCTGTTTTGCCTTCCATGTCCGGTAAACATTCTCCGCTTCGTCGCGCTGATTCTTACTGTAATGTGCTATGTATGGATCAATGTCGGCTAGGTGTTCAGGCTTCAATTCGAAGGTGCCAGCGTCGGAAAGGCCCTCAGGAGCTCGAAAATTGGTCATCCCTTCAAGTATCTCCTGAAACTCTTCTTGGTTCGTAAATTTTTCGGAAAGCCGCTCGCTGAGCGCAGAGAACGACAATGGCTTGAAGCAAAGTATGTGTGAAATATCACGTCGAATTGCGAGGGCTAGGGTACTTTTGTGGTCGTTTTGTGGACGCAGGGACGTCCGATCGCTCAGGAGAACGATAAGAAGATGTATAAAGTCTTCGGCGACATCTAATTGTTGATATGGCTCGTAGCCTGGCCGGATGTTGTATATTCCTCTCACCCAGTCGTCCATACCGAAACGCTCAATCATTGAAGCTAGGACCCTACTTGGGTCACACACAACCATAGCAATCTGGAGTAGGAATATGTCACGGTGGTGGGCGAGATCGCGACTCAGAACGCCACGGTACGTATGCATTTGGTGACGGAGACTTAAGCCGTTGCGTACCCATATTCCGGCCTTCATCTGAGCTAGCCAAACGCAGACCCGAAGCGGAAGGTCAAATAGCGCCATGAGGTAACTCTCTGAATCACGCTCTGAGATGAGACTACGCGATGGAGAGGAATCTTGGACATCTTGACTTGAGAATTGAAGTAAACTCCGAATCTGCTCCAGGGGCATACTCTTGCCACAATCAATTAGCCACGACAGAGTATAATGTAGTGCATGATGAAAACTGATAGGCTCGCGTTCGACAACAAAATCGACAACCGAGTAGTTCCAATCATACCCAACGTAATGGCTGTCAAACCTGAAAGGTTCAAGCTCCTTAAAACGAGTCTCCGTTTTTAACTCGGCCTGATCAAAGCGCAAACGTTCTGCACCAGTGGAGTTGATGACTGTAGCTTTGGCCACTGTTCTGATGACCCGCGATAGATTGGCTAGGTCATCGTTCTTTACAAACCTGAATGACTCCGCAAATTGGCGGCACAGTTTGTTGATCTCTCTGGTAAGTAGTGATGCACTGATCCAAGCATCTGTTTCATATTCCACATGATCTCCAACCGCCCTGATGTTTGGGCAAATGCCTTGGGGAAGCTTCACCAGGTCTAATAACTGGAGGACGTATCTTTCTTCAGTCCGAAGCTTTGCTTGCACATAGCCGCATCCGAGTAGATAGTGCAGATCTTGAAAGAAGTGGGCCATGCGACGATTGGCTACTGAGCCGGCATCGAATGCTAGCGTGGCTGTGGAAGACATCTCCCAAGGATGACCAACTTGTCGAGTCGTGAGGAAGGTGTAGAGGATAGACATGAGATTAGTGAGAAAGTTGCCGCGCTCAACGATCTCTTCAGTGATCGACGGAGTTGTGAGCATCTGTAAAGATAGATTAATGATTGAATGGTCTGGTTCACGATCTGCAACGAGGTACAGCTGGGCCAGCACCGTATATAGGCCAGCGAATCGAAGACCTAAAATGCGTTTGAACTGCGGTATGTTGACTACTGTGCTGATGTATAGATCTCGTAGATCTACGCGCGCTTTCTTCCACATCCGAAGGTCGAAGAGGATCATCCAGTCCAAACGGACTCTTTGCCGCAGGTCCTCATGCAGAGCTGTTGGCTCTCTGGATGCGTATCCTTCGGGCTGTTCTAGCCAATAACTTGGGGGACGCGGCTGGATTCTTTTTCGTGCTTGATAGGGGGTTCTTGGGATCTCAATGTTCGTTTTCGAGATATTTGAGGTGGTATTCACAGGCTCGACACTGTCATACTCGGACATTACCGCTGAAAGACCGCGCATTCTGATATCCTGACGTCCAGAGGGTCGAGCAGGTGGGGGTGGAGGAGGAGGCGGCGGCGGATAGCCAGCGTATGTTGCTTCCGAAACTTCTGTTTCGTCCTCTGGCTCAACCGGTGTTCGCATCTCGATGTCTCGATCAGAGTCTTCAACTACAGCGTTAAGGAAATCCATATCGAGATCCATCTCATTTTCGCTAAGTGGCCTCTCCGCTTCATCGTCATCTTCTTCTTCATTGGAAACATCGTTTGGCTCCGCAAGAGCAGTTTCCATGGCCCTCCTCTCGGCGTTCCGCTCTGCAAGAGTTGTCTCTATGACCCTCAAGCGACCAGCGAGTGCGTCCCGTCGCGAGGCCTGTACCAAGACATGCCTGCTATACTCAGCGGACTCATCAACCTCATGATCATCCATATCCCTGCCGATCGTGGAGTTGGTTGCCGCGCTTCCAGTACGCCAGACCTTCAAGAGCTCTTCGCAAATGACCTGCCGGAACAAGCCGTCATTTTGGTTGACACTGCAGCCGGCAATATCTACGAGCCACTCTATCATTGTGCCACACATCTGTTCACGGAAGGTATCCCGTGAAGATCGGATCGTCACTGTAACTTTAATCTCCTCAATTATCTTGGCGCACTTGAGTAGCTCTGGAATATCTTTCGAATACTTGACAACGGATCGCCCGATATCGTTGGTTTCGTTGGCTCTCTCGAGGCCAAACTTCATTCTTTCTTTACAAGCTCTCGCCACTTGAGTTTGCACTTCGTCCACGGTATGCTTTTCATCGTTCCACAGAACGAGTGCGAATTCTGGATCTGGATCCTCTGCCTCTTCATACCACTTGGACGCAAGATGTGACAACCGTTCATCCTGCCTTATGGTGTCTTCAGTCTTTTGTAACCGTAGTTGCTCTGGTGAACAAGATATGACATCGCACATGTAATCCAGGGCCCGGCCGATGGTCATCCTTATGCTCTCCATGAATTCGTCATGAACGCTTGGTGTCTGCTTCCTCTTCCCGGCCATGCTTGACATTTCAGCATCATGGATAGTACAATGCACGGGTATCCTCCAGGCTTCTTGATCTCCACAGTCGCAGCAGCCGCTGTTGCCGGGGGATATGCTGACGTTGACCAAGTGATCCGTATGGTCAGAAGCATCGAAGCACCGGCTACATAGCACGCAGGTGTCGTCCAAAGTACAGGTCCTGCAGCGATATGTTGCTTCTCCAAATTTGAATATGTGCCCACATGGCTTGCCTCTTGCAGCTTCAGTATACTCGGCACCCTCCCTTATGCCTTGTGCTTGTCGTAGACACCATTCCTGGTCCTGTTGAGGTAACCTGCCTCGAAAAAGTGCCCTTAAGTATTTCTCGTCCCTCGCAAGCAGTGACCTAAACAGCGCTTGTTGAACAGCTTGGCTTGCCTGCGTGGTATATCGATAGGCGTATCGTTCGGGCAAATCCCGGAGGACCTCACACAGCTCTCGCTCACGACTAGTCAGGATCATTTCGGAGTAGCGTGCGCATAGCTATAAGCAAAGAGCGCAAGTGTGTTGGACGCAAATGGAATGTGCCTGACTACCGGGGCGTTGAGTTCGTGAGTCCCGTTCGGAAGGCAACTGGGGCGGCGACACAGTTGGATGCACGGCTGTTCTCCGGTGCGTGGCAGTGAAAAGGAAGGGTCACGTTGTCGAAGGAAGATTCTGGCGGCTGGTTTCCAACGGGTTACGGATTGGATGATGGCAAAGGTTGAATGGATTAGATTAGTCGAGTCAGATACTCGGCACCTAAGTCTTCACTCTTGGACTTGGCTCAGAGTCAACATTCGATCATGATCTACATCTGTTGCAAGCTTTGCACTACCTCAGGCCTGTGCTATGCCAAGTATTGAGAATAGAGATCTTTGGTTGATGCCTTTCCGATACGATGCCGATTTTCAACACCGGAATAGGAAGAATCCCCAATTTTCACACAGTGCCCCCAAGAAGACACCATCCCCATGCTCAAGCTCAGGATCAACGGTCACATATATATTTGCTGATGCCGTAGAGTCGATCTCTTCAGCTTTCAATTGCCCAACCGCCACGTCGACTCCCGTCTTCACTAGTCCTTGTCCACGTATCTGTGCTTAATGTCTTTCCATTGTCGCTGAAACACCCTATCAGTCCAAGCTCTCCATATTTCTCAATGCCTTCCACAGAACTAACCCCCCTATTGTTGGCGTCCCATAGCTTCGTCATTCCCACATCCAAGCCTCTGTACCGCCGTCAGGATCTCTTGGCGAATGATTCCACAGGTGACTCATACATTTCGAATAATAGCGCGCCACCGAAGACAGTAGCTAGGAATACCACATTCCTTCGGAAGATAGAGCTTTTTACTGGTCAGCTCAAATGCTCGTTGTTGGACCCGTAGATACTGACTTATAGATGCCGGAAGCGATCTATAGCTATATTAGTTCAACATTGACTTCACAGCGGCGAAGGAAGACAGTTACGCCAGGCATTTTGGCAGTGAAGGTACGCGGGCAATGTGGGTGGTTGGACAAAGGAGCGATGGTGGTTGTTTGACATGAGGTTTGAGGAAATATAAAGATGCGGGAAGAGGGTTTGCTGAGGGGGACTTTGATTGGCTGACGGAAAAGGAAGCTTCAACCGCGAGAAACACAATCAGGCTGACCATCATCCACATCTGGGTGCCGCACACCTTGTCTGGGTGAGCACTCACCCTTCATTATGGACTACATCATGGCGCCTCCTGACATATGGAGCATCCAAAAACGCATGCCCTTGCTTGCGCGTGCACTGCCTGCCCCAGATGGCCCGAAAGCGGCCGCTGAATCGTATAAGAGGCAGCAATATGCCGCCCAGCTCCATCGATAGACTGGTATTCTCACGGGCATTGATCTCGTAATGTGCGATCTCGCAACATGGGTTAGGAAAAGCATCAGTAAATGAATTGGCGGCCAGGTTTCAGGCCAAGGAATATACGCCAGAAGCTCACCAGGCGAAGGATAGCATCAAGATCAAAGAGGCCGCGTTAAGAAGACATTGGAGGGTCAAAGCTCGGCGATAGAGCAGTATGAACAGTGAGTATATACCTTAGGCTAGTCGCAGTCAAAAGGCCATGCTTACAAGGCTGAGCAGATGGGTGATTCTTAAATTAACGAAAAGGCGAATAGCAAAGCAATCAGTAGCAGCGACTCTGTTTCAGTCGATGCTTGTAGCGCAAGGCTAGCGATTCTCTATCCGACAGCAGTTGCTCTATCCCCACCCAAATGGCTTAGACGGATTCTGACTTGGTGATTCAAATCTGGTAAAGCACTGCCTTACAAACGCTCTCGAGGAACTCTCGGCGTTGAGACACCGAAAACACCATCTGTTGCGTTATCTGCCACCGAACTCTTGCAGGTCATCAAAGCTTGAGACATCTATCACCCTTGCCAAAAAGTACTAGGCTCTCTGTCGTCAGATCTGCCCGCCCGTCATAGATCTCAACGTCTCAAGCATAAGAGCAAGCTCACAATCGTTGGAACATTGAATCATGTCTGGATTACACAACAAGCCATCGATGAGAAATGTATGATGCTCATACTTACAGACAAGGACGGGTAAGCAATGCTCGTAAAAGCCCATCCTGATAATACACGCTGTTAGCTAAGCTTCCACCCATGGCTTAGAGGTGAGAATGGTTTCGCCAAGTGGAGCACTGTCAGCACAGACGGACGTTTCTGGTCGAACATTGAAATAGAAGACTCTGAGAACGACGAGCTCGACTTGACACAAAAAACAGAAACTGCCAATTTGCCTCTCTTTGCGAAATCATCATCGAAGCCTACCACATCTTGTGAAGCTATCAAGTCCATTGAAATCTGCGAAATCTTGGATTTGGAGAGCGAGTCGGATGAGTTCGGTTCACGGCAAGAGATCTTGAGTGAAAGTTCTGACGATGAAGAACCCAATATTGGCCACCCAGAACCTGGCAAGAGTGCAGAAGAGAGTGGTGTACCCAGATCGATTAAGAAGCAAGAACTCCCACTTCGTCTCTGTCCAGCCTGAACATCGTCAAGCGGATGCACTGGCCATCGCAACACCCCGATACTCGCCCTCCAGCGCGTAAGAAGAGGAAGTTGGCCATGCCATCACCACCGAAGCCAGCTGTGTCGACCTCCCCTAATCTTAGCCCTTCCACACGCGTTGATCGCAGGAATTACAGCAAAAGTGACAATATGAAAGCGGTCAATATGGGCTGTATCTCGACAACACACAAAGCTTCCGCCTCTTCCGTCCCGAAGTTCAAGAAGGCCTGTACGACCTCTTTAGACAACCACATCTGGCGTGCAACAACGTCTTCGCATCGTACTAGAACCAATCTTGAGGACACACCACTCTTCTTCGACAAGCTATCAAAGACATCGTCGCCTACGAGAGCGATAGAAGCGCATTCGATAATCTTGCACTTCTTGTTGGGCAACGTTGCTCTTGATATCATCTCGAAGGACTGGGGGCAGTGCTCCACGTTTGGAAAGTTCAACAAGGAAGTCGCTCGCGTCGTGGCCTGCTTGAGTCAAGCACGTTTTGACACCGAGATAAATCTTCTACTGGCAGACATTGATAGTGGCGAAAGTGGGCTTCCGCTAGGTTGAAAGGACAAGCCGAGCTATAAGAAGTTTTGCAATGCAATTACAAAAGCTACCCCGGACCAAGAAGAAAGATTACATGTCGAGATCTACTGCTGCAGGACTGATACGGATGATCTCTACAAGATATCGTCCTGTAAGTAGCAGAAGTGTGATATTGCGTGGAAAGGAATCGTAGGATGTGCAGGATCCGAAGGGTATACCGGATGTATCTGAGCATGTAATTGAACAAAGGATCTCAACCAGACGCAACCAAACATCCTTACCAAGAGCGTGTTGGAGTCTCAAATAACACCTGCCATTCCGTCATTGTCTTCGGGATACCAATGAGAAACACCTGCAAACACAGTTAAACTGCATCTACAATAATCTCTTTGCCCCGCCTTGCCCTCAACATATTGAAGGTCCGTACCCAGCATTATTGAAGCTCCAGACCCAAAACCAAAGACAGGAGAATTATCTGCTATCAGGGCTAAATTCAAGGGAAAACGAGCCAATAGTTTACTGATCTCAGTAAATAGATTCCACTGCTTGAACTTCCGACATTGTAAAATCGCAAGACCCTAAACAGGCGACAAGAATGAGGGACAAATTCGTATCAAGATCATTACGCATGTGATTTAGGAGTATACAAGATGATGAATCTAAGAAGAAGCAAGCATGCATCAGCAAAACACAGCCGACGAAAGTGTTTCCCTGTACAGATCGCATGCGCTCAAATCTAGCGACAAGTTGTCCGGGTGGACGCTTAATTGAACGTTCCTTTGCGCTGAGAAAGATGCGGCTAGCAATCTTGAGGGTATTAGCTTACCTCAATATTCCAAATGTGGTTCACCCCTCGCAACTTTTGAAAATCAGTTTTTTTTTTCGACCCGAAATTGCAAATACAACTAACCCCTCAACACCAACGCATCTAAACTACTAAAAATCTAGTTTAATCACTGCTAATATCGTGTTTGTTAAGTATCTTCAATTTTGAGCATTGTAGATGCGATGTTGTTTAGCTATTGCTGTGCGAAGACTTTTTGGTGGAGCTTGGTAGAAGCCTGATAGAGCTTGATAAGACTTAATAGGAGTGCCGAGTGCCCAAAATGTGCCGAGACAAAGTGTTCAAAATCACGATTACGCATGTAACTTTGATCGCAAGTTGATTTAAGATCTTGAAAATCTACAACAGTATTGATGAACATAATAATTCTATATAAGAGCAACATTTGATCAAAAATAGCGTTGGTGTTGAGGGGTTGATGATACTTGCAATCCGGCGTCGAAAAAAAAAACCGATTTTCAAAAGTTGAACCACATTCTGAATATCGAGGTAGCTTATAAGCTTTATGCTTTCACATGTGGGATCGGGCACTCAAGTTGCGCGACGATTATCCCGATCACGCGACTATACTTAAAGCGGCTCCCACCCAAATCTCAATGCAGGATAGTCGTTGCCCATATTTGAGTAGCCTTGGCAACCTTATCTTACAATTGAACGCCCAGCTACGTATCAGCTCATCTTTCACGACATTTGAGTATAACTGATGTTGGATTGCCAAATCGACTAATTTTGCACAACGACATCAGTCTACGCACAATGCCTGCTAACCCATCAGCGCCCCCGATCCTACCTTGAGCCAGCATGCCGTCGGTCGACACTACGCCCCACACTTCCTCTGGAATCACTACATCCACTACCGGTGACCGACATATCCCTGCCTCTGTCCGCCCCAATGGTTCAGTCAGAAAAGAAATAAAGATCAGACCGGGCTACAAGCCTCCGGAGGACGTCGAAGTCTACAAGAATAGGACAGCCGAATCCTGGAAGACGCGAGGCTCCGGTGGCGTCCCTGGTGCTGCGACGGTAGACCAAGACGGCGACGGAACAATCACCAACAACAAAAATGCGAAACGGAGGGAAGCGCGGAAGCGAGCTAAGGCCGCGGAGGAGACGACCCAAGATGGCTTCGAGGAAGCGGTAACTCAAACCAATGGTGGACCGAGAGCTGCGGATGACAACTCAGGACCTACCGGGAGCAAACTCGGGAGCATGGGGGGGACTCAAAGCGCAGAGCCGACTGAGCAGGCAGACCTGGAGGCGGAGAAGGAGAAGCAGGCGCGAAGTCTGAAGAAAAAGCTGCGGCAAGCGCGAGAGCTCCGGGAGAAGAAGGATCAGGGGCAGAATCTGCTACCGGAGCAGTTTGAGAAGGTCATCAAGATCAATGAGCTGATACGGCAGCTCGACAGCCTTGGATTCGACGCTGAGGGAAATCCTAGGTGAGGCTTCCATGAAAGTAAAGGAACGGTCGAGCTACAAGCGATCCAAACCCGGTTCGATCAGTGAGTCTTTGATCGCCTCATTGGTAGCGCCACAGTGGCACTCCCATACTAGTATCTTCGTGGTTAGAGCTGATCCAATGGCTTGGTATGTTACACAACTACAGAGCTACAGGGTGGGTCTTCGAGGTCTAATGTCTGAAGGCTAGTGGCTGAGCGACACCTGCCTATTTCTTTCTTCCTACGCTGGTCCTGTTCGTTTCGAGATGTGCGGAGGAAAGTCTAGATCGTTGAGTGCTCGTAGCATTATCCTTTGCTTGTGCTTCGACGATGGCCCGATATGTCATGCTAGACTTAAGGGGAGATACGAGGTCGTCGTGGCCGTCCGAAGGCCTGATAGATCAAGACTTCGCAGAGCTTATACCGAGGGGTTGTCCTCCTACTGGGTGGCACGAACCTCCAGACCCGCCGTTCCAACAGAGCGGAGAGCTTCGTCGTTTTGGTAGTAGCCTGGCCTTCAATTTGCTTCTGTCGCGGGACCCTGCCGTCGCCACTTTGTAGGTATATCCGCAAGGTTGACGCTGATGGTAGGATGGAAGAACCATTGCAACCCTGTTTTCTCCTCTTTGTCAAATAGCCCTCTTGCAACCTCTCTTGCGGATCTCACACAATCGTTGAGCCCAACGCCCGTGTAACTGTTCCCTGCAACTCTTAATCTACCTTTGAAATTCTCCAAGAGTCGGCTGCCCTGCTCCAAACGATCGCGGTGTCCTACCGTATATTGCGGTATACAATTCTGTTGGAGCGACACTCGTGTAGCGTCCGGTTCTGCATTGATTCCCAGATGTCTCCGCAAAACCTCCTTTGCCATTTTGGCACCTTCGAGCTCATCTGGAAAAGCGTCCCAGTCGTCCCACCAATGACCACCAAGCATGACCGTAACTTTAGTCCCAGGAATATCATCTTGGCCGATGGTGGCGTCAGAGTCAAAGACGACACCTAAGGCTCTTTCGGGATTCTGTACGAATGGGATTGAACGTGGAATGAGGTAGCCGAAGCCATGGACGGGAAGTATAGAAGGATTAGAATAGAAGAGGTTGACGACCATGACCGAGACGGAAGGTATCTCGTCAAAAGGATAGAGCATTCGACTGCCGCATCCATTTTTCACCACTTGGTGCAACGTTCTAGCAGATATTGTTGATACTACGTGCGAGAACAGACGAGGGGTCTCGTTCGATTCAAGAGATTGCTTACTACTATGAGTAGACAAGCGGACCTTAAAAAATCAGCTAGGGAGCGATTGGGATGACAGTTGAGCCATTTTTGATTTGAGCATCCGGACATACCTGGCCATTTGCTTCCTCGTCGAGTCGTAAGTCTTTCACAATAGTCTCCCTTTCTATTTGTACCATCGGATTCTGCACCAGGCTAGCCTCAAGCTCGTAAGCAAGCTGCCCTAGACCGCCTTTCAGCGAGTAAACACTCGATGCTTCGACAGTCTTCATGGTATCTGAAAGCGGGCGCTCGCCCAGTTCACCCAGCATGCTCAAATCATGTGGGGAGAAGCGAGCCTTCCCTCTTGCGGCTCTCATACCTCGATTTACTGAGCCAGACGACCGTTCGTAATCCCATAATGAAGGTAGGATAGAACGTATACTTAACTTTTCGATGTTGCCAGCATAGATGCCATGCAAAACGGCAGACACAAGATTCTCAGCCACTTTTGAACTCCGACGTCGAGCGAAAAAAGATGCAATGGACTCATCTAAGGGAGGTAGATCTCCCCTAGGTGCAAGCAAATCATATATGACAGCCGAGAAAACTCCATCAAACGCAGGCTCACTTAAGACAGTGGAGAAAGCTTCGAATATACTCATGCCAGGGCCAGGCATTTTGACAAGATGATCGGGGTAGTAGACATATCGGTTCTGGGCAGCGACAGAGTTCTTGGACGTAGCTAGGATCTTGTGTTGGATCCCAAGATCCCGGATCTGTACGCTCAAATCAGTACATCCTAAGCCATCTACAAGCTTCATTTGGTCGACCCTACCAAGTCCAAGGTAAGCACTCCGTTCGGAATATTCGGTCGTAGTGTCCTGGGACCTTTCTCAAATATGACTTTGCCATGACTGGTTTCAACCACTTCTGAGTGCAGCCATCCGCCTAAACGCTTTCCACCCTCAAGAAGGGTAATGCGGATTCTCGGCGATGCCTTAGAGAGAAAATATGCAGTTGCTAGACCGGTGATACCGCCCCCGATGACTGCCACATTTTCGACATCTTTGGAGCTTTCAACTTGGCGTTGAAAACTCTCTGAATTCGCACTATACCATCGCCGCACCTTAGAAAGATAAAGTGTCCTAGTACTACATCGCCAGAGAGATTGCGCAAGAACTTTGAAGAGGGTCGTGGGACGTAAAGCAATTGTATGCATTAAACAAACATTCGGAGAGCTTAATGCTCACTATGCGGAGGCCAGACTGCCGGATGCATCCTGTCGGGCAGCACACGAAGTCCAGCTTTGGAAAGGCGCGGCTGGTTTACGCGGCTGTTCTCAAGCGCTATGAGTATCTACCTTAGGGTTCGAATTTGAGCGCCAATCTTCCTTACGATATTTCTGAAAGTCATTACGCTGTACATGACTTGCTTGACACCTCATGTCAATCGAATAACGAGCCGAAATTATTCTCTGTTGTTGGTGAGAAGGACGCCTCTTGCATTGTTTATTGGTCGCATCGTGCTCTCATTTGCTATAAGGATTGCTGATTCTTTCCATTTCTCCAACGGCCATCCCTCAAAGCCGACACATGAAATCTCCCAAAAGCTACCAGACGCCGTAGCCATGCTTGCTTGCGCCCCTCCATGCTCCGTGATGCCTTCCGTACATGTATGGGACGAACCCGCTTCCAAGCCTTCTCCCACCCTATAGCCCATCCTCATGCCCGTAAAACCTCAATCAAGTAGCAATCTCCGTCCCGTGCTCCGAGGACTGACTCCCAAGCCCTTGGTTCTCCGGCACAATCAGCTCCTCCCCGTCCGCTTCATTATCCACAAACTTCCTCTCACTAACGTGCTCCTCTTGAGTCCCGCCCGCCGTCCACACCTTGTCGCTGAAAGCGCCCCGCTTCTGCCCCTCGGCATGCTTGTAATGGCACGTCGGGTTGAGACAGGGGTTGAACTTGCAGGTGATGTTGACATGCACAAATTTGCATCCTTCCCTAGTGCAATCGGCACCGTTCCTGCACATAGCCATGGTTGGATGGCGGTATGGGCAATTAGGGTTGGTGCAGTTCGGGAAGAATTTGCAATCTTGCTCGGTTTGATTCATGGGTTTTTGAGATGGTGACGGATGCCGCCCAACGCATTTCCGGTTCTTGCAAGCTGCACCAAATGGACAGTTGTCGTTCACGTCTATAACCGTCCCTGGTGGAGCAGCAGGCGATTGATGAGCATAGGGACAGTCCTTCTTGGTGCAGTCCAGATTGAAGCGGCATGTGGTATCTGGTGATGGTTCTGTGGCAGTATTCTGAGAGCTCTCCACCTCCATCGAGGACGAAATATCACCATTAGGGGCCCGTTGGTCGTTGGAGCTGCTGGGGATGTCTCTGGGGCCCCGAGCCTGCATTGAGCCTCCGTTCGGTTGTTGCCGCCTACTGAAACCTCCGCCTTGCCGATGAGGGTTGGCTTCCACTCTCTCAAAGAGCGACCGGCCTTGCTGTTGGTTGCCCCCGTTTCGGAATGCCGGATTTATTGCAGGCTGTGGAGCTCCAGGCATGAGCATCTGCTGTTGCTGTGGTGAGAATATTTGCGACATCATGCGAGCCTGTTCTTCGTAAAATGCCAGCAATTTCATCTGTTGCTGCGAGCTCATGTTCATGATGGCACCACCCGGACCACCTTTGGGCATGCCGATGTTTGGCATTCCCATTGGCCTTCCGTTTGATATAGGTCTGTGGTTGCGGGCTTGATCCACTCGTGGACCTTTTGGTGGTTGTTTACTGTGCATGTTGATGCGTTCGGTACCTTGCTGCGGTCGAACCCGATGAAGGGCTGCGTCGCTGGACCTATCCATCGCCTTTGATATTTGACCTATGAGTCTTCGATTGCCATTCCGACCGCCATTGCGCATAGACTTTGGCCCGGTGGGACTACGATGCCCAGTCAGTAATGTTTGCGGAAGGTTCAGCCTTGCTCGTTGGGAAGCATACATGGCTCCATCTAGACCACTTGACATAGTCTCTCCCATCTCTGTATCTGGACTGTCCGCACTTCCATCCGAATGCTTGCTAGCCTGCTGAGACAGCCTGCCAATGCCGTTGTCTGATGGTCCTTGACCTGACTGCGCCGCTTGCTGGTCTGGTATTGCATCTCCATTGAGCTGGCGCTGCAACTGCTCAACCTGCTGGAACAGCCAGCCCGCAAACTGTACTGCGGCTGGATCGTCAGGGTCGAGGTTCAGTAGATCGTTGGACAATTCCGCTGCAATCTGGTCCTGCGTTTTGCCATTCACCAACATTAGGATGATGTATTCCGTCAGCGCAGAGTCGTCAAGCCCTCCGGTACTCCATCCGACTTCTGTAAGTTTCGACTGGACCACATTGTTGAGTGCATCAGCGAGTGGTGTATTGAGGGAGACTTCAACAGCCATGATTGATGATTAACGGGAGCTGAGGAGTGTAAAGATCTGGTGTAGGCGAACTCAGGTGGTTGAAAAGGGATAGTACACCGAATCAAGTGCTTTTCAGCGCATTAGCAGATATGTTTTGCGACCCTGAAAACGGAAGGCTGTAAAGTTGCAGTGTATGTAGTACCGTGTGTCAGAGGCAGAGAGGAAGTTCAGAACATGCGGGAGGCTAAACGGGTGAATTAATGAGGCTAGCGCCTACTAACTACTAGCGCGGCATTACGTGACATAGCATGATAGCAATTGCCTTGACACCCAGCTCGTCTTCTTATCAACGAGCTTGGTCCACACCACTCTCACATCCATCTGCTCTTCCTTGACACTTCCTTCTCTACTTTCATTCAATATCCTCTTTGCACGTACACCTCTCATCATGGATACACTTGTAGCCAGATACAGTCGGCCAGCTTTCGAAGACGAGGGATACTCACAGTCGGAGCAACAAGAGCTTTGCCAAATTACACCCTCATTGTCGCTGAATTTTGCACTCCCTCCACTAGCGAATGTGAGCTCCCAAAAGAACAGTGCCCTCAAATCCCGTGTCAGAATCATTCAAGGTTGATACTGACCGAACTGCAGCCCTCAGCCTTCCTTCGAGCAACAACAGACGACCATGCCAATCCCAACTGTCCCATTAAACTCGCGCACGGTACCACTACGCTTGCCTTCCGTTTTCAAGGAGGGATCATCGTCGCTACAGATTCGAGAGCTACTGCCGGCAACTGGATCGCAAGTCAGACTGTCAAGAAAGTCATAGAGATCAACAACTGCCTGCTGGGGACGATGGCTGGTGGAGCCGCTGTAAGTTCTGTCTACAGACACACTATTCGAAATGAAGCTCATAAATTGATGACGAATATAGGACTGTCAATATTGGCTGGCCTACCTTGGCATGCAATGTCGACTGCATGAGCTTCGCCAGAAGCGCCGTATATCAGTCGCAGCTGCCTCAAAAATCCTATCAAACCTGGTATACTCCTATAAAGGCATGGGTCTAAGCATGGGAACGATGTGCGCAGGGGTGACACCGCAGGAGGGTCCAGCGTTGTACTACATCGACTCGGATGGTACTCGATTAGCGGGAAATCTGTTCTGTGTTGGGTCAGGTCAAACGTTCGCGTACGGTGTCCTAGATGCAGAGTATCATTACGATCTCAAGGAAGAGGAGGCTCTGGAATTAGGTCGGAGAAGTATATTGGCGGCGACACACCGGGACGCCTATTCCGGTGGGTTCATCAACTTATACCATGTCAAGGAAGATGGATGGGTGAAACACGGCTTCAATGTGAGCATCCTGGACATTTCGCCAAAAGTTGTGCCGCAGGCTAACGGCTTCCGCAGGACACAAATCCCATCTTCTGGAAGACAAAGCTGGAAAAGGGTGAGTTCAGTAACGTCACATCTTCGCTCGATTAAAGCGTATCTGGGAAGCATGCATCTGAAGTGGCGCTGGGCTTTTCATTCGGCTGCGCTGAGGAGTGCGGTGTATTACAAATGTAACCATTAAGACAATACTAGAAACCGCATTCAAGGGCTTCAGGAGCCCCTGGCTGCAGGAGTTCGCGGAAAGACAGAAAACAGCCCCCATAGCGGAGACCTCGAACCCTTCGATCTCGAAACCTTTTCTTAGTGTCATCGTGTGGAGAGCGAGGAGAGGTACGGGCCAACTTTCAGGTATATCCTTTGACAATGCCCTCTTTGTTTCGTTAAAAGTGCTGCGATAACCCACCGATCTATACATCATATGTCAAACACTTTAGGTGGGCTGCCTGATACAGAGTCAGTGTATGACGTCTCAGTATCACCTTACAGGAACCAGCTGTTCACTCATGACTTTGCGGTGGTCACGCAAGCCTTGACTGAATCACACAAGCCAATCTAGGTACTTTACTATGTTTGTCACATTGCTTCTCTTTTCTCACTGTTGGTGATTCTCGTTGGCCAAAGGCTCGCATTCGTCACTTTTTGACCATAGACTTTCCATCACGGCCCTTGGACAGAGTCACCTTTACACTAGGCGACTTCTGCCGAAGACTATATGTAGCTCTTGTTCCCCAGCTCCGCTCAAATCACTCTTTTCAACAACAGATCCTTCTCAAAACCTACGAATTTGCGAGACCTATCAAGCCTCACTACAGAGTCCTATAAACATCAAAGCTTAAACATCCTGAACGTTTTCAGGATGTGTTACAAAACCATCGATCAATATTCGTGTGGCGATAAGGAAGAAGCCACTATCCCCTGCGAAGCCTTTATCGACAACGGGACCTGTACTCAGCATGAACAAGCCAAGCAGGATAAGGTTACTGACCATGAAGGAAAATGTCCCGAATGCCAACACTTCGACAATGAAATGAAGAGACTCACTGAGGATCCCGACCTTTGCAAGCCGGTAGAAAAGAGTGCCCCGGAGCAGTACGATGGCCCTCGACTATATTTCAAGGAGTGTACAAAGTGGGGCCGCTGCGGTCGTAAGTTACATACTTTCGGAGAACATGATTTACAAAATGTGCCGTTACACTTACTGACAATCGCTGCCATAGACATCAGCCACCCGAAAGAGACCAACATCGAGCGCGAGCCTCAAGATCCCGAATTTATTGATAATCTCGTCGAACATACTCCGTGCTCGAAATGTGCACTCGCACCTGCCTCTGTTATTGAGGACATGAAGCGCAAAGGCATATACGACACCCCCGATCCATGGGGCGCCATGAACGAAGAACCTGTTGCTGCTGCCGGCAGCTCATCGGAAGGTGCATCGAGCGTGCCCGCTTGGGGTGCTGCTGCGACTTCGGCTCCCGAGCCAAAAGCTCCCGAACATAAACTCCTTTCCTTGGATGAGATTGAGGATATGGATGATGATGACATGTATGGTGCATCGCCTCAGGATAAAGCACGACACGCCGGAGTTGCTGCGGGTGCACCTACTTCTTTTGGACAGTCACGGTCGCCCTCCCCTACACCCAACAAGAAAGGCAAAGGTCGTGTTGGTGAGCCGGAAGGCACATACGCTTCTCGCTATGGCGCCGCAGCAGACTCTGAGGATGAACCTGAAATTAGCGGTGACGAAGACAAAGCTCCACGAGGCCGACCTGCAGGACAGACCCACTCCCGCGACTCAAGCATGGATGCTAATGTCCACGACAAGCGTGATCGTAGCTTCTCTCCGGGTGAAGAAGCTCTGGCTAAAACGCCAGCTCCACCTACTGATCGAGCTGCGGATGCTCCTGCAGAGTTCATCGAGATTAGCGATGCAGAGCGTGCGCAATGGCAGCCACCTGTCGGTATGAAATTCACAGCAGAGCGTTGGGCGAGATTCAAGACCATGAAGGGGTTAGCCGAGCAAGAGTCAATCAGGAGGAAGAACAAGGGCCTCGACGACGAGGAATAGGACGCGGCGCAAAGGAGAGACGTTTGCAAGATGGATCTGCTGAATTGAGCACTCGACGAGTCTGGCTGCCTGTGGTTTGGGTTTTGGGATAGTTTGCGAGACGGGTGACGGTGCCCGACTGATATGTACATTATGATTCAGAATGTAGAATCTTGCATGCAATCTTGGACGATTCAAGCCGGTATCATCACGTGATTGGCTATTTTCTACTGTGCTGGTGGGCTTCATCTATTGTGTACTGCTGAAGGCCATGTTCTAACCAAATTCAATGATCGTCGGTGTAATTTGATCCACCTGAACTCGGCTCAAGCCTCGTCTGATGGAACAGCCTGATTGAGTACATGTACCTCTACAACATCATGGATCCTTGTGCCGATCATCCACTTGAAGCGCGCTATCTAACGCCATTCACCCAGCTTTCTAGCTCATGATCACACCGTGCTTTCGAAGGCGCAGTATCTAACGTCTTGTTATTTATTACCTGCTGTATACCTCAATGTCATGTCATTCGTGCCACCACCGTCTCCTGGCTCCGAGCGTGTCTTACATGAATCATGATCCTCAAGCTACGTCAAATAGATCATTTTCTATTTCATGGTGCATACCATTTCGTCTAGACCTCACTGTTTAAACAAATCTCTACATCCTGGCGCTCTTCCCCATCGTCTATCGCAGATCTGGGCCAACGAAGCTTGCCCTTGCACTCAGACGGAACGCGTTTGTCAAATCCTTTGGTCCTCGTCACCCTAGAAATTTCTCTTAATACGATGATACGAAAAATGGCTCCAACGACATCACTTTGCGGTAGCCAAGTGGGAGAAAGTGAGCGAACAGACAAGGCAGGCTGTTTAAGCCCGGCAAATGGCGAAAGTCAATTTATTGTATGATTGGATGGCTCATACCCGTTTTCTTTATATCGACATCTTCCCTTCTACTACCCTGAATTATACTTCTTCATTATCCTCCGGGTTGGATATATGGCTCGCTTCACGAACCGCTCACTTGTTTGTCGCTCGTCTCGGCGATCTCCGAACATAGCATTTCACAGTTTATCGGGTCCAGCTTAATGATGATTGCTCAGCCCAGTATTGAAAGTTTTCTTGAGAGGCACCAGCATCGTGATAACCTTGTGAGGTGTCTCAGCCATGGTGCGATCCTAGTCTCATACTTGAATGATATCGTTCTAATAAGTCATAGATGATCAAGCCACCGGAAGTCACAGAATCTTTGTCGAGATTGAACCGCTGATCGAGGCTTTGTTGCGTCAGGAAGACACCGACAATGACAAGTTGATCACCATAGATGACAAAGGTCCCAAGGTACCGATTTCAATCGTATGTTTTTCGGCCACTGGCTGATAGAGATGGTGTAGTCGTTTTGGCTCGAGAATGTAGGCTCCGAAGCTGCTGATCAACTTCGAATACGGGGAACTTACAGACTTGCGAATCTACTCCAAGAAGCGTTCCTCGCCAAGCAGAAGGGCCTGAAGTCAATGATCCTTGACGTGTCTCAGATTACAGAGGATCCGGTCCATCGGTTGAGCCGCTTCATCAGAACTCAATGGTGGGACAATCTCACTAGACGAATGGATGCGCGCGGCGTCGAGGCTGCATCTCAGGACGACAAAACCGTCTTCTCTCGGCCACGGATATATATCCCGCCTGGAGCCCCAGAACAGCATGCTTATTATAGCAAAGCTGCAGAGGCTAATCCAGCCATGAACCTTGATGTGCAGTGGTTGCCTAAGGGAGAATTCACCGGGGACTTCATCAAAAGCATCAATTTCAAGAGTGGGATACTGGCTTTAGAGATGGATTTTCCAGATGCAAGCAATCCTACACACGAGCAAGAGCCCACTGCATTGCCTTTCATCGTGCCCGGAGGCCGCTTCAACGAGCTGTACAATTGGGACAGCTGCTTCTGTGCTATTGGCATGATTGATAGCCACCCAGAGCTCGTAAATTCTATTCTCAGAAACTTCATCTTCGAGATCAAGCACTATGGCAAGATACTCAACGCCAACAGATCCTACTACCTAGGCAGAGCCCAACCCCCTTTCCTCACAGATCTCGCAGTCAGAGTCTACGAGGCTACCAAGCTCGAGCCAGACGCCAAAGACCTGCTGCGACAGGCAATCCTCGCAGCTATGAAGGAGTACCACAATTGGTGGATGTCCGAACCCAGACTCGACCCCGAATCTGGCCTCTCCAGATACCGTCCCACAGGCCGTGGCATCCCCCCCGAATGTGAGCCCTCCCAATTCGCCCACATCCTCAACCCGTACGCCCAAAAACATAACATGACCCTCAAAGAGCTCGGAGCCGCCTACGACGACGGCCGCATCCACGAACCCGCCCTCGACACCTTCTTCCTACACGACCGCGCCGTTCGCGAATCCGGTCACGATACCTCAAACCGTCTTGAGGGCGTCTGCGCCGACCTCGCCACCATCGACCTCAACACCCTCCTCTACCGCTACGAAACCGACATCGCAACCTGCATCCGCATCCTCTTCGACGATACCCTCTCCGTCCCCGCCGCCTTCTGCGCCCCGGGCCAGGAAGCCGACCACGTCGAATCATCCGCCCTCTGGGACCGGCGTGCCCGCGCCCGCAAAGCCCGCATCGACAGGTACTGCTGGAACGAAGCGCAGGGCTTGTACTTCGACTACAACACCGTCACCAAGCAACAACAAGCCTACGAGACCGTCACCTCCCTCTGGCCGCTCTGGGCCGGCCTCGCCACCCCGCACCAAGCCTCCCTCCTCGTACCCACCGCTCTCTCGAAATTCGAGCAGCTCGGTGGGCTGAGCACGTGCAGTGAAGCCAGCCGTGGGCCCATCACGCCGCTCAGTCCGCAGAAACAGTGGGATTTCCCATATGGGTGGGCGCCGCATCAGATGCTGGCGTGGGATGGGCTGAGGAGGTATGGGTATGTGGAGGAGGCGGAGAGGGTGTGCTATCGGTGGCTGGGGATGGTGACGCGCTGCTTTGCGGATTGGAATGGGACGGTGGTGGAGAAGTATGATGTTACGGAGGGGAGGGCGCCGCACAAGGTGGGTGCCGAGTATGGGAACCAGGGGTTGGGGTTTGAGTATGCGCCGCAGGAGGGGTATGTTTTCTATGATCTTGCTGGGAGGTGGAGTTGGGAGAGGAGAGGAGAGTGCTAATGATAGGGTTGCAGGTTTGGATGGACGAATGCGAGCTACCTTTATGGACTCTCGCTAATGAGCCTGCACGCTAAGAGAGCGCTCGGGGTCCATGCGCCGTATGAGGCGTATGCTGAAGCGAAGAAGAGGGCCACGGAGGTCAAGTGACCAGGCAGTTTTAAGACTCAGGACACAGAGACAGAAGCGGGAGATACTTTGCTCCAGCTTGGTGGTAGGGACACCAATCGAGGAAGAGTTGTTCCAATGGAGCCTCTTGGACATGTTGGTTGAGGCAGCTGCTGGATTGGATTCGCATTACCTTCACTCGTATATGTAGATTCCACGGTTGCTGAGTATACATTGGCTACATGATTAGCTCTCGTGGTGCCACCAAGCGTTCAGGACGCAAGGAAGCGGGCTGATGCATGAGCGGCAGCGAACAAACAATGTATGAAGTATTTGCATATCGCTCTTGATCCAACATTATCGTCGCACCTCATAGCTATCCTGCAACTTCTCTCTCAGCGGTGACTCCCAAGGGAATATATATTCCAACCATACTTCAACATATCATGAAATTGATCGTGGCGCAGAGGGTTGCTCGATCTGTCTATTCGGACCTATCCGATCGATTCGAGTGGTTTGGCACCAATGTGTACGGTCAATTTCTGTTCATCATCGGACTTTGAAAAAGTCCTGGGTTCGAATCTGCACATATCCCTCTCCTTTCATTTGTTTGTGTTTCTGTTTTGAGTTTTGGTTTTATTATTTTTTCCCTGCTTTTGGACAATGTGATCGATGACTGGTGTTGAAGAGGAAGATTGGCTGGAATGTTCTGGAACGTAACTCCCCGTAGCATCTTCTTGTTCTGTTTTCCATGGCTTCATTACTGCAATGGTACTATTGAGACCTCCTCGAAGCGGCCCTGCTGAAGTGATTGAGGAAAACTCGTTCAACTGTCTACTTTAGCTTTCAGTAACCCAGAGCTTAAGTCTTCGACTTCTCGAAAGCAAAGCGCCTCAACCCAGATTCTCGACCACGACCCATCATTTGCTAGTTCATTCCTATCCGCCCTCCTCCCCTGATGCATCGCTCTCTCTTCCTGCTCCACAGAAGCCCGAAGATCAGAGCCACCCTTCAGCACGCAGCTAACAACCAGACCTCTCGTCATGCCAAACTATAAGCCCGTGGCAATCTACCTTGCCTCGTCAACTCAGCTTTATAGTTCCTCAGCACCTTCGCAACGCAGTAGACGAGCTGATCGCTCTTGTAATCGAAGGCTACCTGCGCCAGCTTCAGCATATCACACCCCCCCCTAGTCCCTTTCATGTCCGCAAACCCGTCGCAGGCACCCTTCACTACATTTGCCACACTCTTACTGTATCTCGTAGTGATCGCAAAGACTGTTGGACTGTTAGAGGTGGCGGCTATCATCGAGTTGAGCCTGAGATCCGGGGGGCTGAATGCAATGCTGCCTTCCTTTGCGCGCGACTGCTCATACAGTGACCAGGGAGTTATGGTGTCATAGTAGCCGAACTGAGCGCCCGTGAGATCGAACGCGTACGACTCCCCGCTTTTGAGAGTTACGCGAAGGAGAGTGTGGCCGTATTCTGTGGTGTCGGGATTGCCATGCTCGTCGAACAGATAGATTCGTCTTGGCTTTTGTTGGAGTTTCATGTTGACTTCCTCGATCTTGGTGTAGAGACCTATATGGACGGTGGGTGGATATAAGCTTGAGAACTGACATCCATAGTGATGTGGCTTACCTTTCAAGAACCCCTCTATAATCCTAAGCATAAAGGCCACTGCAACCGCGCAATTGCAGTAGGTCAGAGCAGCGTGCTTGTCTTCTTCGCTTTGGAAAAGATGGTAGGGAAATGGGCTAAGAATTTCCCTGCCGTATTTTCCCTCATAAAGATACATAGTGTCTTCATTCTTGTCGACTTCGGTGATATTAATGTTGAACGTGTGCTCACGATAGACGTAGAAGATTCGTTGCACGATGTCCCCAACGCGGTATAGCCATTTACGAGCGAATAGCAATTTGCAAGCTTGCTTGTGATGGGTCCAGTCGGCTGCTTGACAAGCAGAGTTGCAGTAGAAGGTTTTGGCTGGTTCTTTGTGATCGATCATGGGTGCGTCAGTGCAACCCTTGCAGCTTTGCATAGCAGGTTGGGCACAGTAGGCGCAAAGGCTGTTGGAGGACGTGTCCTTGATACTGCACAAGGAAAGACTTGTTAGTGCGATCTACAGGAGTAGTGCAGATAACTTACTCCAACGTGGCCGTGGAGATGTTATTCAGGCTTATATTAGCGACGTCGGTGTGGAGTTTATCGGCCTCCATGGTTATAATCTGAAAATTGGATGGATTTTAGATGCGAGATCAGATCGCGTAAAGGCCGCCACATGGTTGAGCGTGGAGTTGAAGTGACCTGAACGCGTTTGACTTATCTTATCCCTATCACGTGACATCAAAAGCGTGAAGTATGGGGCCTTGTCCCTATGAGCGAATATAATGAGTGTTTCCACAGGTGCCCTTTCGAAAATAAAGCTTCAGTATGAGCAAGACAATTCAATTAAGAGCTTATCGGTACCCTACGAGCCCATAATACCGTGGAGGTCAGACAAGGTAACCTCTGGCTTCGCACAAGACCAACACTTTCAAGGAGATAAATACCGATGTTGTGAGGGGCGACATGTGCTAATTCGACGATCTGGGACACTCTCTGCTGTGCATCTGCAAAGTGTTCAGAGGGTTGGGCCGAGAAGATTTGAGACTTCGCACACACTTCTGATCACTATCCAACTGATGATCAGTTCCATCGGGCGGAGGTATACCGCTTATTTAAGTTCTCTTGTAGCTCTGTCAAGGCTCGTAAAGAAAGGATCCCACTCCTGCTGGAGTTCGCCCATCGATTAATGCGAGACTTGTCCGGATCTACCTGAGCAATAATCGACGCCAGCTTGGGAGCGTTGGGGAGTATATGATGTCGCTCGGCTCCACAATTGGATCTATACATCGCCAGCAAACCGACTTTGGAAATACAACGTTATCTGCTTCAATTCGTGAGGTTCCGGCGTCTCGTAAGGATCGCAAAGGAGCTTGAGTGGATTGTTGTCGACCATAATGATATTAAAGTCTGACACCTACAACCATGGCAATGTACAGAAGATCGGCTGAGGATAGAGCAATGACTCCATCAGAATGTTTCAGCTCTATATCATAATATCCAGATTCGAGGTAGGCAACACAGGCAAATGCCAGCTTCTGCGCACTAGAAAACCCTGGGCTGTTTGCAGTATCGCTACCGCTCTGTTTGTCGTTACATTCGTCGTTGTTACTACCGCTGTAGGAATCCACATTATTATCGCAATTACCATCGCTAACGACAACCTCACGGGAAAAGCTGCGGTAGCACCTCTTGGGAGAACTCGAAATACGAGCCCGCAAACAGTCTTAGCGATAGGCCGACTCAAGGCATCGATGCTGATGGTAGCGTTTAATAAGTGGCTATAGAGCTTGAAAGCAAAAGAGAGAGCCGTCAGATTCATTTCGATACGACCGGGAATCTTGATGCATTCCTCCATAAGAGCTAGTAGAGCGCTGGCAGAGCACTTTCCCGACTGCAAGCACCATACGAAGTCTCCGGAGACAGAGTCAGCTTGGCAAATAGCAGTGGTGGTAGTCGAATGTCCGAGCGCGATAACATAGCGGGTCCAATTACCGGAATTGTTTTGTACCTCAAAAGTGCTCCCGTCCTGACTGAGCTGGAAACTCCCTGCCGGCCTCGAATCGACAACTTCGCCACCCCAGTAAGGCGGTCCGTTCCACCATTTTCTAACATGACCCACCTTTGATAACATAAATCGTCCACACCATCTATGGCTGAGGGTTTTCTCTTGGAAGGGTTGCCATAGCTCTTGAATGCTGTGGCGAGTCGAAAAGTCCATTGTCAATGTACCGGATCAGAACGTCATTGTGAAACAGTATATCTTTCCACCGTGATACCTGAGAAAGCTTATTTGTGCTTCCAGCCCACTGAGAAATTCCAGGAGTGATTCGAGCTGTGCGAACCTGAGTAGACCTGATGGCATTGATCCAGAGTTGCCGAAGAGAGACGTCGACAGACGGGAACCATGTCAAATCAACCTAGACGTATCCTTGTTGTCGCTTTCAGACGTATATGCCGCTGCTGCATCGGCCATCAAATGAAGCCAATGTGTGTGATCTCGCGCATACGTTGGGAGTGGGTCGTCATATGGACACTCATGTTGTTCCGCAGCGGACATAAAAAGTATCTTCAAGCTTCACGAAAATTTGAGCTCAAATTCGTGATCCTGTTTCAGGTATTGACCAGTGACCTAGCAACCACCCAAACATCGCTGGGCAGTACTGGCGAATTATTATTCTGGTCGAAAATTGCTGAGCTGACCCTGTGTAAGGACTGGTTGACCATAGAACCTGAGGTGGGCAATGACCAGTGAAGCCCGTCGTTTGCCTCGTTGCTGCGGCTCGCCAAGCCAACAGTAACCCTTCAACCATTGCTAACGAGCGGATCCTTGAAGCGAAGTTCGGCAGTTCTAGAGCCTGGTACGGTAACATCTCGGTACAAGTACCAAGATCCAAGTGCAAACCGGATTGGTCCGGTGTCTACAGCTTGTGGCATGTCATGGATAAGCTGCTCCATAGATCGAAGAGCCGGTTTCCATGCGGAGACAATGCTGGCGTACACTTCCAGGTTCCTGCTCACCGAGATATCGACTTTGTCCAAAAAAGTCATCAGTTGCCTCTGCTCTACTGCCCTGACACTGTCGGCGGCCGTAGCCATGCACGGGCGCTCGCATCCCATTTGGCCGAATCAAAGCGAGGCATATCAGTCTGGAGGGCCACAATCACACTTAAATTTGGCAGTTCTTCTCCACTCTTGAATGCAGACGCAATGGCCTCCTTCCGCTCTTTGACCACCTCGACCCAGACGGATATGGCCTCAGCGCCACCACTTGTTTGAGCAAGCATGCATGCTAAGAGTTGAACATGTGTTGCCGTTGTGGAGCTTGTTGCAGCAGTCCAGATCGCGGCACCGTCGATGCCTGCGTAATCCGCGAAGATGGTGTTCTTTGCTTCGTCGATACCTTTCAAAGTCTCCAATATCTGACACCCTAAGCTCATAAGCCCCGACTAGCCTTGGTGTCAGCGGGCAGACCACCTCAAAGAGAGCTCCTAGCGTGCGTGCTGTGACGTAAATCATGTCTGTTTCGGCGTTGTCTTTATGCGTTTTAGGCAGGTTGCGTCCCAGGGGTTGGTACTCCTTGGGTGCTTCATACTTGACCAGTGTGAAATCCAAAGTGATATTCGCAGCAGCGACAGTCATCTCTTTACTGACGGCGCCCAAAGAGGCTTGGAGCTGGTACTAAGCATGATAAATTAACAAGAACGTTGTGAACAATAGAGACCGAGAGCAGGAATATGTCACTGCTAAGAGCGGACGAACTATATGGCTTTCATGTCGAATTGGATGAGTACTCAAGCAAGAGGCAGCTGTTCGTATTGTTTGTCGGAACCTATGCCATGTATCGGACATAGATCCAAGAATAGAAGGCCTTCAGGGAATATGACTGAAGTTGTATAACAGTGAGACAAGCTGTGCGAGAAGACCAGTAGCGACAGTCGTCGAGTTAGCAGCCGTGGACTTTTGCATTTGCATCACCGAGTCAAAGCATTCGGGTATCTGCCGACGCCTGGGCTTTCTGGAGAGGCGAACGGAGGACGTTCATCCCAATGCATCGAAAACATGTGACGTGTGGCGGGGTATTCGTACATAAAGTACCTGATTCTCACACAAAGCACACAACCTTTGGAGACTTCCTAATCGAATCAGGAGAGCAGCCAAAAAACATCAGATACATCACATACAAGTGCCCTGCCTGTTTGACTCATTCCAGCGCTACAGTAAGCCTTCTCCACGGCTACCTCGAACGCTTCTTTAGGATTTCATACTCATTCAGACAGCCCCAAGAGGCACTTCGATCTTGCTCCGTTACCGAGATTCGCCATCGTGAGCCGCAAATCCTGCCATGGCGTCGCAAGAGGGCTCGTTTGGCATCCTGGGCTCTTCGAAGCTCAATACTCAAGATGGCAAGAACCCACCATCGACAGCGTCGGACGCCTCGAAGTCGAATCCGAACGAAGGCTCTAGGCAGGATTCAGGGACATCCAACGAAGAGGACCGCCGCCAGGAAGGCCAGAGAGCACACGATACGATGGAAGCGCGTCTCAAAGATGAGGAGTTGCACGGACGTTCAAAAGACTGGTGCGGGTAAAAGAGTCGGCTGACATGTTTGAGCGTGTATATAACCGACGTTGGCGAAGGCGAGACAAGATCCAGGAAAGCTTGGGCCCGCTTTACCTGCTGCTGTTGCCTGAATGCGAGTATACGATGGAGTGATCGGAGATGGGTAACACTAGGGGCCGATTCTTCGACAGACTTCCAATGCTTGTCCTGTAGGAATGAATAGGTACATTTGGAATGAAACCTTTCGCAAATTGCTACAGCGAACATATATAGTATCTCTTGAAGGCCATGATATTGCCCTTGTTCAGTATGAAGCACAGATTCGATGGCCGTGCATCACTCCAAAACCAGGATCGGGCTGAACAGGGTTCTTCGGGGGCTAAGGGTGAGCTTTCGGGTGAAGGGTGACCCATAGGTAGCCCATTCACATGATGCCCCGGTGATAACCTTTATGGGGTCGCTCCGGCGACCTCCAGTTGACCACACTAGTGGCGGCACTGGCGTCTGCCAGGACATTTGGTGTCCTCCTCCGTACTTTGTTCTTGACGACCAAGCATACTACCCATGTAGGACATGCTCAAGTCAGCATGTCGAGCATCATGGAGATTCCGGACCTGTCCTCGCCAGCGATATTCGACTGTAGTGCTGAGAGCATACCAACATGCATCCGCTACATTGGCCCGTTCCAACGGCGTTGCATGGACAACAGGACCTTCACAGAGCCATGACGATCGCTCTTTGCGAGATGTATTTGACTCGCATCATGTTTGGGCTGCTTTCTCGAGTGAAGGTACCTCGACGGCCCGCAAAGGGCTGCTTCACAACCACTATCTCAAGGATCCATCTGGGTTTGAAGACTTTGCCCAAGTCACGCTAGCGCGATGCAAAAGGCTCGTTGCCAAGGTGCTCGAGGCATCGAGCCAGAAGGATATCTTTGAAATACCCGGTGACCTTGACCGGCTGAGCGACTCGTTATGTCGAGTCCTCGATCTTTCAGATTTCGTGAGAGCCACTCATCCAGACGCAAGTTTCAGAGCCGCCGCCGACGGGGCGTATGAAGTTTTGTACAACTACATGAATGTTCTCAACACTACGCCAGGACTCAACGAGCAGCTAAAGAGGGCACTGGCTGACACGGGGGTCACCTCGTCATGGACTGACGAGCAGAGAACGGTTGCACAAATCTTGCTGAGAGACTTCTCGAAGTCAGCCATACACCTGCCGAAGGAAAAGAGAGAACGTTTCGTCACGTTGTCGAGCGAGATCAGCAACATTGGGAACAGCTTCGTAGCTGGTATGGCCCCTGCGAAGCCTACTCTAGTCCTGGATAGCAGCAAGATGAAGGGGATGGATCCTACTTATCTTACGCGAATCACAGATCGCAGGGGTAGGGTTCATCTACCCACCGTAGGCCCGCTTTCTACTCTGGCCTTGAGGACCGTACAAGACAGCGCTACGCGGAAAAATATCTACATTGCAGGAAGGACAAGTAGGCAAAACCAAATTAACGCATTGGAGTGCCTGTTGCAAATGCGAGCTGAAGTGGCCAATTTGTCGGGGTACAAAAGCTATGCAGAAATGCACTTGAGCGATAAAATGGCCAAATCACCTGAAGCCGTCCATACTTTCCTAGCCGCTCTTTCTACGGATAATGGGAAATATATTAAACAAGAGTTGGACGAGATGCTGAGGGTAAGAACTGCGACGTCCGCCAATCCTGGCTTGAACATCAACGCATGGGATAGTGAGTACTGTAGGCGTCTTCTTTCAGCCCAACTCCCGTCAAGATCCAGGAAGCCGGATTTCATCTCGGCTTACTTCTCCCTCGGCACCGTCATGCAAGGACTATCACGTTTGTTTAGCCGCCTCTACGGCGTCCGTTTCGTACCTCAAGAGACCTCCCCTGGCGAGACGTGGAACCCGGACGTCCGTCGCCTCGACATCATCGACGAGACAGAAGGTCACATCGCAGTCGTTTATTGCGACCTCTTCGCCCGGACGGGTAAGAACCCAAATCCAGCTCACTTTACGCTTCGCTGCTCTCGCCAAATAACCCCCCTCGAGCTCTCTGAAGCTGCCCAATCACTTCCACACCTGGATCCCGTCACTGCCGCAAACGACGGTATGGCCACCGCTGTCTCCCCTATCACAGGCGCTCTTCACCAGCTCCCCACCATAGCCCTCATCTGCGACTTCGCCTCCCCCAGTAGTGCTTACACGCCCACCCTCCTATCTTTCCACGAGGTTCAAACTCTTTTTCACGAGATGGGCCATGCAATCCATTCCATCCTCGGCCGCACAGCCTTGCAAGTCGTCTCCGGCACCCGCTGCGCCACGGACTTCGCTGAACTCCCTTCCGTACTCATGGAGCATTTCGCTGCGGACCCAGCGGTTCTTTCACTCTTCGCTCGACATTGGGAGACCAACATTCCGTTGCCCTATGACATGGTCGCTGAGCGTTTGGCTGTCGAGCGTAAGGGACAGGGTGCGGATACGGAACACCAGATATTACTTGCTATGCTTGACCAAGCCTATCACTCTCCTCTAGCGGGCTTGTCTGGATTCGATAGCTCACAGACCTTCCACGATATCTACACAAGGTATAGCAGTATGCCGGAACCGGCTGAAACCAGCGCACAAGGCTTCTTCGGTCATTTAGTGGAGTATGGCGGAACGTATTACAGTTATTTGTTCGACCGGGCCATTGCAGGGAAGGTGTGGAAGAAGGTTTTCGCAGAGGGGAAGGGAGAGGGTGCTGTGAGGAGAGAGAATGGGGAGAGATTTAGAAAAGAGGTCTTGAAATGGGGAGGAAGTAGGGATGGCTGGAGGTGTGTTGCTGGTGTGCTCGGAGATGACGGGTTGATTGAAGGAGGAGCAGAGGCGATGAGGGAGGTGGGAAGGTGGGGAGTGCAGGACTGATCATGGGAGCCCCACCCCGGTCCATGTAAAGTATACTATATATTCCGAAGGGCAGATCACGGTTGGTATAGTATACAGTAACTTGTTCCCTACTAAGGTATCCATCTGTAGCATGTAACATAAAATGATCCAATGCTACCTTACTGTGCACAATTGTCACGTGACCAACCAATCTTGGCTTGTGTTACTGCCTAGTCGAGCTAGCCTTTCGCGGGCCTCCATCATCATTGTTTATCAGAACTGCGTGCCTTTTTTTCCCTCTCACCAGATTGCAAATTCATTCACTGATGACACCATGGCTTCCAACGAGGACTTGGCCGACATGGACTACCTATCACCCTCATTCAACCCTGCGTCACTCACCGTCCCAAAGCTCCGCGCCATTTTCCTCGAACACAAGATCTCATACCCAGCATCAGCTAAAAAGCCACAGCTCATCGATATCTTTACCCAAGAGCTTGTTCCCCGGTCGCGTCGTATCTTAGCCGCTCACGAGCGAGTGAGACGATCGAGCCGAGGAATTACGGACATGCCCAGCAGTCAAGAGGGAACGGTTAACGGGGAAGATGAAGATGATACTGAATCAATGCCTCCACCGCCTCTACCACCTCCAACAAAACGGAATCCTCGAAAGACCTCACGGAATTCCTTCGATGAGGGTGACTCCGGTGCTGGTGGAGGCAGATCCTCTAGTGGCAAGAAGCGCCCGAGCAAACATGCTCGTTCGTCCGATACCGAAACCGACAATGGCAGCGACGCGTACAAGCCCGCAGCCCGCAGAAGTCGACGGAGTGAGATCACACCAAGCGTAAAGATTGAGGAGCCCGATGACCCTCCGACACGGCCTCCAATGAGGAATAGTGCATTTAGTGACGAGAATCCATTCCAGAGCGGTAGCTCGCCATTAGAACCGAGCGGAGACCGAAGAAAGAGCTCTGGGGTCAGCGTTGACAGAAGGAAGAGTACGTCGAGGAGAAGGAGAACGGAGGGTATACCGAGCTTGGAACAACCTAGGCCAAAGCAAGAGGATGGCATTGTGGTTCCCTCAGCGAAGACATTTGAGGTGTCCTCATCCAGAGTGCGGAGGCCTAAAGCAGAGCAAGGGCCATATGACGAGGTTGAGGCTGGAGAAGAATTTAGTCCATCAGAGACGCTGGAGCTTGTCCGAGAGCGTGCAGCGGCAGGCGAAAAGGACATCCTCCCTCCCCGTCGCAAGAAGCGGCTTCAGAAATCAAGCTCAATACCGAAATCTGCTCCTTGGCTGATTGTCACAACGCTTCTTTCTGGATATGCTTTATGGTTTCGACAGGAGAAGTTCGAGATTGGATACTGTGGCGTCGGCCGGCCATCGACAGCTCTGTCGAACGTACATCTGCCGGACTGGGCAGACTTCCTACAACCCTCATGCGAACCCTGCCCGACGCATGCATACTGCTACGAAGGCATGGAGACAAGATGCGAGGACGATTTCGTTCTGAAACCACATCCACTATCGCTGGGTAATTTGATACCTTTGCCACCAACATGCGAGCCAGACGGAGAAAAAGTTCGGAGGGTCAAGGCGGTTGCAGACCGTGCTGTCGAAGAGCTGCGTGATCGAAACGCGAAATGGGAATGTGGATCTCTGGTCGACGAGAAAGGCAAGAGTATTCCCACAGCAGAGGTTGACGTCGAGAACCTGAGAAGCACGGTTGCCAAAAAGCGTCGGAAAGGAATGAGCGACGCCGAATTTGATGATTTCTGGAGACACGCTATAGGCGAGGTCTTAAATCGGGACGAAGTGTCCTCCAATGGGTAAGTCTCCAAACCCCATCTCCAATCATTCCCAACCCTTCCCCAACCCATTCGCTACCTCACCTCCTCCGTCGAGCAAGCATGATACCTGCCATCTATCTGACACTAATCAGTCTCCCTTCCTCTTCCACAGACGCCTCCTCGGTAGCACCTCACTCGCCCGTCTCCCCCTCTCCTGCGCCATCCGACGATCCGTCCGACTCACGTTGGCGCGCCATCGAATCAGCCTTGTCGTTCTCCTAGCCTTCTGCGCCTCCTTACTGTACATCCGCGCTTACATCCGTTCCCTACAATCATCAAAAGCACGCATACCCTCGCTTGTCGCCACAACACTCGATCGGCTAGCAACGCAAGCAGCATTAAATGCCAGAAACGAAGCCCCAGAGCCCTGGATAAGTGTGGGACAGTTGAGGGACGATGTGCTTCGTGACGAGTTTTCGGCTAGCAGGCGAGAGAAGCTATGGGCAAAGGTTTCGGCGGTGGTGGAGCGGAACGCGAATGTGAGGGCTTCGGTAAGGGAAGGGAGGGGCGGGGAGGTTAGCAGGGTTTGGGAGTGGATAGGGAGCGTGGGTCTGTTGGGCGATGGGGGAAGGAGGGAGAGCGGGAGGATCAGCTGGGGAGGGGTGAGTACGCCTGATGGGGGATTGGTGAACGGGACCTCGGAGACCGGGGAGATGATGGAGATGAGGAAGTGGGATGAGGGACGGCCTATCTATTGAGGAATGACCACAACGCGTGCCTCCGACACTTTTCTTCTACTCTTAAGAGTTCCCACAGACCCGCTCATCAAGTTCTTTTTTCTCCTAACATTTACAATACCTCCCCCCTCCCCCTCTTATCCTCACTCACTCCCACCCCCTTTCCACACCCCTCCTCCCTCCCCATCCTCTTTCCCTCATCAAAAGCAACCTCCAATCCTACACCACGCCGCCCTATCACCCACGACATCTCCACCTCCCCATCCTCCGCACGCCCTTTTCTCGCCCTGCCCCGCTCCTTCAACGGCTCCATCCCCGCCCCATCGATATTCGCATCCTCATCCCCCCACCCCACGTCGACGTTGGTGTTGGCGCGGAAGCGGGAGCGGGTGCTGGTGTTGGCTTGTTTGTTACCTGTCGATGTTTGTTTGTTGTTATATGGATGGCAGCGGATGGGGTGGTGGAAGAGGATGGGAAAGGGGGATAGGGAAGATGAGGGGGGTTAGGGAAGATGAGGGGGATGGGGATGGAGAGGGGGATGGGGATGGAGAATGGAGAATGG
>JAABUS010002084.1_pt1 | contig 39561 bp, 37 predicted proteins | sample 5560161 | NCBI WGS metagenome assembly JAABUS01 (sample SAMN10711885, study PRJNA513376) | rock metagenome | isolation source: Antarctica rocks | place: Antarctica: Victoria Land, Trio Nunatak nord | collected 2016-01-04
CGGGTGATCTACCGCTGCTGGGTCAATGGGGTCGCCTACGACCCCGCCCGCCATGGCGCCACCCGCAGGCTCGAGGACATGGGATCGGTGGTCGTTGCGGCCTAGGGTTGACACAGAGGGTGTCATGCCTCGGCCCTCGCGGCTGGACCACCTCCAGCGGTCCCCGGCGCCGCGGGGCTTGATCAGTCGGCGACGAAACGCAGGGTGACGGGTCCGGTGGCCGGCTCCAAACCATCCACGACGACGCCTGGATCCCCGGCCGTCACGATGGCAACCGCGTCGCGGTCCCCGGCGCGCACGCGGTGACGGCCCGGCGGCGGAAGGGCGACGGGCAGCGCGAAGCGCAGCCGGCCCGGATCGTCCGGATCGGGCAAACCCGTGACGCCATACGGCCGTCCGAGCAGCCGTTCGGCGGCGGTCAGGTCACCCGCCGCGACTAGCCGGCGGATCTCCGAGCTGCTCACGGGCCGATCGTCGACGGTGAAGGGCGGGACCACGACGACCACCCACCGCGGCTCGGACCGGCGGCCGAGCGCCGCAAGGGCCTCGGGCGTGCCGCGCCGCTCGTGCCCGAACGCCGCGTCCGGCGTCATCAGCAGGCCGGCGAGGCGCGTCCGGTCCGTGATTCGGTGGATGAACGCGTCGTACGGGGTGGCGCGCAGGGCCTCGTCGAAATGCTGCACGACCACGACCGCCACCCCAGCCTCCCCGATGAGTCGCAGCCGCTCCGCCGGATCGAGCAGCAGCGGCGGCGCGGCGCCGAGGAGCACCTGATCGGGATGTGAGTCGAAGGTGATCACGGCCGGCCGCGCTCCGAGACGCGCGGCATGCCGGACGAGCTCGTCGAGCAGGTAGCGGTGGCCGCGATGCAGCCCGTCGAAGACGCCGACGGCGGCGAACAGCGGCCCGTCCTCCGGGCGCAGCTCGTCGACCCCACCGACCACGCGCAGCGCGCCGACCGGATCGGGCGCCCGCGTGCTGGGTGGGACCTCGACCAGCACCTTGTCCGGCGCGAGCCGGCCTCCTCCCACCCGCGCGATCCCGAGCAGCTCGCCGTCGGGCCCGGTGACCCGCACGATCGCTCCCTCGGCGATGTCCCGGACGCCCCCGTCCGGTCGGATGTGCTGGCCGCGGGCGAACGCGCCAAGCTCCCCGGCCGTGAGCGCCACGGCCGCCAGGTGCTCCAGCCCCGTGTCGATCGGCCGCAGCAGCGCCGCGAGCTGGCCAGTCCCCTCCCCCGCGGCGGCCCGGATGTCGTCCAGCGGGATCGCGTCGTCGAGTTGGAACGGTCCGCTGGCCATGCGCACCAGCGCCGCAAGGTAGGCCCCGCTGCCGACGGCCGCCCCCACGTCGCGCGCGATCGCCCGCACGTACGTGCCCGCCGAGCACTCGACGTCGAGCACGGCGATCGGCCGTGCGGGATCGGTGTCGTCCCAGGTCAACAGCTCGAGCCGCCAGATCTCCACCTCGCGCGGCCGCATCTCGACGGCCTCGCCGGCGCGTGCGAGCGCGTAGGCCCGCCGGCCGCCGACCTTGATCGCGCTGAAGATGGGCGGCGTCTGCGTCACCCGGCCCTGGAGCGCCGGGAGAGCCGCGTCGACCGCTTCGCGCGTCGGTCCCGGGCCGTCAACGGGAATCAGCTCGCCGTCCAGGTCGTCGGTCGTCGACGTGGCGCCGAAGCAGACGGTCGCCCGATACGCCTTGCGATCGCCCAGGTGGTACTCGACCACCCGCGTCGCACGCCCGAGGAACAGCGGCAGGACGCCACCGGCGAAGGGGTCGAGCGTGCCGCCGTGGCCCACCCGCTTCGTCCCGGACAGCCGGCGCACCAGCGCCACGATGTCGTGCGACGTCGGGCCCGGCGGCTTCGAGACGATGAGGATGCCGTCGAGCCCGGAGCCCGCCGTCCGATCGCGTGCCACCCGGCTCAGCGGGCGACCGCGGCGATCAGGCGCTCGGCCTCGGCCAGGACGGGCCCGGTCGCCTCGTCGACGGCCAGTGGAACGGTCGCCCCCGCCGCTCGCGCGTGCCCGCCGCCGCCCCAGGCCGCGGTGAGGACGGTCGCGTCGACGCCACCGGGCCGCGTCCGGACGCTCAACCGGGTCGCGGAGCCGGCCTCCTTGAGGAGGATGGCCACCTCCGCGAGCTCAGCCTGCGCGAGGAGGTCGATGATCCCCTCGCTGTGGGCGGGCAGGGCGCCGGTCGCGACGAGGTCGGCGTCGCGCAGGGTCGACCAGACCAGCCGCCCGTCCAGCCGGCGCCCGAGCGAGGCAAGCACCCGGCCGAAGAGCCGCAGCTGAGCGTCGGGCTTCGTGCGGTAGAGACGCCGCGAGATGTCGGCCAGCGGCGCGCCGGCCTCGAGCAGCGCAGCGGCCACCTCGAGGGTGCGCGGCGTGGCGTTCGGATGGGCGAACGTCGCCGTGTCCATGACGATGCCGGCCATGAGCGAAGCCGCGAGAGCGCCATCCGCCGCCGTGAGCGGGACCCCGAGCCGAACGGCCAGGAGCGCCACCATCTCGCACGTCGCCGCGCTCTGCGGCTCGACCCAGTCCGCCTCGGCGGCGACCGCGTTCGAGGCGTGGTGGTCGATCACGACCCGTGGCAGTCGCTCGAACAGGTCTCGATGGCGCTCGCGGACGGCACCCACGCGGTCGAGCGTGCCGCAGTCGGACACGACGACCAGGTCGTAGCCGGCGTCGGGCGCCGGATCCGTGCGCACCTGCTCGATGCCCGGCATGAACCCGTACAGCGGTGGCACGGGATCGCTGCACACCGCGTCTGCGGTACCGCCAAGCGCCTCGACGATGCGACAGACGCCGAGCGTCGCGCCAAGCGTGTCCGCGTCGGGGCTCTCGTGGCCCACGGCGAGCACCCGGCGGGCCCCCCGGATCCGGGCGACGACCGCCTCAGGCACGGCCGACGCCCACGGACGCAGGTCCATGGGATCGCTGCGCCGCCCCGCCGCGCGAGCATCCACGCTCATCGACGGTCTCGACGTCGGCCGGTCGACCGGCCCGCCGGACCGCCGTCACGCCGCGGACGGCCACGGGAGGTGCGGCGAGTCGGCGGCCGGTCAGGCTCGATCGCCGCCGCTTCGCCCACCACCTCGAGCGTCTCGCCCTCGCGCGGCAGGCGCACCACCGGCGTGGGCAGCGTCTCCGCGACGGGCGCCGCGTCGTCCGGCACCTTGCCCTCTTCGAGCTCGTGGAGCAGGTGGAGGACCCGGGTCCCGCGCTCCGCCGAGTCGTCGAGCCGCAGGTGGAGCTCGGGGATGCGTCTGAGGCGCAGCCGGGAGCCCAGCTGCCGGCGGACGAACGGCATGGCTCGGCCCAGCGCGGCGAGAGTCTCGTGCCGCTCGGCGGGCTGCCCGATGACGCTCACCCAGACCTTGGCATGCTGAAGGTCCGCCGCGGTCTCCACCTCGGTCACCGTGGCGAACCCGATCCTGGGGTCGCTCACGTCGCGGGCGAGGATCGCGCCGATCTCCTGCCGGAGCAGCTCGTCGACACGCTCGGTGCGCTGGCTCATCGTCATCGTCCCTTCGGCGGCACCCGTGGCGCCGCGCCGCACCTAGCCGGTGACGGCGCGACTGACGGTCTGGGACGTGAAGCACTCGATGACGTCGCCCTCGACCACATCGTTGAAGTTGGCAAGGCCGATGCCGCACTCGAAGTTGGCGGCCACCTCCCGCACGTCGTCGCGGAAGCGCCGGAGCGACTCGATCCGGTCCGTGGCGACGACCTTGCCGCCGCGCCAGACCCGGGCTCCGCCGCGGACGATCCGGCCGTCCGTGACGTACGAGCCGGCGATCACCTGGCGGCCGACGCGGATGATCTGGCGGACCTCCGCGCGGCCCTCGATCACCTCGACGATCTCGGGCTCGAGCAGGCCCTTGAGCGCGGCGTCGACGTCGTCCGTCAGCTTGTAGATGATGTCGTAGAGGCGGATGTCCACTCCCTCCGACTCGGCCGCCCGGCGGGCGGTGTCGGTGACGCGGGTGTTGAAGCCGACCACGATGGCGTTCGAGGCTGCGGCCAGCATCACGTCGTTGTCCGTGACGTCGCCGGCCGCCTCGTGGAGGAGGTTGATCCGGACCTCGTCGGTCGAGAGCCGCTCGAGCGAGTGCGTGATCGCGCCCAGCGAGCCGGACACGTCCGACTTGAGGATGATCCGCAGCTCCTTGGCCTGGCCGGCCTGGATCTGGCGGTAGAGGTCCTCGAGCGTCGCCCGTCCGCTCGCCTCGCCGCCCCGGGCGGACGTGTCCGCCTTGCGGCGCTCGACGGTCGAGCGGGCCTCCTTCTCGTCGGCGACGACGCGCAGGATGTCGCCGGCCTGCGGGACGTCGGACAGGCCGAGGACGACGGCCGGGGTTGCCGGGCCCGCCTTCGCGATCCGCTTGCCCTTGTCGTTCTCGAGGGCGCGGACCTTTCCGAACGTCTCGCCGACGACGATGATGTCGCCGACCTTGAGCGTCCCCGTCTGGACGAGTGCCGTGGCCACGGGTCCGCGGCCCTTGTCGAGCTCGGCCTCGACGATCGTGCCGATCGCCTTGCGCTTGGGGTTGGCCGTCAGCTCCTGCAGGTCCGACACGAGCAGCAGCATCTCGAACAGCTCGTCGAGCCCCTGGCCGGTCCTGGCCGATACGGGCACCAGCGGCACGTCGCCGCCGTACTCCTCGATGACCACGCCGGCCTCGGTCAGCTCCGTCTTCACGCGGTCCGCGTTGCCGTCCGCCTTGTCGATCTTGTTGAGCGCGATGACGATCGGGACCCGGGCCGCGCGCGCGTGGTTGATCGCCTCGAGCGTCTGGGGCATGACACCGTCGTCGGCGGCGACGACGATGACCGCGATGTCCGTGACGCGTGCGCCGCGGGCGCGCATCGCCGTGAACGCCTCGTGGCCGGGCGTGTCGAGGAAGACGATCCGCTTGCCGTCCTTCTCGACCTCGCTGGCGCCGATGTGCTGGGTGATCCCGCCTCGCTCGCCGGCCGCCACCGTCGTCGTCCGGAGCGCGTCGAGCAGGCTCGTCTTGCCGTGATCGACGTGACCCATGACGGTCACGATCGGGGCGCGCGGCTGCAGGGCGGACGGATCGTCCTCCTCGAACAGCAGCTCCTTGGTCGCCTCCGGCACGACGCCGTCGGTCTCGCCGTCCACCGAGGGCGCCGCGGAGACGGCCGCCGCCTCGGCCACCTCATAGCCGAGCTCGCTGGCGACCAGCGAGGCGGTGTCGCGGTCGATCAGCTGATTGATCGTCGCGAAGATGCCGCTCTTGATCAGCTCGCGGATCACGTCCGCCGGGTTGACCGCGAGCGCGTCCGCCAGCTCCTTGACCGTGATCGTCGCCGGCAGCTCGATCGCGCCACGCTCGCGCGGGTCCAGGACCTGGACCTGCGACTGCTGCGCGCCATCGCGTCGCGGCGGCTTGCGCGGGCCTCGCCGGCCGCGGGTGCCGCTCCTACTCCTCGCCACGCCTGTCTCCTTCTCCTGTCGTCGTCGTTGTTCTCGTGTCCGTGGTCAGGATCATGTTCGCTGTCTCCGGCCCTGCCTCGAGCGCCGCCCGCAGGTCCGGCGGCAGCGGCACGCCGAGCGCCCGCTGCAGCGCACCCCGGCGAAGCGCCGTTGCCCAGCAGCTTCCGTCGCGGCACAGGTAGGCGCCGCGGCCCGGTCGCCGCCCTGTGTCGTCAAAGCCCAGCTCGCCGCCCGGTGCCCGGACCACCCGTACCAGGTCGCCCTTGACGCGGGCCGTGCGGCAGGCCACGCACGAGCGGGTCGGCAGGCGGCGGGTGCCGACGACGGCGGCACCCCGGGCTACGACGACACCTCGGCCGCGGCAGGCTCGGCCGGTGCTCCGGGCTCATCGTGACCAGGGCTCGCGGTGGCCTCGCCATCCGGCATTCCGTCCGACGACCCGTTGGCCGAGGCGTCGGCATCGGCAGCCTTCGGCTTGGCGCGCGAGGCGCGCTTGGGCTTGACCGGCGCTTCCGCTGCGGCCACTGCCGCCACTGCCGCCACTGCCGGCGTCTCCGGGGCGGATCCATCCGGCACCGCCGTCTCGGCCGAGTCGCTCGGCTCGCCGGGCCCGGCGGACGTTGCCGCCCCGGCGTCCTCGTCCGGCGCTGCCGCCCCGGCATCCTCGTCCGGCGTTGCCACGGTCCCCTCGGTGCCGGCCCCGGCCGCAGCCGCGGCCTTCGCCTCGGCCACGGACACATCGCTCCTGATGTCGATCCGCCAGCCGGTCAGCCGGGCGGCGAGCCGGGCGTTCTGGCCCTCGCGGCCGATCGCCAGCGAGAGCATCCGCTCGGGCACGGTGACGCTCGCGATCCGGTGCTCGACGTCGATGTCGACCGACAGGACCTGGGCCGGCGACAGGGCGTTGGCCACGAAGACGCCGGCGTCATCGTTCCACGGAATTACGTCGATCTTCTCGCCGCCCAACTCGGCCACGACCGCCTGGACGCGCGCGCCGCGCTGCCCGACCGTCGCGCCGACCGGGTCGAGCCCCTCCTGCCGCGACGAAACCGCGACCTTCGAGCGGCTGCCGGCCTCACGAGCGATCGCCTTGATCTCGACGGTGCCGGCGTGGACCTCCGGCACCTCCAGCTCGAAGAGCCGCTTGAGAAACCCCTTGTGGGTCCGGCTCACGTAGATCTGCGGCCCGCGCGTGGCCCGGCGGACCTCCAGAACGTAGGCCTTGACGTTCTGGCCGATCCGGTAGTGCTCGACCACGGACTGCTCGGTCGTGGTCAGGATCGCCTCGACGTTCTGGCCGACGTCCAGGATGATGGCCCGCGGCTCCACCCGGTTGACGGTGCCGACGATCAGCTCGCCCTCGCGGTTCGCGAACTTGTCGTACACCTGGTCGCGCTCGACCTCGCGGATCCGCTGGAGCACGATCTGCTTGGCTGTCTGGGCGCCGATCCGGCCGAAGACGTCGCCGTCCAGCTCCTCGATCTCGACCAGCTCGCCGGGTCGCGCCTCCGCCTTGTGCTTGCGCGCCTCCTCGACCGTGAACTCCGTCAGTTCGTCCTCGACCTCATCGACGGCAGTGCGGGCGCGGTAGACCCGGATCCGGCCACTCTCCGCGTCGATCTGGACGTGGATGTCCTCCTCGCCGGCGACGCGGCGGTAGGCGGACTGGATGCCGTCCTCGACGGCCCGGATGAGCTGCTCCCGGGAGACCTGCTTCTCGGCGTTCAGCTGGAGGAGGGCACCGACGAAATCTCGACTCACGATGCGCCTCCATGCTGATGACCGGCTCGCCCGGAACCGCCACGCCGAAAAAAAACGTGGGGGTCACCCACGTCACCGAGCGGCCGTTCAGTTCCGACGGAGTATACACCGGCACCCCTGCGCGCTCAACGAAGGGGGGCGCTGGTGTGGACGGCCAGCGATTTTGTCCGTGCTAAGCGGCCAGCGACTTTATCAGCCTCCGGTCCATGGAACCGAAGGACAGACAGACTCCGCCCGACGCACGGGCCCAGCATCGAGCGTACGTGCTCGAGCATGTCGTGGACGGTGGCCTGACGATCGACCAGGCCGCCCACATCCTGAAGTTGTCGACCCGTCAGGTCGCCCGGTTGCTCGTCCGCTACCGCGACGGCCCGGCGCTGCTCGCCCACGGCAACTGCGGCCGGCCGCCGGCCAATCGGCTTGACCCTGACCGGCGGGCACAGCTCGTCGAGCTGGCGACGACGACGTACGCCGGTGTCAACCGGGCGCATCTGGCCGAACTCCTCGCCGAGCGCGAGGGAATCGTCGTCGCCGAGCGGACGCTCCGACGGATCCTGGCCGAGGCGGGCCTGCGACCGGTCCGCCGGCGTCGCCCCTCGAAGCACCGCAGCCGGCGCGACCGGCTGCCCCGGGCGGGGCTCCTGCTCCAGGTCGACGGCAGCCGCCACGACTGGCTCGAGGGCCGGGGCCCGATCCTCACCCTCGTCGGGGGGATCGACGACGCGACGGGCGAGGTCACCGGCGCGACGTTCCGAGTCCAGGAGGACGCCGCTGGCTACTTCACGATGCTCGCCCAGACGGCCGACCACTGGGGTCTGCCGGGCGCCCTCTACTCCGACCGCCACGGGATCTTCATCAAGGATCCCAACCGTCCGCCGACGCTCGCCGAGCAGCTCGCCGGCAAGCGCGGCCTGACCCAGGTCGGGCGAGCCCTCGACGAGGCCGGCATCGGCTGGATCGGTGCCCGCAGCGCGCAGGCCAAGGGTCGGGTCGAGCGCCTCTGGGGCACGCTCCAGGATCGGCTCGTCAGTGAGCTCCGGCTGGCCGGGGCGACGACACTCGAGGAGGCCAACGCCGTCCTCGCCCAGTACCTGCCTCGCCACAACGAGCGGTTCGCCGTCCCGGCAGCCGATCCCGAGCCGGCCTGGCGGTCGTGGCCCGACGGCGCCAGTTCAGACGCCGTCTTCTGCTTCCACTATCCCCGCCGGGTGGCCGACGACGCGACGATCAGCTGGCCGGGTGGGCCGCTCGAGCTGCCGCGCCGACCCGATGGTCGCAGTTGGGCCGGTCGGTCGGTGATCCTCCAGGAGCGACTCGACGGCAGCTTGTGGGTCGAGCACGAGGGTGCGTGCTATTCGGTCCGGCCCGCACCACCGAACGCGGGTCAGCTCCGTGCCCGCGATCTCCGGACGCCGTCGGGTCGCGATCTGCCGGCCGAGCTGGCGGACCTGCTCGATGCCGAGAAGTCACCGACAGCGGAGTCACCCCGCGATGTGGTGCAGCGACCACGCCCCGACCATCCCTGGCGTCGCTACCGGGACCGCCGCTGACGACAGGATCGCTGGCCGCGTGATGGACAGAGTCGCTGGCCGTCGACACGAAGGGGGGCGCTGGGTAGTGGGGCAGGAGATCCTTCGCCATGACCGCGACAGCCTCATCCTCGTAGAAGTCACGTCCGAGCAGACCATAGTCGTGCTTGTCTCGGTACAGGCCCTCAGCAATCGAGGAGTAGACGTAGAGTCGTTTGACCCCGAGCCTGTGCGCTTCGGCCTCGGAGGCGCGCACCAGTTGAGAGCCAATGCCTCTGCCCCGGTGCTCAGGCACGACGAAGAGTCCGGACAGCCACGGGGTCAATCCGCGCCATCGCTCAACGACGTCGCGCCAGCGCTCGTTCGTGGTGTCCATGTCATGCTCGACCAAGGTTATCGAGCCGACCGGTTCGTTCCCGGCCAGTGCCACGAGCAGCATCGGGATCATGTCCAGATTCGATGCGTGCCGCAGACCCGCCGTCCATGACACGACTGACCCGGCCGGGTCTGCGTGGCCCCATTCGGTCCAGTGCCACCCACCAACTGTGGCTACCACATCTGGATGATTTGCGGCTGGTTCGACCCGATACATCGCTGAGGATGCTACAGGCTCAAGCAATCAAGCGGCCTGGTCGAGCACGGCGTCTCGCCGTGAACGTTGCAGTTTGGATTCCCTCGAACGCCTGTTCTCGGTCGCCTGATTAACTGCCAGTCCTTCCGTAGTCCGGAGAAATACACTGCGGCTCGTGGACAAGCCCATCAAGGCAAAGGTGCGTACGGCCTCACCGCGTGACTTGTCGCCCGTCCTTGGCGTTGATCACTTGAGGGAGGAGCTGAAGCGCCAGCGCGACGTTCGACAGGCCATCGAAGAAGAACGGTGTTGGCTTGCTGAGGCAGACGGGCAAGTTGTCGGCTATGCCGTCGTTGACGAGTGCTTCTTCGGCAATGCGTTCATACGACTGATCGTCGTGGCCGCTCCGTTTCGTCGGCGCGGGATCGGCACGGCCCTCATGCGAAATGTCGAGTCGATCTTCGTGGGCCGCAAGCTGTTCACATCGACAAATGAGTCGAACGTCGCGTCGCAACGACTGATGGAGAGCCGCGGTTTCAGACGCAGCGGTGCTATCCAGAACCTGGATGAGGGCGATCCGGAGATCGTCTACTTCAAACCTGTTGAGGTGACACCGGAGTCAAACTGACCCAATACCGGGCGCTGGGGTGCGGTCCGGAAACGGAGGCGGTCGGTCGCACGCCGCCGATCGACTACTCTGGGCGCGATGCTTCGCGTCGGCTCCGTCGTTCTGCGCGTCGACGACCTGCAGCGCCAGACGGCATTCTGGGCGGCGGCCCTCGACTACCTGCCGCGCGAAGAGTCGGACGACGACTTCCAGCTGCTTCGCCCGAGGGATGACGTGGGCCCCAATGTCTCCCTCGACCTGCATCGGTCGGAGTTGCACCTGCCGCCGCGCATCCATCTCGACCTGTACGCGGATGACCAGACCGGAGAGGTGAAGCGCCTGATCGCGCTGGGCGCCACCGAGGTGCACTGGGACAAGCGACCACCGGACGCCGACTACGTCATCCTCGCGGATCCAGAGGGCAACCGCTTCTGCGTCATCGACGCCGGCTGAGCGGTCGTCTGCGCGATGACGCGGCCGGCGCAGGATCGAGGAACGGGAGGTCAGCCGGCCGGGACCGTCTCCGGCGCCTCGGCGGTCGGAGGGATGCCGGCCCCGTACCGCCGCTCGACGTACGCCTCGAGCAGCTCGATGAACTCGGCCACGAGCCGGTCGCCCCGCAGCGTCCGGTCCAGCTTCCCGTCCACGAAGACCGGCGCGACCGGCGCCTCGAACGTGCCGGGCAGCGAGATCCCGATGTCGGCGTGCTTCGACTCGCCCGGGCCGTTGACGACGCAGCCCATGACGGCCACGCGAAGGTCCTCGACCCCGGCGTACTGCTCGCGCCACTCCGGCATCCGGTCCTTCAGGTAGCCCTGGATCTGCTGGGCCATCTCCTGGAAGAACGTCGAGGTCGTGCGTCCGCACCCCGGGCAGGCGCTGACCTGCGGCAGGAACGACCGAAGCCCGAGCGACTGGAGGATCTGCTGGGCGACCTCGACCTCGCGCTCGCGCGGCGCTCCGGGCTCCGGGGTGAGCGAGACGCGGATCGTGTCGCCGATCCCTTCGTTGAGCAGGAGCGCGAGACCGGCCGTCGAGGCGATGACGCCCTTGTCGCCCATCCCGGCCTCGGTCAGGCCGAGGTGCAGCGGCAGGTCCGTCCGCGCCGAGAGCAGCCGGTAGACGTCCACGAGGTCCCGGACTCCGGACACCTTGGCCGAGATGATGATCCGGTCGTGCCGCAGCCCCACCTGCTCGGCCAGCTCCGCCGAGCGGAGCGCCGACTGGAGCATCGCCTCGATCATCACCGAGCGGGCGTCCAGCGGCTCGGGCGAGCGCGCGTTCGTGTCCATCAGCTCGGTCAGGAGCTGCTGGTCGAGCGAGCCCCAGTTGACGCCGATCCGGACCGGCGTGTCGTTCTCGATTGCGACCCGGACGATCGTCGCGAAGTGCTCGTCATGACGCTTGGCGCCGACGTTGCCGGGGTTGATCCGGTACTTCGCCAGCAGGCGGGCCATCTCCGGGTACTCCACCAGGAGCTTGTGGCCGTTGTAGTGGAAGTCGCCGATGACCGGCACGTCGACGCCCAGGCCGCGCAGCTTGCGCATCATCTCCGGGACGGCGGCGGCGGCCTGCTCCGTGTTGACCGTGATGCGGACCAGCTGCGAGCCGGCATGGGCCAGGCGGGCGACCTGGATCGCCGTCGCGTCCGGGTCGGCCGTGTCCGTGTTCGTCATCGACTGGACGACGATCGGGTGCGCCGAACCGACAAGCACGCCGCCGACATCGACGGACACCGTCGGCCGACGGATCGGCTTACCGTCCATCAGCCCTCCGACGGCCGAGCGCGCTCGGCGGAGCGCATCGGCCGGAGGATTCGAGGCGACGCTCTGCGAGCCATCGGCCGGAGGTTTCGAGCGCGCACTCTGGAGCGCATCAGCCGGAGGACTCGGGCGCGGTCATGCGGCGATCAGGTCGGCGACCCGCCACGGATCACGTCGAAGACCGTGACCCACAGCAGGAAGGCCATGAGGAACGCGAACCCCACGAAGTAGGTCAGCCGCTCCGCCTGCAGGCTGATCCGGGTGCCGAAGATGCGCTTCAGGACGATGACCAGCATCCGGCCGCCGTCGAGCGGCGGGAACGGCAGCGCGTTCACGAGCGCGAGGTTGGCGGACAGGATGCCCGCCACGTAGAGCGTCATGACCGGTCCGAAATCGCGGAAGACCTGGCCGATCGACGTGGCGATGCCGATCGGGCCCTGGACCGGCGGCGCGGCCGTCGGGTCGGAGACGAAGTTGCCCACGAGCTGCCCGAGCCCGCCCAGGATCAGCCCGAACCAGCGGATGGTCTCCTCCCCGGCGATGCCGACCGCCGAGGGCAGGTCACGCTGGATGGCTTCACCCGGGAAATGAGGCGGAAAGCCCGCCTCTGGATCGCTGACCCGGATGCCCAGGGCGCCCTTGGCCTCGAGCGGCCCGTCGCCATCGGGGTCGCGGGACTCCTCGGCGGTCCGCAGCTTCGCGGTCAACGTGTCCGTCCGGCCGTCCGCCCGCTCGACCTCGAGGGTCACCGTCTCGCCGGGTCGGTTGCGCAGGTCGTTGAGGACGTTGGCTCCGGCGAGGGTGAACAGGTCGTGGCGCTGCCCATCGACCGACACGATGGCGTCGCCGGCGCGGAGGCCAGCCACCTCGGCCGGCGAGCCCGGCTCCACGACCGGCACGCGGATCCCCACCACCGGCGCCGCGAGCCACGCGATCAGCAGGAAGATCAGGAACGAGGTCACAAGGTTCATCGCCACGCCGGCGACCAGGATCAGGAGGCGCGTCGGAAGCGACGCGTTGGCGAACGAGCGCGGATCGTCCGTGTCGTCGCCGTCCTCGCCCTCGAGCTTGACGAAGCCGCCGATCGGCAGCCAGTTGAGCGTGTAGAGCGTCTCTCCGGAGGCCCGGAGCACCTTGGCCCGCGGCGGGAAGCCGATCCCGAACTCGAGCACGCGAACCCCCACCAGCCTGGCGGTCACGAAATGGCCAAGCTCGTGCAGGACGACCAGCGAGCCGAGGATGAAGAAGAACAGGAGGACGGTGACGACGGTGTCGAGCAGCCCGCTCATCGTCCCGCTCCTCCGACGGATCCCGTCGCGAAGGCCGCCCGAACCTCCGCGTCCAGCGCCACGAGCTGGTCGATATCCAGGTCATCCGGGCCGCTGCCGAACCGCGCGACGGCCTGCTCGAGCAGACGCGGGATGCCCGGAAAGTCGAGTGTCCCGTCGAGGAACCGGGCGACGGCGACGTCGTCCGCCGCGATCAGCGCGGCACTGGACCGCGGACCGGCGCGACCCGCCTCGCGCGCGATGGCCAGGGCGGGAAACCGGGAAGTGTCGGGGGCGCGGAAGTCGAGCCGCCCGGCGGCGACGAGGTCCGGCGGTGCCGCCCGTGAGGGCAGCCGTCGAGGATGCGTGAGCGCGTACTGGATCGGAAGTCGCATGTCGGGGGTGCCCAGCTGGGCCTTCAGGGAACCGTCCGTGAACAGGACGGCGGAGTGGACGACGCTCTGCGGATGAATCGTGACGTCGATCGCGTCGTACGGGACATCGTACAGCCAGTGCGCCTCGATCACCTCCAGGCCCTTGTTGGCGAGGGTCGCCGAGTCGATCGTGATCTTGGCACCCATGGACCAGGTTGGATGCCGGAGCGCCATCCTCGGGGTCACCGACGCCAGGTCGTCCGGTCCGTCGAGGAACGGGCCGCCCGACGCCGTCAGGACGAGGCGCGCGACCGTATCCATCGCTTCGCCGGCGAGGCACTGCCAGATGGCCGAGTGCTCCGAGTCGATCGGGCGCAGCCAGCCGAGCGGACTGGCGAGCGGGTGGCGTGGGTCCGAGACCCGCACCTCGGCGGCACGGGCACGAGCGAGCGGCATGACGAGCTGACCGCCCGCCACGAGCGTCTCCTTGTTGGCCGTGGCGACGATTCTTCCGGCGGCGAGCGCGGCCAGCACCGGCCGCAGGCTGACCACGCCGCCGGTCCCGACAACGACGAGGTCCACGTCGTCGCGCGTCGCGAGCCGCTCGAGCGCGTCCGGGCCGCCCACGATCCTCGTCCCGGCGGGAAGCTCGAGACGGGACGCTTCCCGCTCGTCTTCCATGCTGACCGAGGCCGGTCGGAAGTGGGCAGCCTGCTCCGACAGGAGCGCGCCGTTGCGTCCGGCCGCCAGGGCGACCACGCGGAACTGGTCCGGCAGCGCCGACAGCACGTCGAGCGCCTGGCGTCCGATCGAGCCGGTCGAGCCGAGCACGGCGACGCCCCGCGGCCCGGGGCGCTCAGCGGTATGCGCTGACGACATAGAGCGTGAGCACGGGAGCGGCGAAGAGGAACGAGTCGATCCGGTCCAGCACGCCGCCGTGGCCCGGGATCAGCGATCCGCTGTCCTTGACGCCGGCCGCCCGCTTCAGGAGGGACTCGGCGAGATCGCCCGCCTGCGCGGCGAGACCGACCAGCGGTCCCACCACGAGCGCTGCGGCCGGCGACTGCCCGAGCGCCGCGAGCATGGCGGCGACGACGACCGACGCGACGGCGATGCCGCCGACCAGCCCGGCCCATGTCTTCGACGGCGAGATGTGCTCGAGGAACCTCCGGCGCCCGAACTGCCGGCCGATGAAGAACGCACCGGTGTCGTAGGCCCACACGCCGAGCACGAGCAGCAGGATCCAGCCACGCTCCGAACCGAGCCGTTCGAGCGGCGCACCGGCCGTCACGCCGGGCGCCGCCGCGCCGAGCCGCAGGACGAAGCCCAGCAACGCCACGTAGAGCGCCCCGAAGACCGTCCCCACCCAGACCGCCAGGCCGTCCCGCGGGTCCTTGCGTGAGAGGGCGCCGACCGCTACGAGGATGACCCCGCCGGCCGCGATCAGGAGCCCCTTGCCGGCCAGAAGCCCAGGCAGCGCCGCGTCCAGCACGAGCGCCACCGCGAGCGCCGTGCCGAGCAGCGGGAAGGAGGGGAAGCCGCCCGCCCGAAGCAACCGAAACGTCTCGAGGGCGGCCACACCGGTCGCGGCGATCACCACGGCCGCGATCCACGGGCCGCCGAGCAGCAGCGCCAGGACCAGCGGCGGGACGAGGGCGGCGGCGCTGAGGACCCGCTGGCGGAGCATGCGGCGGCGGCGTCAGCGACCGTAGCGGCGCGTGCGGCGGGCGAATTCCGCAAGGGCGGCGTCGAACGCGTCCGAGCCGAAGTCCGGCCAGAGCGTCTCGCACACGTACAGCTCCGCGTAGGCGGACTGCCAGATCAGGAAGTTCGACAGGCGCTGCTCGCCGCCCGTCCGGATCACCAGGTCCGGGTCCGGCAGGCCTGCTGTGTAGAGCGCATCGGAGATGGCTTGCTCGTCGATCCGCTCCGGCGGCACGCCGCTCGCGACCAGCCGGCGAACGGCGTCGACCAGCTCCGTCCGGCCGGCGTAGTTGAAGGCGACGTTGAGCTGGAGGCGCTCGCCGCCGGCGGTCTCGGCGAGCGCGGCGCCGATGGAGCGGCGGGTCTCGTGTGGCAGCTCGTCGAGACGGCCCAGGAGCCGGACCCGGACGCCCTGCCTCTTGAGCTCCGCGGTCTCGCTGCGGATCGCCTGCTCGAGCAGCCCGAACAACCCGGTGACCTCGTCGTCCGACCGGGCCCAGTTCTCGCGGCTGAAGGCATACAGGGACAGCACCGGCACGCCGCGGCGCACGACGTGGCGCAGCAGGGCGCGGATCGCCTCGACGCCGGCCGCGTGGCCGTCGATCTCACCGAGGCCTCGCTCGCGAGCCCACCGGCGATTGCCGTCCATGATGATCGCGACGTGGGACGGTCGCTCCTCGGGCGAGGAGAGCGGCTCCGCCTCGACGGCGCCGCCGGTTTCCGGAGGCGCGGATGCCGCCGGAGTGACGTGGGCGATCGGCGGGGCGTCGGTCGGGCGCGCCAGCGGTGCGCGGGCCACTAGACCTCGAGGACCTCCTGTTCCTTGGCCTGGCCGAGCCGATCGACCTCGCCCACGAACCGATCGGTCGTCCTCTGGAGCATCTCGAGCTGCCGATGGGCGTCGTCCGCGCCGACCTCGCCATCGCGCTCCTCGCGCTTCAGGTGATCGGCTGCATCGCGGCGCAGGTTGCGGATCTCCACCCGGGCCTCCTCCATCCGCCTGTGGACGCCCCGCACGAGCTCCTTGCGACGCTCCTCGGTCAGCAGCGGGAGGTTCAGCCTCACCACCGTGCCGTCGACGTTGGGGGTCAGCCCCAGGTCGCTCCGGATGATCGCCTTCTCGATCGCGCCGAGGACGCTCCGGTCCCACGGCTGGATCACGATCTGATGCGACTCCGGGACGCTGATCCCGGCCAGCTGGTTGAGCGGGGTCTCCGTGCCGTAGTAGTCGACGAGGATGCGATCCACGATCGAGGTCGACGCGCGGCCCGTCCGGATCGCCTGGAAGTCGCGCTGCATCGCCTCGATCGCGCGGGCCATCTTCTGTTCCGCTGCGCTGAGGACCTCGCTGCTCATGCGCTCACTCCTCCGCCCACGGGGGCTGCTGCGATCAGGGTACCGACCGGCTCGCCGAGCGCCACCCTGGTGATGTTGTCCGGCTGGTTCAGGTCGAACACGATGATCGGCAGGTCGTTCTCCATGCACAAGGCGACCGCCGCCGCGTCGAGCACCTTGAGCTGATCCCGGAGCAGGTCCGCGTACTCGAGCCGGGTGTACCGCCGGGCGGTCGGATCCTTGAAGGGATCGGCCTCGTAGACGCCGTCGACGCGCGTCGCCTTGAGCAGCACCTCGGCTCCGATCTCGATCGCGCGCAGGGCGGCCGCCGTGTCCGTGGTGAAGTACGGATTGCCGGTGCCGGCGACGAAGATCGCGACCCGGCCCTTCTCGAGGTGGCGCACGGCGCGCCGCCGGATGTAGGGCTCGGCGACCTCGTTCATCTGGATCGCGCTCATCACCCGGGTGGGCACGCCGGCGCGCTCGATCGCGTCCTGGAGCGCCAGGCCGTTCATGACCGTCGCCAGCATCCCGATGTAGTCCCCGGTGGCGCGGTCCATGCCCGTCGCCGCGGCGGCCAGGCCGCGGAAGATGTTCCCGCCTCCGACGACGATGCCGACCTGGACGCCGAGCCCGTGCACCTCCGCCACCTGGCGGGCGATGAAGGCGCAGAACGCCGGGTCCACGCCGTACTGGCGATCGCCGAGCAGCGCCTCGCCGGACAGCTTGAGGAGGATGCGCCCGTAGCGCAGCCCCTCGTGGGCCCGATCGGGTGACGCCGCCGGGACGTCGGTCACAGCTCCTCCCCGAGCGCGTAGCGGACGAAGCGGCGGACGCGGATGTTCTCGCCGATGGTGCTGATCGCCTCCGTGATCAGCTCGCGCACCGTCCGCTCCTCGTCGCGGAACGGCTGGTCGAGGAGGCAGACCTGCGATTGCCACTTCTTCAGCTGACCCTCGACGATCTGCGCCCGGATGCTCTCCGGCTTGCGCTGGACGTTCTCGTCCGCCGCGAGCTCCGCTCTCTTGGCAGCGCGAGCCTCCTCGGGGATCCGGTCGACGTCCACGTAGAGCGGAGCCATGCCGGCGACCTGGATGGCGAGGTCGCGGACCAGCTTCTGGAACTCCTCCGTGCGGGCGACGAAGTCCGTCTCGCAGTTGACCTCGATCAGTACTCCCACCCGGCCGCCGGTGTGGATGTAGCTGGAGACGAGGCCCTCGCGGGCATCGCGCCCGGCCTTCTTGGCGGCGGCCGCCAGGCCCTTCTCGCGGAGCAGGGTCACGGCGCGATCGATGTCGCCGTCAGCCTCCTCGAGGGCCCGCTTGCAGTCCATGAAGCCCGCGCCGGTTCGCTCGCGCAGCTCCTTGACTGCGTCTGCCGTGATCGTCGCCATGCTGATCGATGCTCCTGTCGGGTGCGGCGGGCAGGGCCCGCGAAAAAACAATGCTGGTTGAGCGGCCGCGCGGCGGCTGACCGGCGCGCCGGTCAGCCGGCGGCGGCCTCCTGGGCCTCGGCGCGCTCGCGCGCCAGCTCGGCCGCGATGTCGTCCGGGGTCGCCTCGGCCTCGGCCGGTGTGGCGGCGGCCGCGGCGGCCGCTTCGCGCTCGGCCCGGGCGCCCGGCAGCAGGTCCTCGTCCTCGTCGACGTCCGGCTCGAACGTCAGCGCGGCGCCACCGGCCAGTGCGGCAACGAGCTCGTCGGATGCCTCGGCGTCCTCGTACTCGGGCTCGGCGGCCATCATCTCGGGCTCGGGCTCGGCCGACGCCCGGACGGCGCGCTGCTGCGCGCCCTCGATCGCGGCATCGGCCACGAGCGAGCACAGCAGCCGGATCGAGCGGATCGCGTCGTCGTTGGCCGGGATGATGTAGTCGAGCTCGTCCGGGTCGACATTCGTGTCGCCCGTCCCGACGAGTGGGATCTCGAGCTTGTTCGCCTCCGTGACGGCGATCCGCTCCCGGTGCGGGTCGACGACGAAGATCGCGCCTGGCGTCCGCTTCATGCGTCGGATGCCGCCGAGCGTGAGGTTCAGGTGGTTCAGCTCGTCGGTCAGGCCGGCGGCTTCCTTCTTCGACATCCGCTCGAACTCACCCGACTCCTGGCGCGCCTCGAGCTGCTCGAGCAGGCCGATCCGCTTCTTGATGGTCACGAAGTTGGTCATCATGCCGCCCAGCCAGCGCTTGTTCACGTACGGCATGCCGGCCCGTGTCGCCTCCTGGGCGACGGGCTCCTGGGCCTGCTTCTTGGTCCCGACGAACAGGACCACGTCGCCGCGCGCGACGGTCTCGCGGATGAAGTCCAGCGCGGCGTCCAGACGCTTGACGGTCTGGGCGAGGTCGATGATGTGGATCCCGTTGCGCTCGGCGAAGATGTACGGGCGCATCTTGGGGTTCCAGCGGCGGGTCTGGTGGCCGAAGTGGACCCCGGCCTCGAGCAGCTGCCGCATCGAGACGGACGGCATGAGAGAGCGCCTCCTGTTCGGTTCGAACCTCCGCGGGCCACGTCGCCGGGGACCGGTCGTGCCTTTGCGGCTGCTGCCGTAACGGCCGACCGGCACCGTCCCGGTCCGGAACGGTCCGCGTGTGAGCTCCGCCACGCACGTGACGGGCGTTTCATGGACGTGCCGCGGACTCCCGCGGCGGGCCGGAGTGTAGCACAGAGTCACTCGGCTTCGACAGGCGGCCGATCATGGGCGGGCATGCCGCGAGCGGCGCGCCAGGCGGACGGCGAGCCCGTGTCATGCTTGGCAAGCCGGGAACGCGAGCGGCCCCTCAGCCGCCCGGTGGTCCGCCCAACGGGCCAAGGGACGGACAAGCAGGCGCGGGCGGCCCCTCAGCCGCCCGGTGGTCCGCCTGCCGGGCCAAGGGATGGACCAGCAGACGTGAGCGGCCCCTCAGCCGCCCGTTGGTCCGCCTAACGGACCAAGCCCGCCGGGCCAAGCCCCGCCCGAGCGCCGTCCCGATCGGATCCTTCCTTCCATTCGCGGTCGACGGCTGGTACGCGCGCACTGTCGCCCGCGGCGCTCCCCGCGGTCAATGGCTTGCCGCCGGGTCGACGACTCGGCCCATGAAGAGGATGGCGCCCGTCTCGCGGTCGCGGATCGCGAACAGAAAGGGCCGGTCCGCGCGGACCGTGCAGACGTCGGTCGGGCCCCCTCCGCTCGAGTCCATGCCGACGACTGTGACGGCGGCTGCCTCGGTGCCCTTCTCGTCGACGGAGATGTTGGCCTGGTGGATCACCATCCCGATGTAGAGCCGGTCCTCCGCCGTCATCCCCGAGAAGTCGGCTGCCCCGGGGTCGAAGGCGTTGGGCATCCCAAGCTTGACGAGGATGGAGATGAGGCTCTTGCGCGTCTCGAAGTCGAATTTCGGCAACGACACGTCGGCGACGGCGACCTGGTCAGTGAACGCGCGGTCGATCGAGGCCAGCCGGTCGGCGTCGAGGTCGGCCTCGAAGGCGACGAGGTCATCGGGGACGACCACCAGCATCGAGAGCGTGTGGCCCAGGTATGGAAGGTCCATCGCGCCCCAACCTTCGCCGGTGGCGCACGACGCGCCCTCGGAGCTGTGCATGGTCGGAACGTCGATGACCGATCCATCCGGCCGTGTGAACGGATCCGTGGACGTCTGGTGGGCCGGGAACGGGCGGTACCACGGTGCCTTCAGGTAGATCGCGTTCACCAGTGCGAGCCGGGTGGCGGCGCTGACGTCGTCCGGCTTCAGGACCTCGGGGATCCGTTCACGCGTCTGCTCACTGGCCCACGCATTGATCAGAAGGCGTGCGGCCTGCGGGTCGGTCGCGAAGTCGACCAGGTTGACGCCGGCTCCGAAGCGCGACGCCAGCGCCTCGAGGAAGGCGTCCTCGAACGCGTAGTCCCGCTGCGCAAAGGCTGCGTTCGTGAGGTCGAGCGTCAGCTCGTGGGTCGTGCCCTGGTCGTCCTCGAACGTGCCACTTCGGGCGGAGAGCGCCTGCTCGAGGCTGTTGAGCCAGTTGGCATGCTCATCGGAGGCGACGTCACGGAGCACGCCGTCCATCTGGGCTGCGGTCTCGCCGCGCGCCCCGGCGCGGGCCATGCCGAGCGCGATAGCGATGCTGGTCGGGGAGAAGACGACGTTGCCACCGCTTTTGGCGAGCGCGCGATGGAGGTCGAAGCCGAAGGCGTTGATGCCGGCCGCAGCCTCCGCGGCGTCTGGATCACTCGAGTCCGCGCGAGCGACGTTCACGCGAGCCAGCTCGATCTGGCCGGCGATGAAGGTCGGGCTCGGGATGGGCGCCGAGGTCGGGCTCGGGATGGGCGCCGAGGTCGGGCTCGGGATGGGCGCCGAGGTCGGGCTCGGGATGGGCGCCGAGGTCGGGCTCGGGGTGGGCGCCGACGTCGGGTTGGGGGTGGGCGCCGAGGTCGGGCTCCGGGTGGGCGACATCCGCGGCGAGGATTGACTCGCGGCGGTGCATCCGGCCACGAGCGAGACCACCAGCAGGACCGATGCGAGCGTGGGTCGCGTCACGATGCCTCCGTGTGTTCGTCCTGGACCGACGACAGCCCGTCAGGTGCGATGACGTCGCCGAGACCTGGCGTGTGGCGCCGGGCGATAAATCACAGCCGGACCGCTTCACAAGGCTGAGAGGCGACGATCGAGGTCACGGCACGGCACGTCAGTCAGCGTGTGCCAATGTCACTCAGTAAGGAAGCTCGAGCTAGCGCCGGGGATTTCGCCGGCCCTCATGGCAGGGCCTCGAACGTCACGGTGTCGGTTGAGGCATCGGTGTCGACCTGGAGGAAGTAGCAGCCGGGTTCGCGGATGTAGACCGCGGAATTCCATTGTCGCCAGGTAAAGTCGCCGGAGGCGGCCGTTGTCGCCCGTAGGGTCAGCTCGGGCGAGGACCCATTGAACATCACCTCACCGTCAGCATCGAGGCGTGCTCCTCGTACCAGCGCCAACCCGCCGTACGAAGGGTCGGCCACCCACAGGATCTTGAGCGCGTACCACCCTCGGTAGTCAGGCCGGATTTCCCCCAGAGCGAAGGTCGCGGTCGCGCTGTTGATCACGGCGTAGACCGGACCGCGCCCAAAGCCCCGCGCGATTGCGGGATGGAGCGATGCGCCGTCGTCGGGGCGGCACCCCAAGTCGAATGACGGCCTGTTGATGGGTCGGCGCAAGGCGCTCCATGGATCCGGCTGGTCGGACGGCAAGGCGGCGCTGGAAGACCGCGTGGGCTCGGCCGTAGCGATCGGTTCCGCAGCGTCGCACGACCCGAGCGAGACCAAGAACACAGCCAGCAGGCTGCCGCGTCCCACCACGGCGATTGCGACTCGGAATCCCACCGGCCGCTGAGTGGTCACGATCCAGTGTACTCCGCTACGCACCGACCACGTTGCGGTGGTGCCGCACGCGTGGTGGGTCGCCTGGACGCACGGGCGGCTCAACCACGATGAGATCGAAGCGCAGGGGGAGCCTCGGCAGGGGCGTGCCATCTGGCAGGCCGCGATCGATCAGCCCGAGAGCCGCGTTCCGGATCTGGCGCCGCTTCCGCCAGTCGACCGTCTCCTCCGGCAGGCCGAACGAGCGCTCGCGTCGCCAGCGCACCTCGACGATGACGAGCGCGGGAGGCGGCCCGGGATCCACGACGACCAGGTCGAGCTCCCCACGCCCGACCCGGACGTTGCGGGCCACGATCGTCCAGCCGGCTTCCGCGAGGCGCGCGGCCACCAGGTCCTCTGCGGCGTCCCCGCTGCGTTGTTGCCGCGTCCGCCCGGGTCCGGGCTCGCCGTTCACGGCGCCATGGTCGACGACGGTCCTCACCGGCCACTTATCCGGGCCGGCAACCAGATTGGAGGCCAGCGGCGCTACCGCGCCAGGACGAGCTCCATCGGGCCCTCGTCGACCGTTGCTGGGATGGCCTGCGCGTCGAGCTCCTCGCCGAACAGGTCGAGCGATGCCTGGTCGCCGGCCAGCGTCCGCTGGAGCGCGAGGAACGATCTTCGATGGAAGGGCGTGAGCCCCAGGCGTCGCACCGCCGCGCGGTGCTCGCGCGTTGCGTAGCCCTGGTTGCGCTCCCAGCCGTAACCCGGGTAGCGGGCCGCCAGCCGCGCCATCATCCGGTCGCGTACCACCTTGGCGACGACCGACGCGCAGGCGATCGAGTAGCACTTGGCGTCGCCGTCGACGATCGAGGTGTACCGCCCGACGTGCTCCTCGAACCCGACGATGCGGTTGCCGTCGATCAGGACATGATCGTGGGCACCGATCCGGGCGACCGCCCGCCGCATCGCGAGGTGCGTCGCGTGGTAGATGTTGAGGCGGTCGATCTCGGCGACGGAGGCGGCGCCGACGCCGACGGCCACCGCGCGCCGTCGGATGACCGGCACCAGCCGCTCCCGCTGGGCGGCGGACAGGGTCTTCGAGTCGCGCACGCCGGGGATCCGGTGGCAACCGGGCTTCATGATCACTGCCGCTGCGACCACGGCGCCGCAGGTGGGAGCGACGCCGACCTCGTCGACACCCACGATCCGCGCCAGGCCGTCACGCCAGAGCGGCCGCTCGAACCGGAGGCTGGGGACGATGGATGCCATCGGGCCTCAGGGTACCGAATCGAACGACCCCGGCGGGTGCCGGGGCCGACGGGCCGAGGTGTGCTCGAGCCGAGTGGCTCAGGCCTTGGTGGTGCGCCGCTCCCGAAGCGTTGCCGCCTTGCCGACCCGCTTGCGCAGGAAGTACAGCTGCGCGCGGCGCGCCTGGCCGTGGCGGACCACCTCGATCTTGTCGATTCGGGGGCTGTTGATCTTGAACGTCCGCTCGACGCCCACGCCGCTGGCGATCCGGCGCACGGTGATCGAGCGGGTGATCCCGCCGCCACGCAGCCGCATGACCGTTCCCTCGAAGACCTGGATCCGCTCGCGGTTGCCCTCGACGACCCTGGCCGAGACGCGGACCGTGTCGCCGCTCGCCAGCTCGGGAAGGTCCGTGCGGAGCTGGTCCTGGATGATCTCGTCGAGCACGTTCACGCGGGCGGTTCCTGACTGACTGGGCAGCCGAAGACTGCGGTCCGGATATGGAGGGACGGCGCGGGAACGCGCGGTCGGGGCCGGAGCATAGCACGGGTCGCAGCGGGCTACTCCGGCGGGTTCGTCTCCACCTCGTCCAGCAGCCGCCGCTCGATCGGCGACAGGTCCCGCTGCGCCAGCAGGTCCGGGCGCCGCACAAGCGTCCGGCGCAGAGACTCCCCCAGCCGCCAGCGGGCCACCGCGCCGTGGTCGCCGGAGACGAGGACAGCCGGAACTTCGCGGCCGCCGAAGGATGCCGGGCGCGTGTACTGCGGGTACTCGAGCAGACCGGCGGCGAAGGATTCCTCGGTGGTCGAGGCCGCGTCGATCGCGCCCGGCAGGAGCCGGATGACCGCGTCGATCACGACCAGCGCGGGCAGCTCGCCGCCGGTCAGCACGTAGTCCCCGATCGACAGCTCCAGGTCGACCATCGCCCGGATCCGCTCGTCCACGCCCTCGTACCGGGGGCAGACGAGCACGAGGTGGGTGTCCGTCGCCAGCTCCGCGGCGCGGGACTGGCGGAACGGCTCCCCCGCCGCGTCGAGCAGGATCACCAGGGAGTCCGGACGGCGGAGGGCCTCGAGCGCGGCGGCCACGGGCTCGGGGCGCAGGACCATCCCGGCGCCGCCGCCGTACGGGTAGTCGTCAACGCTGCGATGCCGGCCGATGCCCCACTGCCGGAGGTCATGCACGCGGATGACGGCCAGACCGCGTTCGACGATGCGGCCGGGGATGCTGGCCGCCAGCGGCGCCTCGAGCATCGCCGGAAAGAGCGTCAGGACGTCGATCTCGAGCGTCACGACGGAGGCTCACCGCCGGGCGGCCTCTCTGGCGGGAGCTCGAGCTCCAGCGCGTCGGCGTCGACGACGATCTCGCCGCGGCGGGGTGCGAAGATCCGGACGAACGCGCGAACCGCCGGCACGTCGAACTCGCCGACCGGCCCGCCACTGACGACGAAGACCTCGGCGCCGCCGGCGCGATAGACGTCCCGGATGGTGCCCAGCGTCCGGCCCGACACGTCGGTGACCGGCACGCCGATCACCTCGTGCCACCAGTACTCGCCGCGAGCGAGGCCCTCGTCGGCGACGACCGTCTCGAGATAGACGTCGCGAAGCGATTCGGCCGCGGCCCGGTCCGGCAGCTCGCGGAAGCGGAGCCGCCAGCCGGGCCCGTCCTCGACCGGCGATGACCAGCCGACCGTCAACGGCTCGTCCGAGCCCTCGCGATGGAGCACCATCCCGACGGCGAACCGGTCCTCAGGCCGGTCCGTGAGCACCTCGACGCGGACCGCACCGCGCAGCCCATGGACGCCGCGGACCAGCCCTACGACGAGGCGCTCCGCACTCAGGGCTCGCACGCTCCCTGGCAGATCGAGGTCGCTACAGGATTTCCAGCGAGACGGCATCACCGTCCCGGGCGGCGGTCACCTTGAGGAGCGTGCGCAGCGCCTTGGCCACGCTCCCGTTGCGGCCGATCACCTTGCCCATGTCGTCCTCGGCGACGTGGAGCTCGATGACGGTCCCGGTCTCGTCGCGGACGACCTCGACCGTGACGGCGTCGGGATCGTCGACGAGCGACTTCGCGACGTACTCGACGAGGTCTTTGGCTGCCATCGCGGGCCTACTTGGCCGCGGGCAGGATGCCCGCCTGTCGGAGGAGCCGGACCACCGTGTCGGACGGCTGGGCACCCTTGTCCAGCCACGACCTCGCCTTCTCGGCGTCGATGTTGAACTCGATCGGCTCGCTGCGGGGGTTGTAATGCCCGATCGTCTCGATCGAGCGGCTGTCGCGGGCGCTGCGTGAATCGGCCACGACGACCCGGTACGCGGGCTGCTTCTTTGCCCCGACGCGGGTGAGGCGAATCCTGACGGCCATGGGTGCGGTGCTCCTCCTCCGGGTGTCGCCCGGCGTGGCTGGGGTTACTTGACGGTGATGATCGAGATGGTCCGGTCGAGTTCGCCCTCCAGCACGGTCGCCTGGACCATCGCGTCGAGCGGCAGCAGGTACGGCTTGACGTCCCGCTCGTACTGGGCGAAGGCAGCCGGGTCCGTCGAGCCGAGCGTCTCGACCATGTCGCGGACAGCGGTCACATCGAAGTAGAACGACGCCAGGTTCTCACGACCGACCCGCTCCAGCGCCTGCTGGTAGCGCGGCTCGTCCGCCAGGGACGCCCCGGGGCCGGCATCGAGCACCGCCCGAACGAACGACTGGCCGATGCCGATCACGACCACGTCGTCCGTGGCGGTGTAGACGACCTCCAGCCGGCCCTCGGGCAGCTCGAGGCCGGGCGGCATCTGGCCGGCACCCGCCGCCAGATCCTGGAAGTCGCCGAGGTCGATGACCGTGATCGTCGTTCCGTTGTAGGTCTCGTCGCGGACGGTCACGCCGGCTTGGGCGCCACCGAGGCTGACGAAGCTTCGAAGGGTCGTGAGCAGCCGCTCGGCGTCCTCTCGATCGGTCGGTCGGAAGACGAGACCGCCGTGCAGGCCCGCGTCGGCATCCCGTGCGATGGCGATCCCAGCGTCGCCCAGCCAGCCCAGGATCCCCTCCTCGCCACCGACGATGCCCAGTGCCTGATCGACCTGCTCGAACGCCTCGGCGGTGCTCGGGTCCTGCCGGACCCTGGCGATCAGCTCGCGCAGGGTCGCGCCATAGTCGTGCGCGTCGAGCAGGAGGAAGGTCGAGGGCGGGACCTGCTCCGCCAGCGAGCTGGCCCGGTTCGCATCCGCGGCGCTGATCGCCGAGTGCGGGTTCACGGCCTCGAATGCGATGGCATCGCCTCGCGCCTGGAGACGGAGGAGCATCCATTCGGGCGTGAGGTCGCGGGTCAGACCGAGCAGCGGCATTGGCGCCCCGCCCAACGACTCGGTGAGACCCGCCGCCCAGTCGACGTAGGTCCGCAGGTCGAGGTACGTGTAGCCGAGGCTGTCGCCCTCGGCGGCCGCGAGCGCCGTCTTGAAGCGCTCGTCGGCCTTGAAGTCGCTGTTGCCCTTGCTGTCGATCGCCGCTCGGACGGACGCCTCGTCGCCGACGAGCATGACCCGGTTGTCGGCCACCGCCATGGCGCCCTTCGGCGAGCCCTCGCCGAACAGCGTCACGCCGTTCTGGTCCCCGCTCCTCGGCAGGTCTGCGGTCACCTCGTCGAACCAGGCGCGTGCCTTCGCCGTGTCCGTGACCGAGGCGATCAGGAGGACGCGTGCCTGTTCCGGTGCGTCCGGCGGCGGGAGCGCACCGATGCTGAACCCGAGCTCGCCGCCGAACCAGGGCTTGATCTTCGTCGACCAGTCCTGGCGGTCCTCGGAGACGGCTCGGACCACGCGGTCGAGGACGTCGTCGAGCTTCACCTCGAGCGTCGACTGGTCGGCGAAGCCCGGGAACTTGGCGAGGAACTGGCCGAGCTTCTGCCGCTGATCGCCGGGCAGGTCCAGCCGGAGCTCGCCGTACACCACGCTCCCGCGTGGCGCGTAGCCGACGACCGTGGACGGCGCCGCCTGGCCGGTCAGGAAGAAGACCGCCGCGATCCCGGCCGCCGCGATCAACGCCGTCACCAGCAGCGCCGCGGCCCAGCGGCCTCGATTGCGTCCGCCGGAGGGCCGAACCGGCTCGGCGGCCGGCATCCGCTGCGTGGCCTCGTCGGCGCTACCGCTCGCCGGTCTCGTCCAGGCCACCGTCGGCGCGTCCGTGGAGGCCGTCCCGCCGGCCGCCCCAACCGGGCCAGCGCTACTTGTCGCGTCGGGCTCGGCGGGCGTCAGGTCCGGACGGTTCGGATCTCGCTCGGTCATCGGTGGTCCCCCCTTACCGGCGGTTCAGCAGCGCCGCCGCCGCCCCGCGACGGCCGGCGCCCGACAGCTGCTTCATCATCTTCTGCATCTCGGCGAACTGCTTGATCAGCCGGTTGACGTCCGTCAGGGCGGTGCCGGAGCCGCCGGCGATCCGTCGGCGCCGCGAGCCGTTGAGGATCTGCGGGTCCCGTCGTTCCCGCGGCGTCATCGCGCGGATGATCGCCTCGACGCGCCGGAGATCACCACGATCGACGGCCGCCTCGGCCTCCCTGGCCATCCCGCCCATGCCGGGAATCATCCCCATCAGCTGCCCCAGCGGACCCATCTTCTGGACCTGCTGGAGCTGGTCGAGGAAGTCCTCGAGGGTGAACTGCGACGTGCGCAGCTTCTCCTCGAGCTTCGCGGCGTCCTTGACGTCGACGACCTCCTGCGCCCGCTCGACGAGCGTGAGGATGTCGCCCATGCCGAGGATCCGGCCGGCAAGGCGGTCGGGATGGAAGGCTTCGAGCGCATCCGTCTTCTCGCCGGTGCCCAGGAACTTGACCGGCACGCCGGTGACGGCGCTGATCGAGAGCGCTGCCCCGCCGCGGGCATCGCCGTCGATCTTGGTCAGGATCAGGCCGGTGACCGGGACCGCGGCCGCGAAGGCCTGGGCGACGGAGACGGCCTCCTGGCCCGTCATCGCGTCGACGACGAGGAGCGTCTCGATCGGTCGCACGGCCGCATTGACGGCCGAGATCTCGGCCATGAGGGCCTCGTCGACGGACAGCCGGCCGGCCGTGTCGAGGATCACGGTGTCGCGGGTCTGGCGCCGAGCCGCCTCGACACCGCCCGTGACGATGTCCAGCACGGACGTGCCGGCGGGCGCGCGATGGACCGGCAGGTTCAGCTGGCGACCCAGCGTCTCGAGCTGGTCCGCGGCCGCGGGGCGGTACGGGTCCGCGGCGACGAGCAGCGGACGGCGACCAATCTTGACGATGTGCCGGGCGACCTTTGCCGACGAGGTCGTCTTGCCCGAGCCCTGCAGGCCGACCAGCGCGATGACGGCCGGGCTGCCACTCAGCCGGAACGTGCGATCGCCGGCGGACAGGAGATTGACCAGCTCGTCATGAACGATCTTCACGACCTGCTGGCCGGCGGTCAGGCTGGCGAGGATCTCCGCCCCGACCGCCTGCTCACGGACCCGCGCCACGAAGTCGCGGACCACCTTGAAGTTGACGTCCGCCTCGAGGAGCGAGAGGCGGATCTCACGCATTGCCGTGTCGACGTCGGCCTCGCTGATGCGGCCGCGACCGGTGAGCGTGCCGAGCGTCCTGCGCAGGCGCTCGCTCAGCGTATCGAACATGCGGTTCGGGTGGGTCCTCTCGTGGGTTCCGGCGGCGCGCGGTGCCGGCCGGAGGGTGCGCGGGTTCTGGCGACACCGGGGCTGATGGAGTGTAGCGCATCGCCTCATTGCGGCCGCGCTCGGCGACTGAGCCTGCCGACATACCGGAGCCGCCCCTCATCCTGGCTGAGGAGGATCGGGACAGCCGTGCGTGGTCGGCGTCCGAGAGTGCACCGTGGGCGGTTGGTCGCGCGGCACTGTCGCGATACCGCTCACCACGGATGAGGAAGGTTCAGCAGCGACGTATCCTGCCGGACGCGTGCCATCGCCATTCGCCTCCCCGCTCTGGCGCAACGGCGCCTTCGTGCGCCTGTGGACGGCTTCCACCATCTCCGTCTTCGGGTCGCTCATCACCCGGATGGCGCTGCCGTTCGTGGCGATCCTCGTCCTCGACGCGGGCGCGATCGAGATCGCCGCACTCCGGTCGGTCGACCTTGCGGCCGCGCTCGTGTTCGGGCTGGTCGCGGGCGCGTGGGTCGATCGGCTCCGCCGGCGTCCGGTCCTCATCTGGTCCGATCTCGGGCGCGCCGCGCTGCTCCTCTCGGTGCCGGTCGCCGCGGTGCTCGGGGTCATGTCGCTGGGGCAGCTGTTCGTCGTCGGCGGCCTGGCCGCCGTCCTGTCCACCTTCGCCGACGCGGCCGACAACGCCTACCTGCCGACGGTGGTCGAGCGGGAGCGGCTGGTCGAGGCGAACGGCACGCTCGCCGCGAGCGGCTCGGCCGCCGAGTTCAGCGCCTTCGGGATCAGCGGGTTCCTGGTCCAGGCGCTCAGCGCCCCCATCGCGATCCTCGTCGACGCCGGCACGTTCCTCGTCTCCGCGGTCCTCGTCGGCTCGATCCGCCGGCCCGAGGCCCCCCCTCCGCCGCGGATCGACCGCGAGCCCGTACTGGCCGAGATCCGCGCCGGCCTGCGGATCGCGCTGGGCGACCCAATGTTGCGCGCGTTCGTCCTTGCCCAGATGGCGCTGTCGGCGTTGTGGGGCGTGTTCGGGGCTGTCTGGCTGCTGTTCGCCACCCAGGAGCTGGGCCTTGGGCCGGTGGCGATCGGGGTGATCGCGGGCGTCGGTGGGCTTGCGTCGTTCGGCGGGGCGGTGCTCGCCGAGCGCTCGACCCGGCGCTGGGGCGTTGGACGTGTCGCGATCGCCGCGATGCTCGTGGCGGCGCTGGGCAACCTGCTGATCCCGCTCGCGCCCGCCGGCGCTCCGCTCGTCGCGGTCGTCTTCCTGGTCGGCCAGCAGCTCGTCGGCGACAGCGCCGTCACGATGTACGAGGTGACGGAGACGGCGGTCCGGCAGGCCTTCGTCCACGACCGGGCGCTCGGCCGGGTGGCCTCGAGCTTCCACGTGTTGGCGGTGCTGGCCCAGCTGGCCGCCACGATTGGCGCCGGGCTGTTCGCCGAGGTGGCAGGGCTGCGCGCCGCGGCGTTCATCGCGCCGTCGGCGGGCTGGTCGCAGCCGCCGCGCTGTGGTTCTCGCCGGTCCGGTCGCTCCGCACGCTGCCCGCGGAGCCGGTGCACGGGCCGCCGCCGCTGATGCGCGCCGCAGCTATCGTGGCCGAGACGGGCCGCGACGAGCCGATCGGCGGCTGAGGCGGCGATTGGACGCCATGACCGGGTGAGCGCCGCATGACCCCCGAGGTCGCGCTGATCGCCGTTGTGCGGATTCTCGGGTCATTCCCGGTCCTCCGCTGGCCGCTCGCCGGGGGCGTCCTCGCGGTCCTCGTCGATCTGTCCGACCTTCTGCTCCGTGACCTCATCGAGCTGGGCGGCATCCCCGACTATCAGTCGTTCGACAAGTGGATCGACCAGGTCTACCTGGGGGCGTTCCTCGTGGTCGCGCTGCGATGGACGGGCGTGGAACGCGCCGTCGCGGTCGGCCTGTACCTGTACCGCGCCGTCGGCTTTGCCGCGTTCGAGCTGACCGGCGAGCGCACGGTGCTCCTCCTCTTTCCGAACGTCTTCGAGCTGTGGTTCCTGCTGGTCGCGGCCGTGCATCGCGTGAGCCCCGGTTTCGCATGGCGCCCGGCGATCCTCGTGCTCACGCTCGGCGTGCTCACGGCCGTCAAGGAGCTCCAGGAGTGGGCGCTCCACGGCGCCCGGCTCTTCGACGGGATCAGCTCGCTCGAGGCGCTGGATCGGTTGAGCCGCTGGTTGCGCGGCGAGCCCTGACGAACGATGCCCGGGACAGTCTGGGTCGCGCCCGACGGCACGAGCGGCGGCTCTTGTGGCGGAGAAAGACCGCGACGATCCGTCGGCGGCTGAGCGAGCCATGGAGCGCTCGGTCGGTTGGGCGGGGTGGCTGCGCGGCGACCCTGCCGGTCTCCGGGTTCAGACACGCGTCACACGCCTGGTAACCGCTGGGCAACTGGCGAGGAGGCCGTGCGGTGCTCGCAGGCTGACGATTTCGTGCATGGCGGGCCCGATCGGCCGCGAAACCAGTGAGTCAACGGGCGCCTACCACGCGCCGGGCGCGTAGGTGAAACAACGAGCGAGGCCGGGACCACAGTCCTCCGTCAGGCGAACAGCGCCGCCACGAACGCGTCCGGCTCGAACGGGACGAGGTCGCCGGCCTTCTCCCCCACCCCGATGAAGCGGACCGGCACGCCGAGCGATTCCTCGATCGCGAAGACGATCCCGCCCTTGGCGGTCGAGTCGAGCTTCGTCAGGACGATGCCGGTCAGCCCCACGGCCTCGTGGAACGCCTTCGCCTGGCTGAGGCCGTTCTGGCCCGTGGTCGCATCGAGGACGAACAGCGTCTCCGGCCTGGCGTCCGGCAGGCGCTTGCCGATGATCCGCCGAATCTTCGACAGCTCGTCCATGAGGTTGGACTTCGTGTGCAGGCGTCCGGCCGTGTCCGCGATGACGAGATCCGCGCCGCGCGCGACGGCGGCGTCGAGCGCGTCGTAGACCACCGCACCCGGATCGGCCCCGGGCGCATGAGCGACGACGGGCGTGCCGGCTCGCTCGGCCCAGATGCGCAGCTGGTCGATCGCCGCGGCGCGAAACGTGTCCGCCGCGGCGAGGATGACGCTCCGGCCCTCCGAACGGTACCGGCTTGCGAGCTTGCCAATCGTCGTCGTCTTGCCCGTCCCGTTCACGCCCACGACGAGGATGACCGCCGGGGCGCCGGCAGACCCCCGCGCCGGCTCCCACGCACCAAGACGCGGCGCCAGGAGCGCCGCGAGCTCGGCCCGCACCGCGGCCTCCGACCCACCGGGATCGCGCCGCCGCCGCGCGCGCTCGACGACGTCCATGGCCAGGGTGGCACCCACGTCGCCCGCGATGAGGGTCTCCTCGACCTCGTCCCAGCTCGTCGCGTCGCCACCGCCGACGGGCAGGGCGCCGCGCAGCCGAGTCATGAAGCCGCCGCGACTCCTCTCGAGCCGGGCGGCAAGATCCGGCGGCTTCGGCTCCTCGATCTCGCCGGCCTCCGGCACGAACAGCGCAGGGCCGGCAAGGCGCTCGCTCCACGACAGGACGGGCTTCCGCTCGGCGTCCGGGACCTGGGCAGGGCCGGTGGCCCAGCCGGGGTCCTCGACCTGTCCGGCGTCCGCGACCCGGCCCAGGTCCGGGCCGATGGCGGCTGCGGCGGCCGGCTCGCCGCCTGCTTCGGGCGGCGAACCAGCTTCGGGCGGCGAACCAGCTTCGGGCGGCGAATTCCTCCTGGACCGGAAGAGCAACGGGGACCTCGGGCTACCTGGCGGCGACGCGTGCCGGCTCGGCCGCGCGGCCCCGCCCCGCGATTGCCCGGGCCTCGTCGAGCCGGAGGCTGATCACGCGGCTGACCGAGTCGTCGCCGACGGTCACCCCGTAGAGTGCATCGGCCGCCTCGATCGTGCCCCGGTTGTGGGTGATGACGATGAACTGCGTCGCGTCGGCGAGGCTGCGCAGCGCCTCCGAGAACCGCCCCACGTTGGCCTCGTCGAGCGCCGCGTCGACCTCATCGAGGACGCAGAACGGGACCGGCCGAACTTCGAGCATGGCGAACAGGAGCGCGACCGCGGTCAGCGCCCGTTCGCCGCCGGACAGCATGGCCAGCGCCTGGGCCTTCTTGCCGGGTGGCCGGGCGACGATCTCGATCCCTGTCGCCGACAGGTCGTCCGGGTCGGTCAGCGACAGCCGGGCATAGCCGCCGCCGAACAGCTGGCTGAAGCGCCGGTCGAATGCTGCCTCGAGGGCGCGGAACGTCGAGCCGAACTGCTCGGCGATCATCCGGTTCAGCTGCTCGATCAGCTCACGGGTGCCGGCGATGGCGGACCGCAGGTCGGCGTCCTGCGTCTCGAGCGACTCGAGGCGAACCCGCAGCTCCGCGTACTCCTCACCGGCGTACGGGTTGGAGGCCCCGAGCTCGTGGTAGCGGCGTCGAAGCTGGGCGAGCCGAGCCGTCAACGGCGCATCACCGGGTGGCGGGCTGGCGGCCCAGGCCGGGGCGACGGCGTCGAGCGCCGCCTCGAAGGCGGCCGCGTCCTCGCCGTCCCGCTCCGTCGCGTCCGTGCCCGCCGACGGACCACCCCGAAGGGCCGCCAGGCCGGGCTCGCCCAGACCCGCGAGGTCGACGAGCGTCTGCTCGCGCAGGCCGTCGAGGCCGAGCCGCGCCTCGAGCTCGCCGTGGTCGGCCGCGCGCAGGCGCTCGTCCGCCCCGCGAAGGCGTTCGCGGGCAGCAGCCGTCTCCCGCTCGGCGTCGCCAAGCCGGGACCGACCGGCCGCATCGGCCGTCCGGACCTCGTCGAGCGATGCCCGTGTCCGCTGCTCCATGGCGACCGCGGTCGTCAGCTCGGCGCGCAGGCCGTCTCGCTCCATCTCGAGCCGGGACCGGCGCTCGTTGAGGGCCGTCGCGTCACGATCCGCCCGGGCGATCTGCTCCTCGCCCATCGCCGCGGAGGCCTCCGCCCGGGCGCGTCGCGCCTCGGCCTCGCGTCGAGCCGCCTCCAGGACGCCGTGCTCGCTCGCCAGGCGATCGCGGCGTGCCCGCAGCTCCGTGACTCTCGCCTCCCAGGCCGCGATCGCCGACGTCGCGGGCGGGGCCGCCGCCTGCCCGGTGGCCGGGTCGGCCGCCTCGCCGGTGGCGAGCGCCGCCACGCCCGCCTGCGCCCGATCCGCCTCACCGCCCAGCCGGGCGGCCTGCGCCTCGTGCCAGCCGGCCTCGCGGACGGCCGCCTCGAGCGACCGGATCGCGAGCCGCTCGGCCTCCTCGGCTCGCCGGCGTACCGCCCCGGCCGTCGCCTCGCGGTCGCGCGCGGTGGCCAGCAACGTCCGCGCCGTTCCGGCCTCCCGGGCAGCCCGCTCGTCCTCCTCGGACAGCGTCCGGTGCGACGCCTCGAGCCGCTCGATGTCGGTCAGGAGCTGGGCGAGCTCCGCGCGGCGTTCGAGCGGCCCGTCCGGGCGGCCGAAGGCGACCGCGAGGCTGGTCACGACGGCCGATCCGTCCGCGGCCACTGCCTGCCAGCCGAGCGGCAGCTCGGGCTGGAGCGCGAGGCAGGCCGCGAGATCGGGCAGGGCCACCGTGCGCGCCAGGACCGCACTGGCGGCCCCGCCCGGGTCCCGGCGGACGGCGCCGGTCAATCGCGACCCGCCGAGCTCGGCGACCCGCTCGAGCAGCCGCCGCTCGAGCGGCGAGCCGTCCGGGGCCTGGGCCCGCGTCGCCTCCGCGACGATGACCACGCCCCGTTCGCCGGCAAGCGCCGCGACGGAATCCCGCTCGACGAGGTAGGCGCGGACCGTCTCGGCCAGCGCGGCCTCGACCGCAGGACGCAGGCCAGCCTCGACGACCAGCTCCTCGTCCACGCGCCGTCCGCCGTGGCGCCGGGCGACCCGCCCGATGCCGCGGGTCTCCTCCTCACCGAGCCGCGCATCCAGGGCCCAGGCGCGGGCCCGCACCGCCGCCAGACCGCTGGTCGCCGCCGCAAGCTCGTCGCCGGTGCGGCGTCGGGTCGCCTCGCGCGCTTCGAGCGCCACGCGCGCCGCCTCGGCTGCCTCGGCGGCTGCCCGTTCCGCGGCGACGGCCTGGCTGACCGATGCCGAGGCCGCCGCCCGATCGACGTCGGCCCGCTGACGCACGGCGGCGGCGGCCTCGAACCGCTCGCGTTCCTCGGCCGCGCGCCGCTCCGCCTCGGCGAGGCGCCGCCGGGCCGTCTCCAGCTCCGCCTCTCTCGCGGCTTCGGCTCGCCGGACCGCGGCCAGCTCCTCGCCCCGCGCGCGGTCGGCGGCGCGCAGCGCGCCGAGCTCCGCCAGCGCCTCGGCCAGGTGGCGCTCGGCCTCGGTGAGGGCCGCCTCGAGCTCCACGTCCCGGGCGGGCAGCCCGGCAGCGGCCAGCGCCCGCCGCTGGTCCGCCACCGCCGCCTCGGCGGCGCTCCGTTCCTCGACGAGCCGTGCCGCATCCCGCTGGATCGCGTCGAGGTCGCCCGCCAGGCGCGCCTCGCGAAGCTGGAGGACGGTCAGCGCGGTTCGCGCCGTCTCGTGCGCCTCTCGCCGGCCCCGCTCGAGCGCGACCCGGGCGTCGAGCTCCGTGGCAAGGACGGCGGCGGCCGCCTCTGCCGCCTGGAGCGCCGCCATGGCGCCGTCGGCGTCGCGCGCTGCCCGTGCCCGACGGCTCGCCGCCTCCGCCAGGCGCGCCGCAGCCCCATGCCAGCGGTCGCGGGCCGCGGCCACGAGCGCCGCGGCGAGCTCCTGGCCCGCGGTCGCCCGGGTCGCCTGCTGCTCGGCCTGGGCGGCCAGCCGTCGCGCCTGCGGCCGCAGCTCGCTCAGGATGTCCTCGACGCGAGCGAGGTTCGTCTCCGACTCGGCCAGCTGGTCCTCGGCCTTCCGGCGGCGGCGCTCGTGCCGTCGGACGCCGGCCACCTCCTCGAACAGCGGCCGACGCTCCTCGGGTCGAAGCGCCAGCGCCTGATCGACCATCCCCTGGCCGATGAAGAGGAAGGCGTTGTCCGCCAGGTTCGCCGCGTCGAGGAGGTCGACGAGGTCGCGCAGGCGGACGCGCTGCTTGTTGAGCAGGTAGTCGTTCTCACCGGAGCGGAACAGGCGGCGGCCGAGCTCGAGCACGCTGTAGTCGACCGGGAGCAGCCCGTCCGCGTTGTCCAGGACCAGCGTCACGTCGGCCATGCCGAGGGCGGATCGGCGCTCCGAGCCCGCCCAGATGACGTCCTCCGACCGCCGGGTCCGGAGCGACCGGCCCTGTTCGCCGAGCGCCCAGCGGAGCGCATCGGCGAGGTTGCTCTTGCCGGAGCCGTTCGGCCCGACGACCGCGGAGATGCCCGGCCCGAACTCGACGACGGTCCGCTCGGCGAACGATTTGAAGCCCTGGAGACGGAGCGCCAGGAGTCGAGCCGGGGCCGTCAAGGGGAGACCGCCCGGCGGGGCACGCGGCGCGGCTCGACCTCGACCGGCCGGGCCGGCATGACGGTGGTGCCTCCGCCCGCTGGACCGCTGACGCGGGTCATCAGCGCCTCGAGCGCCTGGGCCGCGGCTTCCGTCTCCGCCACCCGACGCGAGGCGCCCTCGCCGGAACCGAGGACCTCGTCCCCGACCCGGACCTCGATCCGGAACAGCCTGGCGTGGTCAGGCCCGGTCGTCTCGAGGACCAGGTACTGCGGTCGGACGCCGCTCGCCCGCTGGGTCCACTCCTGGAGCCGGCTCTTCGGGCTCTTGAGCAGGCCGATGGAGCCGTCGGCCGTCAGCTCCGGCTCGGCCAGATCGATCAGCCAGTCGCGGGTCGCGGGCCAGCCGAGGTCGAGGTAGATCGCGCCGGCGAGCGCCTCGAACGACTGGGCGAGGAGGCTGGGCCGGCGCCGCCCACCGCCCGCAGCCTCGCCTTCACCAAGCAGGAGGTGGGCACCGAGGTCGATCCGTGAGGCCAGGCGGGCCAGTCCCGAGGCGGACACGATCGCGGCGCGCCGAGCGGAGAGCATGCCCTCGTCGTCGCCCGGGTGGCGGACGAACAGCGCGTCGGCCATGGCGAGGTTCACCACGGCGTCGCCGAGCATCTCCAGCCGCTCGTTGTGGGCTCGTGCGGCAGCGGGATGCTCGTGGAGCCAGCTGCTGTGGACCAGCGCCTGCTGCAGCAGCCGGAGATCGCGGAGCGGGAGACCGAGGCGCTCGGCGAGGGCGGCAGCGCTGCCCACCGATGCCGGCGCCGAGTGGTCAGGCGGACTTGTCGTCGATGTAGTCGACGGCGTCCTGAACGGTCCGGATCTTCTCCGCATCCTCGTCCGAGATCTCCGTCCCGAACTCCTCCTCGAGGCTCATGATGAGCTCGACGAGGTCCAGGGAGTCGGCGTTGAGATCGTCCACGAACGACGCTTCGGGCTTGACCTCATCCTCGTCGACGCCGAGCTGTTCGACGACGAGCTTCTTCAGCCGATCGTAGGTGCTGGCCACTGACGCTCTCCTCGGAGTTGGATGGTGGTGCCGTCGACCGTGAGCCGCTGGGGTCCGCTGCGATCTTCCCGAGCACGCCGTTCACGAGGCGTCGCATCGGGTCTCCACTGTAGATCCGTGCCAGCTCGACCCACTCGGCGATCGCCACCCGGGCCGGCGTGGCGGAGTGTAGCACCTCCCCAACGGCGCAACGGAGCAGCGCGCGGTCCATCCGGGCCAGCTGGACAACCGGATACTGGGGCGCGATCACCTCGATCCGGGCGTCGATCCGGTCGCGGTTGGCGACCACCAGCTGCACGATCCCGCGGGCCACCAAGGCGGCTTCGGCGTCGCTCTCGGTCTGGGCGAGATGGCGCTCCAGGATGGTGCCCGCCGTGCGCTGCCCGAACTCGGCCTCGAACAGCGCGGCCAGCGCCAGACGGCGCCCCACGCGTCGGGAACGCGTCAGGTCCGCCCGCGTACCGTGTCGATCTGCGGTCACCGTTGCTCCGTAACGTTCGCTCCGAGGTCGAAGGCGGAGCTCCGCCGACGCCATTCGCCCGAGGATTTCGCCCGAGGATTCTCAGCTCCCGACGCCATCGACGACGACCGTGGCCGCCTCCAGCTCGAGCCCGAGGAGCCGCTCGACGGTCGCGCCGATCGCCGAGCGAACCTGCGCCGTCAGCGGCTCGAGCGGATGACCCGACCGGGCAACGAAGACGAGACGCACGATCACCCGACCGTCGCGCACCCGCGCGGCGACCGACCGGCCGAGGAACGCGCGCCGCCATGCCGGGCCGGCGCGCCCGACGCGCAGCACGCCCGGCACCTCCAGGACCGCCAGACGGACCATCTCGGCGATCACGGGACCGCGGACGGTCAGGCTGCGCTGGGTCATGAGCCGACCTCCGTGGCTGGGCGGATCGTCGGCGCGCGCATGGCGGCCGCGATCACGTCCGGCAGGCCGGCACGGGCGCCGCGGGCACCGACCTCGATCGCGTGGTGGATCATCCGCCGCTTCGCCCGGCCGTGGGTGATGATGACCGTCCCGCGGACGCCGAGGAGGGGCGAGCCGCCGACCCGCTCGTAGTCGAAGGTCTGGCGGATCCGACCGATGCCCGGCCTGAGCAGGAGGTAGGCGAGCCGGCCGCGCCACGTCGTCCGGAACTCCGTGCGGAACAGTTCGAAGATGAACGTGGACAGGCCTTCGAAGAACTTGATCACCACGTTGCCGAGTACCGCGTCGCACACGACCACGTCGGCCATCGCCCGGGTCAGGTCCTTGCCCTCGACGTTGCCGATGAAGTTGAGGTCCGTCGCGTCGAGCAGCTCCGTCGCGCGCTGGACCCGGACCTCGCCCTTGCCCTTCTCCTCGCCGATCGACAGCAGCGCCACGCGTGGCCGGGCGACGCCGAGCACCCGCTCCGAGAAGACCGCGCCCATCCGGGCGTATTGAGCGAGGTGCTCGGCGGTCGAGTCAGGGTTGGCCCCGATGTCGAGCAGCACCAGCGAGCCCGCGCTCGTGATCATCTGGACGGCCAGTGCCGGCCGGTCCACGCCAGGCAGGCGGCCGAGCCGCAGGACCGCGGCCGCCATCGCCGCACCCGTGTGACCGGCGGTCACGATCGCGTCCGCCTCACCGCGCTTCACGAGGTCCGTGGCGACGAGGATCGAGGCATCCTTCTTCTCGCGCAGCGCCAGCGCGGGATGCTCGTCCATGGCGACGACCTGGGACGCATGGACCACGGACACGTTGGCGGGCAGATCGCCGGCGAGGGCCCGGATCGTGGCCTCGTCGCCGACGAGGATCAGCCGGTCGGCGAGGTTCGCGCGGGCGAACGCGAGCGCGCCGTTGACCACCTCGACCGGTCCGTGGTCGCCGCCCATCGCATCGACCGCGAGCCGGACGCCTGCCTCGAGCCCGCGGCCGGCCGCCCCGGGGCCGGTCATCGCGTCAGGAAGCGGGCTCGTCGCCGGCCGGCTTGAGCTCGATCGCCTGGCGGCCGCCGTAGTAGCCGCAGTTCGGGCAGGCGTGGTGAGACTGCTTCTGCTCGTGGCAGTGCGGGCACTCCTCGAGCCTCGGCAGGTCGATGGCGAGGTGCGATCGCCGCTCGCCCTGCCGGGCGTGCGAGACGCGTCGCTTGGGCACACCCATGGTTGGCTGGTCGCTCCGTCGTGTCCTGGTCGGGATGAAGGCAGAATCGCGGTGGCAGCAGGTCCTCACCGAGGTTGGCGGAGCTCCGCGACGCCATCCGCCCGAGGTTGGCGGAGCTCCGCGACGCCATCCGCCCGAGGTTGGGCGGAGCTCCGCGACGCCATCCGCCCGAGGTTTCGAGGCGGGAGTCTACCGGGTCTCGTCGTCTCCGTCGACCCGGAAGGCGAGCAACTGTCGGAGGACAGCGATTGCGTCCGAGCTAAGGGGACAGCGACTTTGTCACCCTCGATCCCATGGAGACGAGGGAGACGATCAGTTTGGACAGCCGAGCACAGCACCGCCTGTATGTCCTCACCCACCTGCTCGCCGGAGCCCTGACCGCCGATGAGGCGGCACGGGTCCTGCGCCTCTCGACGCGACAGGTCCGACGTCTGGCCGATCGCTATCGGACCGAGGGTGCCGTCGCCCT
>JAABUS010002085.1_pt1 | contig 39546 bp, 37 predicted proteins | sample 5560161 | NCBI WGS metagenome assembly JAABUS01 (sample SAMN10711885, study PRJNA513376) | rock metagenome | isolation source: Antarctica rocks | place: Antarctica: Victoria Land, Trio Nunatak nord | collected 2016-01-04
CGTTGCCCGAGGCCGTCTCGGCCCAGGGCGACACGGGTTGGTGGCTCGGCGCTGTCGATCTCGCCGGGGCGGGCGTGGTGGATATAGCTGTGCTCCGAATCGATTGAGCACCGAATCGATTGAGCACCGAATCGATTGAGCACTGCCCGTTCACGCCCCGCGGGCGGCTGTTGCAAGTGTCGCATCAGGTCGGCACAGGCTGCACGGGGTGAAGCCGTCCAGCCGCGCCTGGTTCACCGGGATGCCGATGCTGTGCCTACCGAGGAGGTGCTCGCAGCTCTTGAGGTGATAGCGGGGCCGTAGATCGACGACGAGAACCTCTACGTCTAGGGCGATGACGCTCAGCACGTCGGCCATTTCGACGTCCTCCTCGGCGGGTTCGCCCTGCGGGTCGACATCCTCCTCGGACTCTGCCGGTTGCCAACCGCTGGCCGACTCGGCGGGTTGCCAACTCTCGGCCTGCGCAGCCCAACCCTCGCCGATCTCAGCGGGGGGCCCGCTCTGTACGGTTTCAGCGGGGGGCCCGCTCTCGGCCCTCCCGGGCGCGCCCTCACGCGCGGATTTCACGGTGGATCGGCGGTCGAGGCAGCTCCGGGCGCCTCGAGGTGACCTGTCTCGTCAGCCGGCTCCGCGGCTAGGTCCGCAGCCCGACCGCGCTGCATCGCCGCGATCCCGACCGCGATGCCACCTAGGGCGCTGGCCGCTATCGAGGCCGACAAGAAGCCGGAATCGGCCTGAGCCAGACCAGCGACGAGCAGCCCGATAGCTCCGAGCACACAGCCGAAGCCGACGAGGACCATCCGCGGGCTGAGCAGTTATTCACCGACGACCGCGGTCAGTGCCCGCTGCGGGATCCCTGGTCGCCCGAAGCCCCGCTGTTGGGTGCCCCCGGACTCGGCCGGCTGTTGCCGAATGGATTCTGACCGGCAGCGACGGGTTGACCCGTACCGCCGCCCTGCTGACCAGCTGTTCCTGGGCGCGCGGCCGGCCCGGACGGCTCCGCCGACCCGCGGCCATTCAGCTCGCGTAGGTGCAGTTCGAGATAGGACTTCAACCGCGAGCGGTACTCCCGCTCGAAGGTGCGCAGCTGGTCGATGTTCTTCTCGGCTGCGACCCGCTTCTCCTCCAGGGCGGCGAGGGTTTCGACCTGCTTGCGTTCGACGTCCTGAGTGATCGAGGCGGCCTTGGCCCGGGCATCGCGTTCCATGGTCTCGGCCCGGTTCTTGGCTTCGCTGACCATCGACTCGGCGCGGGACTTGGCATCACTGAGCATCCGCTCGGAGTTGGTCCGGGCCTCACTGAGCATCCGCTCGCTGTCGGCCTTGGCAGAGCTGCGCAGCTGCTCGGCCTCGGAGGTTGCCTCGGCCACGTACCGGTCGGCCGTTTCGGTTGCCAACTGCAACACCCGGGAGGTGCGTTCGTTGTCGTTCCCGTCGCCCTGGGGCGACCGTGCCGGGGCGGCAGCCATCGGCGCGGGCGGCGGCGGTGGCGGAGCTGCGCGGGGGGGCTCAGCGATGTTGGCGCTGGTCTCTGCGTTGCTGAAGCGCTCGTCACGTGAGCTGGCGGCGGCGCCGGGCCCGCGGTCGACGAGGGCACGCAGCTCGGCGTTCTCCTCGATCAGCCGGGCGAGTTCGGCCTCGACGACGTCGAGGAAGGCATCGACCTCGTCCTCGTCATATCCTCTCTTGCCGATGGGCGGCTTCTTGAACACGACGTTGTGGACGTCGGCTGGAGTCAGCGGCATCGGTCAATCACTCCTGAGGTTACGGGCCTGAACTGAATTACCGGTCTGAGCTGAAATCGGTTCTGAACTGAACAACGTATTCGAAACGGGTGGAGCAAGGTAGGTGACAACGCTCTACCAGATCATCAGTACGCCAGCGAGAGGGTGAACTCTCGCAACACGTACACCACAATCAGAAGAACCATAAACCCGAGGTCCAGCTTGACCGAGCCCAGGTTCAAGGGAGGCAACACCCGACGCAGTAATTTCAGCGGTGGATCGGTGCTCGAGTAGATGACTTCCAGGCTTGCCGCGGCTCCCCCGCCCGGTCGCCAGCCCCGCGAGAGCATCATCACCCAGTCCATCACCAAGCGGGCCAGGAGCAGCCACAGGAACAGCAGCAACGCGAAGGCCACGATCTGCCAGACGATGCTCACCGGTTCTTGCCCCTTGAGAATGAGTAGGTTTCGGCCACACGAGTGGTCGTGAACGCCGTCGACCCATCACCACGGGCTAACTCTGGTTGAAAAACCCGTTCTGCTTGAGCCGCGCCTTGTCCTCTGCGGTGACGGACACGTTCTGCGGGGAGATCAGGAAGACCTTGTTCGTGACACGTTCGATGCTACCGCGCAGACCGAACGAGAGCCCCGCCGCGAAATCGACCAGCCGCTTGGCGTCCGAGTCGTCCATCTCACTGAGGTTCATGATCACCGGGACGCCGTCGCGAAAGTGCTCCCCGATCGTTCGCGCTTCGTTGTAGGTGCGTGGATGCAGCGTCGTGATCCGATACTCAGAGGCTGCGCGGGACACCGACGTCGGACGCTCCCGCAGCGCCACGCCGCTGCCCGTCATCGGGGCTACCGAGGACGCCGGAGCCACGGGGTAGCCGCGGCGCCCACTCCTGGGACGCTCGACATCGGATGCCGATGGCTGGTAGGTCGAAGCGTCTTCGGCGTAGTCGTCGTACCCGTCATAGCCCTCGTCGGAGTATCCGTCGTCCTCACTCCGGTCGTCGTCCTCGACGAGACCGAGGTAAACGCCCATCTTGCGCATGGCTCCGGCCATCGGGACAACCTTCCTCTTTCGTCTCAGCTCAAGTCCGGTGTTCGGAGGCTAGCTTCCGGGCTCCGAACAACGCCGTTCCGACACGCACGTGAGTTGCGCCGGCCGAGATAGCCGCTTCCAGGTCCGCACTCATCCCGGCCGACACGACGGTGGCCGACGGTGCAATGAGCTGCAACGACTCCGAGAACTCGACCAGCCGGTCGAACGATCTACGCGCATCCCCACCGGGCGGGGCCACCGTCATCACGCCACGCAGGAGCAGGTGCTCCACGCCCAGTACGGCATCGGCCAGCGCGGCAAAGTCTCCTGGAGCGACACCGCCCCGAGCCGGGTCGGGATCAGGATCCAGATCGAGCTGCAGCAAAACGTCCAGGGGTCGCTCACGGCGCGCAGCGGCGCGGTCCAACGCTGTCACCAATGCCGGTCGGTCGATCGAGTGCACCATCGAGGCGAACGCCGCGGCCGAGCCCGCCTTATTGCGCTGCAACTGGCCGATGAAGTGCCAGCGCGCTGCCAGCTCGGGTCGCCGGGAGGCGATCTCAGCCACCTTGGCAGCGGCCTCCTGTGCCGTGTTCTCGCCCACATCGGTCACTCCGAGGAGCAGCAGCTCGGTGACCCGCTCGGCGGGCATGCCCTTGCCCACCGCGATCAGGGTGATCTCCTCAGCGCCGCGGCCGGCGGCGGCGCAGGCCGCCTCGATCCGGGCACGCACCTGGGCAAGGCGTTCTGCCGCGGTCGACCGGCTCTCGTTCAGGACAGCCACACGACGCCGGCCTGCCGGCCGGTGACCCCGTCCCGGCGGTGACTGAACAAGCTCGGATCCTCGGCCGTGCAGCGCGGATCGCTGGCGACCTGCGCGACGCCCAGCCGGCTTAACTCGGCGCCCAGGGCGGCCCGCAGGTCAAGGGCCGGCGCCCCGGTACGGGTGGCGCTCAAGCCGCCCGGCGCCGCGGACTCGACCTCGTCAACCAGCTCCTGAGGTACTTCATAACAGCGACCACAGATCGCCGGCCCGAGCAGGACGTCGAGGCGCTCACGCTTGGCGCCAAGGGTCTCCATCGCCTCGACCGTACGGCTGACCACCCGCCGGCGAACTCCCTCGCGCCCGGCGTGAGCAGCGCCGACGACTGCTGCTTCGGCGTCGGCAAGTAGGACCGGAACGCAGTCAGCGCTGAGCACGGCCAGCGCCACTGCTGGGGTGGCGGTGACCAGAGCGTCACAGACCGGCACAGCCTCGGGTGGCGCCGACCCGATGATGGTCACCTGATCTCCGTGGACCTGCCGCATCCAGGCGAGAGCGCCGCGGTCCAGACCGAGGGCATGCGCGAGGCGGCCGCGGTTGCGCTCCACCGTCGCGGCGTCGTCACCGACATGGTCACCGAGGTTGAACGTGTCGTACGGAGCCGCGCTGGCGCCGCCTCGCCGGGAGGTGACGACCCGCCGTGGTCGCGTCACGAGCCCATCGGCCAGCTGGCCGGACCCCGGCCGGCCGCGCGGACCGGGCTCAGCATCTGGATCGGACGGGTTCGATCAGCGCAGGAACTCCGGGATGTCAAGGTCATCGTCGAAGTCCTCGGCGGCAAGCGGACGTCCCGACGGCACTGGCGCCCTGCCCTGCGCCAGCTGTGGGGGGACAGGCGGCGTCGACTGCTCCCGGGCGGTCGCAGCGGACGCTGAACCGTTGAGGGCCGAATGCGGCGTCTCGGAACTGCCTTCGGCCGGCACCGCAGGGTCGGCCTTCTTGTACGTCGGCGTGCCGGTGTCGAAACCCGCGGCGATCACGGTGATCCGTACCTCGTCGCCGAGGGCATCGTCGATAACAGCTCCGAAGATGATGTTGGCGTCGGGGTGAGCGGCGTCGGCTACCAGTGAGGCCGCTTCGTTGATCTCGAAAAGGCCCAAGTCGGAGCCACCGGAGATCGACAGCAGGACTCCGTGCGCGCCTTCCATCGAGGCCTCCAGCAGCGGGCTGGCGATGGCCTGCTCCGCAGCGGCGAGAGCTCGGTTCTCCCCGCGGGCGCTACCGATGCCCATCAGCGCGGAGCCGGCGCCCGACATGACCGCCTTGACGTCGGCGAAGTCCAGGTTGATCAGCCCGGGAGTCGTGATCAGGTCGGTGATGCCCGAAACACCGGACAGCAGAACCTGATCTGCGGTGCGGAAGGCATCCATGACGCTGACGTTGCGATCGCCCAGTTGCAACAGCCGGTCATTGGGAATGACGATCAGGGTGTCGCACTCGTTGCGCAAAGCGTCTATGCCCTGCTCGGCCTGGACGGCCCGGCGCCTGCCTTCGAAGGAGAACGGCCGGGTGACCACGCCGATGGTCAGAGCGCCGAGCTTGCGCGCCATGCTGGCCACGACCGGTGCACCACCGGTTCCGGTACCGCCACCTTCGCCGGCAGTGACGAAGACCATGTCGGCCCCCTTGAGGACCTCTTCGATCTCCTCACGGTGGTCCTCGGCGGCCTTGCGGCCGACCTCGGGAAGTGCGCCCGCACCCAGTCCGCGGGTCAGCTCCCGGCCGACATCGAGCTTGACGTCGGCGTCGCTCATCAGCAGTGCCTGGGCATCGGTGTTGATGGCGATGAACTCGACGCCCTTGAGCCCGACCTCGATCATCCGGTTGACGGCATTCACGCCCCCGCCACCGATGCCGACCACCTTGATCACGGCGAGATAGTTGTGTGGAGGTGTCACGGTGCCGCTCCCTTGGAGTCTTACCCTCTACTGAAGGCTTATAGTTATGTCAACCTGTCGGCTTCTGAAACGGTAAGGGTGAACCGGGCTCTGGGCCGGTACGGCGCGCCGTTACAGAGGTACTTTCTGCACGAGATTCGACTGGACCTGACCCCTGCGTCCGGTTCCGGTCACCCGGTGGTAGCGCCGGCGTGCAGCTCGTAGGAAGCTAACGCCCGTGACCGAGCCGACCACGCCTGCCGACGTCATGCTGGCGGCGACGAAGAGCACGCTCCGGTCGGGTCGGATGTCGCCTGCACAGGTGACCAGGCAGCAGCTCGACGCCCTCCGGGCCGCCGGCTACCGACTCCAGCCGAGCCTGGCTGATGAGGGTGCCGCGATCCTGCTGGCAAGTGCCAAGCGCGCCTTCTGGTCCGGCCGCTTTCGTCCGATGGACGTGATCATCACCCAATTGGACGAACTCGCCGGAGCTGGGCACCACTTCGTATCGACCGGCATGGACGACAGTCTGGCGTGTGACGAATTCGTCTGGGGCCCAAACTCGTTCGAGTCCTGTGAGGAGTGTGGTCTGTCGTTCTGGCGGCATGGCGAAGGAGAGGCTCCAGAGCACCGCACCGATCGATTCGAGCGCTAGGAACGCCCGGTCCGAGCGCGAAGCTCAGCACCGATCATTGCAACGTGCCGCTCGGCGTCACCGACGTTGTCGATGATCAACCGCTCCCCCCGCCACGGCTGGTAGTCACGATCGAGCACCGACTGCCAGTCCGGAAGCTCCCAGCCTCTCAGATCCGATTGCCGGCCACGCACCCGCTCACGGTGTCGTGCCACATCCGAGCACAGCACCTCGACGAAAAGCAGACCGACGCCGACATCGGCGGCGAGAGCGCGCCAGGCCTCCCGAGCTGGCTCCACTGCATTCACCGCGTCGACCACCACGTCCAACCCGGCCCGCAGACAACTTTCGGCAACGCGGTTGGCCACCACGTAGCCGGCGGGTCCGACGGCGTGTTGATCGGTCACCAGACCGGCCGCGACGAGACCCGACTCGATCGCATCGACCCGAACGTAGGACGCCCCATGCCCTCGCGCCAGCAACCGGGCGAGGGTCGTCTTTCCGGTTCCCGGCAACCCACCGAACACCACGAGCATCAGCTGGCGTCCAACTCCGCGACCAGCTTCTTGGGAGCGATCTGCCGATATGCGTCACGCACGATCTCCTCGACCTCGGTCCAGTCGGGCGCGAGGTCGAGCCAGACGCCCAGCCAGCCGCGTCCACCGACGTACGGCGGGCGAAAGAACCGATCGGGGGCGGCGGCCAGCTGGGCCTGCTGCTCGCCCGCCGGTGCCGCGCACCAGAAGGCGACGCGGTCGTCGTGATGCTGGTCGGCGAACATGACGAACACCTTCTTGTCGCGGACGAACCACGTCGGCTCACCATGGCTCAACCGCTCCGTCGTTTCCGGCAATGCCAGGCAAATCGCACGCAACCGTTCCAGCGGGGAACTCATTCCCGCGGAAGCCGGCCCATGAGGTAGAACTCGTCGTTGGGCGGCACCGCTGCCCAGTGCGCCAGCCGGTTGGACATGGCGAACAGCGCCGCGATCGATCCGATGTCCCAGATGTCGTCCGGGGTGAAGCCGGCGTCGTGGAGTTGCTCAAACTGCTTGGCCCCGACTGCGGCCGGATCCAGCGCCAGCAGCAAGGCCACCTCGAGCATCGCCATCTGGGTCGGCGCCAGGGGCGCCTTTCGCCAGTCGACGGCGACCTGGTCGGCGAGTTGCGGATCCCGGGCCCGGATCCGGACGATCGCGCCATGGGCCACGACGCAGTACAGGCAGTTGTTGGCTGCGCTGGTCACGACGACGATGAGTTCACGGTCGGCCTTGGACAGCGCCGGCGACTCCTTGTCCATGAGCGCGTCGTGATAGGCGAAGAAGGCCCGCCACTCCACCGGTCGCCAGGCCAGCGCACGGAAGATGTTGGGGACGAAGCCTGACTTGTCGGCGACTTCGGTGATCCGCTCGGCGAGATCGGCGGGTAGCTCGTCCAGCGCGGGGACGGGAAATCGACTCAGCTGGCCGGCCGCTGGTTGGCTCATCTGCCTACCGTACGACCGCCGAGGTCGGCGAACTCACGTCATAGACCGTGCCGCCCACTCCGCCGGCCAGGAGACCGGCCAGGATCTGGGACTTCCGGACGGAGTCCTCCGGGCCTCCCCAGATCACCGTACGTCCGTCGGTGAGGTCGAGTTGGATCTCGGTCAGGCTTGGAGCGCTGATCCCGATAACGATCTCCCGGATCGCCGGGGCCAACGCCCCGATGACCTGGAGCCCGGCCGCGGTCGCCCGATCGTCTGGGCCGGGCCGGTCGACCCGCAGCGAGATGACCCCAGCCGGAACTGCGCTGACCTGGGCGAACAGGACGCCAAAGCGGTCGAGCAGCCAGGTCGTCCCGGCGAGTTCGACGGCAGCAACCGGTCTGCGCTCGGTCAGCTGCACCACCAGCGTGCCCGGCCAGTCCCGGGTCACGCTGGCCGACTCGATCTGGGTGATGCTCTCCAGTGCTGCCTCAGCGGCGGACAGATCGACCCTGGCCAGTGGCGTGCCACGCGGAAGCGCCAGCACCTCCTCGACCATGGCGGCGGACAGCGTCTGCTCGCCGCGGACCTCGACGTTGTCCAGCCCGAGCGCGCTGGAGTAGAACACCAGCCAGCCGAGGAAACCGGCGATGACGAGGGTCACCGACAGAGCGCTCGCCAGCCTCCGCCGGGTCACGGCTGGCTGCCCGACTGGGCCGATTGACCGGCCAGGACGTCGGAACCGGCCAGGCTGGTCAGCACCTCACGGCCGATCATCGCGATGTCGCCGGCGCCGAGGGTGAGGACGAGATCTCCGGGGCAGGCGAGCGAGGCCAGCAGCGGCGCCACCTGCAACCACGACGCCTGATAGTGCACCTGATCCGGGGGCAGCGGGACGTTTCCGGCGATGATCGAACCGGACACCCCCGGGATCGGGTCCTCTCGGGCCCCGAACACCGCCATGACCACGACCGCGTCGGCAGCGCCGAGGGCAACCCCGAACGCCTCGGCGAACTCCCTCGTGCGGCTGAACAGGTGCGGTTGGAACGCAACGATCAGCCGCCCGTCGCCGGCGACCGAGCGGGCGGCCTTCAGCTGTGCGGTGATCTCGGTCGGGTGGTGTGCATAGTCGTCGTAAACACGGACGCCGCTCACGGTTCCGAGGTGCTCGAAGCGTCGGTGAACGCCCGCGTAGACCCCGAGCCCGTCGATCATCGCCGTGGCACCGAGACCGAGTTCGGTGCCGGCGAGCAGTGCGGCGGCGGAGTTGAGGGCCATGTGTTCGCCCGGTGCGTGCAACTGAACTCGGCCCAGCGACAGGCCGTCCAGCATGGCTTGGTAGGTGATCCCACCGGTGCCGCCGGCATCGTGTGTGAGGTCGCGCAGTTGTAGGTCGGCAGCCTCGTCGCGGCCATATGTACGCACCCGGACCGAGCAGTCCTGGGCCGTGGCCGCGAGTTTCGCCGCCCCTGGGTCGTCGGCGCAGAGCACCAGGAAGCCACCCGGACGGATCGTGGCGACGAACCGCTCGAAGGCTGACCTGATCGAGTCCAGATCGGTCCAGTTGTCCAGATGGTCTGCCTCGACGTTGGTCACGATCGCTGCCGACGGAGATAGCAGCAGGAAGGATCCGTCGCTCTCGTCGGCCTCGGCGACAAACAGGTCGCCGCTGCCATGGTGGGCATTGGACCCGGACTCGTTGAGATGACCACCGATCGCGAAGGACGGGTCGACGCCGCAGTTCTGCAACGCGACGGTGAGCATCGAGGTGGTCGAGGTCTTGCCGTGGGTTCCGGCGACGGCAACGCTGCGCCGCCCAGCCAGCACCGCAGCCAGGGCCACGGCTCGAGGGAGAACTAGGAGCCCTCGCTCGCGGGCGGCGACCAGTTCCGGGTTGTTCGGCCGGATGGCGGTAGAGACCACTACCGTGTCCGCGTCGCCCAGGTTGTCCGCCGAGTGGCCGACGCTGACGCGGGCGCCCAGAGCCCGCAGCACCAGCAGGACCGCCGACTCCTTGGCATCGCTACCCGACACCGGTGCCCCGCGGCCCAAGAGGATTCGGGCGATCCCACTCATGCCGGCCCCGCCGATGCCGATGAAGTGGACCCGGCCGAGAGATTCCGCCGTCGGTGTCGGGGCGCTCCAGGTGGCCATGTTCATCGGGGCGCAGCCAGGACCAACTCGGCCATCCGCTCGGCGCCATCACGACGACCCAACCGCGCGCTGGCAGCGGACATGGCTCTGCGCCGGTTGTCGTCCAGCAGCAGATCGGCCACAGCGGTCAGGAGGAAGTCCGGTGTCAGAGCAGCATCCTCGACCAGCATGCCGCCACCGACCTCGACAACCGGGGCGGCATTGCGCCGCTGCTCCCCGTTGCCGATCGGTAGCGGGACGAAAACGGCAGGCAGACCCACTGCGGACAGCTCCGCGCAGGTCACCGCGCCGGCTCGGCATAATGCGAGATCGGCCGCGGCGTAGGCCAGATCCATCCGTTGCAGGTAGGGCAGCACGACGTAGGGCACTGCATCCGGCGGCCCGGCACCTGTCTCCGCGGGAAGGTTCTTCGGGCCCATGGCGTGCAGGACCTGGATCCCTTTGTCCCGCAACGCCTGCACAGCCCCGGTCACAGCGGTGTTCAGGCTGCGAGCTCCCTGAGAGCCTCCGAACACCAGCAGGCACGGCAGATCCGGAGCCAGTCCGTAGTGGGATCGCGCACTGTCCCGCAGTGCCGACCGGTCGAGATGCGCGATCTCCGGGCGCAACGGCATGCCGACGACCTGGGCACGACGCAGCGGCGTTCCCGGAAAGGTCACGGCCACCACGTCGGCGAATCTAGCCGCGACCCGATTCGCCAACCCCGGTACGGCGTTCTGTTCGTGTACGACGATCGGGATGCGGGCGCGGCGGGCCGCGAGATACACCGGAAGTGCGACATAGCCGCCGAACCCGACCAGCACCTGCGCCCGGGTCTCGCGCAGGATCGCGCCCGCGGCCGCGACGGCGCGCCAGAGCCGCACCGGCACCCGCAGCAGGTCGAGCGTGGGCTTGCGCGGCAACGGAACCGGCGGGATCAGCTGTAGCTCGTACCCTCGGGCAGGGACCAGATCGACCTCCAGGCCTCGCCCGGTCCCGATGCAGGTCAGCGACCCGCCGGGATCGGCTGCCCGCAGCGCGTCGGCGACGGCCAGCATCGGTTCGATGTGCCCACCGGTACCTCCACCGGCGAGCACGATTCGCCGGCCCTTCATCGTGTTCTCGACTGCCCAGGGGGGTGCCTGGTGGCCCGGCGGGGAGTTGGCCGCTTCCGGTCGGAACTGGCGGTGCGCGGCACGGGCGCCAGCAGCCGTGCCCAACGATGCCGACGGCGGCGTTTGAGGTAGGCCACTGCCGCCGGCTCGTGCCGCGCGAAGCTGGCCAGGACACCGACTGCGAACATGGTCAACACCAGGGACGTGCCACCTGAGGAGATGAGCGGCAGTGGGAGCCCGGTGATCGGCAGGAGGCCGACGACGTAGCCGACATTGATCAAGGCCTGACCGGTCAACCAGACGGTGATCGCCGCTGCGGCCAGCCGGATGAATGCGTCGTTGGTCCGCCGCGCGATCCGGATGCCGGCATAGGCCAGCAGGCCGTAGAGGGACAGCACCAAGAGGCAGCCGGCGAAGCCCAGTTCCTCCCCGATGATGGCGAAGATGAAATCGCTGTCCTGCTCCGGGAGCAGGCCCCACTTCATCCGGCTGTTGCCCAGTCCAACGCCCCACCAGCCTCCGGTGGCCAGAGCATAGAGCCCGTTGGCCGCCTGCAGGGTGGCGCCCTCGGGGTCGGCGAAGGGGTCGAGGAAGCCGGTGAGCCGGGCAGCGCGGTACGGCTCGACAGCAATCATCGCGGCCACCAGACCTACCAGGGCCGTGCCCATCGTCACGAACAGCCGGGCGGGGGCTCCGACCGACCAGAGGAGCGAGAACAAGATCAGGAAGAAGACCAGAGCCGTGCCCAGGTTCGGCTGCAGCAGGACCAGCAGGCCGAGCAGCGCTCCGACCGGGACCAGGGGGACCAGCAGATGGCGCCACCGGTCGATCAGCTTGTGTTTTCGGACCAGCAGGTCTGCACCCCAGACCACGAAGGCCAGTTTGGCCAGCTCCGAGGGCTGCAGGCTCAGCGGCCCGATCTCGAACCAGCGGCGGGCCTCGTTGTACTCCTTGCCGATCCCGGGGATGAGTACGAGAACCAGCAGCAGGATCGCGATCAGCATGCCCGGGAGCGCGATCCCCCGCAGCAGTGTCGGACGGATCCGTAGGGCGACCCAGAAGGCCACCATGCCGACCAGGGCGAAGGCGACCTGAGTGTTGAAGGTGGCGTAGACCGAGCCCTTCTCCTGCAACGAATCCACGCTCGTCGCGGAGAAGACCATGATCAGTCCGATGAGCAGCAGCGCGCCGCCGGCGGCGAGCACCAGATGGAAGGAGGTCATCGGACGGTCGCCGATGGCCGGACGCCCGCTCGGGCGGGTCACGAGATGGGAACTGGGACCGGAACTGAGCAGGGTCATTGCGCCCTCCGCCCGGGAAGTCCCCGGACGGCTCGGGCGAAGGCGTCCGCGCGGGCCACATAGTTCACGAACATGTCCATCGAGGCAGCTGCGGGAGCCAGCAGCACCGTGCTTCCGGGGCGCGCCCGCGATGCAGCCTCCCGGACGACCTCGACCATGGCCCCATCGTCGCCGTTGCTGACCTCCACGACCGGGACCTCCGGCGCGTGTCGCGCCAGGGCTCGACCGATCACCGCCCGGTCGGCGCCGAGCAGCACCACTGCCCGCAGGCGATCGCGTACGGCGATGACGAGATCGTCGATCTCGGCGCCCTTGAGCAAACCGCCTGCGATCCATACAACATCGGCATAGTCGGACAGGGATGCCCGCGCGGCGTGTGGGTTCGTCGCCTTGGAATCGTCGACGTAGTCGACACCGTCCACTGTGGAGATCAGTGCGTTGCGGTGTGGACCCGGACGGTAGGACCGCAACCCATCGGCCACCGCCGATGCTGCTATGCCGACGCTGCGCGCCAGGGCGGCCGCGGCCAAGGCGTTGGCCACGTTGTGCTGCCCGGTGACCGGCACGTCCTCGACCCGAGCCAGCTCGACCCCCTCCCCGTAGGCGCGGTCGAGGAGCACTCCGTCGGCTACTCCCAGCTCTCCCGGCGCCGGCGGGTCCAGGCTGAAGCCGATCGGATGCGCGTGTCCGGCAGCAAGGCGGCACGACCACTCGTCGTCCCGGTTGAACACCGCAATTGCGGATCGGTCGAAGACGACTTTCTTCGCCGCCGCGTACGCGGTCATCGACCCATGCCAATCGAGATGGTCAGGCGCCACGTTGAGCACGGCAGCCGCTTGCGGCGCGATCGTGGGCGCCCGGTGCAGCTGGAAACTCGACAGTTCGACCGCGAGGACGTCGTACGGCTGCGGCCCGGTGACCACGTCCACGAGGGGCAGGCCGATGTTGCCGGTTGCGATACTGGCCAGGCCGCCGGCCAGCAGCAGCGCTTCCAGCATTCCGACCGTCGTGGTCTTGCCGTTGGTGCCGGTCACGACCAGCCAGGGAGCCCCGTCCGGATCACGTAGCCGCCAGGCCAGCTCCGGTTCGGAGATGATCTCGAGTCCCGCGCGCCCGGCGGCAACCAACAGCGGGTGACTCGGCGGGGCTCCGGGAGTGGCCAGAACCAGATCGACGTCGGGAAGTTGATCGGGCATCCCGATCGCGCCGACCATCGAGGGTTCGGCCAGGCCGGCCGCTGCCAGGACATCGGCCAGATCGTCGGTCCGCTCGTCAGCGACCAGGACGTGCGCACCGGCCCTGTTCAAGGCCCGCACGGCTGCCAGCCCGGAGACTCCAGCACCCAGAACGAGCACCCGCCGACCGGTCCACGACGGGCGCCGGAAGCGGCTCGCCCCTCCTCGGGACGGCCCGCTCACTCGAGCTCGGCGAGGCTGAGCCAGTCGGCGTAGAACAGTCCCAGGCCAAAGGCCACCGCCATGCCGGTGACGATCCAGAAGCGCACCACGACGGTGTTCTCGGTCCACCCAGCCAGCTCGAAGTGATGGTGGATGGGCGCCATCCGGAAGACCCGACGACCGGACCCGAGCCGAAAGACCATGATCTGGATGGTCACCGACATGGCGACGACGACGAACAGACCACCGAGTACGACGAGCAGCAACTCGGTGCGGGTGAGGATCGCCAGACCGGCCATGAGCCCGCCAAGGGAGAGGGATCCGGTGTCCCCCATGATGATCCGGGCGGGCGAGGCGTTCCACCACAGGAAGCCGAAACAGGCGCCCATCGCGGCCGCGGCGATCAGCGTGATATCCAGCGCGTCGCGGACGTTGTAGCACCCGGCTTCGGGCAGGCGGGCGCAGTCGTGCCCGAACTGCCAGAACGAGACGATCAGGTACGACCCGAAGACCATCACCGATGCGCCGGAGGCCAGGCCGTCCAGGCCGTCGGTGAAGTTCACGGCGTTGGAGAAGGCGCTGATCAGGAGTAGCGCGAAGGCAACGAAACCGACTGTGCCCAGCGTCAGCGGACTGATGTCGCGGACGAAGGAGAGCGCGGTCGAGCCGGGGGTCAGCCCCTCCTCGTTGCGAAATTGTAGGGCGAGGATCCCGAAGCTGACGCCGATGACGATCTGCCCGACCAGTTTCGCGGTCTTGTTCAGGCCGAGGTTGCGTTGGTTACGGATCGAGATGTAGTCGTCTAGGAAGCCGACGACGCCCAATCCGACGAGCAGGTACATCAGCAGCAGTCCGCTGGCTGTCGGCCCGCGGCCGGGCTCACCGAGCAGGAACAGGTGCGCGATGAAATATCCGGCCACCGTGGCCGCAACGATCACCGCACCACCCATGGTGGGCGTGCCCTTCTTGGTGATGTGGTGCTCGGGACCGTCGACGCGGATCTCCTGGCCGAATCCCCGGCGCTGCAGACTCCGGATCGCGATCGGAGTGAACAGGATCGAGATCGCCAGGGCAATCACCGCGGCGATGAGGACCGATCTCACGTCGGCTCGCTGCCCTCGAGTAGCGCATCAGCCAGGGACTCCAACCCGACATAGCGGGAGGCCTTCACCAGGACAACGTCACCGGCTCGTAGCTGAGAACCCAGCACCTGCAGCGCCGAGCCGATGTCCGGCACGTGGATGAACCCCTCCTCGTCGGCTGGCTCGCCAGCGGCGCCAGCATAAATGCCCAGCGCATCTTCACCCACGGCGACCAGCCGATCGATCCCGCGCCGCCTGACCTCGGTGCCGACCGCCTCGTGCTCGGCGCGGGAGATGTCACCGAGCTCCCCCATCGCCCCGAGGACTGCCCAGGTACGGCGGCGACCCCGGGCGGCGACACCGACCAGTGCATCAAGGGCAGCCCGCATCGACTCCGGGTTGGCGTTGTAGGCGTCGTTCAGGATGCTCACCCCGTCCGAGCGGTCGGTGAGTTCCATCCGCCACCGGCTACGAGGGCGCGCGGCGCCCAGGCCGAGCCCGATGTCGGTCAGTAGCGCAGGTGTCGCCGCCGCCTGCACTTTGGCCGGCGGCTGGTTCCGAGCCACAGTGGCCAGCGCGACGGCAGCGGCTGCCGACGCGTTGGCCGCCTGATGGGCGCCGACCAGCTGCAGTGCCACCTCGACCTGGTGGCTACCGGCGGACAGGCGGAATCGCGGCCGGCCACCGGCGCTGACGTCGACCGCGTCGTACCGGACATCGGCGTCGGGACGTGCGCCGAAGGTCCAGACCTGCGCGCTCGTACGGCTGGCCAGGTACGAGGTTGCCGGGTCGTCGGCATTGAGGATCGCCACACCGCCCTCCTCGGCGCTGGGCAGGGCAGCGATCAGTTCGGACTTGGCCAGGGCGACGGTCTCGGCATTTCCGAACTCGCCCAGGTGTGCGGTACCGATGTTGAGCACCAGACCGATCGCGGGCCGGGCGATGGCAGTCAGCCGCGAGAGGTGGCCGACGCCACGCGCGCCCATCTCCAGGACGAGGTAGCGAGTCCGCTCGTCGACCCGCAGGACGGTCAGCGGGACGCCGAGATCGTTGTTGTACGAACCCAGCGGAGACACAGTGGGGCCCCACCGGGCCAGTAGCTCGCCGATCAGATCCTTGGTCGAGGTCTTGCCGCTGGAACCGGTGACACCCACGACGAGCAGCTCGGGCAGCCGAGCCAGGATGCCGGCCGCGAGGCGGCCCAGCGCGACCAACGGATCGGCGACCACCACGCTCGGCACGTCCGGGATCGGTCGTGACCCCAGCACGACGACCGCACCGGCGCCGTAGGCGGCTGCGGCGAAGTCGAGGCCATCGGCTCGCTCGCCCCGCAATGCGACGAACAGGTCACCGGGCGCGCAGCTGCGCGAGTCGATCTGCACCTCACCGACGATCGGTATTGCCGCCGGGTCGAGGCTGCCGGCAGTCCCCCGAGAGCCGGGAAACCAGCGTCCCCCGGCGAGGCTCACCAGGTCGGCAACCGTGCACTCGATCACGGTTGCGATCCCCCGGTCCAGCCGAGGCCGGTCAGCACCGCGCGCACGACCTGGCGGTCGTCGAAGGGGGCGATCGCGCCCGCGATCTCCTGGCCCTGTTCATGTCCTTTGCCGGCGATCACGACCGTGTCGGCGGCCTGGGCACGCTCCACGGCGGCACCGATCGCCGATGCTCGACCCGCGATCTCAAGGATCTCGCCGCGCTGGGCAGCGTCCAGATCCTGGGCGCCGGTCCGCATGGCCGCCCGGATCACGGCTGGATCCTCGGATCGCGGATTGTCGTCGGTGATGATGAGCACGTCGCTGCCGCGCGCTGCGACCTGGCCCATCAACGGCCGCTTGCCGGGGTCGCGATCTCCCCCGCAACCGAGCGCGAGAATCAGGGCTCCGTCGGTCTGCGCCCGCAGTGCATGGAGCACGGTCGCCACGGCGGCCGGTGTGTGTGCATAGTCGACCACCACCGTGAAGGGCTGGCCCTGATCGATGACCTCCATCCGCCCGGGGACCCGAGCCGTCTCCAGACCGCGAGCGGCCCGCTCGACGTCGACCCCGGCACCGTCGAGCATCGCAAGGGCCAGCAGCGCATTTGCGACGTTGAAGCGGCCGGGCAGGCCCAGGCGGACCGGCCAGCTGACGCCGGCCGGCCCGTGCGCCACGAAGGTGGTCTGTCCGGCATGTGTCGAGACTTCCGAGCTGTGCCAGTGCGCAGGCACCGATCCGGTCCCGGACACGGTCACGGTGTCCGGGCCGACCAGCCTGGCCCCCCAATCGTCGTCGACCACGACGACCTCGTGCGCTGCCCGCCCGTCGAATAGCAGCGCCTTGGCGGCGAAATAGGACTCCAGATCACCGTGGAAATCCAGGTGATCCTGGCTGAAATTGGTGAAACCGGCGACCTCGAAGGTCGTACCGGCAACGCGATCCAAGGCCAGGGCGTGACTGGAGACCTCCATCGCCACCGACCGGATGCCGTTCTCGACCATCAGCGCGAGAGTCGCCTGCAAGTCCGGCGCTTCCGGGGTCGTACGTTGCGCCGGTACGGCTACCAGCCCGTCCGCGATCTGCATGCGGGTTTCGATGGTCCCGATCAGACCCGGCAGCTGGCCGGCTGCGCGCAGCGCAGCCTCCAGCAGATAGCTGGTGGTCGTCTTGCCATTTGTTCCGGTCACTCCCAGGACCGAGAGCCGGCGACTCGGATCGCCGTACACCGCTGCGCAAACCCGCCCCAGAACTGCCCGGGGGTCGGCCACCACGAGGACAGGCAGACTCGCTAGGTCGGTCGTTGCGGAAGCACCCGCTGCATCGGTCAGGATCGCGACTGCCCCTGCATCGACGGCGGCGGCGGCGAAGCGGATCCCGTGCGTGTTCGCCCCCGGCAGCGCGGCGAACAGATCACCGGGCCGCACATCGGAGGAACGCAGCGTGACACCGGTGACCTCAACCCGCCCCAGCAGCGGCCGCATAGGCGCGCCCGCCAATGCCGCCAGGTCGTTCAGTGAGACCGGCGGCAGCTGCGAAGGACGGGTGAGTGCGACCACGGAAGGCGAGGCTACTGGCGGGCGCAGACGGGCACGCGCCGAGAGGGCGGGAGCATCGCAGCGAGGAACGAGCGAGGAGCGGACCGACCGGTGAGCGCAGCGAGCGAGGCGCACAGGCAATGCGGCATCACACGATCAGAACGAACTCAGGTCTTGCCGCGCCGGTAGGCGGGACCGCTTGGTGAGCAAGCACGAAGGTCATCACGTTCGAGAAGACCGGGCCCGCCGGCACCCGGGCGTCCGGGCGTTGCAGCATCACTGACATCGCGTATCGCGGCGCATCGGCAGGTGCAAACCCGGCGAACGTGGTCCAGAATCCGCCGCCTGCGTAGCAGCTGCACGCTGGGTTGGGGCGCTGGGCCGTTCCGGTCTTGCCGGCGACCCGATACCCGTCGATCGCGGCATTCAGGGCCGTTCCCCCTTCGCCGACCACCGCTTCGAGCATGTAGGACATCGTCGCAGCCGTTTCCGCACTGATCACCCGGATGCCCTCCGGCTGCGAAGTTTCGGTGACCGAGCCGTCGGGAGCTGTGGTCGACCAGATGATCCTCGGCGGAATGCGTACGCCGCCGTTGGCGATCGTCTGATAGATCGATGCCATCTGCAGCGTGGTCAGCGCGAAACCCTGACCGATCGGGATGTTGATCGACTGGGCGATGCTCCACTCCTCGTTGGGGACGAGGATGCCGGGACTCTCGCCGAGCAGCTCGATGCCGGTGGTCTCACCGATGCCGAAGGCCCGCAGGTACTGCTCGAGACGCTCGTTGCCCAATTCCCGGGCGATGCCGATCGTGCCGACGTTGGAGGACTTGGCCAGAATCCCGGTCACCGTGTAGTTGATCGCATCGTGGGGATGCGCATCGCGCACCGTGGTGCTTCCCACGGTGATCGAGTCCGGCGTCAGCCGCACGTCATCAGGGCTGACAATCCCCTCCTCGATCGCCGCGGACAGGGTCATCGCCTTAGCGACCGATCCGGACTCGAGGATCCCGGAGATGGCACCGTTTCCCAGGGAGTCTGGATCGGCTTCGCTGGCCGCGTTCGGATCGAAGCTGCGACAGGCAGCCATCGCCAGTACCCGACCGGTGCGGATGTCGAGGATCACGCCCTGGGCGTTCTGCGTCGATCCGTCAGCGCACTGGGCGTCGAGTTGTCGCTGGAGTTGGAACTGGACGTCCTGGTCGATGGTCAACGTGACCGAGCCACCGGGGATCGCCGGTTGATCGGTGCGCTCCCCGGCCGGGATCACCGCTCCGTTGCGGCCGACCTCATAGGACGCGGTCCCCGGCGTACCGCTGAGCAGATCGTCGAAGGCCTTCTCGATCCCAGCCATTCCCGAACCATCGGCGCCGGTGAACCCGACCACTTGCGCGCCGATCGATCCCGCCGGATAGAGCCGCAAGGGCTGGACCTCCACTCCGATCCCGGCGATATCGAGATCCATCACCTGGGCGGCCAGCGCGGGGTCCAACTTCTCGGCAAGGACCTGATAACGGTTGTCGGCCTGCAGCTTGTCGACGAGTTCGTTGACCGGCACTGAGAGCATTCCCGACAAGCTGTTCGCCGCTGCGACGGCGTCGGTGATCAGCAGCGGGTCGGCGTAGATCTTGCGGGCCGAAACGGTATAGGCCAACAGGTTTCCGTTGGCGTCGAGGATCTGACCCCTGGCGGCGGGCAACACGTCCTCGCGCAGCCGGTCGGCCGAGGCCGCAGCCGCGTACGCGGTGCCATCGAGACCCTGCAACAGGACGAGCCGGCCAAGGATGACCGCTGCCAGGAGAGCCATCACAGCCGCGGCCATGCGCAGGCGACGGTCCGGACCGGCCAATCTCAGCCGGCGGCGGTGCCGCCGGTGCGACCGTGCGCGAGGGCGTGGCTTCGGCCGAGCCCGAACGCCGGAAGGTGGACGCCGGCGGAGCGGTGGGGTGGCCATCTCAGCGGGTACCCGCCGGAACGGGTGTGCCCTGGATGACGATGCTGCCGTCCGGTCCGACGATGACGAAGCCGGGCACTCCGGCCGGGATCATGCCGAGGTCGCGTGCCGCCTCCGCCAGAGCCTCCGGTGCGAGTCCGTCGGCAACCTGACGCCGCAGTTCCTGCTCGGCCACGGCCAGCTCAGCATTGCGCTGGACAAGTTGTTCGGCTCGGAAGGAGTCGGCGGCGATGACGGTGTTCAACACGAGCAAGCCGATGGTCCCCAGGATCACCAGAGCCAGGATGAGCACGATGAACGGCCCACGGGTCCGGCTCGGAGCCGGTGCGGGGAGCAGGCGCAGTGCCGGCTGACGAGCGGAGGCGGGCCTCGACTGGGGGTGCGGCGCGGCGTTGACCTTCCTGACCGCGGCGGTGCTGCCCATCAAGCCGCCCCTTCCTCAGGGACGACCCGTTCGGCGGCCCTCAATTTCGCCGATGCCGACCGGGGATTGACCTCGATCTCCGCGGCCGTGGGCAGCTCCGCGCCGCGGGTCAGCATCCGCAGTACTGGCCGGCCCTGAGGCAGCAGCACGGGCAGGTCAAGCGGGGTGCTGTCCTGGGTCGCGCGAACGAGCGCTCGCTTGACGATCCGGTCCTCGAGGGAGTGATAGCTGATCGCGACCAGCCGGCCCCCGGGCCGCAGTGCATCGATCGCAGCGGGCACGGCGGCTTCCAGGGCGCTGAGCTCGCCGTTGACCTCGATCCGCAGACCCTGGAACGTCCGCTTGGCCGGGTGCCCTCCCGTACGACGGGTGGCGGCGGGGATCGCCGAACGCACGAGCTCGGCGAGGACGGCGGAACTGGTGATGGGGGCCCGGTTGCGTTCGCGGACTATCGCGGCGGCCACCCGGTCGGCGAAACGCTCCTCGCCGTAGACGCGCAGGACCCTGGTCAGGTCGCCCCGCGAATAGGTGTTGACGACGCGCTCTGCAGTTAGGGCCGCGGTGGTGTCCATCCGCATGTCCAGACCGGTGTCGCGAGAATAGGAGAAGCCGCGCTCGGCCTCGTCGAGTTGCATCGAGGAGACCCCGAGGTCGAACAACACACCGTCGACCCCGTCGACGCCGGACTCTTCGAGCACATCGGTCAAAGCGTCGAACCTGGTCCGCACCAGGGTGACCCGAGGGCCGTACCGCGCGAGACGCCTCTCGGAGACCGCGATCGCCGTCGAGTCCCGATCTAGGCCGATCAGCTGCAGGTGTGGGTGAGCGGCCAACAGGGTTTCGGCGTGACCGCCCAGTCCCACCGTGGCATCAAGAATGACCGCCTCGCTGCTTCGGGCCACCGGAGACAGCAGTTCGCTCACGCGCGCGAGCAGGACCGGCACGTGAACGGGTCCGGTGCCCATGTGTCTCCTTTCTGACTCAGCCCTAGCCCCGCTCGTTTCTGTCGCTGCGCCGTGCTGCTCCGGTCTGGTTCAACCCGTGGATGAGATTCGGTCCTCCGGTCAGGTCCCCACCCGCTCCGCCGGGGCGTTTCGACCTGGCACCGGGGAAGGTGCGCCAGGGCGAGACCAGGCAGTGCGGGAGGAGACCTCACCGGAGGGGCGAGATGGCAGGTCAGCTCAGGGCGCTCGGGGCAACACCTCGGCCTCCAGGTCGGAGAAGGAGTCCTCGCGCTCGGCGACGAAACGCGCCCACGCGCTGGATTCCCAGATCTCGAAGCGAGTGTTGGCACCCACGACGACGCAGTCGCGGTCCAGACCCGCGTAGTCGCGCAGTTCCTGCCGTACGACGACCCGTCCCGCCTTGTCCGGCGTGGGATTATCGGCCGAACCGAACACGAAGCGCTCGTACTCGCGGACGGCACGCGAACCGCCGGCAGCCGTGCTGTTGGCAGCGAGGGAGTCGGCGATCCGGGTCATGTAGGCCGCCGGATATCCGAACAGGCAGCGCTCCTGACCCTTGGTGATGACCAGGCCCTCGGCCAACTCGTCGCGGTAGCGGGACGGCAGGGCCAAGCGGCCTTTCTCATCGAGGCGAAGCACGTGCGTTCCGAAGAACACTGGCCCACCTCCTGAATGCCTAACTCTCCACCGAACTCCACCAGGCGCCACTATAACCCACCGTGCCCCACATTGGCTCTGTCCGTACCCAACACGCAGCAGGAAAGCTCGCCTACACATCCATCTGAGGGGGACGTAGGCTGATCGGGACCACTGCCGCGTTCGTCGGCGCCCAGATGCCCACCGGCGATCTGGTGGACAGATCGGAGGAGCGCTGCGGTGACAGCCGCCCCGCACAGTGAGGTCGTCGGACCCGATGCCATCCGGACCGGGCCTCGCGTATCCGGTGACACCGGGCCGCTGCGCGCCCGCCATGGCGCGGTACCCCTGGAGGATGCACGCGGGATCGCCTCGCGGATCGCGGCCAACATCGAGAAGGTGATCGAGGGCAAACCAGACGTCGTCCGGCTCGCGCTCGTCGTGTTGCTGGCCGAGGGGCATCTGCTCATCGAGGACGTTCCAGGCGTCGGAAAGACCAAACTGGCCAAGGCCCTGGCTCGATCGATCGACTGCTCGGTACGCCGCCTCCAGTTCACCCCGGACCTGCTGCCCAGCGACGTCACCGGGGTCAGCGTCTACAACCAGGACACCCGCGACTTCGAGTTCAAGCCCGGCGCGGTGTTCGCCAACCTGGTGGTCGGCGACGAGATCAACCGGGCCTCCCCCAAGACCCAGTCGGCGCTGCTCGAGTGCATGGAGGAGCGTCAGGTCACCGTGGATGGGACGACGTACTTCCTCGAGAGCCCGTTCATGGTCGTGGCCACCCAGAACCCGATCGAGATGGAAGGCACCTACCCACTTCCGGAAGCCCAGCGAGATCGGTTCACCGCGCGGGTGTCCATGGGCTATCCGGACACCCGTGCCGAGCTCGCGATGCTGTCCGGCCACGCCGATCATGACCCGCTGGAGGACCTGCGTCCGGTCTCGAACGCGGCGGAGGTGCGCAGCATCATCGCCGCGGTGGCCGGGATTTACGTCTCCCCTGCCGTGTCGAGCTATGTCGTCGAGTTGGTCGCCGCGACCCGCCGCAGCTCGGAGTTGCGGCTCGGTGGCTCACCCCGGTCGAGCCTGCAGCTGCTCCGGTCGGCCAAAGCGGTTGCCGCGCTGGCCGGCCGAGAGTACGTGCTGCCCGACGACGTACAGCAACTGGTCGCACCGGTGCTCTGCCACCGGGTGATCCTCACTCCCGAGGCGCAGATCGCTCGGCGCAGCGCCAACGACATCATTGCCGATTGCGTCAAGCGGGTTCCGGTGCCACGAAATGCACCCGACTCGACGGCTCATTGATCAGCGCCGTCGAGATGGTTGACAGTTTCGGCTGATCAGATATGCGCCAGATCTGGGACAGCCTGACGATTCGTGGCAACTGCCTGGTCGCCGCGGGGTTCGCTCTGGTGCTGACCGGCGTGACCCTGGGCGAGTCCAGCCTCCTGCGAGCCGCAGTCTTTGCCCTCGCCGTACCCGTCGTCGCCTCCTTGTTCGTCGGGCGCAACCGGTTCCGGCTTTCCTCGTCGCGGTCGATCGTTCCCAGCCGTACACCGGTCGGGCAACCGGCCACCATCGTCCTTCGGGTCACCAACCGCGCGGAACAGCGCAGCGGCTTGCTCCAGCTGGACGATTCCGTACCCCACGTCCTCGGTAGTCATGCCCGCTTCGTCGTCGACCGGCTGGCTCCCGGCGCGAGCGTCGAGTTGGAGTATCAAGTGTCTTCGGCACTGCGCGGTCGATTCGCCATCGGACCGCTGCGGTTGAAGCTCACCGATCCATTCGGCCTGGTCGAGCGCAGTCGCGGCTTCGCGGCTACCGATGTCCTCACGATCGTCCCGGTCGTGCATCCGCTGCCCGGGGTGGGGCTGGGTGGGGCCTACTCCACCGGCGGCGACAGCAGCGCCAGATCGGTGTCCATCCAGGGCGAGGACGACGCCGCGACCCGGGAGTTCCGCAGTGGTGATGACCTGCGAAAGGTGCACTGGCGCTCGACGGCCCGGATCGGAAAGCTGATGGTGCGCCGGGAGGAACAGCCCTGGCAGACCCGGTCGGCGCTCCTGCTGGACACGCGCAGCACCGCCCACCGCGGCGAGGGGATGGGTGGCAGCTTCGAATGGTCGGTGAGCGCGGCGGCCAGCGTCGGGGACCATTTGAGCCGCCTCGGGTACGGCCTTCGGCTGTTCACCGATGCCGGCGAGATCCACGGGGTTTCCGGCCTTGCTGCGCGAGATGCCCTGCTCGACCAGTTGGCGGTGATCCGGACCTCGACCATCCGTACGCTCGATCATGGAATCAGTGAATTGCGCCAGGCCGGCGAGGACGGACTGCTGGTCTGCGTTCTGGGCGAAGCCAGCCCCGATGACGCCGCCGCGCTCATCCGCGGCCGGTCCTCGACCTCGACCTCGATCGCCGTGCTGTCCGACGTGGCCAGCTACGACGCCGGCGTGCAGCGCCGACGGATGCGAGGAGGGCAGGGCAGCGAGGGACCCGATCCGGCAGCGAAGGCAGCCACGTCCGGCGCCGGGCTTGCCGAGCTGGCCGATGGGCCCGGACCCGGGGTGGCCGAGCCGAGCCAGCAGGTCCTTGTCACCGCCGGAGTGTTCCGCCGGGCTGGCTGGCGGGTGGTCATCGTCCCAGCGGGAGTCACGATCAGCGACGCATGGGCCCAGGCCGGAGTGACCGCCTTCGGCTACAGCGGTACGGCGGCCTCCTCGGAGGGCTCCGGCGGTACCCGCTTGAAGACCGTAGGTGCGCCATGACGCGGTCGGTGCGGATGGGACTGGCATCCGGTGCAGCGACCCTGCTGACCAGCGCCGCGCTGCTTCCGGTCTATGTGAACCTCGGTTGGCTACCGTCGGTGGCCGTCATGGTGGCGGTGATCACCGGGACCGGTATCGGCGTACGGGCAATCCCTCGCCTGGCCGGGCTGGCTCCCGTGGCTCAACTCCTGGCCGGGTTCGTCGTACTCACCCTCTTCTTCGCCGACGGTCTTACCTTCGGCGTCCTGCCTACGCCGGGTAGTAGCCGTGACCTCGGCTCGGTACTCGGCGAAGGGCTGCTGGACCTCCAAGCACAGGCAGCACCGGCGCTGATGCTGGACGGGCTGGTCGCGATGACGGCGCTGTCCATCGGCCTGACCGCAATCCTGGTCGAGTTCCTGGTGATCCGGGTGCGCCGCGCGGCTCTGGGCGGCCTGGTGCTGCTGGTCGTCTACCTGGTCCCGGTGGCCACCCTGATCGGCTCGATCAGCCTGATCAGCTTCATCGGACCGGCACTGGGATACCTCTTGCTGCTCTATGCAGACGGCCGGGACGACGTGGCCCGATGGGGTGCAAACGTCAGCTCCGGTGGGCGTCGCCTGCTTCCCGGGCTGGTGACCGCGACGCAGGTGGGCCTCGGTGCGGTGGGCCTCAGTCTCGTCCTGCCGCTGGTGATTCCGACCTGGCCCGAAGGGCTCCTGGGACAGCAGTTCGGTGGCGGTAGCGGCTCGGGGCCGGGTACGTCGCTGAGCCCGTTGGCCCGGCTCCAGGGCGAGCTGACCCTTCCTGAGACACGTGATCTGCTCCGGGTCGAGACCAACGTGGACGATCCCTACTACTTGCGAGCGGTAGCGCTGGACACCTATGGACCGGACGGCTGGTCGGTGGCCAACCTGAACAGTCAGGTGCAGGTGGCCGGGGACGGGCTGTTGACCCGCCTGCCCGGACCCCAGATCCTGCGCAGCATCACAGCCGACATCACCGTGCTCGAACACGACGACCGGTTCCTGCCCGTCTACTCCTCACCGCTGTCGATCGAGGTGGCTGGCGACTGGCGCTTCGACGAGAACAGCGCCACGGTCTTCAGTCGCAACGACACCACAGCCGGTCTGGAGTACTCGCTGCGCGCCCAGCAGCCCCAACCCACCAGGGCCCAACTCCTGCGCGCCCCGGACCTCGACCCCGACAATCCCTTGCAGATCGACTTCACTGCGCTGCCGACCGGGCTGGACCCGGCGGTTGCCGCGCTCGTGGACTCCCTCGTCGCCGCGGCCGGCGGCGGCGGTCCGTACGTGCGCGCGCTGGCGATCAACAACTACCTGACTGACAGCCAGAACGGCTTCCTCTACAGCCTCAGCACGGATCCGGGGACCAGCGGCGACGACCTGGTCAATTTCCTGGAGAACAAGCGCGGATACTGCGAGCAGTACGCCGCCGCGATGGCCGTGATGCTGCGAGCTGCCGGGGTTCCGGCACGCGTCGTGCTCGGATACACGCCCGGCACGTTCGAGGACGGTGCATGGACGGTCACCACCGACGACGCACACGCGTGGGTGGAGGGCTACTTCAGCGGTCTGGGCTGGCTGCCGTTCGACCCCACGCCGATCGGACCGGGTCGGGCCGTCGAATTGGATTATGCGCCAAGGGCGGACAGCGTCTCGGAGGAGGATCCGACCGCCACGGATCCCAGCACGACGCCCGGTCAGCTGCCCAACGCCCCGGCTCCTCAGTTCGACGAGAGCCTCAGCGATCCCAACACGTTCAACCGGACGACCACCGAGGAGGGCTTCAACTGGGTGCCGATAGCGATCGGCGCCGCGGTGTTGCTCTTGGTCCTCCTGCTCGTCACGCCGGCCTTGATCAGGATGCGTACTCGGAGGAGGCGGATCCGGATGGCCGGCCGGAGCCGGGGCCGGGCCGGGCCAGGGGCTCACGCCGCTTGGGACGAGCTGCTGGATACCGCCACCGACCTCGGGTTGACCAGCCGGCAGGACGAGACGCCGCGGATGCTGGCCCGTCGGCTGGCCCGCGACGCCATGTTCGATGCGGACAGCGCCGTCGCCGTACGCGATATGGCGTTGGCCGAGGAACGGGCGAGGTACGCACCCGAATCGGTCGCCCTGTCGCAATCGGTCGACCTCGCCCGGCCGCTGCGCTCGGCTCGGCGCGCGCTGGGGCGCCACGCTGGGCGCCGGCAGCGGCTGCGGGCTCGCATCATGCCTGCCTCGACCGTGAACCGGCTACGTCCATCGACGCGCACGGCACGGCGACAGACGCGTCCGCCCGGGCGCTGAGTCGATCCGAGCTTTCCGCTGCCCGGCTTCTGTGTTGGCCGGCGGTCGCGTCGGACCAGATCAGGACAAAGACGCAGCAACGGGAGCTGGGTTTCGGCTCGATTGGCGGCCCGGCGGCCAGTCACGTGGGGGTCTGGAGTCGCCCACTTCTTCCATGACTTTGTGCGAAATAGATTGCGCTGCAGTCGGTTAGCCGCTAGACTCGAACACATGTTCGATACGGTGACCTGCACCGAGGCGGTTGAACGGTGGGCCGCCTGGCAGCACGAGGCGCAACTGCATCCTGGCGCGTTCGGGCACCTGCCCGACTCTGCCGGGCCGGGCCTGGCCGGTGCCTTGGACATGTGGGAACCGGGCACCCGCAGCGATGAGGACCTGATCGAGGCGATCGGGTCCTGGGAGAAGCTCAAGGCCTGGGCCGAGGCCGGGCAGCTGGCCGAGATCGCCGAGCTGGCCGCCCGCCGCCGGGCCGCGGACGCGCGGGAACGCGCCGAGCACGCCGCCCGCGGCGGGCAGGGCGAGCCGGGGCAGCTGATGGAGTTCGTCGTCGACGAGGTGGCCCTGGCCGCGCGGACATCCCGGGTCGCGGCCTCGCACCGGCTGGACCTGGCCCAGGACCTGACCGGGTCCCTGCCGCAGGTGTACGCGGCCCTGCAGGCCGGAGACATCGATCTGGTCCGGGCCCGGATCATCGCCGAGGGCACCGCCGGTCTGGACCGCGAGGTCCGGGTCTCGGTCGCCGCCGCTGTGCTGGGCAGGGCAGCCGGGCTGACCCCGTCGGCGGTGCGGGCCGCGGTGGCCCGGGCGGTGCACATCGTTGACCCGGGCGGGGTCGAGGAACGGCACACCGCCGACCGGCGGGTCACCCTGATCCCCCGAGACAACGGGATGAGCGAGTTGTGCGCGTTCCTGCCCGCCGACGGCGCCGCGGCGATCATGGCCACCCTGCACCGCCTGGCCGAGGCCTCGCATACCCCGGCCGGCCGGGCCGCCGGTGACCGGCGCACCGCCGACCAGCGCCGCGCCGACGCCCTGATCGACCTGGCCACCGGCTACCTCGACACCCACCCCGGCCTACACCCCACACCCGACCAGGCCGCAGCCGCCGACCAGGCCGGCTCGGCCGACCGGGACGGTCCCCGGCTGCGCCGCCCGACCCGGCGGCCGCCGGCCTGGGCCCAGGTCCAGGTCGTGCTCCCGGCCAGCCTGCTCACCGGGGCCGGACCAGAACCGGCCGAGCTGCTCGGCTACGGCCCGATCCCCACCTCGATGGCCTACCAGATCGCGGCCGAGGCCACCTGGCAACGACTACTCACCGACCCGGTGTCCGGCGCCCTACTCGACGTCGGCCGGACCCGCTACACCCCACCCGCGGCCCTGGCCGAACACAGCCTGACCCGCGACCGGGCCTGCCGCTTCCCCGGCTGCCGCCAACCCCGCACCGACCTCGACCACACCATCCCCTACCCGGCCGGGCCCACCGCCGACTACAACCTCACCGGCCTGTGCCGACACCACCACCGGCTCAAACAACACCCCCAATGGCAAGCCAAACTCGAACCCGACGCCCGGATGACCTGGACCACCCCCACCGGACACACCCACACCACCACCCCACCCACACCCGTCGAACCAGCAGAACCCGACCCACCACCGTTCTGACCGGTTCAAGAAATGTGGAGCGGGCCGAACAGCAGCGCACCTAGCATCGAGCTCATGTCCGGCCGGGAGCTGTCTCAGCGCTTCTACGCCGAAGTCGTCCGCCCCGCGATTGACCCAGTGCTGGGCGACACCCCGTACGCCGCGGCCATGCTGGGCGACGGCTCAGACGCACTGGGATACGACGACGAGGTCTCGCCCGATCACGACTTCGGCCCCCGGGTCCAGCTCATCCTGCCTGAACAGGCCGACCCCGGACCGCTGCTGCACGCCCTGGCCGGACTGCCCACCAGCTATGCGGGCTACCCCATTCTGTATGGCAGCACTTCGGCGTCGAATGGCTGGACCGAGGGTGTGCCCTCGGTCTGCACGCCGGAAGGACTGTTCCGCTCCCGCCTTGGCTTCGACCCGGCGGTAGGAATCACACTGGCCGACTGGCTGACAACGCCGACTCAGATCCTGGCCACGCTCACCAACGGCCCCATATTTCACGACCCGGCCGGGCTGTTGACCGAGGGCCGTACCGCGCTGCGCTGGTACCCGGACGACGTGTGGCGCTACGTGCTGGCCGCGGCATGGCTGCGGATCGATCAGGAGGAGCCCTTCGTCGGCCGAACCGGCGGATCGGGAGACGACCTCGGCTCGAGAGTCATCACGGCCCGGATAGTCCGGGATCAGATGAAGCTGGCCTTCGTGGTGGAGCGACGGTGGGCGCCCTACAACAAGTGGCTCGGACGCGCCTTCGCCGAGCTGAAGTTGGCCGTCCAGATGACCCCGTTGCTGCAGACCGCGTTGAAGACGGACGGCTGGCGGGACCGCGAGGCCGCCCTCTGCGCTGCTGCCACGGTCCTGGCCCGGGCCACGAACCAACTCGAGATGGCCGAGCCCGTTGATCCCGACCCTCGACAGTTCTTCGACCGCGACATCAGGGTCAGCGCGGCCGCCCGGCTCGTGGTTACGTTGGTCGACTCGTTGACCGATCCAGCCCTACGTCGACTCGTCGACGGCTTGGGCGGGCGCATGGACGCGATGCCCCGGCTGCCGGGCAGCCTCGACCAGGCAATCGACAGTGTCGACGTGCTGACAAATCTGGCGCTGCGCCGAGCGGCGGGCCCGACGCTTGGCCTGCCGCCTTTCGACGGCCGTACCGGCTAGCCGTCGTAGCGGCGGCGGAATCGTTCTTCGAGCTTGGACTTGACCGGGTTGGCGCGCTGCCCGGACTTTCCTGACGACGAACTCGACCCGCCGACCGGCGCGGTGGACGTGGCAGCGCCTGCGTTGAGGACGGCGACGGCCGCTCCCCCGAACATCACACAAAAGCCCAGGACGCCGAGCCAGATCGAGGATGTCACGGCTCCGCCGATGAGCATGCCGAGACCGAGGATGCCCAGGAGGATCGCCCACACCAACTTGCGGCGGGCTCGTACTCGACCGTCGGTCGAGCGAACCGAGGAGACGAACTTGGGATCATCGTTGATGAGCTCGCGTTCGATCTGCTCGAGCAACTTTTGCTCGTGCTCGGAGAGTGGCACGTCAGCCTCCCTGGCAGATCAGTGTCTCAACTACTCATCAGGATACGAGCCCTGAGGACAAGGCGAAAGACGCATCCCTACCCCATCTACGTCTGGCGAGGCCGTTCGGTTCCTTTTGACTGTCCAGGGAGTTGCCGGTGGACCAGTGCGGCCGGGCGTACGGCACCCCTGCCGAACCGCACGGCGGCGGCGTCAGCAGCGATCTCCGCCTCTCGCCAGCCCCGTTCCGGGGCACCGATCTGCATCTGGACGGGCGTCCCGGCGGCCGGTCGAAGTCCCTCGGCGCGCACGCCGACCAACCTGATCCGGGCCCGATCCAGACCCAGCCCGTCGAAGAGGTCGCGAGCCAGTCGGTAGATGTCATGGCCCACGTCGGTGGCCTCACGCACGGTCTTGGACCGCGTGATGGTCTTGAAGTCGGCGAAGCGGACCTTGATGGTCACCGTCCGAGCCACGTGCCCGCCCGAGCGCAGGCCACCGGCCGTTCGCTCGGACAGACGCAACAACTCGCGATGGATGATCACCGGGTCGTCCACGTCTGAGTCGAAGGTCTCCTCCGCGCCGGTGGAGCGATCTGGCTCGTTGGGCACCACGTGTCGCGGGTCGCGGCCCCAGGACAGCTCGTAGAGGTGCGCACCGGATGCTTCACCCAACGCACGGATCAGCGTGGCCCGGGGAGTGTTCGCGATATCTCCGACGGTGCGCAGGCCCAAGCGGGTCAGCTGTTCCTCGGTCTTGGCCCCGACCCCCCACAGTGCTCCGACCGGCAACGGATGCAGGAAGTCCATCACCTCGCTGGGCGAGACGCGGAGCAGCCCATCCGGTTTGGCTCTGGTGGAGGCAAGTTTGGCCACGAACTTCGAGGCTGCGACCCCGACCGAGCAGGTGATGCCCTGTTCGTCGGCCACCCGTGCGCGCAGCCAGTGACCGATCATCACCGGGTCCCCCAGCCGGCGGCCAGCACCGCGGACATCGAGAAATGCCTCGTCGAGGGAGAGTGGCTCGACCAGTGGTGTGACCATCGCGAACAGCGCCATGATCGCCTGCGAGACTTCTACGTAGGCCGCCATGTTGCCCGGCACGATGACCGCCTTGGGACACAACCGTCGCGCCCGGGACATCGGCATCGCACTGTGCACGCCGTACCGTCGGGCCTCATAGGTCGCCGAGGTGACCACACCGCGATTACCGGCCCCGCCGACGATCACCGGTAGACCGGCGAGTTCGGGACGCCTACGCACCTCGACGCTGGCGAAGAATGCGTCCATGTCGACATGCAGGATCCCGGTCTCCGATGGAAGTGCAGCCGATCCGATGCGCACGTCCTGGTCTGCCTCCGTCCGGGTTCGGCTTGGTTGCGACATCGGTTCACCTTGCGGATCCACATCGAACACGTGTTCGACACCGGTCATGTTAGCCGCCCGAGCCGATCGCAGCCGGAAATACCCAACCCGGGCATACCCGAGCCGCAGTGAGGGAGTAGACCTTGCACTGGTAGCTCGATCGAGCTTCCCGATACGGGCCTGCATTGCAGAAGTACGTATCGACTCCGGTACGAGCATTTGGGAGACAACGTGACAACCACGGACGACACAGGCCCAGGTACAGAAGGTCCCGCGGACGGCGGAGCGTCGGGGACCCCGGGGCAGCAGGACGGCGGTGCTGACGGCGGCGCCGATGGCGGCGCCGCTAGTGGTGTTGGCGGCGGCATAGATCCCACCCAAGAGGGTGGCATCGACGGTGGCCCGGTCGGCGGCGCTGGAGTCACCGAAGGCACCGAAGGCGGGGGCGACGGAGGTGCTGACGGCGGAGCCGACGGAGGTGCTGACGGAGGTGCTGACGGCGGAGCGGACGGCGGAGCGGACGGCAGCGCCTGAGCTCCAGCGCTGATCTGGGCCGGGAAGCCAGTGGCTTCCCGGCCCTGCGTCGCTGCGTGAATGTCGATCCAGCCACCTTCGCCGTCGACTACTGGTCGCGCCAGGCCCTGCTGTCACCGGCCGACACCCTGCCCCGAGACTTCACCGACCTCCTCGATCTTGATGGAGTCGACGAACTGCTGTCCAAACGTGGCGTTCGTACGCCGTTCCTGCGGGTGGCCAAGGGCGGCGTGATCAGGCCTGTCGCGAGTTACACCCGAGGCGGCGGTGCGGGCGCCGACATCGGCGACCAGCTGGCCGATGACCGGATACTGGATCTCTTTGCTGATGGAAACACCCTCGTGCTGCAAGGTCTTCACCGCCTCTGGCCGCCACTGATCGACTTCGCGGCTGCGCTGCGCGGGGAGATTGCTCACCCGGTCCAGGTCAACGCCTACCTCAGTCCGCGGAGTTCGCAGGGCTTTGCACACCACTACGACGTGCACGATGTCTTCGTCCTCCAGGTGGCCGGCGCCAAGCGGTGGCAGATCCATCCGCCGGTCCTGGTCGATCCGTTACGAACTCAGCCCTGGAGCGATCGCAAAGCAGCTGTCGAACAGGCCAGTGAGCAGGGCCCGCTGATCGACACGGTTCTCGAGCCCGGCGATGCGTTGTACCTGCCGCGGGGCTACGTCCACGGCGCCCAAGCATTGGACGGGGTCAGCGCCCACCTGACCGTTGGCGTGCATTCGGTCACTCGGTTCAGCATCGTCGAAGCCCTGCTGGCCGAGGCCGCGAGCAACGCCGACCTGCGCAAGAGCCTGCCGCTCGGAATCGATCTGGCCGATCCCGATGGGCCGGTGGCAGCCGAGGTCCACGCGACCATTGCCGCCTTGAGTCGATGGCTCGAGCATGCCCAGTCCGGTCCATCCGCGGCTCGACTGCGTCGCGACGTCTGGAGCCAGACCCGGCCGGCACCGGTAGCGCCGATCCGAACGGCCGTCGCCCTCACGGGACTCGATGATCAGAGCCTGATCGCGCTTCGGCCGCAGCTCGATCTGCACTGGCGGGCAGCCGGGGACGGGCTCCGCGTCGAGACCGCTATCTGCAGTCTCGACCTCGGCCTGGGGGCAGAGTCGACGTTGACCGCCCTGGCCGACGGCCGCAGCGTCCGGCTGGGCGAGATCACCGACCTCGGTCCCGAGGGAGCGCTCGACCTGGGTCGTCGGCTGATCCGCGCCGGCGTCGTGGTCCTGCTCTGATGGGCTCGAGCGCCGCCCTGCCCAGCCCGAACACCGACAAACAGCGACCGCGACCCAAGGTCGATCCACAGCGCTGTGCACCCTCGGCCCGTCGCCGAGGTGACCCGCTGATGGCCACCGCAGCACCCGCTGCCCGGTGGCTACTGATCGAGCAGGCAGGAGCATGGGGGCGGCATGCACTTCGCCAGTCGTCCCTCGCCCCGGATGTCGCAGCCGGTTTGTCGGAGCTGGCCGGCGAACGCGGCGTACGGATCCAGGTCATCCGCAGGCCGCCTGATCGTGGCCAGCCCGATCGACCCCGACGGTGGGCATATGTCGACTCGGGGCCCCGGACTCCGCCGACCAGCTGGTGGGGCGACTATGCCGACGACTCCGAACTTCTCGACCTGGCGATGGACGGCTCCGAGGGGGTTCCCAGTCGTGACCCCATCTTGCTGGTGTGCACCCACGCCAGGCATGACGCCTGCTGCGCGCTATTCGGCCGGCCCGCCTACGCTGCGTTGGCCAAGGCGTATCCGGATATCGCCTGGGAGACATCCCATGTCGGCGGCGACAGGTTCGCCGCCAATCTCGTGATCCTGCCCCATGGCTTGTACTACGGAAATCTCGACGGTGATTCCGCGGTCGGGGTGATCGCCGCCCACCTCGCCGGTCTGATCGAGTCGGCCTTCTATCGCGGCTCGAGCGTCCAGCCGGCACCCATGCAGGCCGCGGAGCACCATCTGCGTGCCTACCTCGACGAGCACCGGATCCATGCCGTGGTGCCCATCCACCTGCAACGACGCGATCTTGTCCGCTGGGTGGCTCGCCTGGGCCACGTGGATGGCACCGAATACGAAGCCGAAGTAACCACGGTGCATAGCGCCGGACTCGACCGGCTGACCTGCTCGGCCAGCCACCCGGCGGCGGTCAGGTCATTCGAATTGATCAGCCTTCGCGAAGTGGACGGGCTGGCTCCTCAGAGCTGACCGGAGAGTTGTTGAAGCCCCAGGCTGGAGGCGCCGACCGTCACCCACAACAGGCCGCCCAGTACGAGTGGCCGCAAGCCGGTCCGCCGCATGGCCGAGAGCTGCGCCGACAGACCGATGGCCGTCAGAGCCACCGTGATCATCAGGAGAGCGAGCGTCCCGATCGCGTCCTGGGCTGCCGCCGGAACGATTCCCAGCGAACCGACGGCAACGGCCAGGACGAACCAGATGACGAACCAGGGAATGACTCTGCGCCAGGGCAGCCCAGCAGTCCGTCCGGCCGAATCGGACGCCCGCTGTTGGCGATTGCCCCGGACGTGGACCAGGACGAGGACGAGCACCATCGGAATGATCATCGTCGTCCTGCTGAGCTTGACCACGACCGCGTAATCCCCCGCTGTCTGGCCGTAGGTGTATGCCGCACCGACCACCGAAGACGTGTCGTTGATGGCCGTGCCGGCCCATAGCCCGAAGGAGCTCTGAGACAGGTCGAGAACGTGGCCGAGGACCGGAAAGGCGAGGGCTGCCAGTGCGTTGTAGAGGAAGATGGTCGACAGTCCGTACGCGATGTTCGCCCGAGTAGGGGCGATGATGGCACTGACCGCCGCGATCGCCGAGCCGCCACAGATTGCGGTGCCGGCCCCGATCAGCGTTCGAAGCTCACCATGCACTCCGAGTAACCGGCCGAAGACATGCATCGCCGCGAACGCGATGAGCAACGTGCCGATCATCACCGGAAGCGACTCCCAGCCCGTCCGGACGAGCTGGTCGAGGCTAAGGCCCAGCCCGAGGGCTACCACCGATGCCTGCAAGACGTACGTGCCGGCGAAGTCGAGTCCAACGACGACAATCGGTGGCGGGCACCAGACGGCCCGAACGCACACGCCCAGCACGATCCCGACAACCGGTGCCCCGACAGCCGGAAGGAACGACCCGGCGACCCACGCGATCGAAGCCAGAGCAGTTGCCAGGAACAGACCCGGTAATCGGGCCCGCCATGAGAGCCGCCGCGGCGAATCCAGATCGTCGGCAGGCTTCATCCACGGCCGATGCGCACCGGTACGGCAAGTTCGGCTTCGGTCAGTGAACCGTGATAGCCGACCAGCGAGTGAGCACCGGGTTCGCGCCGGCTCGCGGTCATTGCCAAGCCATTCCTGGCCCAGGCCAGCACCTCACCGATCCGCTCGGCGTGGACCGCCGGCACCGTGGGTCCGAACAGTCCTTCGTCGATCGCCTGCTGCCGTGACTGCACCCATGCCCGCTCGCCCAAGATCTCGGTCCACGCAGCCAGCACGTCGACCTCCGCTCCCGGCCGGGTGTGGACGTGGCGGGCTCGTGGCTCGCCGGCTAGCAGCCGGACCCCCGTCGACAGAGCAACCGCATCCGTTCCACCGGGCTCCGTCGCGGTGGCGTCCAGGTCGATCTTGTCGCCGGACTCGACGTCAAGCATGCCGTGATCGGCGGTGACGACGAGGGCGGTTTCCGGTCCGATCCCGGCCAGGATCGAACCGACGATCGAATCGACTTGGCCTAGTTCGGCGCGCCAAGCAGCACTCGTGCAGCCGCGGACATGCCCGGTCAGGTCGAGGTCACCGTGATACGCGTAGACCAGTGACGGTCCCTCCTCGGTGGCCGAGGCCACAGTTCGGGCTACCAGGTCGCCGGGGCTGACGGCGGCCCGATACTGGGCCCCCCGATATATCGCCTCGGTCAGACCCGAACCGATAAACCTGCCCGGCCCGACGGCGTGGACGGTAGCGCCGGCCCGGCGCGCGCGCTCGAAAACCGTGGGCACGGGCTGCCATTCCCCCGGCGATGGGTCGGTCCGCCAGTGGGTGTGGGTGAGCAGCCGATCCGTGCCGGGCAACGCGACGGTGAAACCTACGATGCCATGCTCGCCCGGTGGGACACCGGTGTTCAGCGTCGCGAGGCTGACCGGCGTCGTCGACGGGCTTGCCGCATGCACCGGACCGATCGGGCTGGCCAGGCGGGTCAGGGTCGGGGCCGTGTCCGGGTGAGCGGTGAGGTTGTGCTCCCCCAGCCCGTCGATCAGCAGCACGATGACATGGCGCACATCGGTCAATGCCGGTCTCAGCCCGAGGACGTCGTCGAACCCGGTGACACCGAGGCCGGCCATGAGCGAGGGCAGCAACTCGGTCAAGCTGGCCTTTCCATAGGCCGGAACGGACAGTCCAACGGGTCGAGATGTCACCGTCCGGACTCGACGTGAGTGGCCTGCGCTCGGCTCATCTGCGACACAGCAGGTGCAAGTCGGTCGCCAGATCACGGTACGGCGAGCGCTGCGCCAGAACGGCCTCGAGTTGGCGGACGGCCACATTCTGCTCGGCACCGACCTCGAGCGCCGGCATCAGGTCGGCGACCACACGGACCCCGTGCCAGTTCTCGACCGACAGGCCGGCCTGAGCGACCAGAACGTGCAGTTCGTCGATGTCGAAACGCCGGTGCCGGGTCGCGTCCGGCGGCCCTCGGAGCAGTGCGAGGGCTTCTTCCGTACGGCCGGTGACGGCTCGGGACAACACGGCGGCTGCCTGGTTGGCCGCCAGCAGGCTGAGCCATCCGGTCATCCGTAGGCAGCTGGCCAGAGCAGCCGCGGCCGATGCCGGTTCATCGACGAACTCCAGGACGTGATGGCAGAGCACGAGATCGGCGCTGTCATCCGGGACGACATCAGCAAGTCGGTCACCGTCGCCCTGTACCCCTCGCACGGCAGCGGCGACCCCCGCTGCCTGAGCCCGCCGAGCCAGCAACGCGAGAGCATCCGGGCTCGGGTCGACGACGGTGACGGTGTGTCCTCGCTGGGCGAGCGGTACGGCGAATCCCCCGGTGCCACCGCCCACGTCCAGGACCCGCAGCGGCCGGGCGCGCAGAATCGGCTCCAAAGCCGCCCAGACAGCAGCGGCGCGCGTGGACCCGAGATCCGGCGAACTGCCTGCAGGAGGGGACGTCATGGCGCCGCCGAGCTTAACCGGGCGGATGTGCCGTTCGGTTGAACGGTGAGCGGCTCCGAGCCGGCCCCAGCGGCTGCTGGCGGGCGGTCAACAGTGTCAGTGGCCGCTGCTGCCGGGGCTGGCGTGCCAGAGCTTGCGGGGTGCGGACTTGGTGTCCTCTCCCGGCGGTTTCAGGTCGGAGTACGGCGACATCCGGAATCCGGTGGGGTGCACCAGCACGGGTCTGGCCATGACCGGGCGGACCGACCGGGCTTGCGCTGCCCCCTGGATGGCCTGCTCGGAGAGGTCGGGTGGGCCAGCTGTCTGAGCCATCAGGTCTGCCACTGCGTCGACGCCAGCGGAGTTCCATGCTTCGTACAGTGTCGGCAGCTCCCAGGCTCCGGTCGCTCGCAACGAGATGCCCCGCGGCCCGGTACGGCGTATCTCGCCGCGGATGACGAGCAACCAGGAATGGAATACCGTTGCAGCATAAGGGCCTTGGGCATCCTCGAAGAAGGTCGCATCCGCGCAACCCGTTCCGTCGTCCAGGGTCACGAAGACCACCCGGCGGCCCGAGCGGACCGGGGGGGTCTGGGTGGCCACCTTCACCCCGGCCACCAGAACCTCGGACTTGCTTCGGCTGCCCATGAGGTCCTTGGCCCGGACGATGCCAAGCGCCCCGAACATCGCGCTGTAGAAGTCCACGACATGCCGGCTGGCATCCAGTCCGAGCACCTCCAACTCGGCGCTGACCCGTTCGGCATCGGTCATCTCCGGCAATCCCCCGGCCGAACCGGCCAGCTCTCGATCGCCGGGCAGCGGGAAGTCGAAGATCAGTTGGGTACCCGATGACTCCGCCGAACGTCTCCGGCCTCGGGGAGTGAGCCGCCCGGTGGCTTTCTTGGCGCCGCGCGCCCACTCGTCGAGTTCCTTGGTCTGCAGGAGCAGGTCACGCCGGTTCACCGTTCCACGCCGGCGTACGGGACTGGCTCGGCCGATTCGGTAGAGCGAGTCGAAACCACCCGCCACGATCAGCCGTTCCACGATCGGGCGGGAGACACCGGCCCGATGGACGAAGTCCGAGAGCGACGCGTACGGACGGCCGGCCACGATGCCGGCCACCTCCGCATCGTTGATGCCCTTCACGTCGGCAAGGGACAGCCGGATGCCGTACCGGGTGGGATCCGGCATCCCATCGGGCAGCCACTCCGGCCGAGTCCAGTCTGCGGTGTCCCCGTCCTCTCGGCTGTCCGAAACCTCCGGCGAAGCCACCCGTTCAACCCGGTAGACCCCGTCGGAGATGTTGACGTCCAGGCCCAGGATCGGGATGCCGAAGTTGCGGGCGTCGTCGAGGATCAGGCGCTTGGGGTACATCCCCGGGTCGTGGGTCAGGACCCCGGCGACGAAGGCAGCGGTGTGGTGCGCCTTGAGCCAGGCCGACTGGTAGGTCGGCAGCGCGAAGGCTGCGGCGTGGGCCTTGCAGAACCCGAACGAGCCGAAGGCGGCCAGCACCTCCCAGATCCGCTCGGCATCCGGCAGCGAATACCTGCGCTTGAGCGCGATCGGCATGAACCAGGCCCGGACCTCCGGATGACCGTCCTTGTGTCCCAAGGCTCGTCGCACCTCGTCAGCCTCGGCCAGGGTGACCCCGGTGACGGTATGCACGATCTCGAGCACCTGCTCGTGGAAGACCACCACGCCATCGGTCTGTTCCAGGGAGTAGCGCAGGCTCTCGTGCAGGTACGCCGGTTCGGCCCAGCCCTGGCGAGCCATCAGGAACGGGGTGACCATGTCGCTCTTGACCGGGCCGGGCCGGAACAGCGAGATGTCGATGATGATGTCCTCGAAGCTCTCCGGTGTAAACTTGCCGACCAACTCGCGCTGTCCCGGCGACTCGATCTGGAACATCCCCAGGGTGCGGGTGGACTGGATGAGTTCGTAGGTGGTCGGGTCGTCCCGCGGGATCGCGTCGATGTCCACCTGGCCCCCGTCGACCCTTGCCACCTCGTCGATCGCATGCGCGATCGCCGACTGCATCCGGATGCCGAGCAGGTCGAGCTTGAGCAGGCCGAGTTCCTCGACGTCGTCCTTGTCGAACTGGCTCATCGGGTAACCGAGGAAGCTGCGCTCGACCGGGGTCCGGTCGAGCAGGCTCCGGTCGGAGAGCAGGACCCCGCACGGGTGCAGGGCGATGTGCCGGGGCAGCCCGTCGAGGCTCTCGACGAGATCGAAGAGCAACTCGAGCTTGGCCTGCCCGATGCCGCTGGCCCGCAATTCCGGGAGGTCGCGCAGCGCCGCCCGGGCTTGGTTGGCACGGATGTGCGGGAAGGCCTTGGCCAGGGTGTCGATCTCACCCAGTGGCATCCCGAGTGCCGCACCGACATCGCGGATCGCGTGCCGTACCCGATAGGTGTCCATCATCGACACGCAGCTGACCCGGTCGTCGCCGTACCGGTCTATCACCGCGTCATAGACCTCCATCCGGCGAGCCGACTCCACGTCGATGTCGATGTCGGGCAAGGCTTTACGCAACGGAGACAGGAACCTCTCCATCAGCAGCCGATAGCGGATCGGATCGACGTCGGAGATCTCGAGCAGGTAGGTGACCAGGCTTCCGGCTCCCGAGCCGCGAGCTGCCGCGCGGATCCCCATCGAGCGGATCAGGTCGGCGACA
>JAABUS010002086.1_pt1 | contig 39544 bp, 49 predicted proteins | sample 5560161 | NCBI WGS metagenome assembly JAABUS01 (sample SAMN10711885, study PRJNA513376) | rock metagenome | isolation source: Antarctica rocks | place: Antarctica: Victoria Land, Trio Nunatak nord | collected 2016-01-04
GGGATCACCTGAGAGGAGAGCTTGGCAGTGCTGGGTGACCGCCAGGTCTCGTAGTAGGTCCAGAAGTCCGGTACGGATATCCGGTTGTCGCGCTCTGCGCCTGAAAGCTGCCGGTCTGTAATCGGCCAAAAATGCTCGAAATCCTGAGAGGCTGAACAACAGTAGCAGGGCATCAAGCGATGGTGCTGTCGAGACGCGCCTGAATCTGCAATGCCAGGTACTTCGAGTAGATCCGGCACTGGGCCAGGCTGCCTGCGGTAAACCATAGCCCATCCTGCGCGGTCGGCCTCCACATGTTGCGTAACTCGCCGCCTTCGTCGAACCCCCAGACCGGGCCGATCCGGTCCGCAATCGCTTCGCCCAGCGAGACGCGCGCGACATCCTGCTGGTTCTTGTAGCCGGTCGCGAGCACCAGCAGGTCGGCTCGCACCACGCTGTCATCGCGAAGTTGCACGCCTGCGAAAACGAAACGATAAATGTCCTCGTACTGCAGCAGGCCGACTTTGCCGTCTACAATCATGTCGGAGCAGCCGACATTAAAGTAGTATCCGCCGCCGCGACGCAGGTACTTCATCTGAAACCCGGTGTCGTCCTCACCGAAATCCAGCCGAAAGCCGCGTCCGGCCAGCCCTTCCAGCAACGGACGGTCCACTTCCCGTGAGGCGGCCGTCGAAAGCTGATACGCCCGCACCAGCACCGGATAGGGCGTGGCCATGGCAAGCAGGTCGCAATCCGAGATCGGGATGCCCTCCGAGTAGATGGCGTAAACCGATTGCGCCTCCTTAAGGCTGACGACGTATGTTGGGCTGCGCTGGATCATGGTGACATGGGCACCACTGGCGTGCAGGTCCTGCGCCACGTCGTGCCCGCTATTGCCAGTGCCGAGCACGAGCGCCCGGTGACCGCACCACGCGGCACCGTTGGTGTAGGCGCCAGAATGCATCACCGTGCCCGCGAAGGACCCCACCCCGGGCAGATCGGGAATTACTGGGATGCTGCTGACCCCTGTAGCGAACACCAAGTGACGTGGCCGCATCACACGCTCGCTTCCGTCGGCGCGGCGCAGCGTCAAACTCCAGCGCGCGTCATCGTAGAAACCGCGGACGAGCTCGATCCCGGTCCATACATTCAGCTCCATGCTCTCGGCGTAGGCTTCAAACCAATTCGCCAACTTGTCTTTCGGGATGAACACGGGCCAAGTCGGCGGAAACGGCATGAACGGCAGGTGGTTGACATGCACCTCGTTGTGCAGCGTGAGCGAGTGATAGCGCTTGCGCCAATTGTCACCGATCCGATCCTGCCGGTCGATGATCAGCGTGTTGATGCCGAGCGCGCCCAGCCGCGCTGCGACCGACAGCCCGGCCTGTCCGGCCCCCACGACGACGACCGCCGGGTCGTGCTCCCGGTACTCCCGCGTGCGATGGCGCTTATCGAGCCAGTTGTCAGCGCCGAACTCTCGGAAGTGGTCCGGTACGACGGCCCGATCCCGTTGGTGAAGCGCATCAAGCGTCGTGACCATCGTCCAGGCGACCAGCCGGCCGGGCGCCGTCCGGTCGGGAACCAATCGCACAACCCCGCTACCTGTGCCGAACGCCGTCTCGAAGACGAAGATGGTCTCGATAACAGGCACCCCGGCCCGGATGACCCGGCGCGGGCCTGTGCGGCCGTCGGGCAGGCGGATGCCGCGCATGCTCGCACTGGTCAGCGTGTCCCGCAGCAATGCCGCAATGGCGGGCACGCCGGAGACGGTCCGGATCTGCCAGCCGAGCGCCAGCACATCACGCCAGTGGCCATCCGGTCGGAACAGCTCAGTGACCGCAGCGGGATCATCCGCCCCAAGCGCGTCGCCGAATGCGGCCAACCATGTGGTCGCCTCATCCGTGTCGTCGGAAGCCTGCCTGCCATCCATTCGAATTGATCCCGTTTCACCCCGGCCGATCTTGGGACAGAACTTCTCGGCAGGAAACCGCTTCCCGGGTGCCACCAAGTCAACGATAGGCTCGCGCGGGCAGTCCGGATCCGGGGAGCTCAATAGTCGACTTGGGCATAAATTGCCCGGCGAGGTTGGCTGAACGGACGTCTACTTTCCGCGCCATCGCCTGGGAAGCCGACGTCCACTCTCGGCCGAACCTCGTCTGGCATTCTCAAATACGGGTATGGTGATGCCGCAGGAAAGCAACGGTTTCCGGCAGCTCCTGCACCAGCAGGGTTTCAAGATAATCGTCGACGCCCTTCGGGGGAGTGCGGAGACTGGCCCTGTGCTCTACCACAGCCCTGAGCGCCGCCCCTTCGTGCAGGCCGAGCAGGTTTCGAATGAAGACATCCGGGTGCTGCGCCTCAATGCCGAATGGCGCGAGGCGGTCTGCTGGGAAATCCTTCAGGTTCTTTGTCACCACCAGGTCAGCGCGCCCGACGATCGCGGCCGCCAGAATATGCCTGTCCTTGGGGTCGGGCAGCTCGAGCGTCTGGATGAGCGGCTCGTAGCCGGTCACCAGGCAATCCAGCACATGCGCGTCCATAAGCTGACGGGTCCGCTGAAGCTGTGCTTTCAGCTCCGGACGGGTTCTCAGGACCGCTTCGGTCCATTCGTCATGAATTGCGGTCGACCAGCGAGCCCGGAACAGGTCTGTCATTGCGAGGCGCATCAGCAGGTCGCGCAACGGAGCTGGATAGAGAACGCAGGCGTCAAACAGCGCCGTAAAGCTGGCCATCACCGGCTGGCGTGGTCAGTAACCCATGCCGAGTTCCTGGCCCTGGCGAGCGAGTTCGTCGAGAGCCTGCCGGCGCGCCTCATGCTCGCGGCGCTTATATGCAAGCAATTCGCCGTAGCGCACGCGTCGGTGTGTGCCGACCTTGTGGAACGGCAGCTTGCCTTGCTCCAGCAACCCTACCAGGAACGGCCGCGACACGCCCAGCACTTCGGCTCCCTGTTGGGTGGTCAGCTCGGCATGAATCGGAACGACGGTCACGGCATGACCTGCCGCCATTTGCACCAGCATGTCGAGCAGGAGCCGAACCGCAGCGGCAGGCAGCACGAAAGTCTCCTTGTGCCCGCCCTCTCCCTCGACGGCTTCGACGTGAACCGCCCTGTCATGGCCGGCGAGGTGCGAAAGGGCGCGGCTGGCTTCCTGTGCGAGGTCGACCTCGGCCTTACTTGGCTGCACGGGTTCTGAATAGCTGAGGGTGGCGGACATAGTTTGCTCCTTGCCTCCGAAGATAGAGCAGCGAGCATATAAACGCAATAAACGAAACAGCCCTCCCCTGCTGCGCCGGGCTGTCGAGCTTGGCCTTACGACGCTTGGGTGATTAAGTATGTCCGCGTAAGCCGTCGATCGCTCCAAAGCAGTCAGACTGCTCCCAGCGATAGAGTGTTTGTTGTCGTTTACGCCGAACTCCAGTTTCACCCATCACCAGCGATAGGATTGTGTGGTGGTCAGGCTCGTCGCGCCGCTCGACTTTGAGCGGACGCTAAGCCAACGTTTCAATATGCCTCCGGAGCCTGCCTCAACGTGCTTCGCCACGGGGCACCACACCCAGCAGTGATGTTGGACGGCAGATAGCATCCCTTACTCTCGTTATCGAAGCTGAAGGGAGCACGGGTCTGGATCAGGCGATTGGTATCGGAGTGGCACCGGTCGAGACGCTGTCGGGCCTGGTAGAGCGCGTGACCTACCACAACGCCGAGAACGGCTTTTGCGTGCTGCGGGTCAAGGCGCGCGGGCAGCGCGACCTGGTGGCCGTGGTCGGGCATGCTGCCGCGATCAACGCGGGCGAGTTTATCAGCGCGACCGGGTTGTGGACCACCGACCGCGAGCACGGGTTGCAGTTCAAGGCGACGCAGGTCACTACCACGCAGCCGACCACGCTGGAAGGCATCGAGAAGTACCTGGGTTCCGGCATGATCCGCGGCATCGGCCCGACCTACGCCCGCGCGCTGGTGCGGGCGTTCGGCGATGCGGTGTTCGACCTGATCGAGCAGGAGCCGGCGCGGCTGCGCGAGGTGACCGGCATCGGCGCCAAACGCGCAGCCCGCATTGTGGCGGGCTGGGCCGACCAGAAGGCGATCCGCGAGATCATGCTGTTCCTGCATGCGAACGGCGTCGGCACATCGCGGGCGGTGCGCATCTTCAAGACCTATGGCCAGGACGCCATCGCGCTGATCACCGAGAACCCTTACCGCCTCGCGCGCGACATACGCGGCATCGGCTTCCGCACCGCGGACTTGGTGGCGGCCAAGCTCGGCATTGAGAAGACGGCAATGATCCGGGTGCGCGCCGGGTTGTCATTCGGCTTGGCCGAGGCGACGGGACAGGGGCACTGCGGCCTGCCGGTGGCCGAACTGACCCAGTCGACGGCCGAGCTGATCGAGGTAGAAGCCGGGCTGATCGAGACGGCGCTGACGCTTGAACTGCAATCTGGCGAGCTTGTGGCCGACACCGTGGACGGCGAGGCTTGCGTGTTCCTGGCCGGGCTCTACCGTTCCGAGCAGGCGATCGCCGGACGGCTGCGCTTGTTGTCCGGGGGCCGCCCGCCCTGGCCGGCGATCGACACAGGCCGAGCGATCCCCTGGGTGGAGAACAAGACAGGGCTGGCCCTGGCGCCGAGCCAGGTCGCGGCGCTGCGCTTGGCGGTGGCTTCCAAGGCGCTGGTGATCACCGGCGGCCCGGGTGTGGGCAAGACCACGCTGGTGAACTCGATCCTGAAGGTGCTTGGCGCCAAGGGCGTGGCCGTGGCGCTGTGCGCGCCCACCGGCCGGGCCGCCAAGCGCTTGACGGAGAGCACGGGCCTTGAGGCCCGCACCATCCACCGCCTGCTGGAGGCCGATCCGAAGACGGGCGGGTTCAAGCGCGGCGAGGCGCATCCGCTCGACTGCGCCCTGCTGGTGGTGGACGAGTGCAGCATGGTGGACGTGCCGCTGATGCGGTCCTTGCTGCAGGCGTTGCCCGACCAAGCGGCGCTGCTGCTGGTGGGCGACGTGGACCAGCTGCCGAGCGTGGGGCCCGGCCAGGTGTTGGCGGACGTGATCGGCTCGGGCGCTCTCCCGGTGATCCGGCTGACGGAGGTGTTCCGCCAGGCGGCGCAAAGCCGGATTATCACCAACGCGCACCGTATTAACCAAGGCGCCATGCCGGAGCTGACCGCGCCGGAGGGCTCGGACTTCTTCTTTGTGCAAGCGGACGAGCCGGAGGACGCGGCGCGCAAGCTGCTGGCCGTGGTCAGCGCCCGCGTGCCGGCGCGCTTTGGGTTTGACCCGGTGCGTGACGTCCAGGTGCTGTGCCCGATGAACCGGGGCAGCCTGGGTGCGCGCACGCTCAACATCGAGCTGCAGCGGGTGCTGAACCCGCCGGGGCCGATCCGGGTGGAGCGGTTCGGCTGGACCTTTTGCCCCGGCGACAAGGTCATGCAGGTCGCCAACGACTACGACCGCGACGTGTTCAACGGCGACCTCGGCCTGATTACCGGCATCGACATGGAAGACGGCGCGCTGACCGTCAGCTTCGAGGGCCGCGCGGTCGAGTATGGCTTCGGCGAGCTGGACGAGCTGGTGCTGGCCTATGCAACGACCATCCACAAGGCGCAGGGGTCCGAATATCCCGTGGTGGTGATCCCGCTCGCGACCCAGCACTACGCCATGCTGGCGCGCAACCTGCTGTATACCGGCGTGACCCGCGGCAAGCGGCTGGTCGTCATCGTGGGCCAGCGCAAGGCGCTGGCCATGGCGGTCAGGAACGGCGGCGCGCGTCGGCGCTGGTCCAAGCTGCGCGAGTGGCTGCTGCCCGATACCCGGATTGATCCCTCATCACGCCGCACCGCTCTTCCAGTGCGCCAGCAGGTTGAGCAAGCTTAGTCGCGGGAAGGCAGGTCTATACCGGAACGTGTCAACGACTTTGGTACGGCCGGGAGTTGGAATTTAGGCTTGGTTTAGTTGCCTTGGTTGAGCGACATTATCTTGAGCAAGGCGGCCAGCCCTTTGGTGTGATCGTGACGGGTAGGGATTGGACGACCGGCTTACTGGGTTTTTGCGTTACGTGACGGATTGCAGTGGGAGCGAGCCGGCGAGACGCGACGTAGAGACGGTGGCTGGTGACACGCAAGAGGGCAGCCGGGGAAAGGCATGAAGCGCTTCAACGGTTGCATTGGTGCCAGGGCCGGCATTCAGGCACGGCTGTTCGGTGTTGGCGGGTTGATCCAGGCGGCGGTTGGTTTGTCGGGCGGCGTGGGCGGCTTGTTGACGAAGCGCTCCGGGTTGGCCTGGAACGCCAGCTCGAGGGTCTGCTGGCGAGCGGCGTGAACAGCGTCGGCTTGGCCGTAATGCACCTGGTCCGGGGTCATGAGGCCGATGCCGGCGTGGTGGTGGTCCTGGTTATACCAATCGAAGAACCGTCGGCAGAAGCCCCGGGCGTCCTCGATGCAGCCGAAGCGCTGGGGAAACCGCGGCTGATACTTCAGGGTCTTGAAGTGGCTTTCGGAGAAGGGGTTGTCGTTGGACGTGTGCGGGCGGTTGTGCGAGCGCGTCACCCCGAGATCGGCGAGCAGCAAGGCGGTGGCGCGGGCCTTCATCGGGCCGCCGCGGTCGGCATGCAGCGTGAGCTGACCGGGTAGCACGTCGTGCTTGGCGATCGCGTCATCGAACAGCGGCCGGAACAGCGCAGCACTTTCCGCGTCGGCCACACACCAGCCGATTACTCGGCGACTGAAGATGTCGAGGATCACGTAGAGATAGAAGTAGCTCCATTTGGCGGGCCCCATCAGCTTGGTGATGTCCCAAGACCAGACCTCGTTCGGACGCTCTGCCAGGAGTTCGGGCTTTTGGTAGACGGGATGGCGGAGCTGCGCGCGGCGCTCGCGCACTTCGCCGTTCTGGCCAAGCAGCCGATACATGGTGCGAACCGAGCAGTGATAGACGCCCTCATCGAGCAGACACGCGTAGATCTCGGCCGGCGCCTGGTCGGCAAAGCGCGGTGCGTGCAGCAGGTCCAGCACCGTTTGCTGTTGCGCCGCGCTCAGCGCCCGTGCCGGACGTGGCCGCGGGCGAGGGCTCGCTGGAAGCGCGGCCAGGCGGGCGCGTCGGCGTTGCACGCTGGCGCGCGAGACCCCGAGTGCCGCACAGGCTGCAGCCATCAAGCCGCTGTCTGGCGCCAGGCCAGCGACCGCGTCGGTCAAGGCTCGCCGTCGCTGGGCGCCAGCGGGATGCCCAGCAGCTCCGCAACTTTTTCTTGCACTTCCATGACAGCCTCGGCGCGCTTCAAGCGAAGCGCGAGGCGGGCATTCTCCTTTTGAAGGAGGGCCACTTCGGCCGCGAGCGGATTGGGTTCGGCGATCTTTGGGCCGCGCTTGACCGGCGTCAGGGCGCCGAGAGCGCCTGCATCGCGTTGCCGGCGCCAGTCGGTCAGCGCCGAGGAGTAAAGGCCCTCACGGCGCAGAATGGCCGCGATGCCGCCGGTGTCAGCCGCACGATCCGTGTCGGCGAGAATGCGCAGCTTATCCTGGGCGGTGAAGATGCGGCGGTGCGGACGAGCGGTGAGCTCAGGCGATGCCGAGGCGGGTGCCGCCACCGTCGGCCTCCGGCCTTCATTCGTGGCGGCGCCAGCCTCGGCATCGATCGGGGTCTGTGTCATGGGCATGAGCAAGATCATCCTTCAGCACCCTCAAGGCTAAACTTCCGGAGGGACGATGTCTCATTGTCATTGGCACGGAGGGTACCGCCGTTATCGAACGCCGCTACCAAGTCTCGAACTTCATACGCTAAATCGGCTTCACCAAAGAGAGAGCACGATGCCGCTCGATATCTCGGCCATCAAGGACTTCCACGCCCATGTCTACTTCGAGCTGGGGGTGACGGAAGACGCAGCCGCGCGGCTGCGCGCACGAGTGGCCGGCGCGTTGTCAGCGATCCTCGGCTTTGGATTGGCGGGGCTGTGACGCCAGGTAACGCGCCAAGCCACACAGCGACGCCTTCGTGCATTTCAGACGGCGAAGCTGTCAGCAGTCCATGCAAGCTCACGTTCGTCTCTCAATCGGGAGCAGCACAATCACTGCCAAGCCCAAGAAGACTATGCCGACGTGGAGTGACGTGAAGGCGAACTTGACCGAGTTCGACCGTGCTGGCCTGCTTGGCCTCGTCCAGGACCTATACGCTGCCGACAAAGGCAACCAAGCTTTCCTGCACGCCCGGTTCGGCCTTGGCGGCGACGTGCTCGCACCCTACAAGGCCCGTATCGACCGCTGGCTTTGGCCTGACGTCGCTCGGAACCAGTGGACGTCGGTTGCCACGGCCAAGAAGGCGATTGCGGATTACAAAAGGGCTGTCGGACAGCCCGAGGGGCTGGCAGAGCTGATGGTCTTCTACTGCGAGCGGGCAGCAGGCTTCAGCAAAGAGTATGGCCTGCAGGACGGAGGATATTTCGATGCCCTGGTGAGGATGTTCGAGCAGGCCCTCGAGGGCTCGATCAACTTGCCTGATAGGCTGCGTAACACCATGCTGAACCGCCTCGATGCCGTGCGCAGAAGCAGCCACAATTTTGGCTACGGGGTCGGCTACGAGCTGGATGATCTCTTCGTCAAACACGGTCCGAAGTGACGGAACTTCCGCTCGGCGCTGCCCTCGGCGCGCGGCGGAATTTAAGATGTCTGCGCCGCGTAGGCCCAACTTCCACCCCAAAAGGGAGGATGATCACCCAATCCGCCAGCTCATGTCCCAGAACGCCGTTTCCAGTCGCGTCGCTGCCACGAAGGTGGCGAGGAGCTGCGGGTAGCGCGCCGTTACGCCGTGCGTCTCGCCCAACCGGTCCAGCATCGCGATCGAACCGCGCACCACGCCGCGATAGCTCTCGCTCGTGTAGGCGGCGATCCACTCGGCATACGGATTTCCGTCGCGCCGCGTCGCCGGGTCGGCCAGCAACCATTCGCCGCTCTCGCCGTAGCCGACGAGGCAGGGGGCGAGCGCCACCTGCAGATCGAGCAAGTCGCCCGCCAAGCCGCGTTCCAGCACGAAGCGCGTGTAGGCCGTCGTCTCCAATGCTTCGGGCGCGCCGGCCATCTGCTCCTCGCTTAAGCCCCAGCCGGCGCAATACGAGACGTGCAGCGGCATCTCCACATCGACGATGGCGGAGACCGCAGCCGCTGCGCCGCGGATATCGGCAAGTTGCGTGGCCTTGAAGCCGGCAAGCGCATGCGCGCGGGCGAAATGGATCAGGAACAGGTAGTCCTGGACGAGGAAGTGTCGGAACGCAGCCTCCGGCAGCGTGCCCCGTCCGAGCGCACGGACGAAATCGTGCGCAACGTAGCCATCCCATACCGCCCCGGCGTCGCGCCGGAGACGGCCGAACAGACCTTGGTCGAGGGGAAGCGGATCATCCGTCATGCTCCAGTCTGCCCGCCGCCCCTGCCGCCCACAAGCGTCGGACCTGCCGGTTTCGGTGCGGACGCCTCGATCCATTGAGCGCCCGCTCCCAAGAGGGGTAATCGTTAGCGGATGTAGCTCCGTCGATGATAGCCGTATCTTGGGCCATGGAACTGCGGTCTGCCGTAGTAGCGCGGGCGCCCATAAAAGCCCCGCCCGTAGTAGTGGTGCGGGCGCCCGTAAAACCGATGCCGTCCGTAGTAGCCCGGCCTTCCGTAAAATTGGATCACCTGAACCAGGCTGTCGGCCGGCCGAACCGCCGTAGTCATGGGTTCGGCGCAGACGGGCGCGACCGTGAACAGCAGACACAGCGTCAGAGCCAAAGCTGCCAGGTGTCTCGTCAGCACATTCCGCACGAATCGCCTCCCGTTTCCATATCGATACCATAACAGAAGGACGGCAGGATCGAAGCGGCGAACCCGGTATGCAAGCATGTTTTCGGCCTGTGCCGAGCCGATGTGGTTTCGTGTGATCCTTGTCACCCGTTCGACATCGCACAGATTGACCTATCGACGTCGTTCTGCAACGTGTCTAGGCCGCGCTGCCCCACCCGGCTTGTCCTGGAGCTTGTGCCATGCGTCGCCTGTTGATCGCGTTCACTCTTGCTGTCGCCCTGGCCGGAACGGCGCAGGCCCAGGGCGTGACATGCCGCGACGGCACCGTGCTGACTGGCGCGAACGCTCGGGCCCTTTGCGCTGCCCATGGCGGCATGCCGCCCGGCCCGGTGGTCCCGACGACACCCACACCAGGCACTGCCTCGCCCAGCACCCCCCAGGCCAGCGCAGCCGCAGGCGGCGGTCCGGGCCAGGTCTGGGTGAACAAGAGCAGCAAAGTCTACCACTGCCCAGGCGACCGCTACTACGGCAAGACCAAGCGGGGCGAATACATGACCGAGGTAGCTGCCAAGGCGGCTGGTGCGCACGGCAGCGGCGGGAAGGCGTGCTCCTGACCGCGGCACGGCGGTCATGATCGACCCTCTTCCACTGCGCCTGCACCGGGCCGCGTCCATCCTGTCCCACACCGGCAACCCTGGAGCTGCCGATGCCCAGTCCGCCTGCGCCGAGACGGCCGCGCGCCTTGTCATGCTGGAAGAGGCGCTGCTTGCGCTGCTGTCCGGCAAGGAAGGGGCCGCGGAGCAGGCCCGGAGGGTGCTGACGATTGAATGGTCTTGATGCCTATCGTTGCGCCAAACTGCTGCTCGACCGGCATGGGCGTGATGCCGAGCTGCATGCCTCCATGCGCGCCGACGAACTGGAGGCGGCTGGCGACGAGGCCGGGCTGCGGGCTTGGATGCACATCCTGGCCGCAATAGACGAACTGGTGCGGACCGAGCGGCGCCCGAGCGAGCCGTTGCAGTGACCGGGCTGGAACGCTCTCTGCCTGACACTCGGCCTCGCATCCGCTGCGGCGTCGTTTCGGCTCAGGCGTAGACGCGCAGGATCCGCTGCGCCTGGTCCAGCGCCTGCGCCCACCGGGCGGCATCCTCGGCCTCCTGAGGACGCCCGGCCCGGTTCAGGTGATCCCAGCGCCGCGCGTGTTGCCCGGCGTCAGCGATGCACCAGTGCTGCAGCTCCTGTACCAGCAGCACCAGCCGGTCCGGGGTCAGGCCGCACGGGGCGTTCCACCACCAGCCCGCGGCGATCGCCTTGGCCTCACACGCCACATCGTCCGGCGAGCTGCCTGCCGCCGCCATGCCTTCCTGGCGGGCCAGCGCGTCCGACACACAAGCAGCGCTCACAATATGGCGTCCGAAGACGCCGTAGCTGTGGTCCGGACAACCGTGAAGCCGGCTCGTTTCAGGCCCTCGACGACCTCCACGCCGGCCACCCAGGCGGCAAGGTCCTCGAACGGGTCGGACAGGGCGCCGCCGCGCAGGGCGTGCGCAATCGCCTCCAGCGTTTCGCGTCGGTCGGCGGGGCAGGGGAGCAGGGCTGACTTCGGCATGGGGCACCTCCATTGAGCCGGGTCAGGGTAGGTTTCTGCCGGGAACACATCAAGAACAAAAAGCAGCGACCTGCCCGGTGATGGTGCAGTTCGTGCTTGATCCTGCCAGGACAGCAATCCTAGACATGGACCGCTTGCAGTGGAGGGCGCCACCATGGACCAGGTTGATCAGCAACACCGTTCTTGCAACGCGTGCGGGTCGATGTGCAACCGAATGGACGTTTCCGCCATGGCGCTCCAACCGGGACCTGTGCCGCGGCATGCCGAGCCGAGGCGCGGCCAGCGTCTGCTCGCCGCCGCAACCGCTGCCGCGGCGCTCCTGGTCGGTCTGAACGCCCTCGTCCAGGCCCTAAATGTGCTCGCGGCGTGGTGGAACCATGGGCATTGAGGTGGCTCAGGGTGTTTGCCCCGATCGCACATCTATTATCGCCAGACCCGCTCCGCTCCATCCAGCATGGTCCCGCCCGACGTCCCCGGGCAGGAGCGCACAGGATGAACAAGCTCGCATACAGCTATCTCCGGTTCAGCACGCCGGAGCAGGCCGGTGGCGACAGACGGCGGCCCTGTTCCCGCCCACGGCGAAGGACCTGGAAGCGCGTCGCCATCCCGCCAGCCTAGTTCCGAGCGAAGGCAACGAACTGGAGGATGTCGGGTCCGGCAAAGACAAGAACGACACAGGAGATGATGATGCCGTGGACGGCGAGGATCCTGACCGCCTCACCCCTGAGTATGACAAGCCGGCTGAGAACGAGGTGTCGCTTGCCGGCACCGGCCCGTCTGGGTGGCAGGCCGCCACCTGCTGACCCGCTGCCCAGCGCAATGCCGGGCGGCGTCCCTTCATCCCATTTGCTCGCCCCGCGACCGATTTCAGGGGAGAAAACCATGACGTCCAGTGCTAGATCATCGGCCATGACCGTCGCCTGCGCCAGCCGATGACCCTGGACCAGTTCCTCGCGTGGGAGGAGCAGCAGGAACTGCGCTACGAGTTCGACGGCGTCGGTCCCGTCGCCATGGCCGGCGGCACGGCCGAGCACGACCGCATCAGCTTGAACCTCGCCGCGTCCCTGGTGGTCCGGCTGCGCGGCAAGCCGTGCCGCCCCTGCGGCAGCAACCTCAAGGTCGAGGTCATGGGGCGTGTGCGCTACCCGGACGGCTACATTACTTGCAGCCCACTCGTGCCGGGCGCCACGGTCACCAGCGATCCCGTCGTGATCTTCGAGGTGCTCAGCAAGGGCACTGCCCGGGTGGACAGGGTGGAGAAGAACCGCGAGTACCGGACCATCGCCTCCGTCACCCACTATGTCATGCTGGAGCAGGACGAGATCGCGGCGACGGTGCTGGAGCGGTCCGGCGAGAACTGGATCAGCAGCCTGCTGGGAGCCACCGACACGCTGCTCCTGCCGGATGTCGGCGTCGAGATCCCCCTTGCCGAACTCTACGAAGGATTGGATTTCTCAAGCCTTGTCGCTGATGACGACGGCTGACGCCTGAGTGGATCACCCTCAGGCTCAGCCGCGGCCCGAAACGCTGAACGTGTCGCTACGCGGCATCTTCCGGTCCCTCCCTGGCGTTCGATTTCTTTGCTCATGTCGTGAGTTTTGGCGCTGGCACGAGTTCCAACGACCAGTCCGGCGGGGGCCCGTGATGGAACGTGCGGTGATGCCCGGCAATCAGGTAGACCGGAGCAGCCTTGCCCTGGCACGCCGAACAGCGCAGCCCCGCCAGCACGTCCAGGAACAAGCGATCACCCCGCTGCTCAACCAGCAGACGCACGGGAAGGACCACGACCCGCTCCGAGCACCGGCAGCGCACCTCCAGGCAGCAATCCGGCCAATCGGACAGCCGGTGATCGGGATGAAACGGCGGCGGGTGCATCGGCGCTCCGGCAAAACGCCCGCACGATGATCTGACGTTTAGAACAAAGCAAGAACTTGTTCTGACATGGGTTTAAACAGATGATGGTAGAAGGGGACATCGGGAAGCGGCCACATCGGTCCCGCATGCGGCCATATACTGTCTAGGCCGGGAGCGCGGCCATACGCGCCTGGTCAGCCCGGCCCGCCTCAATCAGCCACTCCGTCGTTTCCTTCGCACTGTAGAGCGTCCACGTCTCGCCACGCTGCGCCATGCTGATCGCTCGGTAAGCACCGTGCGCCTCGCGGCAGCGCGCATACGCCAGGATCAGCAGCTCAGCTGCCTGATTGCTCAAGGCGTTCGCCTTCTCCTTCAGCGAGGGGAGATGATAGCAGCCGCCATCGGTCTGCGCTTGTAGCAGCGCCAGTTCCGCCTGCACGGATCGCTTGCTCATCCGGTCCATGAACCGGCACGCATGCACCGCCCGCTTCACCACGGGATCGAGCAGCTCACCCAGTGCGGCCTTCTGCTCCGAAGGGGTAAGCGAAAGGATCTGCTCCGCAATGTAAATCGCTGTCTCGACGTCCACCTGGTTCGCCAGGTCGGGATCCGGCAACTCTAGCTTGAACGACTCTGCAATCTGGAACACCTCGCGGCAGTCTGGCTCGATCTCGTAGATCACCTCCATCGACGGCGCGACCCGAAGCTCGATTGGGAAGCGCACCACGTTGTCCAATCCTGGCAGCATTTCGACGTTCACGGATACCGCTCCTTGTTGGCTGGAAGAAGCATACAGCCGGGCAGGCTGGCGATGCAAGATTTAAACTACTGAAATCACACAATAATATGGCTGACGGCGCGGTCGGCCGTAAAGGAAGGAAGCGTGGGCGTCAGCCTTCGGGACCAGGCTCCAGTCCGCCGAATCGGGCGGACCGGAACCCCGTGAAGGACGGGGTTCCTTCCCTTCGGAATGACGATCCTTGACGCAAGCAAGGGAAAGCCGCCCTACGATAATGTAGCTTATTTTGGCGTTGCTCAACGTGAGAGAAGAAAGAGTCAAGCAACGCCAATTGAAGGGTGAAAACATGGACAATGAACAGCATAATAATAGAAGTATTACTTCTTTTACTATTGATTATCACAGTCGGATATGGGATAACGAATGCGCGGTTACTGCCGACCGCAGCGAGACGCCCCCGGCCAAGTGCTGATAACACAAGGCGGGGGCTGACCTAGGGCTCATCCGGAAACAATCGCTCGGACTTATGGCGTGTTTGGTTGCATGGTGTAGTTCCATTCGCCGTGGAAAGCATCACGGCTGATGTTGAGGCTGTCCATCTCGCGATCGGACACGACGATCCCCTTCGGGTAGTCGGCGCTGTCCAGTTCGCAGCGGACAGTCAGTCCGGTATCGGTGGTCGTGGCGCTGATCAGATCGACGATGACGCGGTAGCTGACCAGTGGCCGAGCCTTCCAGTTCATCGTGATGAACGAGAACAGGCGATGCTCTACCTTGTTCCATTTGCTGGTCCCGGGCGGGAGGTGATGCACGACGATGTCGATGCCCATCTCGTCGGCGAGGTGCTGCAGCTCGCGCTTCCAGAGCCGGACGCGTGAGCCGTTGCTGCCGCCGCCATCGGCGGTGATCACCAGCCGCGTGGCGTGCGGGTAGCGCGTGCTGCCGATCTCGGTCCACCAGCGACGGATCGTCTGCACGGCAAACGCCGCGGTGTCGTGGTTCATGCCGACGCTAACCCAGCCCGTGTTGGCCGCGAGATCGTAGATGCCATACGGCACCGCCCGGCCCAGCTCCTTGATCAGGAAATCATGCACCCGGACCTCCTCCGGCTCGCCCCGAGGACGCCACGTCTGACCGGCATTCTTGAAATCGCCCACAAGCTCCTTCTTCTTGGTATCCACCGAGATCACCGGCTGGCCCACTGCCAGCGCCGCCTTGACGCTGTTGTTGATGTGGATGAACTGCGCGTCGCGGTCTGGGTGACTGTCGCCCTCGCGGGTCTTGCGGTTGGCTTGCAGGCTGAACTTCTGCTTGTGCAGCAACTCTCCCACCACCGTGCGGCCGATCCGATGACCCTGCGCGACCAAGGCCGCCGCCAACTGCGATAGGCTCTTGCAGGTCCAGCGCAGCGGCGACATCGGGTCGCCACGCTCGCTCGGCTCGACCAGCGCCAGCAGGTCGTCGAGCAACGTCGCATCTTTCTCCACCAGCAGCTTGCGCCCGCCGCCAGGACGGCGGACCCGGTCGGGAGCCAGCGTATCCAAAGCCGACAACTCCTTCAGGCCTCGGCCGATCGTGCTCACCGCAATGCCCGTCGCCGCCGACACCGCAGCGATGCCGCCATAGCCAGCGGCACGGGCTTCGGTCGCGGCAAACAGGCGGCGCTCGCGTTCGCTCAGGTGCGGGGACAGCGACATGAAGCGCTCGCGGATCGGGTCGGACTCAATCATCCAAACCGAATAACAAACCTTTCAAGCAACGGGAATCCGCGAATGGGAGGGTCGCACGCAAACCGATTCGGATATTTCCGGACGAGCCCCTAGAACAGAGGATGGAGTAAGCATCATGGACCAGGCTTCCAGCACCATTACCGCCACCGCCGTTTCCGACAAGGCCCCGCGTGCCAGCAAGGGCAAGCCCGCCTCTAAGCAAGCCCCTGCCCGCCAGGTCGCCACCCAGGCGCAGCGCATCGTGATCACCTTCAACACCGCCGCCCGCGAGTGCCCCGACGCTACACAGGTCGCGAACATCACCCGCGCATTCGGCCTGATCGAGGTGGACTACCACGCCATCCGCGAGGCGACCGAGGAACAGATTGCCCGCTCCGCCAAGACCCTCACCGACAACCTTTCGGAGAAGGCGATCGAGATGCACTTGCAACGGATCGTGGATGCCTTCGTCCGCTCCGCCCACGGTGCCGGGACGTTCTACCAGGCCAAGGCGCAGATCGCGCGCGACCTCAACAGCAAGCTGTCCAACGAGGACCGGGACGAGGACCGCATGGGCGTGGACGGCACCGCCAACCGCGCCGAGCGCTCCCGCGAGTTCGCCGGGCAGATGGCCCTGCAAGCCTTCGCTCTACTTGCCGCCGCAGAAGGTGCCGTGGACGCCTTTGCCCATGTGATCGGCAACGAGTGGAAGCCCTACCAGGGCAGCGCGCGACCTGGCATGGCCGTAGACCAGCAGGCGGCGGCCGCCCAAATGGCAGCACTTGGAATGTGAATTAGACGGCGGGAGCCGAAAGGCTCCCGCCAGCGCGTGCAATGCTCGGCTGGCATGAGGCAGCCAGTCGCGCCTATAAAGCCCGAGGTTTGGCCGCAGTTGCCAGGGGACCAAGGGGCGAACTTCCTAGGGCAGATGCCCGGGATCTGACGGGAAGGCTATTTGCGTTTGCTCTGGCGGCCTGGCGCCTTATGGCTTGCGCCGTCGCCGCGGTTTTAGAGTGACGACGTCGCTTTCAGGTTTGGTCGTCGAAGGCAGCGGCCGCCAGCCCGCGATAGCGCGCACGCACTCCCGTCCCGTCGCAATGTCGGTGATCAAAGGGAAGTGCCGTCGCAACTCGACGACGGCGGACAGCTCTCCGTCTTCGTGGAACACGCGGCGGATCGCCTCGGCAGTCGGCTCGTCAACACAAAACATACCTGTGAGCTTGGATAGGCGCATCGATGCCTGCAAGCGAAAAAACCGTGACGACAGCGCACGTTGGCGCGTCTCGACCGTGGCCGGGTAAGGTGATGCGCTGCTGGCAAAAGCTCATAGCCCGGCCAGGCCGTAACCCAGGATCAGGGACAGCGACCCTGCGCCGATTGCGCCCGACCAGAACGCGAATTTGCGGGATCGTTCGGCTGCAGCTTCAGCTTTGGCTGTCTCCCGGCGCATCTCCGCCAGCATCCCCGCCGCGGCCTCCTGCGCTGCGTCCTTGAACTGTGTGCCCAGGTATTCGGCCGCACTGTTCACGACCTCGGACGCCAGACGCTTCGCCGCGGCCTCGTTCGCCATGCCGACGGCAGCAAGCTTTACCGCGGCGCCATTCACCAGCTTGCGGAGATCGGCCAGCGAGGCGTCCAGCATCCGCTCGTTGATGACCGCCGCCGCGAGCAGGGGGTCCGCCTCATCAAGCTGGATGCCGGTCTCCCGGTGCACGTCCGCGATGAGCCGGTCCCGATCCATCACACCACCGCCGAGAGCTGGTCAAAGATCGGCCGCTTGACCTGGCGCAGCCGTTGCTTGGCGACGATGAAGAAGTCAGGGCTGGCGTCGGCTTCCGCAAAGGTCAGGCTTCGCGCGAGCATGTCAGCCACGTTCGCGCCGAAGGTTTGTTGATGCAGGCGCGGCAGACGCACGACGCCGAGCAGGCGGCTCTTGTGAGCATGGTAAAGCGGCGTCGTCTCGAACTCGGCCCCAGCACTTCCGATCGTCCCATGATGTTCGTTCAGCCAGAGCACGATATCGGCGTTGTCAGGAAACTGATTGGCGAGACTCTCAAAGCCTCTAGCAGTTTGAAGCTGTTCCTGCCCCCCAGCAATCACCGTATGGATGACCAGCTTGCGCCCGGCCGCCTCCAACGTCTCGGCAATGCCGTCCTGCACGAAGTAGCGGGACAGGGGGACGAACGACGTGGCGCCATTGTCCACGACGAAGTTGGTGTCCACGGTGACGAACCGCTCGACCATGCCATCCATGGCGTTCACGTCGATCTCGTCGCTGTTCGGCTTGAACAGGTCCACCGGCTCGACCTTGAGCGCCTTGAGATCGCGGAAGGTGGCGTTGACCATATCCGTATCGAGGCAGACGACGGGCTCGCCTTGCCCGATCAGGTATTGGGCGATCAGGCTGGCGATATAGGTTTTTCCGACGCCGCCCTTGCCTTGCATGACTGCATGGACTTTGCGCACTGGACTATTTGCGGCTTCCGGGAAGGTATCCGGGGCCGAATAGCCTTTCGGCTTCTCCTTCCTTCGTTCGACCGTCGTGGACGAAGGTTCGTTTGGCAGTTGGTTCGTGTCGGGCATGTGGAGCGGTCCCTGTTGCTGGGATGGGTTTAGAAGACGTGAGAGGCGGCGGAGTTGTGGCGACTTCCGGTGCGGGAGGAACACTGGATAGCCCGGTGATCTCTCGCCCAATATGTCGCAAGAGCTGCCGATAGCTCATGCTGCCGAGCTTGGTTTTGTGCCGTTCATAGATCGACTTAGCGGTGTGACCCTGTTCCAATTCGGTGCGGATTAGGGCGATGTGAGCGCGGAACGTGACCCGTGCATGGCCTCTCATTTTGCTTTCTGTCATTTTGGCGTTTAATGTCTTTCTAAGTCTCTTTGCGGCCATGAACAACATTATATGACTTTAAGCGTCTCGACTACCTTCAATCGGCAGAGAGGGCATTGAAAGACGCTAGGTGACATAGAATGACGAAGGCGTAGATGGCAGGATAGGCATTGTTGGCCAACAATGCGTGTGGCTTACTCACCTCCGGTTCGACGTTGAAGAGCGTAGCAAGAGGATAGGGACGCCATGAGGAAGCTGCCCGAGCACGAGGTCAGGGATCGGTTGCGCCCGTTGCGCGTCGTGGTGTCGCAGTCCGAGCGCCGAGAGATCGAGGGCCGTGCCGCCGCTGCGAGCCTGTCCGTCTCGGCCTACCTACGAGCCGCCGGCATGGGTGCGACCTTCCGATCGGCGGCATCCAGCCATGAGCACGTTTTCGTTTTGGCGAAGGTCAACGCCGACCAGGGCCGGCTCGGCGGGTTGCTCAAGCTGTGGCTATCGGAACGGCCGGGACAGGGTGCTACCGTGCGGGATGTCCGAGCCCTGCTCGACCGCATCAGCGAGGCGCAAGGCAAGCTGGCCGATGCTGTCAGCCGGGTGTGAGATACGGGAGGACGATATTGCCGACGACCGGATCACGACGAACCCTGAGCAGTGGAGGGCGTTGATGGCGCTGTCCGACGATGGACTGCTACACGCCTGGAAGGAAGCGAGGAGTGCCTGCAAGGAGGCTTGGTCGCAAGGCAACGATCTGAGCAACGCCGAGCAGTGGCAAACGCTCATCGAGGGTGCTGCTGCAAGCCGGTTTGGGGTCGGCCGCCACCTTGAGCGCTACTGGACAAAGTACTCTGCGGCGATCCCCGAATGATTGCCAAGCGCATTCTCTCACCCAAGGGCGGCAGCGGCTTTCAACGGCTTGGAGCCTACGTGCTGAACGTGCGGGACAAGGACAAGGGCGCCGACCCGGCCAGTTGGCAACGGCTCGGCGCCTACATCCTGGACGCGGACCACGGCGGCGAGAAGGTGGCCTGGGCGCGCGTGACGAACTGCGCCTCGACCGATGCCGGATGGGCGGTGAAGGAGATCATCTCCACGCAGGCGCGGAACACCCGGAGCCGTCGCGATAAGTCTTACCACCTGGTTGTCAGCTTCCCCGAAGGCGAGCGGCCGACACGCGACCAGGTGGAGGACATCGAGGACCGGTTTTGCGACGCGATCGGCCTGGCCCGGCACCAACGCGTGTCCGCCGTCCATCAGAACACGGACAACTGGCACCTACATATCGCGATCAGCACCGTCGATCCAGTGACGTTCCGCAACGTGGCGCCATTCCGCGATCACTTCCGGCTGCAGGAGGCGTGCGCCGAACTCGAGATCAAGCACGGCCTGATCGTGGATAACCATACGACGCAGCGCGACGCGGTGCAGGACCGGCGGAACGGCCGCGCCGCCGATGCGGCGACACGCGAGGGCGCGCCGTCGTTCCTGACCTGGGTGCGTCAGGAGGCCGCCCCGACGTTGCTGGCAACGCGCGATGCCGGACAGGGATGGCAAGGGCTGCATCGAGCCGCAGCGGCCCACGGGCTCGTCGTGAAGCTTCGCGGCGCTGGCCTGGTAATCGGCCACGCTAAGGACGGGCGGCTGCACATCAAGGCAAGTGACGCGGACCGCCGCCTATCGTTAAAGTCGCTGACCAATACGTTGGGCGCGTTCGAGCCCGCGAGGCTGGCGGCCGGTGCCCAGCAGGCTCGGGCATCCTACACACGCGGCGCGCTCTACGAGGCCTACAAGCTGGAGCGTGAGGCGGCAACACAGGCCAAGGCGGCGGCAACGCTTGCGCTCCGTGAGGAGCAACGGGCTTATGCGGCCGAGCTGGCCACCTACTATCGCACGCGGATGAAAGCCGAGCAGGCAACAGGGCTCCGCGGTCATCTCCGGCGCGACAGCTTCAAGCACATCGTCGACAAGCGCCGGCAAGACCATGTAATGCGCCTTGCACGCGAGGCGCAGGAACGGCGCCAACTTCGAGAAGCGCACCCTGTCCCGCAATGGCAGACATGGCTTCAGGCAGAGGCAGCGGGCGGCAATGTCGAGGCTGCGGCAGCTCTACGCGCCCGCCAGCCCCAGATAACCAAACCCGATGCGCAGCGAACGCGCATGCCAGATAGGCCAGCAACCCCCAAGCGCGAGCGGGACATAGAGCGAGATCTTGAGCGATGAGGTTCTCATGTCCGAGACGTTGTCAACCTTCCCACGCGCATCAGCGTCAGGCCAAGAGGACCTGCTACTCCACCGCACGATAGGTGGCCCGATAGGCCGGGCAGTCGGCGGCGCCAGGGCAATACTTGCCATAGGCGGCGATCCAGTCCGTCGCGATGTCCTGCCCTAACGTGCGCCGGCAAACACTCTCGATTGCGCGCCGATACAGGTAAGCCGCTTGCGGAGACCGACCGTGTTCCGATCGCCATGCTCGCTTCCTTGTTGATTTTTCTGCACCCATCGACCGGCTACACCCTAATCGCGTGTAGCGGCAGCAGCCCTCGGAGTGAACCATTGCTCACGATGGGTCTACCCGAGGGTAGAAGCATGCCGTCGCGTGCCAGATGCGCGGCAGTCCAGCCGTCTCCTTCGTAACACCCGTCTCCTCCATAGAGGGCGAGATGGGTGGCGGGCGTCAGCTCGGCGTTGAACCATTTTAGCAGCCATTCGAATCCGTCCTCGCGCCAGCACGCCTCTTGCGTGGGGTGCAGGCGCTTCGCCTCCGGGATGAGCAACTCATTTCGCCAGCCGAAGCCGTCCGTCGCCAGCTCCGCATAGACGTCCATGGACGCCAGGATGTCCCAACACACGCCTTTCCACGTCACGAAGATGTTTATATCTGTATCGTCCTGAAGTACGATGTCCAGCGCGGGGTGTAAGCCGGGGACATGCAGCTCGGTCTGCGACGTAGACGTGGCATGCGCCGACACGGGAAACGCGAAGCGTCCGGACGTCTCCCGAAGCCAGGCCAGGAACGCCGCCCGGAACGGCCCATGGCAGTCGTCCGCTTCCATCACATCTTGGTCTTTGTAGGTCAGGACAGCATTGGCCATGCTTCTCCTCTGTCTGCCGGCGGCGTCCGGCACCGCCGTGAAGACTGCGGCCAAGCCACCCGACAGCGCCTCACGCCGTCCTAGTTTCGTTTCATCCATCCTGCTTCGTTCTCTTGCCGTATGCTCAATGAAGACTACCAACTCAGTGCGTCAGTTTCGGTCGTATCCAGCGTTCTCGTTCGTGTTTGAATCCCGTTTAGACGTTGGCTGGTTTCCCGCCTCGCGGGCTGGGCCAAAGGCTGCCCGCACTTTGTGCGGATCCTCCACTGAAATGGAGGGTGGTCATGAGAAGCCTTTAACGCTGGACAGTGCGCCAAGACCGCCTAGTCTTACATTGTGTAAGATGGAGCCGTTCATGCCCAAGGTCACCCTGCGCCGGCAAGGCAACTCGGTCGGCGTAACCTTCCCGGCCGACACCCGCGTCCGCATGGGTTTCGAGGTGGGGCAAGACCTCACTCTGGTGGAGCTGGCCGACGGAGTGAAGCTGGTGAAGCGCAACCTGGTGCTCGAGCGGCAGATGCAGCTCGCCCGTGAGGTGCTGCGCGAACAGGCTGATGCGCTGCAGGAACTTGCCACCCGGTGATAGAGCCGGAGTTCCTGGAGCCTGACGTTGTGCTGTTCGTGCACGACCAGGCGCTGCGGGAGTATGGCGGCGTGCACGGCCTCAAGGATGAGGGCCTGCTGCACAGTGCGCTCGGGCGTCCCATCAACAAGCTCGCCTATGCCGAGCCGGGCTCGCTCGACCTGTTCGACCTTGCGGCCGCCTACGCCTATGGCCTGGCCAGCAACCACGCCTTCAACGACGCCAACAAGCGCACGGCCTGGGCATGCTGCGTGCTGTTCCTCAAGGTGAACGGGATCGAGCTCGACACACCGGCAGCCATTGTGGTCGAGCGCATGCCGCTCCTTGCCGCGGGTCAAGTGGGCGAGGCCGGCTTTGCTGCGTGGCTGCGGGACTGTCGCCGGGCCTGAGCTCGTCACCCCTGTCGCTTGGTCCGGTGGGCCGCACGACCGCTTTTGACGTCCGCGTATGCCAAATCAAACAAATCCTCCAATAGGCTCGTGCACCAATGGCATTCATCATGAAACTCTGTGTGACGCTTTGAGGCTGTTTGCGCTGACCGGCGCCGGCATCTCCGCCGAGAGCGGCCTTGGCACCTTCCGCGATCAGGGTGGCCTGTGGAAGCGCTTCGATCCCATGAAGCTGGCTACTCCTGAAGCGTTCGCCCGCGACCCGCAAGCAGTCCACGCGTTCTACAACGCGCGCCGCTGCAACTTGCTTGCGGCGGAGCCCAATGCTGCGCATGAGGCGCTCGCCCGGCTTGAGGCCGGATTGGCTGCGCGTGGCGACGAACTGGTCCTCGTCACCCAGAACATCGATGACCTGCATGAGCGGGCAGGCTCCGCCCGCGTCATCCACATGCATGGCGAGCTGCTGAAGGCCCGCTGCGTCGCGTGCCACGCCATCACCGGATGGCGGGAGGACCTGGGCAACGAGGAAAGCTGCCCAGCGTGCCGCGAACCCGGGACGATGCGGCCCAATGTCGTATGGTTCGGTGAGATGCCGCTGCACATGGAGGCGATCGAGGCCGCGTTGGCCACATCGGACCTTTTCGTGGCGATCGGAACGTCCGGCTCGGTCTACCCGGCGGCAGGCTTCGTCACCCAGGCGCGAGACCAGGGCGTGCGGACCTGCGAACTGAATTTGGAGCCGTCCGACAACGCCGGCATGTTCGACATGAGACGCTACGGACCGGCGAGCACGACTGTAAAGGCTTGGGTGGACGAGATGTTGGCACGCTGAATGGCGGGCGGCGTGGCGATCACGGTGCAGCGACGCAAGCGTCCTCGCCCCAGGATTCAACGTGCCTTCCTTCTTTGGTTCAGGGAGGAAGGCGCCCGCTTCGCTGTTCCCATCCGGCTTGGCCGCCGCACAGATCAAAACTGGGACCTCACCCTTGGCGGTGGGACGACACCAGCCCTGCGGCCCTGGCTTTACGGCTACGGAATTGCGGTTGAGGCTTACTGGCAGGCAACGTCTTGGGACTTGGTGTTGTGCCTCGATGCGGCACCCCGGCGTACGCCGCTTGGCTACGTGGACGACATGACGTTGCCGGAGTATCGGCGGCAATACGAAAGCCGTGAGGCGCTTTGGCGGGAAGAGTTGTTTGAGCCGTTCCTGCGCTGGGTCAATGAGACGCTCGCCCCCGCATGCCGCCTTGGGCTTTGGCGGACAGAGGAGGGAGGGGCGACCTGGGCGAAGCTGCTAGCCCCAATACAGTTCATTTAAGCGTTCGAAAGCCCTATATCACTAGCAGGGTTTTCTGGGATCGACAGCGATGGCGGGTGTTCCTGCTGGCCTTCCGGCCGGCGTTCGTGTCAGCGACCACATCAGCCTCGGCGTGATCGCCCGGGCGTTTCCACCCGACCGGGTGCAGCAGGTTCTGGCCGAGACCGGCAAGGCGAGCGAGCGCGAGCGCGACCTGCCGGCCCACGTGATGGTCTACTACGCCATCGCGATGGCGCTGTACATGGGATCGAGCACCCGCGAGGTGCTGCGCTGCCTGCTGGAAGGCCTGCGCTGGCTGTGGGGCACGGAGGCGGTCAAGGTCGCGGGCAAGAGCGGCATCTCGCAGGCGCGCAGCCGCTTGGGCGAGATGCCGCTGCGCCGGCTTTACGAGCAGGTCGTGCAGCCGGTGGCGACGCGCGCCACCAAGGGGGCGTGGTATCGGGGGTGGCGGCTGGTGAGCCTGGACGGCTCCAGCCTGGATGTGGCCGACACGGCCGAGAATGGCATCGCTTTCGGCTATCCGGGTGCGAGCCGCGGCGAGAGCGCCTTCCCCCAGCTCCGCTTTGTGGCGCTGGTGGAGAACGGCACGCACGTGCTGTTCGGCGCCAAACTGGGCCGTTACGCGGACGGCGAGACGACGCTGGCCCATGACGTCGTGCCCGCACTTCAGTCCGGCATGCTGTGCCTGGCCGACCGGTATTTCTTCGGGTATGCGCTTTGGCAAGCAGGAACTACCACCGGCGCCGACCTGCTGTGGCGGGTGAAGAGCAACCTGCGGCTGCCGCGCGCGACGGTGCTGGCGGACGGGTCCTATCTCTCCGTGGTCTACCCGAGCGAAAAGCACCGGCGCCACGCGACCAATGGCATCCAAGTGCGCGTGGTCGAGTATCAGCTAGAGGGCGTAGCCGACGCCGAGCCGCTGTATCGGCTGGTGACCACGATCTTGGACCCGGCGCTGGCGCCTGCCGCGGACTTGGCCGCCCTGTATCACGAGCGCTGGGAGATCGAGGGCGCGCTGGCCGAGCTGAAGACCCATCTGCGCGGGGCGCAAGTCGTGCTGCGCAGCAAGACCGCCGACTTGGTGCGCCAGGAGTTCTGGGGGTTGCTGCTGGCGCATTTCGCCGTGCGCGGGCTCATGCACGAAGCGGCGCTGCGGGCCGACGAAGACCCGGACCGGCTGTCGTTCCTGCATGCCGTGCGCGTGGTGCGGCGCAAGCTGCCGCTGTTCGCGGCTTTTCCCCCCTCGGGACAGGCTCGCCCTGCATGAGCAGGTGCTGGACGAGATCCTGGAGGAGCGCGTGGCGAGTTCCCGAGGCAGGCAGGTGCCGCGCGGGGTCAAGCGCAAGATGAGCGGCTATCCGCTGCGCCCACGTATCCCACAGCCGACGACGTGGATCGATGTCGCAGCAACCATCCGGATCGCAAAGTGAACAGTATTGGGGCTAGCACCAGGTGATCTGGCGCATCCCGACGTGCCTCGGGCCTACGCATTGCTGTCGATACGCGAAGAGGCCTGGGACCATGCCGGTATGTCCTGATGCGGCCAGGAATTCGCCGCAGCGAACCGGGTCTCGATCACGGCCAGGGCTGGGTGCTCGGCGTCCAGCGTTCGCGCCCATTCGAGCAGGCAAGTTCGTCCCAACCGGCGGTCGGCGGCGCGGAGGATGGCAGCCAATTCCCAAGGATCATCGAACGGGTCCATCAGTTGGTCGCGTGGGCGGTCAAGATAAGCCCGCATCAGCGACGACGGCACGCTGGCCCGACGGTAACCAGCTTCCCAATAGTCAAGCGGTGGTCCGCGTGCCGAGCGGGGCGGCTTGTCCGGTGCGGGCCTCAAGAACGGGCCGGGAAAGTCCCAGATAATCTGGCCAGCACGGCCGTGACCCAACATGATCCAGTGGCGCGGCTCATCGAAGGTGAACTCCTTGGTCACTTTGACAAAGACGTTGCAGTGGATTGCGAGCGGCAAACCCGGGGCGAACAGGGCCTCGACCCGGCTCTTCAGCTTGCTCCAGGGTTTTGGGGAGCGGCCATAGTTATGGCGCGACATCGCGGGATCTTCTCAGAGCAAGCTTTGACAACGGTTTAGGCCGGGTCATGGGTCTCAGCTTTGATAGTGCGGATCAGAGCGGACGGCACAACGCGTCGGGTCGAGGCCAAAGGTGCACAGCACTGCGTGCAGCACACCTGGCGTTTGCAGCCTTTGGTCAGCGTAGAGGGTGAAACGGTGTGTGCTGGTATCGAACACGACGCGCCCGCGCGGGAAGTGTTCATACTCGTGCCAAGCAATCAGGGCTGGCAGGCCTCGTCTGGCGAGCCCTGCGGCTCCGAGCCTGCGCCAGCCTTCCCAAACGTCGTAATGTCCGCGCGGATGGGTCAGGAAATCGCCATACGGTTCGGCCTCGGCGAGGGGCGTGCAATCAGTGACGAGCAGCAGTGGCCCCGCGCCGTCTCGTACGCCCCAAACAATGCCCACGTTGCGCGCTGCGAGGTCAGTCTGGTGATCGCTGTCCATCGAGTTCCGTCTGGGACCTTTGCCGAGCATGTCACAGACCCTGTCTTGTGCCGTCTCTCGCCGTTGACGCTGACGCGCCAGGCGATAGCCCGCTCGACATGGCCAACGCCGCAAGCGCGGGCCAACGTTTGGCAAGGTCTTGAACGGGACCGGTCTCGATCCCGACCGCATGGGCCAGGGCGAGCAGAAGCTGCTCGGCATCCGCACGCGCCCGGTGTCGCGCCGGCGCCTGTTCCAGCCAGCCCAAGCCGCGGTCCCGCATCGCTGGGCTGAGCATGGCCATGAGCCGATGCCAGTCGCCGAGGCTGAAAAACGGGGCGATGTTCGCCGCCTTGAACAGCGCGCCGGTCCAATGGATGTCATAGGCATCGCCGTCGCACCACGCGATGGTGCCATTGCCAAGCACCTCGTTGAGGGCCGCAGCGACGCGGCCTGGCGGCTGCCCGTCCGCAAGGAGCTCTCGGCCAAGGATGCCATGCACCTTGGCCGATTTCGGGCTCCAGTGGCCGTGCCGGGTCCAGTCCCCGGCAGGCTCGATGAGCGTGGACCAGCCAAAGATGGCGTCGTCAGGGCCGGGCCAGAGCGCAAGGCCGACCTCGATGGGATAGCCGTCCTGATCGAGCGAGCTTGCCTCGAAATCGATGACGGTGAGCGGCCAGGGCAGCGCGGTTCGCCAGGAGGATGGCACGGGTGCGTTCAATCGATCGCCCAGCCGGCTGCAATCAGCTCGGCCGCGCTCGCAAACGTGGTCTCCGGTTTCGTCCACATGTCCCCGACCCTGAGCACGCCGCGCTGCAGGTCATCGGCGGCAATGGCGCCGAAGCCCGACACGGCGTGCTTGAGGCAGAGCCGGCCGTTACGCATGGCGAAGATGCCGCGGCCCTCGATCGCGTCTCCCGTTTGCGCCTTCAAGTCGTCGGACCACTCGTTGGATGAGATTGAGGCCGTCATCGATCATCTCCGGTGAATGACGCCGCGCCTCTGCATGTCTTTGCCAGCGTATGCAGAACGATCGCTGCGGCGGTTGCCACGTTGAGCGAGTTGGCCATGCCCTGCATCGGAATGACCACGGCGGCATCGGCAAGGTCGAGCACAGTCTGCGAGACGCCGGCGCGCTCCGAGCCGAGCACCAGGCAAATGGGATAGCGAGGCAGAAACTGGTCGAGGCTTTCGGCCGCGCTGGTCTGCTCGACCGCGACGATCTGATAGCCGCCGGCACGGGCCGCCTGGACAACCTCGGTGGCGCTGTCCGCCTGCTCCCAGGGCACCCACCTTTGCGTGCCCTGGGCCGCCTGAACCAGCTTGCGCGACCCTTTGGTTCCATCTCGGCCGCAGACCACCAGGCGCTCGCACAGGAACGCATCGCACAGCCGGAACAGCGCGCCGACGTTGTATCCCTGGCGCACCCCATCGAGGACCACCTGGATCGGCAGGCGCGCCCGCGTCCGGAACGCGTGCCGGTCAGGCTTGTCGTGACGCAACTCGGCCGTGGTCAACGCGCGGCCGACGGCGCTGGGAGCGTTGACGATCAGTCCGTCAAGGCTGGCAAGGGCTGGAAAGCTGGATTGCAACGGGCGGCTCCCACGAAAGCGCACCATCTGATGACACCAAGGCGTCAGATGTGGTCGTGGTCGATCTTGCCGGCGTCCCGACCTGATCAGCGAGCCGCATGAGCACGCGGTGCACCTCGACCATGGCCAGCGTGTCGCGCTTGCAATAGGCGAGCAGCGCTGCCCGGAGCTGATCGGCCTGTTCAAGATCTGAAATGGTGCCGGAGGCCAACTGCACGAAAGCCGATGAAGCGGCCATGCCGTCGGCGATACCGTCGAGATCATCGTAGCCGAACCCCGGAGACAGCGCGGGGGCGACGAACTTGATCGAGTTGCTGAAGCCGAACTCGGGTAGGTAGACGGCGCTGCGCACAATCGGCAGCAGATCCAGAAGCCGGCCGATGATCGCCTCGATTGCCGGGCGCAGGTCGAAGAATTGGCTGGCCAGGATCCGCAACTGGGTGCGCTCGTAAGCGGAGTAGACCACAATCGGGCCGGTGAAGGCGTCGAGAGCCGCGATGAGCGTCTCGGCGAACCGGCGCCGGGGGTCTTCGCCGGCCGCGGCAAGGAACTCCTGATGGTGCAGGACGCCGTCGCCGTCGATCGCGTGCAGCGACCATTGGAAGGGAATGGCCTGGTAGGGCCGCGTGCCCGCAAAGAGCGGAACGGGCGGCATCATGGCCTCGAAATCGAGGTAGCAGGCAGGCGGCCTGAAGCCATGCAGCCGGCAGGCAAGGTCGGGGGCGACGTATGGTAGCCCGCTTGCCGTCGTGTCCCTGATGATCGCCTGCTTCCACGTGAGTGGAAACTCTGCGGGAATGGCGGAGATGGCCTCGATCCCCAATGCCTTGAGTTCGCCTGCCTGGGTTGCCGACAGGCGCGGGAGATGGTTGATCCAGTCGGCGGGCTTGTCCGCCGTGCATCGATCCCAGAACTCACAGCCATACGGTGCGTGGCAATGGCCGCTCGGCTCGATGGGAGGTTGGGCTTCCATGCGCAGGCACTCGCGCATCTCCAGCAACCCGGTGGAAACGCCACCACGTCTGCGCTCGACGGCATCGCCCACGTCCACCCTGGCGAAGTATGCCGGCCAGTCCACCTCACCCGCGCCGCGGATGTAAGCGTTGTTGACGTGCAGCACCTCGGCTGAGCTGACGGCGATGCCGGCCTCGGCAAGCACGTGTGCCTGCAATGCGACATCGTCCAGGTGGTGATCCTTGACGCCGGTGCTGCTCTTGACCTCGCGCAGCCCCCAACCGTCGGAACAGCGCTCCAGCACGTCCACCCGGATACGGATGTCATCATGGACGAACGCCGCCTCGAAGATCACCGGCACGGTCGTGTCGGCCATCAGCGCCGTGGTGCGTGCGACAGCCTGCGCATGCTGCCACGGTTCTTCGGTCACCAATACGCCGCCGGGGAACAGCCGGTGGGCATGGCGGCCGATCTCGTGGCCGACCGCGAGCGGTGAGCCGGCGGGCGCCTCCTCGTGCTCCCACGGCTCATGCATCAGCAGCCATAGCCGGCGCAGGCATTGCAGGCCGGCGATGTAGCGGGATTTGCTGAGATGCGGGCTTGCCATGACGGTATCCGGATGATCGTACCCGATGTTGCGGGCGGGCGATGCAATCCACAACCGCCTGATGCCTTGCCCAGACCGCACCCCGTCCGGTTTTGTCGCACGTGAGGTGCTTTCTACTCCTCGGTCCCGCACCGCACCGCACTGCTCCGAGTTCGTGCGGCGGGCGCACGGGTGCCGGGGATAATGGTCGCGGCAGAGTGGCGGGGCCTGGTTCAAACAACTGGAGAAGCATCGATGGCAATCGGGAACGCGGTCCAACGCAATGGCTTCGTGTACGTCTACGACGAGAAGGGTCGCCAGCTTTCGGCTCTGTCGGCCGGCAGCAAGCCAGAAGACGGGCTGAAGGGCTATACGGGCGCGACTGTCAGCATCCGGCGCAACGGCTTCATCTACACCTTCGACGAGAGGGGTCGCCAACTCTCAGCGACGCCGGCGCGCTGACATGGAGTCCCTTGTGCTTGCTGACGCTCTGCTCAGATTAAACGTGCTGGCACCAGACGGACACAACCCTCCGGAGCTTGGCCTTAATGACTTGGCCTATCCTGGTCCGGGCGGAGCGTCGATTGCCATGACGGCCCCCGACATCAGATGGATCGCGGCCCGGTCGGAGTACTGGCCGTCGGCGGACAGGAACCCGGCGTTGTCGGGATCGAACAATCCAGACCCATGGTTCGGCGTGACGTGTCTCGCTTTCGGGATCGGTGCTGCCGGTGCTGATTGGATCACGCGCCTCGGGCGGTCGGAATGGTTTGCCGGGCTGGAACCCCGGATGGAGGATTTGGCTGTCGCGGGCGGCGTCTCCGCCGGGCGCTGGACCGCGCCGGTCGGGAGCGCCGGGAGCAAGGGCCCTATCACCGCCGAGGTCGAGGCCTTCGTCGCGCGGGCGCGCTTCCCGAACGCACCACTCGCAACGATCGCTGTTCCGCAGGGTGCGGGGACCGGCGACCTGGCGGTCGCGCTCGGCCTTGTCAGCGCCCTGCGGAAGCGCCGAGACGCGAGGGGGTGCCGGACCGCCGTGATCGTGACCGTCGAGGCCGGAATGTCACCTGGTTGCAGCGGGTTCGTGCGCGAACTGCTCGACCGGGGCGCCTTCGTGGTGCAGGCAGGTCTGGGCGCGTCGGGCGACCATCTCCACCACTTTCCGCTACGGTCGACCATCGTGCCGCGCAGAGGTCGTCTGGTCTGTGTCGATCTTGCAGACCACCTGACCTGTTGGAGGCCGGGGAGCGCCGCGGACCTGCATGTGATCCCCTCCGGCTTCGACGATGCCGCGCGCGTCCTGTCCCTGTTGCCCGTCCCTAATGACGCTGGCGTAAGCGGAATCCGCGCCCTCAATTTGCATCTGCACCCTGACCTGAACGCTCGCGGCACTCTCATCGTGGAGATCGACCGGCTCGCCACGCATTGCCGCGAGCTCTTCCTCGGGTCGGATGGCAACATGGTGTTCACCACCGCAGATCGCATGGACGGCGTGACGGGCTCCGCAGACCTCCTCGTCATCCACGAAGCGCGCGTGCCCCCCGTCACGTCCGCTTCTGTCGCAGACGCGGCGCATTGTTCGAGGACGGCGCGTGACAGCACGTCGCCGGCTGGCTATATGTTGGGACATCGCATGAACACCTGATCCGCCCTCCTCGACAGCTTGATCCAGCCCCCACCCGGAATCCGTCCGGATGGCCTGGCTCACGCTGCTCATTGAGGAGATTGCGATGTTTCAGGTTCAGGCTCCCGTCGTCATTGTTCCGTCCGCCGAGGCCCGTGCCGCGTTGGGCGCCCAGCTTCGCCCCGCTGCTCTCGCCGCCTGGCGTGAGATCGCGCGGCGCGGCCAGGGCATCGAAATGGCGTATTTCCAGATCGTCCACACGGGCGTGACGCTGGCGGTGTGCTCACGCATCCGCAGCAATGGCTTCATCGAGATCGGGCTCGGTCTCGGTGATCCCAGGCAAGCGGCGCGGGTCATACCCGCTGCCCAGCTCCGCCAGGCCGAGGCCCGCGTTCAACCTCGTCGCGGCCAGGCGGCGCGACGGTATTGATGGCCAAGTGGGGGCAGCATTCCTGCCCCCACAAGGCGGCAATCGACGTTGACGGGAGAGGCCCCGCAGCGCTAGACAGCCGCCTCCGCAAGAACCCAGCTGCCCCATCCGACCTGCCACGCCCTTTGCTCCGCCAGCCTCCGGCTGCGCGGCGTTTCGTCGTGTCTGGGCCGTGGGCAGCAAGCGGCGCGCCGTTCGTCCCGCGCCCCACGTCCGTTTCTGACGCCCACGTGGCGTATCCCTTGTGCATCCAGACATCGGAGAGACTGACATGAGCGCCCCTTTTAGGCGGCATGGCCCGACGCACGGCGTCGGCACAGGCGGCACGCTGCTGGCGCTGGACTGCGCGCAGAACGTCCATGCGGCGGTTGATCGCCGCATGCCCGAGGCACGCGCGCTGACGGGGTGGCTGACTGAGAACGCCGCGGCGTTCGGCCTGGGCGATGCAGCTCTTCCCGAGGAGGGAGATGGTCTCGGGCGGTCACGCCGACGCGGCGTCCCCGTGGCAGACTGGCGCAAGATCAAGGTGGCGCTGGATTCGGCTGCGGCGGTCCTGCCGAGCCCGGCGGATGCGCCGATCAACCGCTGGATCGCGGCGATCAGCGATGCGCTGGAGCTTGACCCGGTGTCCACGCACATCCTGGCGCTTGCCTTGCACTACAGGCTGGACAAGCGGGTCGAGCGGCTGTTCGACACCATGAGCGAGTGCCGCGGCGGCGCCCACAGGCTGAGCCGCGACGCCGGGCTTTTTGCGCTGTTGTTGCAAGCCTCGATGGCCGAGGTTGCAAGCGGGCTGACCACCAATGCGAAGCTGCTGGCGAGCGGTTTGCTGCAGGTTGATCGGCAGGGCTGCCTGTCCGTGCAGGAACGGCTGGTGTCGCTGATCCGCCAGGACGTGCCGCCGGCGGCGGACTTCTATGACCAGCTGCTCGGCTCGAGCCAGTCGGAGCCGCTGCCGTGGGAGGCGTTCGCGCATCTTGGCCGAGAGGCGGAGGTCGCGGCCGACGTGCTGCGGGCGGCGCTTGCGGGCAGGGAGAGCGGTGTCAGCATCCTGCTTTACGGGCCGCCCGGCACGGGCAAGACATCGTTTGCCGCGACGCTGGCCGCACGGGTCGGCGTTCGGCTGCGTCCGGTGGCGGAAGCCGACGATGACGGCGACGAGCCGCAGCGCCACGACCGGCTGGCCGGGTTGCGCCTTGCCCAACGCCTTGCCGTGCCCGGCGACACGCTGCTGCTGTTCGACGAGGCGGAGGACCTGTTCGTCCGCCGCGGGACGGAGTGGGACGAGCCGGTGACCAACTCGCGCGTGTTCATCCACCGGCTGCTGGAGCGCCTGGCGGTGCCGGTGATCTGGACCGCGAATGACATCGGCGTGCTCGGCCCTGCGGTGCTGCGCCGGATGACCATGTGCCTGGAGCTGCGCGTGCCGAATCTGGCGACGCGCACAAGGCTGTGGCGCCGCATGGGCGAGGCGGAAGGCATCGTGTTGCAAGACACCGACGCGGCGCGTCTCGCACGCCTGGTGCCGGCTGCCCCCGCCGTGGCCTCAGGCGCGCTGCGGGCGACGCGGCTGGCCGGTGGCGGGGCGGACACGGCACGGCTGATCGTCGAGGGGGTGGCGCGCGCCGTGCGCGGCGGCGAGCTGCCGGCGCCCGAGCCGGAGCATGACGCCCGCTACGACCCGGCGCTGGTCAACGCCGATTGCGACCTGGCGCTTCTGACCACAGACCTACTCCGTCCCGGTGCGACGCGCGCCGTTTCGTTCCTGCTGTCCGGCCCGCCTGGAGCGGGCAAGAGCGCCTGGGTGCGGCACTTGGCCGGCCGGATGGGCATGCCGGTGCTGCAAAAGCGCGCGTCCGACCTGCTCGACATGTTCGTCGGCGGCACCGAGCAGAACATCGCGGGGGCGTTCGCCGAGGCACGCGAGGCGCAGGCCTTTCTGGTGTTCGACGAGGCGGACAGCCTGTTGCTGGAGCGTGCGAACGCCGTGCGGAGCTGGGAGATCAGCCAGGTCAACGAGATGCTGACCTGGATGGAAAGCCATGCCCTGCCGTTCGCCTGCACCACCAACCTGCTCGACCGGCTGGACCGCGCCAGCCTGCGCCGCTTCCTGGTCAAGCTGCGGTTCGACTGGTTGACGACGGCACAGGCGCGGCTGGCGTTCCGGCAGTTCTTCGGCGTGGCGTCACCGGCAAGCCTGGATGGGCTGCGGACGCTGACGCCGGCCGATTTCGCCCTGGTGCGGCGACGGATCGCGGTGCGTGGCGGCGAGGCGGACCCGGCCGCAGCGCTGGGCCTGCTCGCGGCCGAGTGCGAAGGCCGGGTCGGCGCCCGCCAGCCGGTCGGGTTCAACCACGCGAGTACGAATGGCGGGTTGCACACGTGAGCGGCATGAAGCAGCCTTCCCCGGTGCGCTACGCTCCCGCTGAACGATTGTTTCGCCTGGCCCGGCACTTGGCGGGAACCCGCACCGGTCTCACGCTCGACGAGATGGCCGCAGAGCTTGATGTCGGACGCAGGACGGCCGAGCGGCTGCGCGACTCCCTGGTAACCATGTTCCCGCAGATGGATTGGTGGGACGATGACGAGCGGGTGCGGCGCTGGCGCCTGCCGGGGAGCGCGTTGGTCGGGGTGATCGAGCTCCGGGCCGAAGCGGTGGCCGCGATCGAGGTAGCCGCGCGCGAGTGTGATGGGCGCGGGGAGGCCAATCGTGCTGCGCTGTTGCGGGAGGCTTCGACCACGCTGCGTGCCGTCATGCGGCCGGACGCCTTGCGCCAGGCCGAGCCAGACATCGCCGCGCTGATGGAGGCAGAGGGCATCGCCATGCGGCCAGGTCCGCGGCCGGTGATCGCGGCTGGTGTCCTGCCGACGCTGCGCCGCGCGATCCTCGGCATGCAGCTTGTGGTGGTGCGCTACGCCGGGCGTGATGCAGAGGAGCCGGCGGCCCGTATTCTTTGCCCTTATGGCATTCTCTATGGCGGGCGCGGCTGGCTGGTCGCGCATGTGGATGGCCTGCCGGAGATGCGGCTGTGGCGTTTGGACCGGATCGTCTCCGTCGATCTGCTCGACCGCGGCTTCCGGTGGCGCGAGGATTTCTCATTGTCCACCTACGCAGCGCAATCCTTTGGGGTGTTCCAGGAGGAGGCGGTCGACGTGGTGCTGCGGTTTGCACCGGAGGCTGCGGATGACGCTGCCGGATGGCTGTTCCATCCGTCGCAGAAAGCCGCGCGCGAGCCGGACGGGGCGCTGACTGTGCGCTTTCGGGCTGGCGGCGTGCATGAAATGTGCTGGCACCTGTTCACGTGGGGCAGTGCGGTGACCGTGGTGGTGCCGGCGGAACTGCAGGCGGCGCTCTATGAATTAGCGGCGGACGTTGCGGCTCATCACCGCGGCGGCAGTTTCCTAGAGCAGCCAAATTGCAAGGCGCAACGATGAGAAACCCTATACCCACCCCGAATTTTCAATGCGGCGCGCGGCTGACTGCGGTTGCCGCCGCACACTACGGGGACGGTAGTCTTGCTTCAAACGGTATATATACTCTTGGTCAAAAGAAGAATTGAGCGAGAGTTTTATAGAATAACTGTAAAGAGACACAACTTTTTTGAGCCCAATACGCGGAGCAGGTTAAGAATTTGATTCTAATTTCCGAATACAGGAAGCCTGAAGATAGTTCGTCTGCGATGCATGTGATTGGGAACTTGTGCCTGCCCTGCCCAGGCTTTGCAACAACGACAGTTTGGCCATGCTTGTTAGATGGAAAATTGTTGTGTTGACGCCCGATGAGGCACGCATAAGGCGGTTGTGAAATTGGGAGAGGTCGAGAATGCTGCAGTTCGGAACGACAGAAATTATGGCGCGACTGGGAGCGTTTCATGCCTGAATGGCCGGTATTTACCGGTGGGCAGAGCGTCGCTGGGATGAAGTTGCTCGATCTGATCGATTGGGTATGGCAATCGAGCGGCGTGCTGAACAATGAGCCTGGTCCCGTAGGCATGCCGATCGTCGCGCTGCCGCCAGTTCAGCGGAGCGCGGTTTGGCGGCCCAGGCAAGTTGTCAATCTCTGGGACTCGCTGATGCGCGGGCTGCCAATCGGCACGCTCTACCTTGTCGAGCAGCCCGTTGGTCCACGGAATGTGATTCGCCTCACCGCAAACGAGACAGTCAAGTTCAGTGGCGCTGGCTTCGATTTGCTGGATGGCCAGCAGCGCGTGCGCGCTTTATTAATTGGCGCCTACGGGTTTGTGGAAGAAAAGCGGTGTCTTTGGGTTGATCTGGGCGGCGAAGGCGCTGAACAGAGCTCACGCCTTCACCTGACCTCCAAAGCCCAGCCGTTTGGATATGACGCCAGAACTGGGGAAAAGCTCAGCGTCGATAAGCGACGGAACGCACGTCGAGAGATTGAGCCGAAGAATTGTGCTCTCAGATGCATAGGCGAAGCGGGTGAGCGGCCGGCCTACGATCTTGATCTGTTCGAGGGTTGTGTTGCCCTGTATCTGATCAAAGATCCTGTTGTCCGGGAGGGCACAGCAATAACCCAACCTCCGCTGCCCTTTGAGGCGCATGCAGGACAGACCTTCCAACTGCACGAACTTCTCGGCGCCTGGCGGGGACGTGCGCAGGACAATGAGGAAGCAGGAATTACGGCGCTTCGTAGCAGGACCGGCGACCTGCCGAGATCGGAAGCGCTGAAAACGTTGCATGAGGCTTTCTGTAACGTCGCGAGGGCGGAGGTAGCCCTTTTGAAAGTTAATCCCGAAAGCTTTCGGGATCGTGACCAGGACATGCTTACGCTCTTCGAGCGGATCGGAGCCGGAGGCACTGCCCTCAGTGGCGATGAGCGACTGTATTCGATCTATAAATATCACGTGCCAAAAATTCGTGATGCTGTCGATGCGATCTATCGAAGGGTTGGTCGAGTTCTACCACCGACCAAGATCGCGGCGACGGCACTGCGCGTCTCTAATGCTCGTACTAACGTGCCGCAATATACCACGCCGAGTGTTGTCGATTTCGCGAAGGCGATGGCCGCGGTGCCCCGAAGCGAGCTTCGGCAGCAGCTAGATCTGCTTATCCCTATGAACTCGAACGACGCCGACGGTGGTAGGGAGCTTCTTAGCAATAGCTTTGTGGCCGTCAAAACTCTGTTGTCCTATGCCGAAGATGCGGGAGATTTCTGGATACCGGATGTTCTTCTAGTCGCGCTTCCTGCTGAACTTTGGCAGGTTCTAGTGTTCTGGGCAGTGAGCTATCCTGAGCCGGCCGACCTGAAGCTATGCCGTGAAGAAGCCGTCCGCTTCGCACTGTTCTGGTACCTTTTTGTTTGGAACAATGAAAGGGCCGCAAGCTGGGCTTTTCAGTACATCAAGCTTAACAAGTCCGAGCGTATGAACTTTCCTGGGGCCGCACTCTATCGGCGTTTCATCGGGACCATAGCGGGGGACTCCTGCGCGTATGCCCTGGTTCCGGCCCAAGAGTACCAGGAAAGGATTTGCAAGAAAGAAGACCCAGTTTGGCGCACCGATGCCGAGCGGTTTTTTGTGAACGGCGTCGCCAATCCCTTCGATGCAAAATGGTGGTGGGACGGCCGGAAACTGCTGCCGTGGTTGCAGAGGGACTATGTCCGGCGCGCTTTCCCCGGTTACGCCCCGCTGACAGATCACGAAGACGACGTCCCATACGATTTCGACCACATTTGTCCATACGGTGATCTTGGTGATTGGGTATCGGTTAGGGGACGTTTCCTCAAAAACAAGGACGTCGAATTGCGAACTCAACAGAGGATGCGAGATGGAAGGAACGCGATCGGCAACGGTGTTGGCAACATCCGTCTAGTCGAAGCATCGACGAACCGGAGCGACCAGGATGCGGATGTTTCTAAGAAGTTTAACTGGACGCCCAACTGCCAACCGGAGTTAGACGAACAGGATGCGCTCGACTTCGCCTTTCCATCCGCACGAGAGCACCTTGCGCTCTGGAAAAGAGTGTCCTGTCCAAATACAACGAATATGTCAGACAGGCTTTGGACTAACGATCGACTTGCCGCATTCCAAAAGGCCGTGGAGCAGCGGGCTGCTTGGCTCTATTCCCGCTTCCACGACGACTTGCATTTTGGGAAGTGGATCTCAGCGCAACCGCACGACGGTGCTCCCGCATTGGAGGACTTCAGTGTCGATGGCGGGCAGGATTCACATGAAACTGGCGCTTAGACGCAGTTTCCACAACTACCCTGAATTGAGTTAGCCTGACTTTTGGCTGGCCATGCTGATGCCCATCTCTGGAGTTTGCGGAGATGGGACAGCTTTGGACACCAGGATTTTGGACCTAATTGCGACGGTGATTGAGTGCTGCGAGCCGCTGCCCGAGCCAGCGCCGGGACACCCGCCAACGCAGACCGTGCGGGTGTTGGCCACCCTGCGCCGGTTCCTGCGCGAGGGCACGCCGTGGCGAAGCCTGCGTGCAAGCGAGGACGAGGCGAGCGGCTCAACGCTGCGCCGCGCCTTCGAGCGCTGGGCGCGCACGGGCCTGCTGCGCAAGGTGCACGCCCTGCTCGTGGCCATGCTGCGCGGCAACCTCGCCGAAACGCGGAGCGTTTGCGGCTGAGACCTTGATCCTGGATAGCTGTTCGGTGCGGGCCAAGCGCGGCGGCGACCTTACCGGGTCCAACCCGACCGACCGCGGCAAGAAGGGCACGAAATACCATGTCGCGGTGAACGGGGACGGCGTGCCGGTCGCGTGCATGGCAACGGCGGCGAACGTGAACGACTGTGAGAGTGTCGGCGCTGCCTGGAGGACCTGACCCGATGCAACGACTGGCTCTGTGCCATCACTGTGAAATGTCGGCTCTCCAGGCAGCACCTGCCGGTCGAACGGGACGTGACTTCATAGGAGCTTGAGGGCAACCGCCCCATCACAGTCCTGTCCGCCCGCCGGATCGTCAGGCCCCTCAACCGGCCTGGAGGCCCTCACTATGAGGGCCCGAAGGCCCATCGCTGCGAAAACGTACGTTAAGGCGGACCTCTGACAGCCATTTTGGCTGATAGCTGGCCTGAACTGAGCATTTCCAGTCTGATGTCGTCACGAACCGGCTGTTTATTGCGTGCAATCATGGAATGCAAAACGGAATGGCCGCGATATCGCCGCTGCGGCCGGCGTATTGCACGCAGCAAACGGGGGGTCTAACGCGGGGGATAACACTGCGTGCAATACCACCGTCTCGGCCTATCTCATCTCGGCCGGGCCTTGCTGGATCAGGGGTTTGCTGCAACGCCCACCTCGACCCACAACATTGCGTGCAAGCCGCTACCGTACGTTTTCGCGCCGCTGGGCCTTCTGACCCTCACTGTTGGGTCGACCCCATGAACGAGGACGTCTTGAAGGCAGGGTCAGCCGCTTTCCCGCCATCGGCCGGGATTGGCGGTCACATGTACGATTTCGCCGTTGTCAAGACTTCCGATTGCTGAGAAACTCCATGGAGAATACACGTCCGAGGCCGGCCATCGGGAGAAATTCGGTTTAAGAGGGAGTTTCTGATGAGGCACAAAGACCCAACCATGAATGGCGGCACAAAGATGATTGAACAGTCATCAACTTATAGTCGATCGATGGGAAAACAATTGCAATGGAACGTCGGCAGTAAACCCCCAGAATATGCTGACTTTGATAGACCCCGTCGATCAAAAGCTAGCTTTTAAATCAGGTCGTTCAATGCCTTCGGAGCGGTCTAGTGAATAGCGGGGTTGCGGGAACTCTCTCCATCATCGGTATAGGCTCGCCGGCCGGCCACATTGTCGAGGTTTGGGAACGGTGGCTCGGCGTTCGATTGTTCAGCACCGCGAAGCGGTGCGCACGAAGTCGGCTACCGTGGAGAGCCGGGTTTCATGCCCTACGGCATTCACACAATCGACTTGCGGCGGTGACCTGGCTCTGATTCCCTGTGACAGGTGTGGATTTGGGTGGGGCTTTGTTGGGCAGTCGAGAAGGTGCGCTTGGTGATTTTGGCGATG
>JAABUS010002089.1_pt1 | contig 39515 bp, 33 predicted proteins | sample 5560161 | NCBI WGS metagenome assembly JAABUS01 (sample SAMN10711885, study PRJNA513376) | rock metagenome | isolation source: Antarctica rocks | place: Antarctica: Victoria Land, Trio Nunatak nord | collected 2016-01-04
TCATCTGATGCGGAAGCGAGCAACGAGCCGTCCTGCGAGAATGCCACTGCACTGATCCAATTAGTATGTCCCTCGAGCTTCTGCACTTCTTGGCCCGTCGTCGGGTTCCATAGTCTAACAGTGCCATCATATGATGCGGAAGCGAGCAACGAGCCGTCCTGCGAAAATGCCACTGCAGTGACCTCGCTAGTATGTCCCTCGAGCTTCTGCACTTCTTGGCCCGTCGTCGGGTTCCATAGTCTAACAGTCCCATCATGTGATGCTGAAGCGAGCAACGAGCCGTCCTGCGAGAATGCCACTGCACTAACCATACTGGTATGTCCCTCGAGCTTCTGCACTTCTTGGCCCGTCGTCGGGTTCCATAGTCTAACAGTCCTATCATCTGATGCGGAAGCGAGCAACGAGCCGTCCTGCGAGAATGCCACTGCACTGACCGAACTAGTATGTCCCTCGAGCTTCTGTAGCTCCAGACTCCATATTGGTGGGGTGATTGGAAATTTCCGTATCCATGATGGAAGTCGACCGCAGATGTTTCTCACTACGCTGGTCTGTGGTGCAAAAATCATTGCCGACGAATAAATCTGAAGCGGTGCAAGATCGACAAAATGTCTATCAGCTAAAACAATTCGTTGCGCGTCCTGGAGGAAATCTGACAGGTAAGATGAATTACTTGACTATCCCAAAATATGTTAAAATTGAATCCTCAATTAAAGTTTCTTTTTTGATGACCACTTACCGACACGAGCGATTGTAATATGCGTATTTGTTCGACGACCTCGGCGAGTCTATTCATCAAACTCATCGCTTCAAGCCAATGGAGAAAGTGCTTCTGTAGGAATATATGCACGTCGTCTTGATCACGAATCTCGACATCACTATATCTAGCATGCTGAATCCAATACTGACATGCATATTGAAATGCAGGCGAAAGGCGATCATTGATCGTGGTTTGATCGATCTCTCGTCGTAGCTTACCAGGATACTCGAGCTTACACAAGTTCTCTTGCAGACCTCCAGGCCAAGACAGCAATTGTAAGCATTTTGAGAGCAGCATGCGATGTGTAGCATGACCATTGACTCCAAACGGTTCCGATTGAAGCTGATCACTTAGTAAGAACTCGTTGAATGATAGGTGAAGAGTTCGAATCGGTGTGTCCGAGTCAGTGGGAATCCGCAGCACAGAGTGTAACGGTCGAAGACGGAGCGCAATCGTGTCTGCAGAGATATTTAGAAGGACCGCCAGGGACTGTTTGGAAAGTGGTTCGGCAAGTAAGACGATAGATCCGACGATCATGCGAAATTCTTGGTGCAGCTTCTCCTTGTCATGTGAATTTTTCAATCGTGCCGAAAATTGGGTCAGAACAGGCAGATATGTCTGTGCCATCTGTTCTGATCTCCCAATGCTTGAGGATTGCAAAATCGTCTCTAGTCGTTCTCGAGGGTCCCAGTCAAAGTCATCAACGAAACGAGATACGGTCGCCGCAATAACGAATAAAGGGACAGCCATGTCGACCAAAGCTTGAAGCCTTTTATCACCGGGCCAGTCTCGATCTAAGGGTGTTCCAAATAAGGGGTCTTGGTTGTAGGAATGGCGAATCTTCCCGAATGCATCCTTCAGAAAAATCAAGATGTCATGCTGTATCGTTGTGTAAGAGACTGCATCCTGAAGAACCATATCCTGATGAATGGCCGTAGATATGTTCCTGAATCCTAGCTGAATAGGTAATTCCGGCCGACTCGTAAGGAACAATTTGAGACGGACAGCGGTGAGATCGGCTAATCGAGACCATAAATCGATGATTGCTTTCACGTCCCGTTCTTTCTCACACTCGTCCAAGGCATCGACGATCACGATGAAAGTAGAGGAACTATTTTCAATGAACTTCACTTGGCGTAATGGCTGATAAATCAACTTGTCAAATTGTTCACCCAACGCTTTATCAAAGATCAAGGGATCCTGGGTAATCACCTCTGCGACCAAAGCATCGAGCCCTGGTATCTTCAACACAAGCTCACGCGTGATAGTGGAAAAGAATCGTGATGCCGAACCTCGATCACCTTCACCACGTTTAAAAAAGAAGCTGGCACCAAGATCGACGCCACCAAGGTCACCTTGACCAGCTGACCACTCAGCCACGGTTCGAGAAATTGTCGATTTGCCAATACCCGCCCAGCCGCTTAACCAGAAGATACTCTTACTATGAGGATGTCGAGCCCAACCGTAAATTTCATGGAGCAAGTCGACTCGGGTGGCAGGATGGCAGGTGATATGGTCGTCTCCGTAGGAATTGTACATTGCTCCTTTCGCGTACGGTAACTTATCCAGATTAATCTTGATCTCAAGCCGATCCAGCGATTCTTGAAGGTGGTGAGATTGTTTGAACTCCTTGAGCACTCTCTGTAGATCTTGTTTCAGCTTTCCGATCCACTCTCGGTCTTGAGCACCGAGTGTGCGGTCGCAGTTGCTCGCCTCGATCTCGACCCTAACTCCGAGCTCGTTGCACGTTTTCTCAAAGTCTATAATATCGCCCTTTGTCCAAAAGGCACGAAGCGCACGATAAGGGGTGGAAGTCTGGTAGATCCGAATGGCGCGAGCCAAGAATCCAAGGACATACGCATATAGCTCTGTCACGGCCGTCTCAAAGTTGCTTCGGGTCAGCGTCGTCGGCAGCTGACGGAGAAACTCAATATACGCCCTGAGTCTGTTCGCCATATATAGGGCAATCTCGCATCCGACAAGCAGCGAAGTCATCTGATTCGTCTCAGATACGGCAGCCTGTCAATCGAAACGTAAGATCTCTGGGTGGTTCATTTGGAAGCGCGGGCTTTTACCTCGAGCAGTAGGCGAATACCAGCCCATGGCAAGCCCACATGCACGGGGTCGACATTAGCCACAACATCTCCAACCGCCGTGAATCGGTTCAGCCAGCCGACCACCTTGTCAGCCTCCTCTTTCACAACGACGGTTCGCCCCGTAAATGTGAACGTCCACCTCTTTTCGATGCAGCATCGTTGCTTCTCCTTCGCCGCGGCTAAGGCTTGTTCGAGCGCCAAGTCGATGTCGCTGGCGTTGTGGGACATGTAACCTTGAAGGGTTGCTCGATCATCATCTGAGAGTCGCTTGAGCGCGCCATGAAGGAGATTTGAGCTCGAAGAGGGAGTAGAGGTCGCCTGCGGTGATGATAGGGGGGCAGCGCCAGCGGTCAACAAATCAGTTAAGACCGGCCCGGCTGGTGCTGTGCTCGAGGATACAGCCTGGGTGGACGATGAATTTCTTATCTGTGCTGTTGACGACGTGACAGTCTGGTTCGACCGAAATAATGGGGATGGCGATGGTGATGAAGCACGGCCCCTAAAAGTAAGGTATGCAAGAACTCGTTGCCGGCGGCTAGTCTTTACAGGCAGAGTAGGGTTCCCACTCATAGTTACCAATGTTTGGTAATCAAACCTCAAGTAGCTTTTGGACTCAGATAAAAATTTCACTTCTCACTAAGCGTCGGGAATCTGTGGTCAAGATGAAGAAAGAATAACTAAGGGAAGGGACACCTGGCTATGGCAATCAGTTCCGAGTCAGCACTAGGCCTAAAGTATCACGTTCAGGTTTATAAGGCTGGCAGAAGAAAGATTGGATCGCATCAGCCACAGACCTTAATTAACAGCCACTAACTTAATAAGTGGGGAGTGTAAATTACACTGTTCTCGTTATATATAAAGTGCGGGGCTGTTTCATACCCACTAGGGACGTCGATCTCTCATTGAAGGTACTGACCAGGGTAGCGAGCTTTTCTAACTTTTCAGGCCATAGTAGCTAAAAGACTAATGATGACTCTCTAGCATTGCTAAAGCATTATAAGACTTGAATAGTATTTATCTACAAAATTCGATAATTTTATAAACTCAACAGTGAGTCTGTGATACAAAAATCCCGATTCGCTACTGACGGAGGTTTTGCGCAAAACAGGCGTAAGGGCGACAACGCGAACGTAATATTTTAGGGAGAAGGTATCCTTAATGATCAGAAGTAGCTATAGCATTCGACTTATATATGAAGAAGAGAAATATCGACGAGTGTACAGAGTATGAGTTGCTCGAAGTCGAAGTACCTATCATTTTTCTCGGCACGGCGGGCTTCTCGGCACACAGGGAGGGACGTTAGTAAACAATCAGACTTCTAGCATATTCTGCATTACATTTCATGCAGAAGTCAATGTCATTGTCGAACGTCAGACTCGTACTTCTTCAATCAACGCATGAAAAATCTTCTAGGCTAAATGATAGTTCTATATGTTGCAAACCCAGACTCGAGACTACCATTCTCAAACAACCGCATCAAATGCGTCGATTGCTTTGTCCCTCCTCGCTTACTCTTCATATACTGTCGTATACGTTGTCTTCATCGTCATTCATACCATCATCGCTGTCTTCATCATCTCCTTCCATGTCTTCATCACCATCTCCATCCTCGTCTTCACTCTCCCTTGAAGCTTCACTTCTAACCTCATCTTCATCATCGCTCTCGTACACATACACATACTCTTTGTCGTCATTGCCGTTTCCAAAATTAGCTGCATCCTCGCCCTCGCCCTCGGTTTTCACAAGCCGATGAATATGTGCCAGCAATATCTTCTCGATGGCGTTGCAGTAAATTGACGGCGCTCGGTGCTCAGCCACTCTAACTGCCACCTTCAACCAATCAACTTGATCCAGGAGGGAGTCTAATACCCTCTGAAGCTCTGTCGACGAAATCTCCAAAGACGAAGTCGGCGAAGAGTAGCATAGATCAGAGGGTGAGGGGGCGTAAAAGTGAGTTCTTACCCTTCGCTCGGCTTCAAGTTCCGTCGTGTGGACCAGGTTATCCCATGTCTCAAGCGCGAAAGGTGACCAATCCTTTGTCTCTGGGATCGTAGGATAAGGAGTCAGCGGGTAAGAAGGGAAAGAGTAGACATCTGTGAAGCTTTCGTTACCATGCGAGTCCTGCTGGGACAAGTCAGATGAAATTTGAAGATATTGACTTGGCATGTTTGTCATGTCCGGATGGTTCATGAGTACGGTAAATGACTTGCTGGATGGCTTTTTGGGACTTTCTGCTGACTCTTGAGGGGACTGACTGGGCTTCAGAGATCCAGCTGCATTTTAATAGATATCTACGCCATCCAATAATGGCGGACCATCCCAGCAAATTTCAATCCTCCTGAATATGACGCTCTGCACTAGATTTGGCCGCTCTCTACCTCAAGTTTTGGCTCACGTTATGCCGCTGATATATACTGCTTTATCGAAAAAGCGCTGTTCAGATCAGCTGTAACTTGGACATCGCATATGCTTGGCTAGTAGTTGGAACATGAACGATGGGCCGATGGTGTGTTTTGATTTCTTACAGATTCTGAGATTTACAAACTGACCACAGCCACAAAGCTATTTCTGTCTACCCGTGAAGTGAAGGCCACCAGTAGGAATCACCGATCAGACGACATGAGCTTCAACCCAAAGAGCGCTTGATGGTTTGCAACGGATCTTGACCCCTTTTTCAACGCGGACGCTTCACCAAGCAGATCCAAAGGCGTTTCCGTCTATAATGCAAGGAAATCCGGCCATATCGCGAGCCGTGATTGGCCTTTGACAGCCGGTCAGTTCTACACCAGCACAGCCTGACGCTGCCTAAGGTAAGACGGCCGAGTTCTGGCTAACACTAGCGTGATCATTGGGTATAAAAGGAAGGTCTGCTCCCTTCGTTCCCCTCTACGAGTCAACCTGAACCCGCTTTACACCGGACCCTGCCAGCCTTGTAGCGAAACCTCGACCATGTCAAAACGTAGGACTGCTAAAGACAAGCTATCGAGTGAAAGACAAGATCTCTCAGAGAAATCTCCTCGAGTGATGAAATCGAAGAAGTCCATTCGGCCTGCACCTTCAAACGTCTTCCAGAGTATCGAAATTACGCAGCCGTTGAGCGGCAATTGAGCAACGGCGATATCTTGCCTTTTCCGACACTCACTTGCCAAAGCTCTTTCTGGATCCCTACAAGTACCTGTCAGAGCAGATGATCTCTATTGCCCTCAATACAGTTCTAGCCATATGCAGACAAAAGCTTACTTCATTAGGTTTGCGTAATCCTAGATTATTGTACTGTATTTCAAAAGCTACAAAGAAGATGCTTTCTCTGCCATCTACCTCTCGCTCTCTATGATTAAGTCTGAACGCAATAAGAAAAGTTCACCTCTTTGGCGCCAATCCCTGGAGATGCATCGTGCTAAGTTTCCCAAATATCACTGGCGAATGCTCATAGATCTTGAGAGAGACTCCTGGCAGATGTTTGTAGGGATTTAGAGAGACACTTGAAGGGACTTACATGGTTAGCCCAAACGGTCTGGTATTCCTGTGGAATGCGTCCCATGTAATAGCACCTGACTGCGCGGTAAGATATCGCCTTCAATGTTCGACCTCTTGACCTTCTTTTGAGACCAAAGTTTGGCTTGCTTCTGCCGCTAAAATTACTTAATAATACTTAATGATCGAGAATTCGCATGCATTCACCTTTCATCCTCCCCTTTGAATTTTCAAATCACACCTAGTGCCAGTCTTCAGCTCACTTGAAAAAGTATAGATGATGGCTTATGTAAACTTCTTGCTCATATGTACTTATTTTAGCTTACGCCAACGATATACACTAGAACTTTGGGAAGATAATTACGACCGCCGCTCACTATCAGAGTTTGCTCTTGACGACTAAGTTTGTATCCGTTGCGAAGACGAAACTGCCAGCCCTATCTCCACTGGGACTACTGATGTTTCCTCGGTCTCTGAGCATGTGATAACGCTAGAAATTGCATTAGAACGCCGTGCGAACGATTAAGATTCTTTTAACATTGATTGGAAGAAGGCAGAGGCAGTTTATCATTATATGATGTACCGTTTGGAAAGGAATGGGAGTTGAATGAGGTCAAAGCAAAAGTATGTGCTGAGTTTGAGGGCTGAAGTACATCTGAGGACAAGAATATCACCATGTCCTGCTTCTGTTGCTGGCTTCCAGATTCATGCCCTCCCTTGCTTCGTTTCTGCCACCTTTAATCGTCTCAACTCGGCCCTTCTCACTCTACATATCTCTGTTGCAAAACGTTCTCTATAGTTACAGGATAAACGATGACCCTGATTTTCAAGAGCAAGCAGCCAGCATGAGCAACTACTGAAAGCAGATAAGATGTAGAAAGAGGTTTGAGGAATGAAGGAAGATGAGTATATCACTCATTACCTATACATGAGGAAGCGGGTGCTACCAAAAGAGCCCCCCTTAGTTGCCATTTTTGAAGCCCTTCGCTTCACTTCAGGATGCTTCTGTTTTTTCCGGCCTCATTCTCAAAAGCAGCCATAGACGGAATCTCTGAATCACAAACGGAGTTACACGACCAATAAATGGAGCTACTAGAGCCATGATCAAATAATGGGCAGAACTGGATTTCATGAATCGTATTCTAGTCGATAAACCTATATAAGAACACAGTGAGAACGAGCTTTACCATTCTTACAAACTCGCAACTTCTACTTACTCCATTCCTGCAATCACCTACGTCCCTGTGAATAAAATCCAAGTCTATATATTACATTCATTTTCTGCTGGTCGGAATGATCTTCCCATTCACTCTTGTCGTTCTCATTGTTCTATCCGTCAGCCATCAGGTATGGGTCATCCTCCCCACCGCTTACTAACACTGACACAACCTAGGCCTCAGCGATGTCCGCCAATAGCCTACTTTCTAAGCGTCTCAGCGGTATAATCTGCGACCCTGTAAACCTCATCATCAAGCCGGTTACGCGCTCGCAGGTTCAAGCCGCAATCGATGATTGGGAGAGCCGGCTCTCGCCCAGCATTGCAACTATCGGCGGGAGGCAAGAGCCCCGCCTCGGTTCTTCGCCCCCAACAACATTGGATGATCACAAAGAGATAGCCGCGCTAGGATACAACAATATGGTAGGTGCTCCAAATACTTTACTCTCCCCACCCCGCACACCCCTTTAACCCTAGACCCCTTTCCTCATTTTTCTCACCGAGTCACGTCAAACTAGGATTCTCAAGACGTTGTGGTCGCCATTAAGGCGTCAGAAGGTGATTCACTTCTGAACGCAGCAAATGAGATGATAAACAAGTGTTGGGGCACGGATAAGGATAAAGATAAGGATAGAATTGCATCCGCGCAATTTTTCTTTGGCGAGAGCGGAAATAACTTAATCATTCGAAAGCAGTGCAGTCCTAAAGATAAGGACGAGTGGAACAACTGTGACTGAAATCCGGTTTGATCGTTTATATTTAGACGACAGAAGGTTTATTGTCTATTTTATCACATTTGTACTGATCGGAACAGCTCTAATCATGTCATAAATATTACTCAATAGATCAAGAACTCTTCTGCGGCGAAGTAAGATGTTTGTTGATCTATTCTCACTTCTAACTTGGCGTTCTGAATATTCAGCATTCAAAAGCAGTTCTCAAAACACTCTATATTTGTGCCTTGAGGGGCGGTCGATTTATGACTCTCTTTTTCTTGAATTTGGACTAACATATTTCTTCTAGTATGTTAATAATCGTTCTATTTCTATTGCTTCACTGCTGATCGAGCTGCTTGCATTTTATTTTTGGTTGCTAGAAAACACCAAGATAAAAATGTACTCGATATCAAAAAAAACTCTATTATTTTTTGTTACGGATGGAAGACTGATATTCTCATGAGAACCGCGGGGACAGATTGACCCTGGGTCCACTCTTAGATCTGCAGAGCGTGAAATGCAGGCTACTATAATTTGCTGTTGTGCATGTGCCTCCCACCATCCATAGGGCACGGTGATAACCCTGATCGATAATTTCCCAAGCCCGTTTATACTTCAGTCCCATGTGCTGCCAGTGTGAGAGTGCCTAGAAGCTTATGAGTCGGGTAAACCAAAGGCACCCCATCGCAGTTTTCCCTTTCTCTGGTGTTGTTGTCCCACCGTCCCACCCCACCAAGCATGGCTCATCAATCATTGAACCATCAGTACACAGGTAATACATGCAAAATTGATGAGACCGGATACAATAAACAGAATATAGGAAGAGCAAGTAGAGTCTATTCACGCAATACTATCTCATGCACTTTCGCAGTCTGGTTCTTAAAAGTCATGACATTTGACAGAACCAGTTTGGCTGCCTTGCATCGCGGATGCGGACATGGGATTTTATCATCTGGTGCGAAAGTCTTCAAGTGCTTCTCAACCTCATTCAGCATCTTGTTTACTTTACTATACTCAAAAGTTCGCTCCTCGTAAAGCTTGCGGTCGTCGCCCAGGCAAAAGATGCATTGCTTTGGCTTGCAATTTATGGGAAATGGATCCACGATATTCTCTTCCATATCATCTGCAGATGTTTCCGATTCTTCTTGTTCGACGCTTCGCTTTGACCGGCCGCGACGCTGGGTTTCCTGCCGACGACATAAGGCCGCCAGAGCTTCAATGCCTCTAATCCTTCGAGTTAATATTTCCTCATCTGTGAGGTCGGCCGCTGGCTGGCATATCCAGCGCACAACCCCGGCTCGTTCAGGAATATTGTATTTACGACGCGCCGCAGGTTCATTAGGCATTGAGTTCTTTTGATCCGAAGAGGCAGAGAACTGTAAGTCAAAGGCGATTGTATCGGCCTTTCGGAAATGTCGCTTCCGACCCTTTTCGATCATAGAGTGTCGCAGTCCGACTTTGAAAGAATTCAATCGAGCTTGCGCTCTCATCTTTTGATTGTACAGTGACGTTCCTTTTGCCGTACTGATGGGTTTGTAGCCCTGCGATTTCAGCTGAGCAGTGAGAGCCTTATTCCTGTTGCTGAGGCGAATGACCTTTGGATGGTTACGAAACCCTGCTTTTTGCTCCTTCGGTAATTCTGTCGGAGCATTGGGATCAGCAGTCAAACTGGCGAGCCGGGCCATCTTTTGCACCATCTCATTGGAGGGGCGCCCCAAGAAGCAGGCTTTGGTGTCAACTTGAACGTCTTGATCAAGATAGTATCCAGCCGCGCCTAATTTATGGTCGAATAGCTGATCTCGTACGCTGGCGGGAGCTTTTCCTATTCAAGTCCTCGGGGTTAGCATTTCTTGGTAAAAAAAATTCGAGTTCAGGTACGGAAGGGAAGACGTACTGTTCACAACATTCAGGAGACCACGTCTGAGGCACTTCTGGCCGAGATTGCCTTGGAGCCCAGCCTTCCGCCCCGTTCGCTTCAGGTTGCGAGCAAATGTGTTGGCGCGGAGGGGTTTGGTAGGTGATGTCCCGGATCCCTCGGAGCCACGCATGGGCTCACGCAATACAGGAAGATCTAAAACCTCGCGTTTCCATTTCAGCGTGAGGCTTTGCTTGCCTGGTGGCATTTTCACCCAAAATATATTTTTGATATCGTGGGCCGACTCAGCTTCGAAAGCCTTGTCAATGAGCGCGAGAGATAGAAGATGATCGAGGAGACAGAACAACGGATGGTCGTTCTCTCCATCGATGACCAACGTTTTTCTATATGCACACACATCAGCTATAGACATGATACCTAGATGACTCGGGTATACCCACATGCGAGGGTGGTTGTCTTCGCCTTTAGTATGAAGCAATGTGATCTTCGTGAAGATCGTGTTGGATTTTCCGGGGGTAGAGCTGGGGACTATATAGATAGTAAAATGTCGATACAGGAACGACCGAGTTTCTTCGGATCCTGCAGTACATTCATCATCTGTGTCGCAATCCTCGTCAACATTGTTGCGCAAACTCAAGTCACTGCCGCTGTCACCGTCGCCGTCATAAGCCGTATTAGAGTCGTTGTCGCTATCGCTGTCATAAGCCGTATTAGAATCGCTATAGCCTTCACCGTCATGATCATGAAGCCTGATGGGCTTGCTATCAACTCCGCAGTCAGAATCGACAATCATCAAAGTGTTCTCTTCACGATTGCTGTTCATGTCGTGATCTCCAATGGTTGTAGTATCGCTCAAACTGAGGTCATTGATGTTGGGAAGGTCAAGCTTGACTCTGGTATCGAAGAGAGAGCACAGTCTACAACCGAAGAATCCGCCCATAAGTATTCCTGCGGAATGCTGAACCCGCTGACGCTCATCCGGAAATACCGAATCATCAATGACCCAGTGGGTATAGAGCCAAAGATACAGATCGTCGCAATCTGCGACGGGTTTTTTCATGGGAAGTGTACGAAGACGAAACTGAACCTCGAGATGTTTGGTATACTGCGTGGGGCCGAGCGGTCAGTCAAAGTTTCTTCTGGTCCCAAAACATTCCTTACATTGCGGATGTCTCTCTTGTCGCTCTCACTGAAGACTCGACCAGTCTTATCAAGGATGTGCATTCGTAAAACCCGCCAGTAATTTTTCAGACTTGAGGCTGCCCTTATCCTCTTGTAATTATTCATGACCCATAGCAAGAAGACTTTGAGATCCGGCGACTCTGCTTCTTTCAAAAAGGTGTCCGGGCGCTTCCCAAGTTCGTGACAATGCCTAGTGTCTCCATTAGTATCGACAGCCATGGCACGTAGAAGATCGAGATTATCCTACCTTTTGACCTTTACTATCACAGATGTCAGACTCTTCTTCGTGTTGTCGGCAGGCCTTGGAGGAGTCCGTCCCTGCTCTGCGAGTTCCCTGCGCTGTTGGGTGTAAAAGCTGGGGGGCAATCTGACAGTTTTCCGCCGTGTTTGCATGATGGATGGCTGCTATTGCGAAGGACAGACAGAGCATGGTAAAGTAGCTGTGAACCCTGGTGACAATTTTGCGACCATAAGAAAGAACGATAGCGAACGAGGTGTGTTGTACAGACAAGAACGAAAAGCGAAAAGGGATTGCGCGGCGCTGCGATTGAGGATAGAGGATGGAGAGATTCGGAGGAGGAGGGTAGGTACAGCGTAGTGGGAGGTGCCATGTCCTGTACTTATGTTCACTGCCCAAGACCCGGTCGGCGGTAAATTGGGAAGGATATCTTTGTGGTTGTAAGCCAGAAATGGAGTGCAATCCACGAGGGAGCGCAATCCCTGCGAGGGCAGAGGGCACCTGAGACTAGCAGATCCTTGTTCCTTAATCGAGTTCGGCTTAATAGTTTTGCCGGCACGGGTCTTTTGCCCGCGGTGTTCTGGCAGCGTAAAGCGGCTTCAAAGGCCCCCGGATTGGGACGTCCAAACATCTAAAAGTAGATACTGAGTGTAAATTCAATAATAATGAAAGAACATTGACTTTGTTCAATGATGATATCTGAAATGATGTGTTGACGACGTCGTAAAGAAGATGATTTTCTAGATAGTGAAGATGATTTTCATGATAGTGAATCAATAATTTCTTCTTGAAAACAATTATGTCATGAAGTCAATGACTTCGAGATTTCATTAATAGAAGCATGATTCAATGTTGTTGCTGTTGAACTGCTTTTTTAAGAGTTTTGTGTATCACGCTGCTGCTCAGAAATAGTAGAAAGAAAGCTTTGATACATTTGAAAGATACGAAATTCAATTGTGCTTTGAAAGAATATTCACAGATAACGTAGAAAGACGAGTCTATTAATCGCTCAAAGCTTGAAAAATAATGATGATTCTAAGAAATTAAATCATTGAGTGATATGATTTGTAGATCGACGTATAGTAACTGATCGTAGATTGATAGTTACTATGCTTTCAACGATAAGTTGAATTTCATTCAAGAATTTCTTAGAATAGTCTTGATTTTCTGCTTAAAGAAAAGCATCAATAAAGAAGACTGCTTTGACAATGTCAAATGATTTAAATGACGTCAGCTTGATGTAAAGATTGCTACTGATATGAAGAGATCATAGAAGTGCTTGACTGAGCTTAACTGAGATAATTTAGTTCTAGATTTGATAGACAACTGAATTAATCAGAGTTGATGCTATCATTTGTTGAAGTGTTTATAAAACAAGCAATAGTATTGATATTAATGATAAAAGATAAAGAGCAAATCTGAGCTGATGTCAGATTTAAGCTCAACTAGCGCGTCGCTAAAAACTTTAGTGCGTCATCATAGATATTAAACAAGCTAAAAATCGACTACAGTGTTTAATTCATAACAGACTGCTTGTATTTTTCAAGAATTCATCTTCAGTTCTTTGATTAATATCAAAAATTTTAGAAAGATGATTTTCTGCACATAAAACTTGCATTTATTTATGTTTATCTGTAAATTAATCTCTTGTAGTTAATGCAAGATCAATCATACATGTTGTTTATGTTTCTTTAAAATCTTGCTGTAAATGATAATATCATTTAAATAAATTTAACAAAATTGATGTAGATATTTGAACAACATGTCATTCATATAATGTTGATAGAATGTTAATTCATTGATTAATTCAAAGAGCATTACATGATATTTGTATAAGTTGAAAAAGATAATAAAGATAGTCAAATTTTGGTTATCTGAATGCATGCATAATTTGTTGAACGTAACAATGATGTTTAATCAAGTCAGATACTTGCTTTCTTGTATATGAGTGAAAGTCTCATCTATTAATGACAAAGAATAATGATTTCGTTTAATTAAAGCATTGAGCTTTCTATAATTGATGCAAAAACGCAGACTTTCATCTTTCTTTTTAATGAACAAAATGAGCGAAACGTATGATGTGAAGCTAAAGAAAATGAATTCTTTGTTTAAATGATTAATCAAATACTTCTTTATCTTTTGAAGTTTGTGATTGAACATCTGATAAAGTCTGCTTCAAAGAAATATTTCTTCGTTGATCAACTTAATTTTGTGATCATAGAAATGATGAAATGATAGCTGATCAATCATAACTCAATTGAACATGTTTAAATAATCATGATACTTGAAGAAAAGCTTGACTTTGATCTCTTCAAGAATCTTGACGTGTGAAAGCTCATGCAGATTCACTTCTTCAAGCTTATTTTCAACTGTAGTTATGAGTTGATCAATTTTCAAGACAATAACAGCAAAAGTCTTCATGTCTGATCATTTGATTAACATTTTATAAATTGCAGTCTTTATTATTGCAATGTTCATTAAATTTGACGTTGATTTAGAAATTTTGACGTTAGTTAAAGTCGCGTCACACGATTTTGACTGTTTAATTAGTTTAACTGACTTCTTATTAAACTGATTGAAAGAAAGTAATTTCTGACTGAATTGAGATGTAATAATAATAATAAATTCATACATTCTTGTGACATTGATTAAGTTGACTCATGAGAAATTCTATGCTATTTATATCGAGTGAACAAAACTCTCTGAGATAGAAAATCACTCGCTGTCTATACAACTGCTTCATGCAGTCAAAACTATCATTATGAGACTTTGTATCAAATTAGTTCGCGTTGATCACACATTAAAGAATGAATGACTCAGTTACTTTAAATTGCTTCAGAAGCTTCGTTTTCATCATCATTCTTGCAGCTGCTTTGAAACTTTTCGTGATAGTGATGATTATTCAATAGTTCAAGAAGTCAACGTTTTGTAACATTCTTGATTGCAGATGCAATCAGTTTAAGCAATGCATGAATACATGTTTCATTATCTGATGATTTTAATTGCAGTCACATTATATGCTATCTGCATCTAAAATATTTCTGAAGTGCAGATAAACATTCAAATCTATGCATTCAATTTTAATGTAAATGATAAGAGTGTTTTTAATCTTCTGAAAATCATTTTGCATCTTTATCATCTTGTTGAACAAATGCAATCTTTGTGTTGAAGTGACGTGAACATCTGCAATGCATTTTCTATATTTTTTTCATCATTGCTTTCACTGACTTTTGTGAAACTGTGCTATTGTGATGCTGTCACTAGTTGAAATCGTTGCAGCAAAAACTAATTACTTGCATCTTGACTGTATTTTTGCGTCTTCTTGAATTAAGTTGTTCAGAAGCATCACTTTCTTGATGACAAGAAAGTGAGAAATAATGCAATTAACACTCATCAGATGAATGCATATCAGTTTGCATATTTATCTGATTTTCTGTGTACAATTATTAACTCAACTGCGTAACATGATCTTGTCTTGCAGCATGTTCAAATGAACATGCAACGAGCTTGTGTACATTTCTGCTTTCAGAGTCTTGATGCTTACTCTTTTGAACATTTCTGCAATGTGATGCAGAGTCTGATTCTGTAATGTTTCAAGTTTGTGTTCTTTATCTGTCAATTCTTTCTCTTTTTCTCGTTGATATCAGACTGATGCTTTGAATGCAATTTCTGATCTTATTACTGTTGAGTATATCTGTCTTGCTTTTGTGAAGATTGCTTCTCATGTGAAAACTTCAAGTCAACTAAGTGCTAGCATTCATGTGACGTGATTCACTTCGATTTGATGAAGATGCACATTTCATTGCAATTTCATGTTCAGTTGTACTTTCAGAACTTGCATGTCTGATTTCAACTTAATAACTGAGCTTTCTATTTATATGCTAATCATCATGTTAAATTTTTTTGATTTTCTGATGAAGTGCATAAATTTGTACTTTTCTGATGTGAATGTTAGATCATGAGTGCAAGCTCATTTCATGCAAATGTCATGCATTCTGCTCAGTGTTTTGCAAATTTCTTCAATGAATCTATTATATGTTAGAAGATTAATGTCATTTATGAAGTTGAGCACTTCAATCTTAATTTTCAATGCTTCATACTTCTTAATTAAACTTGCATTAAAGAATAGAAAGAGAATCAATAAAATGAGAAATCTTTGTGATATGTTTGCGTTTATCTCGCGCATGTCACTCATTTATTCATTGAATCTCAACAATGTTTCTTGATTCTCAAGAAAGCTGTGTACTCATTCAACTATGTAGTCTGAAGTTCTTTTCATTTTCAAAGTATGCAGAAGTCTGATGTGCAAAACTTGATTAAATGCTTCAATGACATCTAGACTTAGCATAAATGCTACATATTTGATTTCACAGTCTCATACTGTGTGAATCTGATCTACTAGTAAATCTAATGTCAAGATCATGAATTGCTTGCATCTCGCTTTCATTTGAGCATCAGATAGCATGTGATGAGTCTCAGCTATATTGCTCAGTCTTTTAATCATGATTGACTTCAAAGCTTTGCTCATGATATCAAGCAAAGCAATGAGTCAATATGTCTTTGAATCAGTATAATCACTTTTCTTTGATTTGCATAATACTATCATTTGAGCTTTTTTGAACTGCTTCAAATGATATCTGTGTATTACATATGCATTGAATAAACTCATCAATATCAAAGTCAGTTTTGCAAGATCTATTTATAGTGCTTTGTTTGAAATGTTTGAGATGTTTGATGCTTTGTTTGCTTTTACTCTTTTGATTGTTTGTTTCACTTCATCTTCTGAGATGTGTAAGTCAAATGACACTGTCAAGAATATAAATGAGTCTGCGATGTTATTGATGTTTGTTTGAGAGAATGAGAAGAAGAATTTTTCTCGCAATATTTCGGTTTTTTTCTTAAATGTCGTTGTCATTTGATCAATATCACTTCGCTTCAGTGATGAAAACTGAGAAAGTTTTTTAAATAGCTGACTTTCAATTCTGACTCATTTTGCAAAGCATTATATTGACTTGAATGAGTTGCTCAGCTCATGCATTTGTGATCTGAAATGTGCGCGCTTCGCTTGTTGAATGATCTTGTTTTTATGATCATTGTGTTTCAAATATTTATTTCACGCATTTAATGTGCTCTGTATTTTTCATATGATTCACAGTCATCTTAATTTCATTACTATCTTCAAGCAGTTTGAATTTCAGAAGTTCTTTGCTTGACTTGATGACTTTGTCAAGAAGATAAATTTCTCAATGATCTTTTGTAACATCTTGATAACTTTGCACATTCTTTCGTTCATCATTGTCTTGCTGTTCAAAGAACGATTCGACGAAAGATGCATATGCAGATATGCACTCAATACTTCTGTGTTCATTTTCTTTCATAATCATTGAGTTGAAGACTGTACTGAAGTTGTTTGTAAACACAGTTTTATAACAATTGAAAAATGATTCAATTTTTGATACAGATCGATGCGTACTTTGCACTTGCATGTCATGAACTGTATTTTCTCGCTATTAAAGACTAAATCAATAGTTGTAAACTGATTATGAATCTTGCGAGTAATAATATCTGATTTCAGCAATAATTTCAGCTTAATGTTAATAATGATATCAAGTAAACTATCAATTGCTGCATATTGAGTGAAGCATCTTCATTCTTCTCAATGAGAATGATGTAGATTGAAATCTCTTATGATCAGTTGTTTGCAGTTGTCTTTGAATAGCTCGCTTAAGCAAGAAATGATTGAAAATCTTTCTGTAGATGTAAAGAACAGTGAACATAAGTTGTAAATGTTTATAAGTTGCAACATCTGCATTTCATTGTCTGTGTTGTGAGTTAATATTCTGATTAAGCAAATGTCTGATTCAGCTGTTTCTATCATTCATTGATTGAGTCTTAAACATTTGTTCACATATATGCATGTTCTTAACTGTGATGACGTGTTTTTCATTAGATAAAAGAAGTTGTGAGCTGAGTTAAATGATTAAGTGTCATTAATGTTGCAACTCTGCTTCTGTATGACTATGATGTCAAAATCGCGAACTTTTTTGTTGATTAGAAACAATTTCTGAATTTTCAATGATTTTTTGATGTTGTACTGCAGTATTTGTAGAAGAGATTATTTTATCATAAAGTTATTTGTAGCTGTTGTTGACTCTGCAAAGAGAAGACTTTTTAAATGCTTTCAATCATCATGAGTCTGTCTCATCTTCTGATTTGTCGTTTCTGACTCTGCTTGAGCGACGTCTCACCTGAGTCGCTACTCACGCAAGAGAAATGATCAACACGTCTCTTCTTGACTTCTATCATCTGTCATGTTGTTTCATGAGCGACTAGACTGCATGTTTTCAGCATAACTGTCGTTAAGCTCAACGAGTTCGTTGAATTGAAAGAGTTCGTGAACTTGAAAAGTTCATTGAATTTGCAGAGCTTGAAGACAGCAAAAAGCTCAAAAATTGCAAGAATGTGCAATTGTATCTGAGTGCTTCTGAATATCTGAACAATCTGTTTTTATAGATTTCAAACCCTTGTTTCATCTGCTGTCATCATTTGAAACAGATGCGTCTTCAGAATTCATGATTTTCGTTGCAATTAATGCAACATCTTTTATTTAAAGACATCATGCACTTCTTGATGTGATGTTTATCTGCGCACTTGATACAGCATTAATTCTTTCTGCAAAATCTGATCATGTGATCAAATTTCTGACATCTGAAGCATTGTATGATGTGATAGTTCTTCTTGAACAACTTAAATGTGCATTCATGATATGCATTTAACATACTTACGTTCATTAATTGATTTGTCATCGCTTTGATTGCTATCTTCACAATGAGCGATGAATGAGTCTTTTTGCTTTTTGCTACTTTCTTGAGTCAGACTATTCTTAAAATCTTCAAATTCTCATGAAGTCTTGCATTATTCTTTATCAACTTTCTAATGATTTTCTTCTGATTGCTCATGTTGATTGTAATGCACATTTCATGTGTCAGCACTGCAAAGATTCGTTGCAATATGCATATCAAGTTTGCAATTTCTTTTGCTCATTCTTGAATCTTTTTCAGATTTGCTCATGCATCTGAACTGACTGCATGAAGAAAGATGTCTTTGCTACTCAGCTTGCAAAGAGACATGATCAAATCTCATTGACTCGTTGATACATTTGCTATTCTTTGAAGAATCTGCTCGATAATTTTCTTCTGCATCTTTTCTATTTCTTTTCTGTCTGCTATCTTTATCATGATTTCACGTCTCTTGCAAAGCAATGATGATTCTTCTCTGAGACGTTGCTTTCTCGTTAATAATTCTTCTTTTATCATGTTTGCTCATGACATGATTTTTGATGAGAAACGCGTATTTTTCTGCATTTGTAACTGCTTGCTTAACAGTTGAACTGATGTTTTCAGTTTCTGCACATTCTTCGTGATGAACACATTCTGAGTCATATGATGTTTTTCTTCTGAATCGAGTTGAAGATGATGCATCAGCTTCAGTGCTATTTCTTTTCATGAGTAATCTTTGCTCATCTTTTTCTCTAACATATCATGATGTCTTTATTAGTAGATCAATAATGTCAGCTATCTTCTCTTCATCATTGCGTGAGCGTTGCAATTTCGCGTCGCTGTTTTCTTATGACATGTCAACGTCGCTTGCAATCATCTTCAAACTTGCATTGCTGCAACTCATACAATTCATCATTGTTTGACTGTTTTCTAGATTCGCTCTGTCTTGCATATAGTGCTCTTTTTCAAAATTTGTTATGCATGTGTTGTGATTGTTTTTTCTTGACTGCATTGAGCTAAAAAATATAAGATCTTTATTCAGATGCTTAATTAAATAACTTTTCATCTTTTGAAGCTTGTAATCAAATATATGATAAAGATGACTTCAAGAAGATATTCTTTCATTGATTAATTCAATTTTATGATCATAAAAATGATGAAAGAGTAGTTGATTAGTCATCGCTCAATCAAACATGTCTAGATAGTCATGATATTTCAAAGAAAGCTTAGCTTTGACTTTTTTCAAGATTTCTTCATGTAAAAGCTCTTGTAAATTTACATCTTTAAGTTTATTTCTAGCTGTTTTTAGAAGTCAATCAATTTTCATGATGATGATTGCAAAAGTAGTTACATTCAATCATTTGACTAGTGATTTATATGCTGCAGTCTTTATCATTGCTATGTTCATTGAATTGAAAGATGAAACGAAGTTGATTGAATTAAATGATTTCACGATTTTACTGAATGAAGATGACTTCTCATTGAGTTGAGTAACAACAGAAAAGATAAATCTCTTTAATATTTAAATAAAGATTAAACTCTTCTGTTCTATCATGATTTTCTTGCTCAAAAGAACAGTTGAATGAGCTTTGATAAAAGCTTTAATATGAGTTTTGAAACTAGAAAATTGAAAACAATCATCTTTTATATCAATAGTCATCTCAATCTTGTTCATTCATGTTTTTTCAAGAATCATCTGATTTTGATCTAATCAAGTGATCAACATAAAGACGAAACGTTTCATATGATCTTGAACAGTTAAATTTGAATAAATCGCATGAATAATGAGCTTTTTTGCATAATGATCATCGAATTTTCTTATTGATTTGAGCTTGATTAAAGATAAAAATTTCATTTGCAAATGATCATAAACATTCTGCGCGATTGATTCATCAATGAATGAATAGTCAGTTGCTTCAGTGTCAATCAATGACTTTAATGAGTAACTAATTTCATTGTTAAATAATACATATTCAATAGTTAAAGATTTTGAAGCAAAGAAATCATCTGAGCTGCTTATTGTTGAAGAAATTAACACATCTTTCATCACGTATTTAATGAAAGTCACTAGTTTTTTGTCTCATTCTTTAATTTATCTGTAAATAATTTCTTCTCTTCTTTTGACATAATGATCTCATTGAGATGAGAGATGAATGCACAAAATGTCGAAGTACTAATCTTCAGCTGAAAGCAATTCTTTGAAAGATGACTCAATAATTTGCAGTTGAAGCAGATGATTAACATTCTTAATCATTCAGATTTGAGAGTGAAAAAAGTAGCGAATTGAACATAGCTAGTAGTTACGATTGAAGCTGATGTTGACGAAGAAACAAAACGTTTTTTCGAAACTGCTATTGATTTAACTGTTCATTGCTCATCATGTAGCTGATAATTGACTTATTGTTTGTTATTTACATCTTAAAGAAAGATCTTGAGTTTATCAAGTGAGTTAAACTTTATGAGATAAACTGATAACATGTTCTGAAAATAATTGTTGATTTTATTCTGAATGTCATTCATCAGAATGACATCATTATAGTTTAGAAAGCTGAATATTTTAGTAAATTCTGAATAGAAAGAGCTGAAGAACTTATTAAGCTGCTTCAGAGCAACATATTTGCAACGACACTTTTAAATTAAATTCTGATCTTTGTAAATTTCTTTCAGATGTTTCAATAGCTTTAATAATGATTGATAGAGTGAGAAAGCATCAAGACAATGCTTTGCATAAATTTGCTGATCAGCATCATTTTCTAATCTGAAAATCACATAAACAATATAAATCTTTTCAGTAAAGTAATGATTCACATTAACATTAAGCTTATTAACTATTTTGATGTTTCATGTCTTTCAAATAGAATCATCTGTTTCAATGAAGATGAGTGAATTTGAAAGCTTGATGAACTTGTGATGATCATTTTCGTTTTCATTATCAAATAAAATAGAAGATTCTTATTGAAAGTAAGCTTTGAAAGTTGAGCTTCATTCAACTTCAGAGTAACAAATCAAAACTGAGATTGTAGAAGCTTCTTTCTGATTGACTCATTACTCAGCTAACTGAGTATCTTGATGAGACATAGATCAATCAGCTTGACGTTGTTTCGCTCTGAAGTTCAATCACTCGTCTTGTAACTGACTGATCTTTTTCTCTAGCTCATCATTTTTATCAAAAGTGACTTTTAGTTGTTTCATTCTCTTTTTGTGATCATCTTGTACAAAAAGTCAGTGTTCATTGAGTTGTAAAGTCAAGTTTTGCTGACTTTGAAACTTGTTTAGCATATTGATAATTTCATTAAATTGATTGCTGACTCAATGAAACAGTTGTTCTTTAATGTTTATATTTCATGAGATGATAACTTTCTCAGCTTCAATTGAAGCATCAATGAATAGAAGTGAAACTCTTCTATTGATAATGCTTTTAAGCAGATGAGTTGTTCAAGACTCAACTGACTTGATGTTACATGTCATGATGAGAGAAGATAAAAGTTATTAAGATAAAAATAAATGAAAGATTAATGTTTTGAATTGATGTTTTTTGATGAGTGAAAATTCAAAGAATCTCTTATGAATTTCAGATAATAATTAAGTGCTTTATTCAAAGAATTTCTTGTGAATAGAATGATGAAAAGAAATGTAGAATTGAAAAATTTCTTGCAATTTAAAATGATGATGCAAATTTGAAGAATCTCTTGCAAATTTTCCTTACTGAATAAATTGTTTCATATCATTTATTCATTGATAGCAAAGTAGTAAATGATGAGCATTTATCTAATGTTAAAGATCTGTCTAGAGCGAGTCAGATAAAAGTGTCATTTAACTAGAAGATAAATGTTAAGAAAGAAAGATAGTTACAGAAAAGAAGCTGACTACATATGTGTGTTTCTCAGTCGACGCTAGACTCAATAGAAACTAGTCAAGATAATGAAGTGAGAATAAATCTGACAAGACTAGAAGACTGAGTCTGTCACGATTCTAGCCTTGTCAGACTCAGTCGTCTAGCCTTGTCAGACCTATTCTCGCTTCGTCACCTTGACTAGTCTCTATTGAGTCTAGCGTCGGCTGAGAAACACACATATGTAGCCAGCTTCTTTCTTGTAGCTACCTTTCTTTCTTAGCATTTATCTTCTAGTTAAATGACACTCATATTGACTCGCTCTATGCTGATCTCTAACATTAGATAAATGCTCATCATTTACTACTTTGCTATCGACGAATAGACGATACGAAACAATCTATTCAGTAAGGAAAATTTGCAAGAAATTCTTCAAATTTGCATCATCATTTTAGATTGCAAGAAATTCTTCGATTCTACATTCATTTTCACCAGTCTATTCGCAAGAAATTCTTCGAATAAAGCACTCAATTATTACCTGAAATTCACAAGAAATTCTTTGAATTTTCACTCATCAAAAAACATCAATTCAAAACATCAACCCCTCATCTACTCTTACCTCAACAACTTCTATCTTCTCTCATCATGACACGCGACGTCGAGTCAGTTGAGTCTCAAACAAATCGCCTGCTCAGAAGCACTGTCAATAGAAGAGTTTCACTTCTACTCATCAATGCTTCAGTCGAAGCTGAGAAAGCTGTCGTTGCATGAAACATAAACATCGAAGAACAACTGTTTCATTGAGTCAGCAATCAATTCAACAAAGTCATCAATATGCTGAACGAGCTTTGAAGTCAGCGCGACTTGACTTTACAACTCAATGAACACTAACTTCTTGTACAAGAAGATCACAAAAAGAGAGCGAAACAACTAGAAGTCGCTTTTGATAAGAATGATGAGCTAGAGAAAAAGATTCATCAGCTACAAGGCGAGCGATTGAACTTCAGAGCGAAACAACGTCAAGCTGATCGATCTATGCCTCGTCAAGAGACTCAGCCAGCCGAGCATCGAGCCAATCAGAAAGAGATTTCATCGATCTCTGAAGTCGATCAACGCTCTCGAAGCTTACGAGAGTCATTCACTCTATTCGATAACGAAAATGATCATCACAAGTTCGTCAAGCTTTCGAATTCACTCATTTTCATCGAAACAGATGATTCTACCTGAGAGACATGAAACATCAAAATAGCTGACAAGCTCGATGTCAACGCGAACCATTATTCTACTGAAAAGATTCGTATTGCCTATGTGATTTTCAGACTAGAAGGCGATGCTGATCAGCAAATCTATGCAAAGTGTCGTGTTGACGCTTTCTCACTCTATCAATCACTATCAGAGCTACTGAAACATCTGAAAGAAATTTACGAAGATCAGAATCTGATTCGAAAGTGTCGTCGCGAATACGTCGCTCTGAAGCAGCTCAACAAGCTCTTCAGCTTCTTCTATTCAGAATTCACTAGAATATTCAGCTTTCTGAACTACGACGATATCACTCTGATGAACGACATTCAGGATAAAATCAATAATCGCCTTCAAAACGCGTTGTCAGTTTGCCTTATAGAGTTTAGCTCGCTTGATAAGCTCAAGATCTTTCTTCAAGATGTGAATAACAAACAACGAGTCAATTATCAGCTACGTGACGAGCAATGAACAGTCAAATCGATAGCAGCTTCGGAAAAACGTTTCGTTTCTTCGTCGACATCAGCATCAGCCTCAACTACTAGCTATGTTCGACTCGCTACTTTTTTCATTCTCGAACCTGAACGATCAAGAATGTCAATCACCTGCTTCAACTGCAAAGTATCGAGTCATCTTTCAAAGAACTGCTCTCAGCTGAAGGCTAGTACTTCGGCACCTCGTGCATTCACCCCTCGTCTCAATGAGATCATCATGTCGAAAGAAGAGAAGGAATTATTTACAGAGAAATTGAAGAATGAGGCAAAAAACTAGTGACTTTCATCAAAGACGCGATGAAAGATGTGTTAATTTCTTCAACAACGAGCAGCTCAAATGATCTCTTTGCTTCGAAATCTTTGACTATTGAATGTATACTATCTAGCAATGAAATTAGTTACTCATTAAAGTCATTGATTGACACTGAAGCAGCTGACTATTCGTTCATTGATGAATTAATCGCGCAGAATGTTTGTGATCATTTGCAAATTGAATCTTTACCTTTAATCAAGCTCAAATCAATAAGAGAATTCGATGATCATTATGCAAAAAAGCTCATTACTCATGCGATTTATTCGAATCTAACTGTTCAAGATCATATGAAACGTTTCGCCTCTATGCTAATCACTCGATTAGATCAACATCAGATGATTCTCAGAAAAACATGAATGAACAAGATCGAGATGACTATTGATATAAGAAACGATCGTCTTCAATTTTCTAGTTTCGAAGCTCATATCAAAGCTTCTACCAAAGCTCATTCGGCTGTTCTTTCGAGCAAGAAAATCGCGATAGAACAGAAGAGTTTGACCTCTACTCAAATACTAAAGAGATCTACTCCTTCTGTCGTCACTCGACTCAGCGAGAAGTCATCTTCATTCAGTAGAATCGTGAAACCATCTAGTTCAGTCAACTTCGCTTCGCCTTTCGATTCAATGAACATAGCAATGATAGAGACTGCAGCATATAGATCACTAGTCAAACGGTCGAATGTGACTACTTTCGCGATCATCATCACGAAAATCGATCAACTTCTAAAAACAGCTAGAAATAAACTCAAAGATGTAAATCTACAAGAGCTTTCACACGAAGAGGCCTTGAAAGAAGTCAAAGCTAAGCTTTCTTCGAAATATCATGACTATCTAGACGTGTTTGATCGAGCGATGGCTGATTAACTACTTTCTCGTCGTCTCTACGATCATAAAATTGAGTTGATTGACGAGAGAACATCTTCTCGAAGCCGTCTCTATTATATGTCTGGTTACAAGCTTCAAAAAATGAAGAATTACCTGATCGAACATCTGAATAAGGGCTTTATATCTTCTAGCTCGACCTCATACGCTTCGCTCATACTATTCATCGAAAAGAAAGACGATAGCCTGCGTTTCTGCGTCAATTATAGAAAGCTCAATGCTTTGATCAAACGAGATCGCTACTCTCTACTCTTAATAGACGAAACTCTCGCTCGTATTCAAGATAGCAAGTACCTGACTCGATTGAATATAATAGTCGTCTTCAACAAACTACGCATGCATTCGAGAAGCGAAGATTTGACTACCTTTATTACCTCTTTTGATTTCTACAAATATCACGTGATGCCTTTCGAATTAATCAACGGCTCAACTTTCTACCAACACTATATGAACGACGTGCTATTTGACTATCTTCATCAGTTTTGCCAGGCCTATCTAGATGACATTATCATCTACAGCAAAACACTGAAAAAACATAAGAAACACGTACGACTAGTTCTACATAGACTACGAGAGATTGATCTTCAGGTGAATATAAACAAATGCGAGTTTCATGTTCAGAAGATCTTCTTTCTGAGACTATTGCTATTCATTGAAGAACTAAAGATGAATCTCAGAAAAGTACAAGCAGTAGTCGAATGATCTACTTCTACAAATCTCACTCAGATGCAGTTCTTTGTCGACTTCTGCAATTTCTATCGACGTTTTAAAAAGAACTTTTCGAAGATTGTTCATTCTCTGGTTCAACTAACTCAAAAAGAGATGATATTTGAATGAAATCAAGCTTGTCAAACGATCTTTGACCATATGAAGAAATGAATGACTGAAGTCTCTATTCTTCGCCATTTTGATCAGAATAGAAAGACTATTCTTGAAACAGACTCATTCGACTACGTCAACGATGACATACTTTCTCAGTATGACGACGAAGAAACATTGCATTCGATGATCTACTATAGTAAGAATCTGAGCCTCGCTGAGTGCAATTACGAGATCTATGACAAGAAACTACTAGCAATCATTCGTGTCTTTGAGCATTGACGACCTGAGCTGAAATTGACTGAGCTATTCATCAAGATGTTCACTGATCATCAAGCTTTAACGTCATTAATGAAAGATAAAGAGCTAAGTAGACGTCAAATGCGCTGAGTACAAAAGCTCGTCGACTTCAACTTCAAAATCATGTATCGCTCAGGCAAACAAAACATCAAAGTTGATGCATTGACTCGTCGAGCCGATTCAGTTTCTAGAAGTCTCGAGAATGAATGATGTCGCTATCAGCGAACTACAATTCTCACGTCGAATTGAATGAAAATTGCTGATCTAGAAGAGAAAGAGAATGATGAACCAATTTATTGATTGGTTCTAGAAGCTAACAGAATCAACGAGAATTGTATTCTACTTCGTGAAGTGTTGAGACCGTGCCTAGATCATTCAATCAAAGAGGCTCGAGACTGATATGTATGTATTGTTCTTTAGAGGTAGCTATAATAAGACATTAAGAATACAGAAGAAAAAGAGTGCGAGCTCTTCTATAAATAATGGCTTGAGGCTACGCTAGGCCCGATACAGATGTGATGTAATATGCCAGATGTGTTTGCCTAAAAGAATGATGAAAGGGATGAATGAAGAAAGTGCTGAACAAACGAGAAGAAGTGCTGGGAATGGCTCGAAGAGATGCGCTAGGTTCAAACTAGGCATAGCGTCATGGCTTGCTCTAATCAAATTGATTAGGGTTAGATCTGAACTCTGGTTGGTTCAGGCATGTTCGTAACATGAAGTCATATTAAAAGGTGAAGCTCAATACGAAGGTACTAAATTAAGGAATTGTCGAGTTCAGAACGAAATACTATATCGAAGTGATCTTCTATGAGTTTCCTTCGATGAGCACCTTCAAATGAAGCTAATTCGAAAAGTTCACGATCAACCTTCTATTGATCATCTCGAAATTCTCAGAATGATGAAGGTCATAAGAAGATACTACTATTGATCTTCAATGCGAAAGACAATAGATCAATATATTCGAAACTGCTACATTTGTCAGCAATCAAAGACTTCTCGAAATAAATTCAATGAACTACTACATTCTCTATTCATACTCGAACAGCGATGAAAGAACATAGTCATGAATTTCATCATCGACTTACCTCTTTTGAAAGGCAAAAACGTCATACTAACAGTGATATGTAGACTGACAAAGAAACGACACTATATCTCTTGTTCTACTGATGACGAAGGAATCACAGCAGAAAAAACAGCTGAGCTAATGCTTCAGTGAATATACCGAATACACGATTTACTCGATTTCATTGTTTCGAATCGAAGTTCTCAATTTACCTTCATTCTATGAAAGTCTCTTTGCAAAAGACTGAGCATTAACCTTCGATTATTCACTGCCTATCATTCTCAAACCGACGGTCAAAGTGAACGAGTCAATCAAAACGTCGAAAGATACCTTCGATTCTTCTGTTTGTACATGCAGAATGACTGGGCTAAGCTACTATTCATGATCGAGTTCGTCGACAATAATGCTCTGTTCTCAGTCATCTTCTCGACCCCTTTCTTTCTAAACAAAGGCTTTCATTCTCGTATGAGCTTTGAACTCGATGTCAGCAAATATGAAAGTTCTCGTGAACGCTTGCAGACGGCTAAAGTCGAGAATATATCTGAACATATGAACAAAACACTGAAGTTTGCTCGCGAGTCGCTAGTCAAAACACGGGAACAAATGATGAAACAAGTCAATAAGCATAGAAAAGAAGTTGATTACGAGGTCAAATCAAAGATGTTTCTGAATGAAAGAAACATCATTACAGCGAGATCTTTCAAGAAGCTAGATGACAAAATGCTCGATTCTTTCACCAATCTAGATCTCGTTGACTCTTCATATAAACTGAAATTATCAGAGTCTATGCGTGTTCATGATGTATTTCATTCTGATCTGCTTCGCTCTGCCGCCGACGACTTCTTGCCTGGTCAAAAGAACGAACCCTCAGGTTCAATAGTGGTAAACGACGAAGACGAATGGAAAATCGACGATATATTGAATTCTCGTCAATATCAAAGACGGCTTCAGTATAGAGTCAAATGAAATGACTATGACAATGATCTCAATTGATACAACGCTGATGACGATGAATTTATGAACGCTCAGAAGGTAGTTGACGATTTTCATATTCGATATTCGAACAAATCGCGCTAGAAGCGCTTTCGACTATTCAGTCAATCAGAATTTAATGGGTCTAAGCTTGTGAAATCATGATTGGGCAATCAATTGAACCGGGCAGAAAATACATTCATGCGAACATAAATCGTCGAAGAAAGAGGGTAATGTCACGATTCTAGCCTTGACAGGCCTATTCTCGCTCCGTCACCTTGACTAGTTTCTATTGAGCCTAGCGTCGGCTGAGAAACACACATATGTAGCCAGCTTCTTTCCTGTAGCTATCTTTCTTCCTTAGCATTTATCTTCTAGTTAAATGACACTCATATTGACTCGCTCTATGCTGATCTCTAACAGAGTCTGACAAGACTAGAATCATGACATGATCAATGCTTAAACAAAGTACTATAATCAAAAACATAAGTCTAAGTTTTTTAATGTCAATAATTTAATCATGCTATCAGCAAAAAATTTGAAGCAGAAGAAGTCAAGCAAGAAGTTATTAAATAAAATGATAAAGTTCTTTCATATACAGAAACTCATAAACAAGCAGATGTATTGTCTTGATTTTTCAATCATTTATAAAGTTCATTTTATCTTTCATATATCTTTTTTAGAGTTGTATAATTGTAGACTAAATGATGACTCTATACTCAATTATCTTGTACTTAAGCTTATTGATGATGAGCAAGAATGAAAGATAGAAAAGATTTTATAAAAGTGAAAAAGAAAGAGAATTTTATATTATAAGATACAATGAAAAGAATATTTCATTGAATATAATCAATGAATATCGAGCGAAGATATGAAAGATGTTTCGAAGCTTATAAAAGCTTTCAAAACAAGGCTGAAACGTAAGCGAAAAGCATAATCACTCACTTTCAAGCATAAACTCATTATTAGAAAAGAAGAATTACTATATTATAATAGTTTCACTCTTTAATGAGATGATCACATATGTAAATCAACAGACAGAAGAAAAAAGCGCAAAGACATTCAAACGCGCTCGACAAGAAAGCGTAATCATCACAACACAACAAATATCATGCAATCATCACTTCATCAAACATCTTTTAAATAAGACAAGATCATCAACTTTTTCTTCTTTTTCATTGTTAAATTTACATTAAGATGTAAAGATAAAGATTCAAAAGATGATAAATTATGTTAAAATATATCAAAACAATTAAAAACATTGATAAAATGATATATAATTAAGATTAAATGTATTGCAAAGCACTTTACATTCAGAATTTCTCTGACAATGTCATTGATAATCATTATTTCTTTAAGAATGAGCTTTTGAATCTTTAAAAACTTAAGTTTATGAACTTTTTTAAAATGATTCTTTACATATTTCACTGTTATCAATTTCTTGTAGAGAATTTTCTGATGAACAATGAATGTTTTCAGAGCAACATTCTCTTCTTCATTCTCAATTGCACTATCATGAATTTTCTGCAAATGAAAAAATTTATTGACAGTTGAAATGCAGATGTTGAGAATCTAAACATCAAATCATGAATGTTTAGCAAACATATCATATAAGTATATTCACTGCAACACAGAAACTTTCATTACTTGCATAATAAGTACACTTCTTGTACATTGTCTTTCTTTGAAAAATAACATCACACAGCAATGTTTTATTCTTGATGTGTAGAACTCAAGCACACTTTATACAAATCATTTTATTTAAAGCTTCAAAATCAGCAGCACTTCTTTTGCTTATTTCAATCATTGACAGCTGAAAAACATCAATAATGACATTAAGAAGTTGAATAAGTGAATCTCATCATCATTCTTTGATTTCGCGAAGTTTGTGAATTCAACAAGATTGTTAACGAAGCATCAACAATTATTTTTTTTCTCATCATCTTTTAAATGTTCTTTTTAATAATGAAGATGTACTCAAAAGTTTGAATAGTAAAAGTGATGAATTTTCAATCAGAATTTGATAACATCTGCATCATTATAAGTGATTCAACATCAGTAGTATGATGATTAACATGCTTGATTAATGTCTTTTGAGCAGACTTATAATACTGTTAGTTGCAGTAATAGTCATGAAATCTCAAGTGTGACATCACTTACTTTCATAATGATCTTGACTTAAGCATCAATTGATTTCATCATCTTATAACTTTCTTTGAGCATTGCTGCATGTTCACGACTCATGATTTAAATTTCTTATTCTTATGATACAAATATACTCAAAGTTTGTCAAAAGTAATCATATAATGATAAAGATACAATCATGATTGAAAAAAGATGAAGTTGAAGAAAATGAAAAGTTGAGAGAAATTGAAAAAGCAATAAACAAAACAACAATTGTTATTCATTCTTGTTTACATTTTATTGTCTTAATCATATTATTTACTCAAAATGTAAGCAATGTTTATGTGTTATTTACACATCATCATTGCTGTCATTTACATCAATTACACATCACATATACTATTTACACTGTCATTTATACGCATTATAATTGTTATGAATGTGTCAGAATTGATTAAAGCTAGTCAATGATCTAGTTGAGATCTGATCTAGATCTGACTCAGATTTGATTCAGATATGACTCAGCATCTTTTTTCTTTTCTAGCATTTTCTAATCAGCTTCTATTGTCTTCTTGACAAACATACTTCTTTGTGTTACGAGTAATCAACAGATTTCTATGACAAACATATTTCTTTGTGTCATAAACATCTTTCTTGTGTTTCAACACGTCTTCTTTGAGACTAGCGTCAATCTGAGTAACTACTATATAGAGTGTGTTCTTCTTGCCTTTTGTATCTTCTTTCTTCTGTATTTTTAAAGTCTTAGTTATAACTATCTCTATCAATCAAACATTCTAGTCACGCTTGCACTCTGATTAGTTTCTAGACATAATCTCAACATTACTTTAAGAATTTGTTAATCACATGATACTAATCTCATTATTCATTCAAATTCACTCAACTGACAATAAGATGAGTATAAAGAAATTTGTGTATCTGATGATCAACGACATCGAAAGACAGAACAACATCAAAAGATCAATAAAATCAATAAAAACATACAATTGTATGATTATTAAAGAATTTATTGCTCAGTCAGTAGCATCAGTTCAAATCGATTAATAGAATCAATGATAAAAAATCTTCGTTGATTTCTTAAGAATCACAAAAAATCTCTCAAATCAGCAACATTCTTCTTTGAAGACTAAACACTTTAACAAATGATCTCACTATTTACTGTTAAGCATCATTATTCGCTCAGTCGTCAAAATCTTCATTATGATTCAATTATTTGTGAATATTCAACTTAATTTCTTCAAAAGTAATCAAAGTCTTGATTCAGTCATTTATCTTGAGTTATCTTCTTATCTATTGAAATTTCTTAAAACTGACTTCGTATGAAAACATCATTAATTCATGTCTCACTCTCAGACACTTGATGAATCTCTGAAAGTCTCTATTCTTTGAAATATCAAAAATGTAAAGCAGCTATAACACTGAGTCAAACAGAACTCAGAAGTTTTTCTAGGAAATTTAAACAATCTTCAAACTCAATGAGATCTGAGTGTAGAAGCTTGTGAGTTATTTGATAAAATACTCAGCGAACAGATATAAAAGACTCATTTTGAAGAAATTAATCAAGCAAAAGAATGATCAAATCTAAATCTTAAAAAGCTTCAGAATCAAATAATGAGACTACAACATCAACTGCGATTGACTAAAGAAAATACTTTTATTTCTTTCATCATGTTCAATTCATTCAAGCAATTTCAAAAGCTTTCAAATTCATTTTTATTTACTGATGAAACAGAATCTTTCTGAAATGATTGACAAGAAAAGATTCGTGACAAGCTAGAGATCAACATCGATCATTTCAATACTAATAGAATCATACTGATTTATATTCACTTCAAAATCAACGAAAACGCAGTCAAAGCTACTTTAGCTTGACATCAACATGATTCATTGAATCTTTATAAAATGATCAATGATTTGTTAAATGAACTTGCTCAGCTATATAATGATTTCGACAAAGAGATAAACTTTCGAAGAAAATATGCTAATTTCATTCAAGAAAAGAGTAAATTCAGCGACTTCTATTCAATATTTCAACGTTTGTTCTTTTATTTAAAGTATCATGAAAAGCAATTGATCATTGATTTACAAGACAAGATAGTTTATCGTCTTCATGCAGCTTAAAGTAGTCAGCTGATTCAGTCAGAATCTTTCAATGAAATTCGTAGTTATCTGATTCATTTGAACAATGAGCATAGAATCATGAATGACATCAAAGAAAAGAAATTCTTGATCAAAGTCAGAAAGCAAGTCATCTTTGCTGAGAAATGAGATTCATTGAATCTCTATAGAAAGATCAAAGTCACTACATTCGTTAATCATTTAAAGTTGCATGACGCGATTTTAACTAGCGTCAAAAACATCAATCTACAAGCTGAAATCTGTTTCATCTGTCACAAATCAGATCATACTTCTAGAGAGTATTCTGATTAATCAAGAGTTAATGCATTAAAAGATGACGAGTTTGATCAATTTACATTTAACTCTGAGTTTGATTTTAATTCAAAAAACTAACTATCTCTTTCAGAATCATCAAAAAGATAAAGATCATATCTTTATGCAGTCAAATTGAAGTTCTATTGAAAGAAAGTTATTTTGAAAAGTCATTTCTGATCAATGCTTCTCTTATCTCTCAAAGCAATTCTTTCAGTCTTCGCTCTTTAATAGATAGTGATTTCGTCGTCTACATGCTGATACATGACAAGCTAGTCAATAAAGTATGTCAGAAACTTGAAATACAATTTATATTACTAGCAAAAGAGAAGTTAATACAAGACTATGATGAGAAGTTAGCTAGAAAGACTATTACTCATAAGATTCTACTCAATCTCATGATTGAAAGTTATAAGAAATTGACTATGTCAATGCTGATAGCTGATATTGAGCATCATGAAACTATATTAAGCAAACTCTGAATGAATAAAAATGAAATATTATTGAACATGAGATATGATACTATCGTATTTTCTGATCAATTAAATATTTCGATTTCGATTTTTTCAATCTCGTCAAATACAAAGCACTTAAGTTGATTGTGATCAACTTCGATCTCTTCAGCAGCTCACAGCAAAATCTTTAAAATGCTTAAGCACTCAGTTTCATTCATTCAGAAAGAGTCATTCTCGATTCAAAACATAAATGTCATCTTTTTTCAAGCATTAATAGAACGAAAAAAGAAGAATCAGACAGAGATTTTTGCTATGTTCATTAAAGACATCGATAGAAAAATCGTTTACAATACTCAATGTAAACTAAATGTCATAAACGTCTTTTCAGTCAATGAAATAACTCAGAATCTAGAAGATATTAAAGTCAAGCTATCATTGAAATATCAGAATTTTCTAGACATCTTTGATCAAGCTCAAGCAGACAAGCTATCGTCTCATCATTCATATGATCATAAGATAGAGCTTACTAGTGATGTAACATCATTTCATTATCGAGCATATTGAATGTCTTTCTACAAGCTTCAGAAAGTAAAGAAATATCTGAATGAGAATTTTTTCAAAGAATTTATAATCTTTAGCAAAGCTTTGTATTTCTCACTCGTTCTGTTTGCTTTAAAAGCAAATGAAGATGTACGATTCTGCGTTGACTATCAAAAGCTCAATGCTATTATCAAAAGAAATTGCTATTCTCTATCACTCATAGATGAGATGATCAACAAAATAGTTGATTGCAAGCATCTGACTTGATTAGATATCATTTCAACTTTCAACAAACTGTGAATGCATTCTGATAGTGAAAACTACACTATCTTTATCATCGCTTTAAAAGCATACAAATCAAAGATGTTATCTTTTGAACTTATCAATGATTCTGTCTCGTTTCAGCAATATATGAATGATGTTCTTTGAGACTTTCTAAATGACTTTTGTCAAGTTTATCTAGACGACATTCTGATCTACAGCAAAACTCAACGAAAACATTGATAACATGTCAAGATGATATTAAATCATTTATGAGAAGCTGATCTACAAGTAGATATTTGAAAGTGCAAATTTAACGTAGAAGAAACTGTCTTCTTAGAAGTCATAGTTTCAGAACAAGATCTTTGTATGAACTTTATCAAAGTGAAAGTCATAGTCAACTGAGCTACGTCAATCAATCTAAAAGAAATTCAAAGCTTCGTGAAATTCATTAACTTCTATCGTCGTTTCATTAAAGACTTCTCGAAGCTAGTCAAATCATTCACTCAGCTGACTAAAAAAAACACATCTTTTGTTTGAAATGAAGTCTGTGTTCAAGCTTTTGATGATCTAAAGAAACAAGTCAGCTCAATTTCAGTTTTACAACATTTCAATTCAAAACAACAGACTATTCTGAAAATCAATGCATCTGACTACGTCAAAGATGAAATACTATCACAGTACAATGATGAAAGTGTTCTTCACTCAGTAGCATTCTACAGCAAAAGCATGATCTTTGCTGAATGCAATTATCACATTTATGACAAGAAATTGCTAGTCATTATTCAATGTTTTGAACACTGAAGACTTGAGCTAGAATGCACAGAGCTGCTCATTCAGATGTTCATTGATCATCAGACTTTAAAAATCTTTATGAAAAACAAACAGTTAACTTGATGTCAAGTTAATTATTTAAACATTTTATTTAAGTTTAACTTTCAGATCATTTTTTGATCAGGCAAAATGAATACTAAAGTTGATGCTTTAATCAGAATGTCTTTGATCAACATTTCTGAATTAACTCAGCGTATCAAAGATCGCTATTAGATCATTCTGACATTTGATAGAGTAAATATTCTAGCTATTGAATTCAAAGTTGATTTCTATCAGTGAGTAAAAGATGTCAACAAGACGAATGAGCTTTGCAATGAGTATAAACAAGCTATAAGCAAAAACAAGCTCAATCTACATAGCACTGAATTAAAGCACTGCAAGATCATTAACGACATTCTATTCAAAAAAGATCTACTATGAGTTTCTAAGAATATGCATACGAAATTGCTAAAGAAAATTCATGATCAGTCTTTCATCTTTTACTTTGACAATTGAAGAACTATTAATCTAGTTCAACGTTTCTACTATTGATCAGATCATCAAGCAACAATTAGACGTTACATTTGAAACTGTCATGTTTATCAACGAAGCAAAACATTTAGAAATAGCATTAATGAACTTCTTCATTCTCTTTCGATTTCACAGAAACGCTGAAAAAATATAGCTATGAACTTCATTATTAATTTATCTCTATCAAAAGATTATAACATCATTTGCACAATTATATGTTGACTCATTAAGAAACATCACTATGTTCTCTGTCATTGAGAAGACAAAAGCATCTCTGTTAGAAGTCAGCATAGAGCGAGTCATATGAGTGTAATGTAACGAGTATATAAATGCTAAGGAAGAAAAGTATCTAGAAGGGAAGAATCGACTATCTATATGACTCAGAGAAACATAAGCTAATCCTAAATAGAGTTGACTTCGGAACAATTCGATAGTCTAGTGACGAGCGGTCGATGATAGTCATCAATATAGTCATCAACATAGTCATCAACATAGCTATCAACATAGATGCGTAGCTAGAATCGTAACAGTACTTTCCCTCTTCAATGATTCATGTTCGCATGAATGTATTTTCTTAGTCTTGTGTAGAATCGAAATGCCTATTGTAGCAAGCTCACTATGTAGGGAAGAATCGACTTGCTCAGCGAAGAGGTTGACTATTGACTGATGTCATTGAAGCAGACTCACTAATCAACTTGCTCATCGAAGAGATCGACTTTGAGCTCGTCATTGTAGCAGACTCACTAGTTGCATGTGAACGTATGATCAGGTTCACTGGTGAGTAAAGCGATGAGAGCGAGTAGATCATCGCATTGAGAATAGATGTCATTGAATCAGGCTCACTAGTTGCACATGAACGAGTAGGCGAATCGATTCACTGATGAGTAGAACGATGAGAAGACAGATCATTGCATTGACAGTATCATTGAAGCAGACTCACTGATTGACTTGCTCATCGAAGAGATCGACTTTGAGCTCGTCATTGTAGCAGGCTCACTAGTTGCACGTGAACGTATGATCAGGTTCACTGATGAGTAGAGCGATGAGAGCGAGTAGACCATCGCATTGAGGATAGATGTCATTGAAGCAGACTCACTAGTTGCACGTGAACTGGTAGGCGAATCGATTCACTGGTAGATAGAGCGATGAGAAGATCATTGCATTGACGATGTCATTGAAGCAGGCTCACTGAGAGTTTGCTCATCGAGATAGAGACTTCACGCAGTTTTAGACTGGTTTCTTTGATTGCTCTTTGAGATAGAGGCTTCACGCAGTCATAGACTGATCTCGTTTGATTGTTCAACAAATTCGAAGAATTTCTTGCGAATCTGAATGAACGATTAATTCGCTGATCTTTGATCTAGTCGAATGGTTTCGATCGTTTATTTAACCTCGCTGATCAGCGCATGAGGGAAGAAGAGAGTGAGTGTTGCTGACGATTGCAAGTCGACTAGATCAAATGTCGATAGTGGGTTGAAGAATCGACAGAAGCACTCGAAGATCGATGCAGATTATTTCACTTCGCCTGTAACGAAGAAGCATTTATATAATGTTAGAGGCCAGCATAGAGCGAGTCATATGAGTGTAATGTAACGAGTATATAAATGCTAAGGAAGGAAAGTATCTAGAAGAGAAGGGCCAACTATCTATATGACTCAGAGAAACATAAGCTAACCCTGAATAGGGTTGGCTTCGGAACAATTCGATAGCCTAGTGACGAGCGACCGACGATAGTCATGAACATAGTCATCAACATAGTCATCAACATAGCTATCAACATAGGTGCGTAGCTAGAATCGTAACAATCTCAGTTGAAGAAATGATTTGAATCATGCTATGAAACGTTTATTGACTTCATGATCTATTTAGTTCTATTGTTTCAAACAGAGACTTTCAATTCATATCAACAATGTGACAAAGTCTTTGTAAATGACTAAGAATCACAGCTAGTTTATTAACAGTTTATCATTCTGAGATTGATGATCAATCAAAATGAGCTAATCAAGATGTTGAATGTAAATTAAGAATTTACTGTAACTACATGCAGAACGACTGAGCAAAATGACTATCAATGATGAAATTCAGCGAGAATTTCAATATCTTCTTGATCATCTTAATGACTTCGTTCTACTTCAATAAGAATTTTCACTGATGAATAAGTTTCAATTCAGATACAACTGATTATGAAACTACTCATGAGCATCTTGAAGTTAGAAAAGCAAATGATATTATCATTTGAATGAAAGAGCTTCTTATCTTCGATCATCAGCAATTGAAAAAGATGAAGCAGATCATTGAAGCTCAGATCAATAAACATAAATGAGATGTCATTTATGAAGTAAATGACTGAGTTTGATTATTCTCTAGAAACATAAAAACAACTAAATCATGTAAGAATTTGAAAGACAAACAGCTAGAATCTTATTAAATCACTGTCAAAGTTGAAATCTTTTATCATCTTCATTTATCAATAAGCATGAAACAGCTGCATTCAATGTTCAGTTCAAGTCGTTACTATTCTGAGCGAGATAACATGACTACTTTAATATCTGAGATATAAAGTAATTGCGTCAAGCATTTTCTATCAAAAAGAGTAATCTAGATTCTTGCAGACTAGATTTATATCATTTTCATCTGACATAAGTCGATAATAGAAGACGATTTATTGCAGGTTTCGAAATAGAAATTGAGAAATCTCTACACTAGAGTTATTGTCTACATGAAACGCTCTGAGTAAGAGATTAAAGAAATATTTAAGTGATGTCAAGTGAATTTTCTAGAAGTTCGAAGCTTGAAACTCGGAAAAACTCTCTATGAAAAGAAATATAAAGAGTCGCTTTATGCGCTTTTTCTCGCCTCGTTTCGCGAATAGTAACGCGAAACTCAGTAGAAGCAATAGCTCAGCGTCAGAACTCAAAACGTCAACGATAGAAATCAAAAAGTCAACGTTAAAGATTGAAACAAATTTATGAGATGAACTTAGCATAAGTTTATCAACAAGCAAACAACTGCAGAACAACATTGTCGATTTATTTTGCAATCAACAAAAATTGCTCATATCAGTAAATAGAAAAACGCAATACATGTTTAGTTCACTTGATGCATTAATGCTAAATTCACATGCAAACGCGCATAACGACAAGAATACAATCAATCTGCGAAATGCAAACTCGCAGCAAAAAGAGCAAACATGAGCGATTGTGAAATTCAAAGAAATGAAAAAGCGAAAAGCGATGAAAAGTTCGCAAAAAGAAGCTAGCATCGAAGTTAGTACAAGCAAGTGCTACGATGTCATCTCTAAAGAGATGCAGATAAAGAGACTGCGCGAAAGAATTGAATTCACAGTCAATCAGCTAAGACAAGCAATATCAGAACAGAAAGAGACTATAAGTCATAGCTTAATCTACATTCAAAAAGCATGCAACGAAAGCATAGAAAACTCGATTCAGAAGCAAATAGATCGACTTCAAAGTCAAACAAATAACAAACTGAAAATCATTCTACAATTGATTTAACAAAATGCTGAAGACATTAAAAAGAAAATCAATGCAAAGCAAATGACAAAGAATTCGCAAATCTTGCAGAAGACGCAGATTTTGCAAACGTCGCAAGTCATGCAAAATTCGCAAAAATCAACGCAGAAGCTCACATATGCGCAAAAAGCAGCTCAAGTCACAGATGCAAATGCAAATGCAAACACAAATGCAAATGCGAATACAAATGCAGACGAATGAAACCTGATTATCAAGAAATTCTCGCCAAAATCACAAGAAACATCGTATTGCGAAAGAAAACTCATTGTCAATTTCAAAAATGAGAACTGAACGTTGAAGACGATGAAAATGCGAGATTCGATGAATAACGCATTGAAAAAGGCGAAAATCGATCTAAGAGTCGTCACGATAGTCAAAACGTTAAAGAGAAACAACATTGCTTTGATGATCTTGAAAAAATACATCGCAGATGTCTTACTAGCACAAAGAGCAATATGAAAGCATGTTTTTGATGTTAAAAGCATTAAGAAAGATGAGAAATGACACAAAATAGTCATACACAGTCTGAAAATCGAAATCTTCAACATGAAGATTGAAAT
>JAABUS010002090.1_pt1 | contig 39509 bp, 32 predicted proteins | sample 5560161 | NCBI WGS metagenome assembly JAABUS01 (sample SAMN10711885, study PRJNA513376) | rock metagenome | isolation source: Antarctica rocks | place: Antarctica: Victoria Land, Trio Nunatak nord | collected 2016-01-04
CAAAGAGATCATTTGAGCTGCTCATTGTTGAAGAAATTAACACATCTTTCATCACGTCTTTGATGAAAGTCACTAGTTTTTTGCCTCATTCTTCGATTTCTCTGTAAATAATTTCTTCTTTTCTTTCGACATGATGATCTCATTGAGACAAGAAGTGAATGCATGAGATGTCAAAGTACTAGTCTTCAGCTGAGAGCAGTTCTTTGAAAGATGACTCGATACTTTGCAGTTGAAGCAGATGATTGACATTCTTGATCGTTCAGATTCGAGAATGAAAAAAGTAGCGAGTCGAACATAGCTAGTAGTCAAGGCTGAAGCTAGTGTTAATGAAGAAACAAAACGTTTTTTCGAAGCTGCTATCAATTTGACTGTTCATTGCTCATCACGTAGCTGATAATTGACTCATTGTTTGTTATTCACATCTTGAAGAAAGATCTTGAGCTTGTCAAGTGAGCTAAACTTTATGAGACAAACTGACAATACGTTCTGAAGATGATTGTTGATTTTATTCTGAATGTCGTTCATCAGAATAATATCATCGTAGTTCAGAAAGCTGAATATTCTAGTGAATTCTGAATAGAAAGAGCTGAAGAACTTGTTGAGCTGCTTCAGAGCAACGTATTTGCAACGACACTTTCGAATCAGATTCTGATCTTCGTAAATTTCTTTCAGATGTTTCAGTAGCTCTGATAGTGACTGATAGAATGAGAAAGCATCAACATGATGCTTTGCATAAATTTGCTGATCAGCATTGTCTTTCAGTCTGAAAATCACATAAACAATATGAATCTTTTCAGTAGAATAATGATTCGCGTTGACATCGAGCTTGTCAGCTATTTTGATGTTTCATGTCTCTCAAATAGAATCATCTGTTTTGATGAAGATGAGTGAATTCGAAAGCTTGATGAACTTGTGATGATCATTCTCGTTTTCATTATCAGATAGAGTAGAAGATTCTCGTTGAGAGCGAGCTTCGAAAGTCAAGCTTTGTTCAACTTCAGAGCGATGAATCGAAACTGAGATTGTAGAAGCTTCTTTCTGATTGACTCATTGCTCAGCTGACTGAGTATCTTGACGAGACATAGATCGATCAGCTTGACGTTGTTTCGCTCTGAAGTTCAATCGCTCGCCTTGTAACTGACTGATCTTTTTCTCTAGCTCATCATTCTTATCAAAAGCGACTTCTAGTTGTTTCGCTCTCTTTTTGTGATCTTCTTGTACAAAAAGTCAGTGTTCATTGAGTTGTAGAGTCAAGTCTCGCTGACTTCGAAGCTCGTTCAGCATATTGATGACTTCGTCAAGTTGATTGCTGACTCAATGAAGCAGTTGTTTCTCAATGTTTATGTTTCATGCAATGACAGCTTTCTCAGCTTCGACTGAAGCATCAATGAGTAGAAGTGAAACTCTTCTATTGACAGTGCTTTTAAGCAGACGAGTTGTTCAAAGCTCAACTGACTCGACATCATGTGTCATGATGAGAGAAGATAGAAGTTGTTGAAATAAGAGTAAATGAAAGATTGATGTTTTTTGATGAGTGAAAATTCAAAGAATCTCTTGTGAATTTCAAATAATAATTGAGTGCTTTATTCAAAGAATTTCTTGCAAATAGAATGATGAAAATGAGTGTAGAATCGAAGAATCTCTTGCAATCTAAAATGATGATGCAAATTTGAAGAATTTCTTGCAAATTTTCCTTATTGAATAGATTGTTTTGTATCATCTATTCATTGATAGCAGAGTAGATGATGAGCATTTATCTAATGTTAGAAATCTGTCTAGAGTGAGTCAGATAGAAATGTCATTTAACTAGAAGATAAATGCTAAGAAAGAAAGATAGTTACAGAAAAGAAGCTGACTACATATGTGTGTTTCTCAGTCGACGCTAGACTCAATAAAGACTAGTCAAGATGACGAAGCGAGAATAAATCTGACAAGACTAGAAGACTGAGTCTGACAAGGCTAGAATCATGACAGAATTGAATCATTGAATGAACAATCTTCAAAATGTTCTTGATGAAGCATTGATAGAAATTGCAGAAGTTAATGAAGAATTGCATCTGAGTGAGATTATTGAGTGTAAATCAATCAACGACTGCTTGCATCTTTCGTGAATTCATCTTAAGTCTCTCGATTGACATCAAAAGTTCTAAAAAGATGATTTTCTGAACATGAAACTTGCATTTATCAATGTTTATCTGTAGATCAGCTTCTCATAGTCTATTCAAGATTAATCATACATGTTGCTTATGTTTCTTCAAGATCTTGCTGTAGATGATAATGTCATTTAGATAAATCTGACAAAACTGATGAAGATATTCAAACAGCACATCGTTCATATAATGTTGATAGAACGTTGATTCATTGATTAATTCAAAGAGCATTACATGATATTTGTATGAATCAAAGAAGATGATAAAGATAGTCAAATCTTCGTTATCTGAGTGCATTCGCAGTTTATTGAATGCAACAATGATGTTCAATCAAATCAGATATTTGCTTTCTTGTATTCAAGTGAAAATCTCATCGATCAATGACAAAGAATAGTGATTTCGTTTGATCAAAGCATTGAGCTTTCTATAATTAATGCAGAAACGCAGACTATCGTTTTTCTTTTCAATGAACAAGATGAGCAAGACGTATGAAGTGAAGCTAGAGAAAATGAATTCTTTGTTCAGATGTTCAATCAGATACTTCTTTATCTTCTGAAGCTTGTGATTGAACATCTGATATGATCTGTTTCGAGAGAATGTTTCTTCATTGATCAACTCAATTTTGTGATCATAAAAACGATGCAATGATAGCTGATTGATTATTGCTCGATCGAAGATGTTTAGATAGTCATGATATTCAGAAAGAAGCTTGACTTTGACTTGCTTAAGAACTTCAGCGTGAAAAAGCTTATGCAGATTCACTTCTTTAGACTTGTTTTCAACTGTAGTTACGAGTCGATTGATTTTCAAGATGATAACAGCAAAGATCTTGACATTTGATCATTTAACTAACATTTTATATGTTGCTGTCTTTATCATTGCTATGTTCATGAAACTGAAAGAGAATGAATTCAGACTGAACGTTGATTTAGAAATTTTGACGTTAGTTAAAGTCGCGTCGCGCGATTTTAACTGTTCAATTAGTTCAACTGACTTCTCATTGAACTGATTGAAAGAGAGTGATTCTAGACTGAGTTGAGATGTAGTGAAAGATCTCTTCAGTATATGAGTAGAAGTCAAACTCTTTTGCTTCGTGATTGTATTGTTGCTTGTAAGTAGAACAATTGATTTTGAATTGAGAATGAAATTTGAAAATTGAAGAAAATCAATTTACATATCAATTACTAGATTGATTTTGTTTATTCATGTTTTTTCAAGAATCATTTGATGTTGATCTAATTGAGTGATCAACATAGAAGTGATGTTAATCATATGATTTTGAACAGTCAGATTCAAATAAATGACATGAGTAATGAGTTTTTTAGCATAATGATCATCAAATTCTTGAATTGACTTCGCTTTGATCAAAGTCAGAGACTCAATTTGCAACTGATCACAAACAATCTGTGCAATCACTTCATCAATGAACGAATAGTTAGCAGCTTCAATGTCAATCAATGACTTCAATGAGTAACTAATTTCATTGCTAGAAAGTATACATTCAATAGTCAAAGATTCAGAAGCAAAAGAATCATCTGACATGCTCATCATTGAAGAAATTCACATCTTTTTCATCACGTATTTGATAAAAGTCTCTAGTTTTTTGTCATGCTATTGTTGAAAGAAGACATTTTCGCATTCTTCTTATTCTTCAAAATGATGATTTCATGTAAATGAGAAATGAATGCACAAGATGCAAAAGTGTTGATCTTGTTCTGAGAGCAATTCTTGAACAAATGATTCAAAATCTTGCAAGTATAGCAGATGATAAATGATCTTGCTGATTCAAAGATAGAAGAGAGAGTAGACTTAACATAATTGATTATCAAAGTCATCACTGACAATGAAGTAGCAATGCATTTATCAGATACAACAGTGACTTTGATGATAACAGTGCAAAGCTGACTGCGTAGTTGATAGTTGACTCACTGTTTATTATTTACATCTTGAAGAAAGATTTTTAAACGAGTGAGCGAAGTAAAATTCTCTGAACAGACTGATAAAACATTTTGCAAGCAATTATTGATTTTATTCTGAAGATCATTCATCAAAGTGTAATCATTGTATTTGAGATAGTTGAATAGCTTCATAAAGTTGAAGTAAAAGACATTGAAAGACTTTTCTGCTTGTCTCAAAGCGTTGTACTTGCAACGACACTTTCAATTTCTATTCAGTTCATCATATATTTCTTTCAGATGCTTAAATAGCTTGTCAATCAAGATGTATGAATGTAAAGCATCATGTTGATGTCAAGCAAAGATCTGCTCAGCAGCATCATTTTCTAGTCTAAATATCACATAAATAATACAGATATTTTCATTATTAAAGTGATTAACATTTGTCTGAAGCTTGTCATTTATCTTGATTCTTCAGCTGTCTTATGTTGATTCATCTTCATCAATGAATATAAATGAATTTGAGAACTTGAAGAACTTGTGATGATCATTGTCAAATAAAGTAGATGATTCTTGTTAAGTATAGTTCTTGATACAAGCTCAAGATTTTGTAAATTGTTGAGATCAAGACTGATTTGCTGAACGCTGTTTCTTTTTTAGACTCAAGACTTTCTCTTGTAGTTCAATGATAGTCTCTTCTTGAGTATCTATTGTTGTTTAATTGATTTCTAGCTTATCAAGTCTCTTGATGTGATTGACTTGAACATTAATTCATTGCTTGTTGAGTTTCAAAGTCATGTCTCATTAATTTCTTAGCTCGATCAGCATCTTAATGATCTCATTTGACTGATCAATAGCTCATTGACGAAGTTGTTGATTCATGTTGATGTCTCATGAAATAGCGACATTCTGAAATCTCGCTGAAGCATTGATAGAAATAAGAAAAACTCATTTACTAGCAGTGCTTTTAAACAGACAAGTTGTTCATGACTCAACTGATTCAGAATCACGTGTCATTGTGAGAAATTGAAGATAAAGATAGATAGATTGTGATAAGATTAAGTGATTGATTTGATAAATTTGAATAAATTTGAGTTAATTTAAGTAAATTTGAAGATGTGTTTTAATAAAAGTAATTCAAAGAATCTCTTGCAAATTTTCTGAATAAACGAAGTAAATTATTTCGTATTGTTTACACGTTGATAGCAGAGTAGTTGATTAGCATTTATCTACTGTTAGAGATCGATCTAGAGCGAGTCATAGAAATGTCATTTAACTAATAAATAAATGCTAAGAAAGAAAAGTATCTACAGAAAAGAACTTAATTCTTATATGTGTGTTTCTCAGTTCTGTGCTAGACTTGATTGAGTTGATGTCTTACACATATGATGCAGAGACTCAATGACATCATCTCTAGATCAGATTCTTGCTAGGCTTGATTAGAATGAAATCAGACGAAGACTAGTTGAAGAATAGACGAAAACTAGAATCATAACAATTCAGATTCAAGAATGAAAAAAGTAGTGAATTGAACATAGCTAGTAGTTAAGACTGAAGCTGATGTCAACGAAGAAACAAAACGTTTTTTCGAAGCTGTTATTAATTTGACTGTTTATTGCTCATCATGTAACTGATAATTGACTTGTTGTTTATTATTCACATCTTGAAGAAAGATCTTAAGCTTATTAAGTGAGCTAAACTTTATGAGGTAAACTGACAACGCATTCTGAAAATGATTATTGATTTTATTCTGAATATTATTCATCAGAGTGATATTGTCGTAGTTCAGAAAGCTGAATATTCTAGTGAATTTTGAATAGAAAGAGCTGAAAGACTTGTTAAGCTGCTTCAGAGCAACATATTTACAGCGACACTTTCAAATCAAATTCTGATCTTCGTAAATTTCTTTCAGATGTTTCAGCAACTCTGATAATGATTGATAGAATGAGAAAGCATCAACATGATGCTTTGCATAAATTTGCTGATCAGCATCATCTTCTAGCCTGAAAATCACATAGACAATACAAATCTTTTCAGTAAAGTAATGATTTGTGTTGACATTGAGCTTGTCAGCTATTTTGATATTTCATGTCTTTCAAATAAAGTCATCTGTTTTGATGAAGATGAGTGAATTCAAAAGCTTGATGAACTTGTGATGATCATTCTCATTTTCATTATTAGATAGAGTAGAAAATTCTCATTAAGAGTGAGCTTTGAAAGTTGAGCTTCGTTTAACTTTCTGATTGACTCATTGCTCAGCTGACTGAGTATCTTGATGAAACATAAATTGATCAGCTTGACATTGTTTTGCTCTGAAGTTCAATCGCTCATCTTGTAACTGATTGATCTTTTTCTCTAGCTCATCATTTTTATTAAAGATGATTTTTAGTTGTTTCACTCTTTTTTTGTGATTATCTTGTACAAGAAGTCAGTGTTTATTGAGTTGTAAAGTCAAGTCTCACTGACTTCAAAGCTCATTCAGCATATTGATAACTTTATTGAGTTGATTGCTGACTCAATGAAACAGTTGTTCTTCGATGTTTATGTTTCATGTGATGACAGCTTTCTCAGCTTCAACTGAAGCATTAATGAGTAGAAGTGAAACTCTTCTATTGACAGTGCTTCTAAGCAAATGAGTTGTTCAAGACTCAACTGACTTGACGTTGCATGTCATGATGAAAGAAGATAGAAGTTGTTGAGATAAGAGTAAATGATGAGTTGATGTTTTTTTGATGAGTGAAAATTCAATGAATTTCTTGTGAATTTCAAATAATAATTGAGTGCTTTATTCAAAGAATTTCTTGCAAATAGAATGATGAAAATGAGTGTAGAATCAAAGAATTTCTTGCAATCTAAAATGATGATGCAAATTTGAAGAATCTCTTGCAAATTTTTCTTACTGAATAGATTGTTTTGTATCATTTATTCATCAATAGCAGAGTAAATGATGAGCATTTATCTAATGTTAGAAATCTGTCTAGAGTGAGTCAGATAGAAATGTCATTTAACTAGAAGATAAATGCTAAGAAAGAAAGATAGTTACAGAAAAGAAGCTGACTACATATGTGTGTTTCTCAGTCGACGCTAGACTCAATAAAGACTAGTCAAGATGACGAAGCGAGAATAAATCTGACAAGACTAGAAGACTGAGTCTGACAAGACTAAAATCATGACAAGCATGATAACAGCAATTATTCAAATGATATTCTCAACAAGTATATTGAATTAATTTCAAACTGTGATGTCATTAAAGAATCAAATGAAAGAGAAAGAAAGTAGAAAAAAAACAAGTTCATAAAGTTCTTGCATTGAGAACAGTTACAGTATAAAGCGCAGAAAAAAGCGATAGTAAATATGAAAAGAGCGCTACGCTAGCACAGCGCTCACTACAATATATAAAATCTTGTATAAATTCATAATAAGTGTTGAATTGAGTAAGAATCAAAAAAAATATGCATTATTAATAACATTCTTGTTGCATGTCATTGTTTATCAAGAATGATTAATTTGATTTATGTAAACTTGATTTTTAAAAGTATTATTTTCAAAAGTATTATTTATTGAAGTGTTAATTACTAAAATGATTTAAGAAAATATGATTAAAAAAGTGATTAAAAAATCAAAAAAGATATTGAAGAAAATATTGAATAAATGTTAAAAAATAAGTGTTAAGAATAATAATTAAATATTTCTTGTTACATTCAAATTCATCTTACTTAATGAGTTTTTTTCTTACTTTTCAAAATTCTTTATCTGTTCATATTCTATTAAACTACTCAAATTTCATTGATATTGTTGCATTACTCAAAGACATTATTAAAAAAACAATGTTGACTTTAATAAATACTTTTCACTCTGTTTAATAATTCAGAAATAATTCTTTGTGAAAATTAATTCATCTCACTTGATGAACTATTAATTTATCTTTTACTTTTCAAAATTCTTTATCTGTTCATATTCTATTAAACTACTCAAATTTCATTGATACTAAATTTTTTTGGAATTCTTACTTGATTCAACACTCATTATGAGTTTATGCAAGATTTTATATATTGTAGCAAACATTATGCTAACGTAACACTCTTTTTGTATCTACTATTATTTTTCTTTGCGCTTTATACTGTAACTGTTCTCAATGCAAAAACTTTATAAACTTATTTCTTTTTTACTTTTTCTTTCTTTCATTTAATTCTTTAATGACATTACAGTTTAAAATTGATTTAATATGCTTGTTAAAAGTATTATTTAAATGATTATTATTATCATGCTCATGATTTCTAAAAGTTTTCTCAAGTTCATGATGTTCTCTTTGCATTGCATCATCTTTCATTCTATCTTTCATTTAAAACATGTTAATAAAATGTGCTTAATTAACATTTAATCTCTGCTGCACTTGCACATCATTGTAATGACATTGAGTACTCATCTTTCATATAGAAATTGATTGAAGTCAATTTTTCTCATGCATAATTATGTCAATAATATACTGTGAAACTTTGCACAGTTCTTGTACAATCACAGATGTTAATGTGTCATCTTTGATGTTAAATATTGAAAATGAGTTGTATTGAATTTCTCTTTTCAGACTATTCTTTAAGTTTATTTGATCTGTTTCTGTATGAACATCAATCTTGTCATCACTTCAGTGCATTGATGCTCAATCAGCAATAAAAGCAAATCATATGTATTATCAATCATTTTGTTCATTACTTTATTTTTGAGTACTTCTGCATGTTGTATCACTCAATGTAACTTCAGCATAACTTCTTAAGATTGAATGCTTTCATGCACAGTCTGAACTCATTGCAGACGTGTTTGATCTTTTGTTAATATTATAGCTTTCATTGTTTTCAGAGAAGTCTGATTATCATTGTATACTTTGTATATCTTTTCATGATATTCTTGATTTACTGTTGCTACATTTGCAAAATGTTTCACTCTTGCAACTAATTCTTTCAGCTCATCATGATGAGTGATGATTAAAGTTAATCTCTTTAATCTTTTATTTAGCTTTCAATTCATTCTCATCATGATTGTTATAACATCATCTTTGCTATCATTATCATTTAAGTAAACTTTTTGCTTTGATGTAAATATGTTGAGATTGTATTATTTTATTGACATTTTCTTGTTTGCAACTATAACTATCTTCAATAACTCTGATCAGAGAATCATTGTGTAAAAATAACTTCACTTCATCTTTATTTATTTAAGTATTTCTTTCATTAACTTTTGCTTCAGTTGTAAAGATGTTTTGCACAGTTTTGATTTTCAATCTTTTTTGAGTGTTAAGTCATCGCAAATTCAATGCATTGTCATCTTGATAACTTCATCTGATTTTCAAAAGTTTATGTTTGTTATTGATCTTTGTATCAGCTTTCATAAGTAAATATTTATCAATATCATGTTTATTTTCATCTGTAAAGTCTTTATTGATGTCACATGATAAACATTAATAATCTGTTGCAATGCTCTTTCTTGCACTGATTTCAGCTTAATGTTCAGACTCTTTTAATGATCTTTCACTCTTTGTGATGTATATTATATGATGACTTTGTGACTAAGCAGAAAGTGCATTATCACGAAGTATATTTACTTATTTGTTATCATTGATGAATCTCAAGTAAATTTAATGATTGTTTGCATGATCTTTTGTTTAATCACTAGTTTTGCTTCAACATAATATATGTAAGTCACTCATTTTAGCTTGAAGTTCAGTTGAACTTTTAAGACTTTGATGTCTGATTTCAAGTCAATCTGATGTTTCATCAACTTTACATCAACTTTTATATTAAATCATTTAAAGATTCTTGTAAAGTGAATTAACTTATGCTTTGTCATTAAGAATTTGATGTCATGCGTTTTTAATCACTGTTTGCATCTATCATAAATCTTGCTAAAAATTCTGCAATTGCATTTTATAAACTCTTCATATATTAAGATATTGATGTCATTCATGAAGTTTATGAAGTTAGTTCTCAGCTTGATGTCATCACATACTTGTAACAAGTTCACATTGTAAAACAGATATAATATCAATGATAGCAAAGAATCTTGTGATATGTTGACATTCATGCTGCATTTTATCATCGTGTAATCATCAATTGTGATCATGATGCATTAATCTTTTAGAAAGTTCTTCACAAACTTAAGAAGCAGTCTAAAAACTTTTCTCTTCTTCATGTCATGTAAAAGTCTGCTATGTATTATATTGTTAAATGCATTCTTTTCATTCAAACTCAGCAGTGAGATTATTCTTCTTCTCATGTCACTTCACACAGTATATATCTTTTCTGTAATTAATTACAAAGTTGTATCTATTGATCTGTGCTTGCAAGCTTTCATCTGAATGTTTAATATTGAATCATAAGCTTCTACAACATTTTGCAGATGTTTGAATATGATGAACTTCAGTATTTTGCTCAATGTGTTCATTGATACTATTACATTACTCAAATGCATTATTAAAAGAACAATGTTAACTTTAACAAATACTTTTCACTTTGTTCAACAGTTCAGAAATAATTCTTTGTGAAAATTAATTCATCTTACTTGATGTTATACTTCTTACTTTCTCAAATTCTCTACGAGTTCATATTTTATCAAACTACTCAAATTTTATTGATATTATTGCATTACTCAAATGCATTATCAAGAGAATAATGTTGACTTTAACAGATAATATTTACTCTATTTGTAAATTCAAAGTCTATCACAAGTTGAAATTGTGGTGAAAATTAATTCAATGAGATCAAAAAACATTACAAGCGACAAAATAATAATCATGTAGTCATATTCAAATAATTATACAAACTAAGACCATTCAATGTTTGAAAAGAAGTGAATGAGATCAACAAAGCAATAATGAAAGACAATGTAAGAGACAAGATAAAACAAAAGCAAAAGAACAAAGATATTCATGATAATGTATCTCAGTAATGCAATATTAAATAAAGTGTTGATTTATTTATAGTTGAATGCTTTGAATTGAAAATCAGATGCAAGACAGATGCTGAGATTGTTGCTGAAATGACAAAGCTTTTCAATATAACTGTTGCAACACAAGATGCAAATACTACTGCAATATAAAATGCAAATAGTATTGCAGAGAAAATTACTTCAAAAGCAACAAAGATATGCATTATTTATATGCATTATCTTTTAATTGTAGAAACTAATATCAATTTTAGAAAATAACAGATGAGTTGAACATAAGTAATAATAATAATAAATTCATACATTCTTGTGACATCGATTAAGTCGACTCATGAGAAACTCTATGCTATTTATATCGAGTGAACAAAACTCTCTGAGATAGAAAATCACTCGCTGTCTATACGACTGCTTTGCGCAGTCAAAACTATCATTATGAGACTTTGTATCAAATTAGTTTACATTGATTGCATGTTAAAGAATGAGTGACTTAGTCACTTTAAATTGCTTCAGAAGTTTTGTTTTCATCATCATTCTTGCAGCTGCTTTGAGACTCTTCATGATAGTGATGATTATTTGATAGTTCAAGAAGTCAACGTTTCATAGCATTCTTGATTGCAAATGTGATCAGTTTGAACAATGCATGAATACATGTTTTGTTATCTGATGATTTCAATCACAGTTGCATTGCATGCTATCTGCGTCTGAAACGTTTCTGAAGTGCAGATAAACATTCAAATTTATGTGTTCAATTCTGATATAAATGATGAGAGTGCTTTCAATCTTCTGAAAATCATTTTGCATCTTTATCATCTTGTTGAACAGATGTGATCTTTGTGTCAAGATGATGTAAACATCTTCAATGCATTTTCTATATTTTTCTCATTATTGCTTTCACTGACTTCTGTGATACTGCGTTATTGCAATGCTGTCACTAGTTGAAATTATCACAGCGAGAACTAATTGCTTGCATCTCAACTGTATTTTTGCATCTTCTCAAATTAAGTTGTTCAGAAGTGTCACTTTCTTGATGACAAAAGAGTGAGAAATGATGTGATTGACTTTCATCAGATGAGCATGTATCAGTTTGCATGCTTGTCTGATTTTCTGTGTACAATCATTGACTTAACTGCGTAATGTGATCTTGTCTTGCAGCATGTTCAGATGAACATGCAGCAAGCTTGTGTACATTTCTACTTTCAGAGTCTCAATGCTTACTCTTTTAAATGTTTTTGCAACATAATGCAGAGTCTGATTCTGTAGTGTTTCAAGTCTGCATTTTTTGTCTGACAGTTTTTTTTTCTTTTTCTCACTGATGTCAAACTGATGCTTTAAATGCAATTTCTGATCTCATTACTGCTGAGTATATCTGTCTTGCTTTTGTGAAGATTGTCTTTCATGTAAAGACTTCAAGTTTACTAAGTACTAGCATTCATGTGACATGATTCACTTCAATTTGATGAAGATGCGCGTCTCATTGCAATTTCATGTTCAGTTGTACTTTCAGAACTTGCACATCTGATTTCAACTTAATAATTGAGCTTTCTATTTGTATGCTAGTCATCATGTCAAATCTCTTTGATTTTCTGATGAAGTGTGTAAGTTCATACTTTTCTGATGCAAATGTTGTGTCATGAGTGCAAGCTCATTTCGTGCAGACATCATGCACTCTGCTCAATGTTTTGCAAATTTCTTCAATGAATTTATTGTATGCTAGAATGTTAATGTCATTTACAAAGTTGAGCACTTCAATCTTAATTTTCAATGCTTTGCACTTTTTAATCAGACTTGTGTTAAAGAATAGAAAGAGAATTGATGAAATGAGAAATTTCTGCAATATGTCTGCATTTATCTTGCGCATGTCACTTGTTTACTCATTGAATCTCAATGATGTTTCTTGATTCTCAAGAAAGCTGCATGCTCATTTGACTATGTAGTCTGAAGTTCTTTTCATTTTCAAAGTATGCAGAAGTCTGACATGCAAGACTTGATCAAATGATTCAATGATGTTTAAACTTAGCATGAATGCTACGTATTTGATTTTGCAGTCTCATACTGTGTGAATCTGATCTACTAGTAGATTTAATGTCAAGATCATGAATCACTTGCATCTCACTTTCATTTGAGCATCAGATAGCATGTGATGAGTCTCAGCTATATTGCTCAGTCTTTTAGTCATGATTAACTTCAAAACTTTGCTCATGATATCAAGCAAAGCAATGAGTTGATATGTCTTTGAATCAGTATAATCACTCTTCTTTGATTTATATAATACTATCGTTTGAGCTTTTTTGAACTGCTTCAAATGATATTCATGTGTTACATATGCGTTGAATAAACTCATTAATATCAAAGTCAGTTTTGCAAAATCTGTCTGCAGCACTCTGTTTGAAATGTCTGAGATGTCTGATGCTTTGTTTGCTTTTATTCTTTTAATTGTTTGTCTCACTTCATTTTCTGAAATGCATAAATCAGATGACATTGTCAAGAACATAAATGAGTTTGCGATGTCATTGATGTCTGTTTAAGAGAGTGAAAGAAAGAATTTTTCTTGCAATATCTCGATTTTTTTCTCAAACGTTGTTGTCATTTGATCAGTGTCACTTCGCTTTAATGATGAAAACTGAGAAAGTTTTTTAAATAGCTGACTTTCAATTCTGACTCATTTTGCGAAGCATCATATTGACTTAAGTGCGTTGCTCAACTCATGCATTTGTGATCTGAAATGTGCGCGCTTCGCTTGTTGAATGATCTTGTTTTTATGATCATTGTGTTTCAAATATTCATTTCACGCATCTAATGTGCTCTGTATTTTTCATATGATTTGCAATCATCTTGATTTCATTACTATCTTTAAGCAGTTTGATATTCAGAAGTTCTTTGCTTGACTTGATGACTTTGTCAAGAAGATAGATTTCTCAATAATCTTTTGTAGCATCTTGATAACTTTGCACACTCTTTCATTTATCATCATCTTGCTGTTCAAAGAACGATTCAACGAAAGATGCATACGCAGATATGCGCTCAATGCTTCTGTGTTCATTTTCTTTCATAGTCATCAAGTTGAAGATTGTACTAAAGTTGTTTGTAAACACAGTTTTATGACAATTAAAAGATGATTCAATTCTTGATGTAAATCAATGCGTACTTTGCATTTGCATGTCATTAACTGTATTTTCTCGCTGCTAAAGACTAGATTAATAGTTGTAAACTAATTGTGAATCTTGCAAGTAATAATGTCTGATTTCAGCAATAATTTCAGCTTAGCGTTAGTAATGATGTCGAGTAAACTGTTGATCGCTGCATGTCAAGTGAAGCATTTTCGTTTCTTTTAATGAGAGTGATGCAGATTAAAATCTCTCATGATCAGTTGTTTGCAGTTGTCTTTGAGTAACTCGCTTAAGCGAGAAATGATTGAAGATTTCTTTATAAATGTAGAGAACAATGAATATGAGTTGTAAACATTTATAAGTCGTAACGTCTGCGTTTTGTCATTTATGTTGTGAGTTAATATTCTGATCAAGCAGATGTTCAACTTAACTGTTTCTATCATTTATTGATCGAGTCTTAAGCATTTATTCACATATATGCATGTTCTTGACTGTGATGACGTGTTTTTCACTAGGTAAAAGAAGTTGTGAGCTGAGTTAAATGATTGAGTGTTGTTAATGTTGCAACTCTGCTTCTGTATGACTACGATGTCAAAATCATGAACTTCTCTGTTGATTAGAAACGATTTTTAAATTTTCAATAATTTTCTGATGTTGTACTGCAGTATTCGTAGAAAAGATTGTTTTGTCATAAAGTTATTTGTAGCTGTTGTTGACTCTGCAAAGAAAAGACTCTTTGAATGCTCTCAATCATTAAGAATCTATTTTGTTTTCTGATTTATCATTTCTGACTCTGCTTGAATGACGTCTCATCTGAGTTGCTATTCACGCAAGAGAAACAATCAACGCATCTCTTCTTGACTTCTATCATTTATCATGTTGATTCATGAGCGACTAGACTGCATGTTTTCAGCACAACTGTTGTTGAGCTTGATGAGTTTGCTGAACTGAGAAAATTCATGAAATTCAAAGAGTTCTTTGAACTTGAAGAGTTCATTGAATTCAAAGAGTTCATTGAATCTGCAAAGCTTGAAGACAGCGAAGAGCTTAAAAATTGCAAGAATGTGTGATTGTATTTAGATGCTTCTGAGTATTTGAACGATCTGTTTCTATATATTTCAAATGCTTGTTTCATCTGCTGTTGTCATTTGAAACAGATGCATCTTTAAAGTTCGTGATTTTCGTTGCAGTTAGCATAACGTTTTTTATTCAAAGACATCACGCATTTCTTGATGTGATGTTTGTCTGCGCACTTGACGCAGCGTTGATTCTTTCTGCAGAATCTGATCATGTGATCAAATTCTTGACATCTGAAGCACTGTGTGATGCAACAGTTCTTCTCAAACAGCTCACATGCACATTCATGATATGCATTTAGCATACTTATGTTCATCAGTTGATTCATCATCGCTTCGATTGCTACTTTCATAATGAGCGATGAATGAGTCTTTTTGCTCTTTGCTACTTTCTTGAGTCAGACTATTCTTAGAATCTTCAGATTTTCATGAAGTCTTGTGTTATTCTTTATCAGCTTTCTAATGACTTTCTTCTGATTGCTCATGTTAATTGTAATGCACATTTCATGTATCAGCACTGCAAATGTTCATCATGATATGCATGTTGAGTTCACAATTTCTTTTGCTCATTCTTGAGTCTTTTTCAGATTTGTCTATCAAAAATATGTTGTATACATTGCATGCAACATATATAGAGCACAATTTCTATGCTGATTTTTCTCTTAGACTTAAGAAGTTACTCAAAGAGTTTTCTTGTGACAGATTCACAGTTCAAGATGAACAAAATTTCTCACTGTTTAGATTTTGATAGTTTACTTCTTAAGCATGAGTTGCAGATGTTTCGTTTGCGATACACATGCATATCACAGTCAGTTTCTTCTTTAATTACATTGACATGTGCTACTGTTCTCTTAAGCTATACAGATGATGTTTTCAACTAAAGATTGATTCTATCATCAAGACATTCAAGAGTCAAAGTTCAGTGAAGAGATGAAATTCTTGAGATCAACAGTCATCGTCATTGTATATCATGTCTTGCAGACGCTCGCTTTGCTTGTTAAATGTGCAACTCATCTGTTTCACATTATCTATAAAGATCTTTCTCATGCAGATTGATCATGTCTTGCAAAGATGTTTATATGCTACACTTCTAATCAGATAGCGTAGTTCAATCATTCTTTACTAACTTGCTTGTGTTTCTCTTCTTTTAACAAAGTCTTCTCATCAGCATATTGCTCACATATAAAATGTCTGTGTCTGAATGTCTGTTAAACAATATTAATGAGACTCTCAAGTTTGCTTGTGTTGAACTTAATGAGTCTCATGAGTTGCTCATGTTATAGTAACAGACATGCAGTTTTAACAAGATTTATACATAGTTAGCATGTAGATTTAAAGAATGTTCATGATTCAAGTTCTTTCTACTAATCATTCTCAACAGATCAAACACAAGAGTATTCTGTCTCAGTTCTCATCATTGCGATGACAAGATACTGAATTGAATGATTTTCATAAGCGATTTCTCTTGTAGTTCTGTATTCTATTTAACTTTCTCATCTGTGTGCAGATTGCTTTGTAGCATGCGCATTGAGATTATCAAAGTCTGCATGATTGCAAAAACTCTGCATGCAATCAACGCACAACGCTTCATCATCACGCAGCATCTTGATATCATTCAAACTTTTGATAATCTTTAGACTTTACTGTAGCTAAACAGTAGATTCATAGTCAGCATCATGTACAGATGAGTTTCATTGCTGATCATTGAACATAAGTAAAGAAATATTAAAATTTATGATTTTTATAATTCACTTAATTCAATAAAGAATTCTTCATCATGATGATTTGAAAAAGTTAAAGCAGATTAATGATATTAATTTTATGACAACTTTTCAGAATTTTACAACAGAATTCATTACTTTTTCAACTGTCAAAGAATGAGAAATTCAGAATTCAATATATGTAATAAATTCTAATTTGAATAATTTTATCATAGTAAAAAATCATGATGCAGAAATGTATTATGAAGCAAAGAAAAATGAGAAGAAACTACAATATGATGAATATAAGATAATCAGTAATGAAAAGAAAGAAAATAATGAAAGTGAAAAGAAAATAATAAAGCTGTTCAACTAGCAAATAACACTTACCTTACTTTTCAAGTTTTAATTATAATTCATAAATTTATAAATTTATAGTGCATTATCTTTTTGCATTATCATGAAGAGTGTTCAATAAAAAGTCATGATGAAAATCATGAAGTTTTCATAATGAAAACTATTCAATCAAGCTATTTACATTTATTTAATATCTTGTTGAGTCAAATTAAGTTGTTGAGTTGAGTTGTTAAATTAAGCTTCTCAACTCAACTTAATACTTTTTTTCTTCAAAAAATTTCAACTTAACTTGATACTTTTTAAGTTAAGTACTTAATTCAAACTTAAGTACTTGACTTGATGCAATCAGTTTAAACATTATAAGCTTATGAAATTTCTTACTGACTAGCTTTTAAGCGATTGAAATTAACATTTAAAGCTGCTCTGCTTTAATTAAAATGAGTTAAAAATCATAAAGATTAAATCATAAATTAATAAAGAAAAGTTATTTGATCAAATGAAACATTCATGACTTAAGAATTAAATAAAACATCAGAATGAGTTTTTAAAACTTGCAAACAGAAATGAGATAAAGATAAAGTAATAAAAATTCTCAATAAAAAGATCTTTTTCATTATAATTTAAAAAGCTTGATTTAATTTAATTTGAATTCATACACTTTTGTGACATCAATTTAGACTTAACTCATGAGAAACTTTATGCTATTTATATTGAGTGAACAAAACTGTTTGAGAAAGAAAATCACTCGTCATTTATATGATGACTTCACATCATTAAAACAATGATCATGAAACTATGTATTAAGTTTGCATTTATAACTTTTATTCAGCGTATGACACTCAAGTAAACTCTTGATGAGTGTTTGTATTGCTTAATTATGATACATCATTCTTACTTTGCTCTTCATTGATGATATTTTATACAATGATGCTTCAATCTTCAATCTTCGATCAATTTTATTGCACTTGTGATGCTCATGATTGTAATGTCAAAAACTGCGTTCTCTTGCTTAATGATTATCATTCATTGAGCAAAGAAATACATGATGAAAGAGAGATGTGCATGATGAAAAGATAAAGTGTGATCATACTAAATAATTCTTTTCTTCTCTTGATTTGACTTATGTCACGTAGATGTTGAATGAATTGTTAGTATAAATGTGCAATCACAATCATTCAATGATTGATTCTGATCAATAAAAGAGAATGCGTTCTGATCATTCTTCTGCACTCTCAATTTTTCACATAAATAAATGTATGACTTGACATCAAGTAAAGAAAATGAGTTCAAGTCTTCTCAGTATATCAGCATGATTGATGAGTCACTACTTCTTTAAGCACTGTAATCATGACTTTTAAACTGAAATCAACTATTTTATTTAATATCTTTTCATCAATTACTCAATAATACTGTTGATATGATAAAAATGTTTCAGTATATTAATGCAATTGATGAGTCACAAATTCTTTGATCACTTGTAATCATGACTTTCATACTGAGATCGACTTTTTCACTAGATATCTTTTCATCTTTTTGACATTAACATGTCATTAATCTTCTTTGTAGATTGATTGTGACTGTTAGAGAGAATGTTGTTGCATGAGTGAAAACTCTGCATGATAACTTTTCTAATCATGCAACGTTTTAACATCATTTGAACTGCGTTGAATTGAAATCTCTTGACTTTTCTGACTTTTATTCAAACACAGAATAGAATTAAAAGATTTGTAGTCAACATCACATACAGATGAATCTCATTGCTGATCATTTAAGAAGCTTTTTAAGATTCTGAAAAATCAAATTTATATTTGCTCAATTGAAACTTTGAATTCAAAAAACATGATTATTTAATTGTTTTTTACATTCAGATTTTGAAATACAATTTGATTAATATATAAAACTCAAAATTAATATTCATGCAAAATAATGTTTTAATACATAAAGTCAAAGATCGACAACAAAATTCATTTATACATGATGTCAACTATGAATCTTTTGATTCTATTTTAAATAAAAGTCAAAAGAGTCAAGAGATTTCAATTCAACACACTTTAAATGATGTTAAAATGTTGCATGATCAGAAAAGTCATCATGCAGAGTTTTCACTTATGTGACAACATTCTCTCTAACAGTTACAATCAATTTACGAAGAAGATTAATGACATGTCAATGTCAGTAAGAGATGAAAAGATATCTAGTGAAAAAGTCGATCTCAATATGAAAATCATAACTACAAGTGATCAAAGAATTTGCAACTCATTAACTGCGTCAATATACTAGAATGTTTTCATCACATCAACAGTATCATTAAGTAATTAATGAAAAGATATCAGATAAAATAGTTGTTCTCAGTCTGAAAGTCATGATTACAATGTTCAAAAAAGTAGTGACTTGTTGATCATGCTGATATATTGAAAGAGCTTGAACTCATCTTTTTTACTTGATGTTAAGTCATACATTTATCTACGTGAAAAATTGAAAGCTCAAGAGAATGATCAAAATGCATTCTTTTTCATTGATCAAAGTTAAACATCAAATGATTGCAATTGCACATTTATACTAACAATTCATTCAACGTTTATGTGATATAAGTCAAATCAAGAGAAGAAAAGAGTTATTTAATACAATCACACTTTATCTTCTCATTGTATGCATCTCTCTTTCATCACATATTTCTCTGTGCAATGAATGACAATCATTAAGTAAAAGAACATAGTTTTATGTATGTTATAATCATGAGCATCACGAATGCAAAGAAAACATCTTTTGTCTTCAAATCAAGAATTGAATCAAAACATCATTGTATAAAATATCATTAATAAAGAGCAGAACAAAGACAATGTGTCATAAATAAACAATACAAACACTCATTAAAAGTTTACTTAAGCATCACATGCTGAATAGAAGCTATAAATGCAAACTTGATACATAGTTTCATGATCATTATTTCAACGACGCAAAGTTGTTGTATAAATGACAAGTGATTTTCTTTTTCAGAAAGTTTTGTTCACTCAATATAAATAGCATAAAGTTTCTCATGAGTTAAGTCTAAATCAATGTCATAAGAATGTATGAATTCAAATCAAATTCAAATCAAATCAAATATAAAGTCAGAAAATCAAAGCTTTGATTTCAGAAAAATGATATAAAAGTCATGAAATGATCTTTATACAATCTTGATTTGAACTCAATTGAAAATCTTTGAGCTTTACTGAAGAAGAAAGTTTATAAAGTTTATTCAAATTTGAATTCATTAAAAAGTAAAAATAATAAAGTTGAAACTTAATTGTTTCACATTTTATAAAAGATCTGAAAAAATATACAAGAGAAAATAATAGAAAGATTAATTTTCAATATATCATGCAAATGTAAAGCTGTAATTATAGCAAAGAACTGACATACTAAATATTGATTGAAAAATCATAAATCATATACTATCAAATAGTTAGTTTAAATATTGAAGTTTCTCAGCTTGATTTTGAGATTTCATAATTGCATGCATGTGAGAAAATTGATTTTATGATTTCATAGTTGAACACTTAGTGCAAGACACTGTATGTACTTAATAAAGATAATAATGTCATTAAACTGATCATTAAGTTAAGTTTCAATATCAATCTTCTGACTTGACTCAAGTACTCAATATCAATCTTCTGACTCAACTTAAATACTCGATTTCAACATTCTGACTCGATCTGATATTGATCTCAAGTCAATACTCAATTTGAGTTCTCGACTTAACTCATCAAGAAATCAAATATGATGTCAAGAAAGTTAAATATAGAAATTTTTCCGGTTTTTCGCCTTTGCATTATCTTTTTGCATTATCTTTTTGATAGAAAGTCATAAAGAGAAACATGAAGAGAAACATAAAGAAAAACATGAAGATTGTTTGATAGAGAGCTTTGATAGAAAGTTATGATAGAGAGCTATGATAGAAAGTCATGACGAAAAACTATGAAGACTGTTTGATAAAGAGTCATGAAGAAGAGTCATGAAGAGAAGTCATAAAGAGAAGTCATGAAGAAAAGTCATAAAGAAAAGTCATAAAGAAAAGCTATGATAAAGAGTCATAATAAAGAGTCATAATAAAGAGTCATAATAGAATATTTATCTATTTATCTTCATGTCTTGACGAGTTGAATCGAGAATTTCAAGTTGATACTCAATTTCAATCTTCTGACTCAACTCAAATACTTGAATTGAATCTTCTGATTCAACTCAAATACTCAGATCAAGAAATCTGACTTGAATCAAGTCTTGATGAGTTGAGTACTCAACTTGAACTCAAGTACTCGACTTGACGCGATCAGTCTAAATGTCATTTGCTTCATGAATGTTTATTCAAGCATTCAATTCAGTGCTGATGTTAATGTTGATCATTTCATGATTAAAAAGCAATGTATTCATGTTTTTTCTTTTGTATTTAATGATACATTTATGTTTTTCTCTTCTGATGCTGTTTAATTCTGTGATAAAAGTAAGTTTTTTCTAGCATTTTGAAGTTCATAATGAGTAATGCTCACTGATTCTGAGTTTTTAATCATTGTATGAATAGAAAATTGCTGATCAAAATTCTGATGTTACTTTATCAAACTTTCTGAATTTAAACAATGAATATGATTAGTACTTTATTGAACTTTCTGAGTTCAAGTACTGCTGAAATTTCTGATTTCTGATGATAAGTTTAATAAAAAGTTAATCAAAAGCAACATGTTCATGTTCTTTAATTTTGATTCTATCAAAATTTCTGATTTTGAATCAAGATTCTTCTTTAAAAATTTCTGATTTTTATTGAGCTTTTTAAACTTAAGTTTTAATTTAAGTTGTATAACTTGTTTTTATATCATTTACATATTAATAGTAAGATTAATGATTTTTGAACTAATGTTATAATTTTTTTTATTTCTTCATTAAATGCATGCAGTTTATAACTATGATACTATTTAGATGTTGTATGTATGCTAAGTTACATGTAATTTGATTAAAGTTGCTGCTTTATATCTTTTCATTAATTAATCATATTAATAGTTTACATATACAAGTGCTTTTGCTCAAACTCTTGTCATTATACTTTTATTTTTCTTTGTTTCTTTACACTCTTTGCATTTTACTTTTTCGTTTCTAATAATCATTTTCTTGTTGCAATTTAAGTATTTTTCAAATACTTTAATGTTGCAATTCTTTCAATCTTAATGATGAATAATATCAATATAGTGTTTATGTTTTTGAGCTGAGCTTTTTTCTTAAACTTTATCTGCTTTGCTTTATAAGATACAATCTTTATGCTGATTTTTTTCTTAACAAGAAATAGTTTCTTGCAGCAAATTTACAGTTCAAAATGAGCAAAATCTTTTATTACTCAAATTTTAACAATTTACTTTTTAAACATGAATCATAAATGTTTTATCAACAATACATATGTATATTGCAGTCAATTTCTTCTTTAATCACATTAATATACATTACTGTTTTTTTAAGTTATACAAATGATGTTTTTGATTAAAGATTAATTGATAGAATAATCACAACGCGCGCAAAACAAACTTTTGAACAGAGCATTATAAATGAGAGAGAAAAGATTAAGTAGATGAATAAATGATAACAAATTGCATGAGCAGCAGTAATGCTGATTCAATGATGATTGCGAGCAGCGTTAACTTGTTGCAAAGAGACAGTGATGCAAGATTTAAATGCTTACGTAATGATGAAATGAAAGTTATCAGCATCATTAATCTACTAACACAAACATTAATATTAAAGAAAGAGAAAAGCAAAGATCATTCATGAAAAGAAGTGATTTTAAAGCTGATTCAACATTTTCAAAATATTTCAGAAAGAAAGATTGAAAATCAAGATGCATTCATCACAAAGAATGTACAGAAGTTAAAGACATTCATTCAACTTCTTAATAAATAATTACAAACATAAGAAAATATACATTTCACATTTAAAACATTATTATGAATTAATGTAGTAAAAGAAGAAGTGACAATTAAGAAGCAGTAACTCAGAGATAATCTGTCATTGCTTCGCAAAAGACGCAAGATTCTAGTGAAAATAATGAAAAGAAAAAAGATGAAAGAAATACAAAAGAGATTGATTGATCAAATCTTTCAAGAAATTGCAAATGCATTGATGATGCAACAAGATCTAATAGTGTTGCTTTGCAAGCTTGAAAGCAAAAACATTGCACTTCATGTAATGAGTTTAAAAGCTCAAGCAGCTTTAGAAAAGTCTCAAACATGAGTGAAGAGAATTGCAAGCTCAGCGCATGTAATGCATAAAAGCTTCGTGATACTAGCACATGATGTACACATTATACTGAACACAAGTAATCAGAAGAAGATCATCAAAAAACTGATAAAGAATAACGTAAAACTTCATGAAAATTTAAAGATGCTGAGAATAGCTTAACTTAAGAAGATAGTTGAAAGTGAAAAGACTCACTCATTGCTCATTGTAAAAATCATGATCAAAATGATGATAAATCAACTACTAAATGTAAACATGCTGAATTCATATCAAGAATGCTTATGCAAGTTGTTTGAAAAGAACTATTGTATCACACAGTGTTATAGATGCTTTGATTTTAATCATATGACTAGATTTTGCAAAAATGAAGAGTGTTGCTTCAAATGTGCAGATAAACATTACATTAAAAGATGCGTTGTGTTGATGAATAAAAGACGATGCACAAACTGCAATGATATTCATGAACTCTGAAAACACTCATGTCTTAAGTGAAAACTACAAATAAAGCAATCAGAAGAAATCTTTTAAAACAGATTAATCAGATACTTTGAAGCGTTGAAAGATAATCACTCATTCTCTTTTTTCTTTTTGAACTTCTTAAATTCAATGAATTTTGTAAGTTCAATGAATTCATCAAGTTCAATGAACATCTTGATGATAACAAGCAGTCGAGACATCAATGAGTTAACATGACAAGTGATAAAAGTCAAGAAAAGACAAGTCAATCACTCTTCATGCGTGATTAGTAACTCAGAAAACATAATGTCTAAACAGATACAAAAATGTTAAATCAGAAAATACAAAAGATTCTTGATGATTAAAAGTATATAAAAAGCTGTCTTTGCACAGAGTTAACAACAGCTACAGATAACTCTATGATGAATCAAATCTTTCTGCGAATTTTACAGTACAACATTAGAAAGTCATTGAAAATTCAGAAATCATTTCTGATAGACAGAAAAGTTCGTAAATTCAACATAATAGTCATTCAGAAACAAGATTGTAACATTAATGCTTTGCAAATGTTCAGCTTAACTCACAACTCATATCATCTAGTGAAAGACTCATCATCTCAAGCAAGAACATGCATTTATGTTAACAAGCATTTAAAACTCAATCAATGAGTGATGAAAATCATTGAATCAAACATCTGCTTAATTAAGCTACAAACTAGCAACTTGAAAGACGAGATACAGATGCTACAACTTATAAACGTTTACAATTTATGCTCACTGCCTATTATTTTTACAGAAGAATCATTTACTATTTCTCGTCTGAATGAACTAATCAAAGATGATTGTGAACAGCTAATTGTAAAAGATTTCAATCTACATCACTTATACTGAAGAGACAAAAGATGTTTTACTCATCACATAGTGATGAATGCTTTACTAAACATTATTACAAATGCAAGACTAAAGCTATTGCTTGAATTAAACACAATTATTAGAAAGACTCACAATCAACTCACAATAATAAATCTAGTGTTTGATAGTAAGAAAATTCAATTCATGATATACAAATGCAAGATGAAAATCAATTTACATCAGAAATTTGATCATCTTTTGATTGTCACGAAGTTGTGTTTACGCACATTCTTCATGCAGCTTACAACTCATTGATTATGAAAGAAAATGAACACAGAAGCACTAAACACTCATTTAAGAATACATCTTCTCATCGATTGTTTTCTTGATAACAAGACAGTGATAAATGACAGAGTAGCTGAGATCACTCATATGCTACAAGAGATCATTAAGAAGTTTACTTCTTGAACAAAGTCATTAATTTAAGCATGAGACTTTTAAAATCAAATCTGCTTGAAAGTCATGATAAAATCATGATGACTATGAATCATATAAAAATTGCAGAGTACTCTAAAGACATGAAACGACTATCTGAGATACAATGATCACAAAAACAAGATCATTAAAGAAACAAAATGTTCACATTTTAGATCACATATGCATAAGTTGAGCAACGAATTGAAATCAATTTGATGCTTCGCAAAATGAGTCAGAATCAAAAGTCAGCTACTTAAGAAACTTTTGCAGTTTTCGTTATTAAAGAACAACAATTTCGATCACATAACAGACTCATTCAAAGAAAAAACAAAAATGCTACGAAAGAAATTCTTTTCATCATCATTTTAAGCAAATATCAGTGACATTTCAAGATTATTTATATTACTGACAATGTCATTCAATTTAGTCTTATCACAAAATGAGATGAGACAGATGATTTAATGAGTAAAAGTCAACAAAGCATCAGACGCATTCAAAATTTCAAATAAAACACTTCAAGTAAATTTAACAGAACTGATCTCGATACTAATTAATTTATTCAATGCATGTGTAATTCACAAATATCATTCGAAGCAGTTCAAAAAAACTCAGACAATAGTACTGTGCAAATCAAAGAAGAGTGATTACATTAATTCAAAGATGTATCAATTCATTATTTTGCTAAACATCATGAATAAAACATTAAAATCAATCATGATCAAAAGATTAAATAATATTATTGAAACTCATTACATGCTTTCAAACGTTTAAATGAGAGTGAGATGCAAGTAATTTGTAATTTCAGCGTTGAATCTACTAGTAAATTAAGTACATGCAGTATGAGACTGCAAAATTAAGTACGTAGTTTTCATGCTTAGTTTAAACATTGCTGAAATGTTTAATCATGTCTTGCATACTAGACTTCTGCATACTTTAAGAATGAAAAGAACATTGAACTACATAGTTGAATGAACTTGCAGCTTTCTGAAAGACAGAGAGTCATCGCTGATGTTCAATAAATAAATCAGCGCAATGCAATGAGTAAATGCTGACATATTGCAGAGATTTCTCATATCATTGATTCTCTTTCTATTCTTTAATGCAAGCTTAATCAAAAAATGCAAAGCTCTAGAAATCAAAATTGAAGTGCTTGACTTCATAAATGACATCAATATTTTGATTTATGACAAAATCATAAAATTAATTTGCAAATCATTAAGTTGAGCATACAACATCTGTGCAAAGTGAGCTTAAATTTATGATGTTACGTTCGCTTTAAAAAAAATACAAACTCACTCACTTCATTTGTAAGTCAAAAAGATTCGATATGACAGTCAGTTTATGCATAAAAAAACTCGATAATAAAGTTGAAATCAGATGTACAAGTTTTCAAAGTGCAACTGAACATGAAACTACAATGAGATTTGCATCTTCATCAAATAGAAGCAGATCACATCATCAAGATGCTGATGCTTAGTTGACTTAAGATTTTCATTTAAGAAGTTACATTCACAAAAGCAAGATAAATATACTTTGCAATGATAAGATCAAGAATGACATTTGAAGCATTAATATGATATTAATGCAATAAAGAAGAAGAATTGTTAAATATAAAACAAAGACTAGAAATTCTTTAAAATTAAGTGTTGCATCATGTGATCAACATTTTCAGAAAAGTGAATATTAAAATGTTGAAAGTCAAAACATATATATTCTTGCTACATATTCATCTGAACAAGCTGCAGAATTAAGTCACATTATGCAGTTGAATCAATGACAGAATACAGAAGACTTGATGAGCATGCAAAATCATACATGCTCATCTGATAGAAATTAATAAACTCATTTCTTATTTTTCAATCTTCAAAAAATGATGTTTTTGAATGTTTTAATTCGCAAAGAAGTAAAGATATAATTTAAATGTAAATGACTTAATCTTTTAACAACGACTTAAATGAGTGAACATGCAATTGCACAGTTTTACAAAAGTCAATGAAATCTTTGATGAGAAAACTACAAAAAACACATTGCAAACATTAATGCATCTTTCGCTCAAAGATCTCATTTATTCAAGAAGTCAGTGAAGATGTGTAATAATCTTCAGAAGATCAAAAGCATTTTTGCAATTTACATCAGAATTAAACGCATAAAGCTGAAAATTTATCTGCATTTGAAAAACATGTTGAGCGCAAATAGTCTTTGATGCAACTGCGAATGAAATCATTAAACAGTTAAGCATATTCTGATGCATTGCTTAAATTGAATGCATCTTTGATTGAATATGCTACAAAATGTTGACTTCACGAACTATTGAATTATCATTTCAATCACGAAGAGTCTCAAGATAACAGCAAGAATGATGATGAAAATGAAGTTATTGAAGCAGTTTAAAATGACAAGAACACTCATTTTTTAACATGCAATCATCATGAACAAATTTGATACATAGTTTCAGTTTTATTGTCTTAACTGCATGTAACAGTTGTATAAACAGCAAGCGATTTTCTATCTCAGAGAATTTTGTTCACTCAACATATATAGCATAAAGTTTCTTACAAATCGATTTAATTGATGTTACAAGAATGTATGAATTTATTATTATAATAATGATAATAAATTCATACACTCTTATGACATCAATTAAGTCGACTCATGAGAGATTTTATGCTATTTATATCGAGTGAACAAAACTCTTTGAAATAGAAAATCACTCACTGTTTATATGACTGCTTCATGCAGTTGAAACTATCATTATGAGACTTTGTATTAAATTAGTTCGCGTTGATTGCATGTTAAAGAATGAGTGACTCAATCACTTTAAATTGCTTCAGAAGTTTCATTTTCATCATCATTCTTGCAGCTGCTCTGAAATTCTTCGTGATAGCAATGATTATTTAATAGTTCAAGAAGTCAATGTTTCATAGCATTCTTGATCGCAAATGTGATCAGTTCAAGCAATGCATGAGTACATGTTTCATCATTTGATGATCTTAATTGCAGTTGCATCACATGCTATCTGTGTCTGAAATGTTTCTGAAGTGCAGATAAACATTCAAATCTATGCGTTCGATTCTGATGTGAATGACAAGAATACTTTCAATCTTTTGAAAATCATTTTGCATCTTTATCATCTTGTTGAACAGATGCAATCTTTGTGTCAAGATAATGTGAACATCTGCAATGCATTTTTTATATTTTTCTCATTGTTGCTTTTACTAATTTCTGTGAAACTGTATTATTGCGATGCTGTCATTAGTTGAAATCGTCACAGCGAAAACTAATTACTTGCATTTTAACTGTATTTTTGCATCTTTTTAAATTAAGTTGTTCAGAAGCATCACTTTCTTGATGATGAGAAAGTGAGAAATGATGTGATTGATGCTCACTAGACGAGCGCGTATCAGTTTGCATGCTTATTTGATTTTCTGTGTACAATTGTTGACTTGACTGCGTAACGTGATCTTGTCTTGCAGCATGTTCAAATGAACATGCAGCGAGCTTGTGTATATTTCTGCTTTCAGAATCTCAATGCTTACTCTTTTGAACATCTTTGCAACGTGACACAGAGTCTGATTCTGTAATGTTTCAAGTTTGCATTCTTTGTCTGACAGTTCTTTCTCTTTTTCTCGCTGATGTTAGACTGATGTTTCAAATGCAATTTCTGATCTTACTACTGCTGAGTATATTTGTCTTGCTTTTGTGAAGATTGCTTTTCATGTGAAGACTTCGAGTCAACTAAGTACTAACATTCATGTGATGTGATTCACTTTGATTTGATGAAGATGCGCATTTCATCGCAATTTTATGTTCAGTTGTACTTTCAGAACTTGCATGTCTGATTTCAACTTAATAACTGAACTTTCTATTTGTATGCTAATCATCATGTCAAATTTTTTGAATTTTCTGATGAAGTGTGTAAGTTCATACTTTTCTGATGCAAATGTTGCATCATGAGTGCAAGCTCATTTCATGCAAACATTATGTGCTTTGCTTAATGTTTTGCAGATTTCTTCAATGAATCTATCATATGTTAAAATGTTAATGTCATTTACAAAGTTGAGCACTTCAATCTTAATTTTCAGTGCTTTGCACTTCTCAATCAAACTTACGTTGAAGAATAGAAAGAAAATTGATGAAATGAAAAATCTTTGCAATATGTTTGCATTTATCTTGCACATGTCACTCATTTATCTATTGAAAATATGTTGTATACATTGCATGTAACATACATAAAGCATGACTTTTATGCTGATTTTCTTTTTAGACTCAAGAGATTACTCAAAGAGTTTTCTTGTAACAAATTCACAGTTCAAGATGAACAAGATCTTTCACTGCTCAAATTTTGACAGTTTACTTCTTAAGCATGAGTTGCAGACGTTTCATCTGCAATATACATGTGTATCGCAGTTGATTTCTTCTTTAATCACATTAACATGCACTACTGTTTTTTTAAACTATACAAATAATGTTTTTGACTAAAGATTGATTTTATCATCAAGACATTTGAGAGTCAAAGCTCAGTGAAGAAGTGAGATTCTTGAAATCAACAATTGTTGTCATTGTATATTACATCTTGCAGATGCTTGCTTCGCTTGTTAAATGTGCAACTCATTTATTTTGTGTTATCTGTAAAAATCTTTCTTATGCAGATTGATCATGTTTTGCAGAAATGTTCATATGCTACACTTCTAATCAGACAGCGTAGTTCAATCATTTTTTATTAACTCGCTTGTGTTTCTCTTCTTTTAACAAAGTTTTTTCATCAACGTATTGCTCATGTATAGAATGTCTGTATCTGAACGTCTGTTAAATGATATTAATGAGACTCTCGAGTTTGTTCATGTCAAACTTAATGAGTCTCATGAGTTGTTTATGTCGTAGTAACAGACACGCAGTCTTAACAAAATTTATACATAGTTAGCATGTAGATTTAAAGAATATTCGTGATTCAAGTTCTTTCTGCTAATCATTCTCAACAAATCAAATGCAAGAGTGTTCTGTCTCAGTTTTCATCATTGCAATGACAAGATACTGAATTGAATGATTTTCATAAGCGATTTTTCTTGTAGTTCTGTGTTCTATTTGACTTTCTTATCTGCGTGCAAATTGCTTTGTAACATGTGCATTGAGATTATCAAAGTCTGCATGATTGCAAAAACTTTGCATGTGATCAATGCACAGCGCTTCATCATCATGCAGCATCTCGATGTCATTCAAACTTTTGATAATCTTTAAACTCTACTGTAGTTAGACAGTAGATTTGTAGTCAGCATCATGTACAGATGAGTTTCATTGCTGATTGAATTTATTATTATTAAAAATTAATTTTATCATTAAAATATAATAATAATAATAATAATAATAATAATAATAATAATAATAATAATAATAATAATAATAATAATAATAATAATAATAATAATAATAATAATAATAATAATAAATTTATACATTCTTGTAATATTGATTAAGTCAACTCATGAGAAACTTTATGCTATTTATATCAAGTGAACAAAACTCTCTGAGATAGAAAATCACTCGCTGTTCATACAATTGCTTCACGCAGTTGAAACTATCATTATGAAACTATGTATCAAATTAGTTCATTTTGATTGCATGTTAAAGAATGAGTGACTTAATCACTTTAAATTGCTTCAAAAGTTTCATTTTCATCATTATTCTTGCAGCTGCTCTGAAATTCTTCATGATAATGACAATTATTTAATAGTTTAAAAAGTCAACATTTTATAACATTCTTGATTGCAAATATGATCAGTTTAAGCAATGCATGAGTACATGTTTTATCATCTGATGATCTCAATTACAGTTGCATTGCATACTATTTGCATTTGAAACATTTCTGAAGTGCAGATAAACATTCAAATCTATGCATTCAATTCTGATGTAAATGATGAGAATGCTTTCAATCTTCTGAAAATCATTTTGCATCTTCATCATTTTGTTGAACAGATGCAATCTTTGTATCAAGATGATATAAACATCTGCAATGTGTTTTCTATATTTTTCTCATCATTGCTTTCACTGACTTCTGTGATACTGTGTTATTGCAATGCTGTCACTAGTTAAAATCATTGCAGCGAGAATTAATTACTTACATTTTAACTGTATTTTCACATTTTCTTGAATTGATTTGTTCAGAAGCATCACTTTCTTAATGATGAGAAAGTGAAAGATGATGTGATTGATGTTCATCAAATGAATGCATATTAATTCACATGTTTATCTGATTTTCTGTATACAATCATTAATTCAACTGTGTAACATGATCTTGTTTTGCAGCATGTTTAAATGAACATGCAGCAAGCTTGTGTACATTTTTGCTTTCAGAGTCTCAATGCTTACTCTTTTGAATGTTTTTGCAACATAACATAAAATCTGATTCTGTAATGTTTCAAATTTGCATTCTTTATTTGACAGTTTTTTCTCTTTTTCTTGCTGATGTCAAACTGATGCTTCAAATGCAATTTCTGATCTTATTACTGCTGAATATATTTATTTTGCTTTTGTGAAAATTGTCTTTCATGTAAAGATTTCAAGTTAATTAAGTGCTAGCATTCATGTAATGTGATTCACTTCAATTTGATGAAGATGCACATTTCATCACAATTTCATGTTCAGTTGTACTTTCAGAACTTGCACATTTGATTTTAATTTAATAATTGAGCTTTTTATTTATATGTTAATTATCATGTTAAATCTTTTTGATTTTTTGATGAAGTGTGTAAATTCATACTTTTCTGATTCAAATGTTGCATCATGAGTGTGAACTCATTTTATGCAAACATCATGCATTTTGCTCAGTGTTTTGCAAATTTCTTTAATGAATCTATTGTATGTTAGAATGTTAATGTCATTTACAAAGTTAAGCACTTCAATCTTAATTTTCAATGCTTTGCACTTTTCACTCAGACTTGCGTTGAAGAATAGAAAGAAAATCAATGAAATGAAAGATTTTTATGATATGTCTGCATTTATCTTACGCATGTCACTCATTTATTCATTAAATCTCAACAATGTTTCTTGATTTTTAAGAAAGCTGCATGCTCATTCAATTATGTAATTTGAAGTTTTTTTATTTTCAGAGTATGCAAAAGTCTGACATGCAAGACTTGATTAAACACTTCAATAATATTTAAACTTAGCATGAACATTATGTATTTAATTTTGCAGTCTCATATCATGTGAATCTGATCTACTAATAAATTTAATATCAAGATCATGAATCATTTGTATTTTACTTTCATTTGAGCATCAGATAGCATATGATGAGTCTCAGTTATATTACTCAGTCTTTTAATCATGATTGACTTCAAAGCTTTTTTCATGATATCAAGTAAAGCAAGAAGTCAATATGTTTTTGAATCAATATAATTGCTTTTCTTCAATTTGTATAATACTATCATTTGAGTCTTTTTGAACTGCTTTGAATAATATCTGTGTATTACACATGCATTGAATAAACTCATCAGTATCAAGATCAGTTCTGCAAGATTTGTCTGTAACACTTTATTCAAAATGTTTAAAATATTTGATGCTTTGTCTGCTTTTACTCTTTTAATTATTTATCTCACTTCATCTTCTGAAATGCGTGAATCAAATAATATTGTCAAAAGTATAAATGAGTTTGCAATGTCATTAACATCTGTCTAAAAGAATGAAAGAAAGAATTTTTCTTGTAATATCTTGATTTTTTTCTTGAACGTTGTTATCATTTGATCAATGTCACTTTACTTTAATGATGAAAACTGAGAAAGTTTTTTAGATAGTTGACTTTCGATTTTGATTCATTTTGCGAAGCATCATATCAACTTAAGAGTCAACAACGAGATTTATTTGTACAAGATGCTGACTATGAATCTTCTGCAAGCTATGCTTGTCAGAAGAGCTGAACAATCTCATTAACATCAACAGAGCAGTAACAGCGCTTTACTCACGCATTGAGCTCACACACAGTCGAAAAGCGAGACAATAACAACGCAGTCATTGACGCGTTGAAGTTTGCATATACACAGAAGAACAGCAATGTCTTTGCATACATGCTGCAACTTACATACAACATATACATACATATTGCGAAGGCACGACTCAGCTTTCGCGCACATACAGACAGATGTGATGCAGTAAATCGATCAATTTTTCGCATTTTCAGATCGATTTACATGCAGCGCAATCACACACAGAGCAGTAACAGCGCTTTATTCACATGTTGAACTCATATATGACATACACACATATACTGCGAAGGCACGACTCAGCTTTTGCGCATATACAGACAGACGCGATGCAGTAAATCGATCAATTTTTCGCATTTTCAGATCGATTTACATGCGTTGCAAATACATACACTGCAAAGACACGACACAGTCTTTGCTCATACACAGAATGACAGCAACGTCTTTGCGCACACGCTGCAACTCATATACATCACACACACATACACTGCGAAGGCACGACTCAACTTTTGCACATCTACACGTCTGCATGATGCAGTAAATCGATCAATTTTTTGCTTTATCAGATCGATCTACATGCATTGCAATCACATACACTGCAAAGACATGACACAGTCTTTGCTCATACACAGAATGACAGCAACGTCTTTGCACATGCGTTGCAACTCATATACATCACACACACATACACTGCGAAGGCACGACTCAGCTTTTGCACATATACACGTCTGCGTGATGTAGTAAATCGATCAATTTTCTGCTTTATTGAATCGATTTACATGCATCGCAATCACATACACTGCAAAGACACAACACAGTCTTTGCTCATATACACAGAACGACAGCAACGTCTTTGCGCACACGCTGCAACTAATATACGACACTCACACAGTCATTGTGAAGGCACGACTCAGCTTTTGCACATATACACATCTGTGCAACGCAGTAAATCTTTCGATTTCGATTTTCTGATTGATGTACATGCGTTGCAATATACACAGAACGACAGCAACGTCTTTGCGCACGCGCTGCAACTCATATACGTCACATACATACACTGCAAAGGCATGACTCAGCTTTTGTGCATCTACACGCTCATGAAATGCAGTAAATCGATTGATTTTTCGTCTTATCGAGTCGATTTACATGCATCGCAATCACATACACTGCAAAGACACGACACAATCTTTGCTCATATATACAGAACAACAGCAACATCTTTGCGCACGCGCTGCAACTAATATACGACATTCACACAGTCACTGCGAAGGCACGACTCAACTTTTGCACACATAAACATCTGTGCAACGCAGTAAATCAATCAATTTCGATTTTCTGATCAATTTACATGCGTTGCAAATACATAAATCAAAGCTCACTTAGTTCATTCAGCTGAATGATCATACAGCAAACTTGAAAGCTCACGTCGAAGTGATCAGCTTTCATCTACATAGATCAAAGCTCATTTAGCTCGCTTGACTTGATGATCATACAGACAAGTTGAAAGCTCACGTCAAAGTGATCAGCTTTCACAATTTTGAGTTGTCTATGTGATCACTTGATCATATAAACAGTTCACGCGCTTGTTTATGCAAACTATCGATGTGATTGATTAATAAGAAGATATACAACAGCGATTATGACTAGATTACATGTAATTTAGAATATACACAGCGTCTAAATAGTATCATAGTTATAGACTGCATGCACTTAATGAAGAAATAAAAAATATCAACTTAAGTGCATTACTCAACTCATGCATTTGTGATTTAAAATGTGTACACTTTGCTTGTTGAATGATCTTGTTTTTATGATCATTGTGTTTCAGATATTCATTTCACGCATTTAATATGCTCTGTATTTTTCATATAATTTGCAGTCATCTTGATTTCATTACTATCTTTGAGCAGTTCAAATTTCAGAAATTCTTTGCTTAACTTGATGACTTTGTCAAGAAAATAAATTTCTCAATGATCTTCTGTAATGTCTTAATAACTTTACACATTCTTTCATTCATCATCATCTTGCTGTTCAAAAAACGATTCAACGAAAAATGCATATGCAAATACACATTTAATGTTTCTGTATTCATTTTCTTTCATAGTCATTGAGTTGAAGATTATACTGAAGTTGTTTATAAACAAAGTTTTATGACAATTGAAAGATGATTTGATTCTTGATGCAAATCAATGCATATCTTGCATTTGCATATCATGAACTGTATTTTCTCGCTGCTAAAGACTAAATCAATAATTGTAAACTGATTATGAATCTTGCAAGTAATAATGTCTGATTTCAGCAATAATTTCAGCTTAATGTTAGTAACAATGTCAAGTAAACTATTGATCATTGCATGTTGAGTGAAGCATCTTCATTCTTTTCAGTGAGAATGATGTAAATTGAAATCTTTCATGATCAGTTATTTGCAATCATATTTAAGTAACTTGCTCAAGCAAGAAATGATTAAAGATTTCTCTGTAAATATAAAGAATAATGAACATGAGTTGTAGATGTTTATAAGTTGCAACGTTTGCATTTTATCATCTGTGTTGTAAGTTAATATTTTGATTAAGCAAATGTTTGACTCAACTATTTTTATCATTCATTGATTAAGTCTTAAATGTTTATTCACATATATGCATGTTCTTGATTATAATGACATGTTTTTCACTAGATAAAAGAAGTTGTGAGCTGAGTTAAATGATTAAATATCATTAATGTTGCAATTCTGCTTCTGTATGATTACAATGTTGAAATCATGAACTTTTTTATTGATTAAAAATGATTTCTGAATTTTTAATGATTTTCTGATGTTGTACTATAATATTCATAGAAAAGATTGTTTTATCATAAAGTTATTTGTAACTGTTGTTGACTTTGCAAAAAGAAGACTTTTTAAATGTTTTCAATCATCATGAGTTTATCTTGTCTTCTGATTTGTCATTTCTGACTTTGCTTAAATTATGTCTCATTTAAGTCGTTATTCACATAAAAGAAATGATCAATGCATCTCTTTTTAACTTTTATCATCTGTCATGTTAATTCATGAGCGACTAAACTGCATGTTTTCAGCACAACTATCATTGAGTTCAATAAGTTCATTGAACTGAAAGAGTTCGTGAACTTCAAAGAATTCATTGAACTCAAAAAGTTCATTGAATCTGCAAAGCTTAAAGATAGCGAAGAACTCAAGAATTGCAAGAATATGCAATTATATTTAAATGCTTTTGAATATTTAAACAATTTATTTCTATAAATTTTGAATGCTTGTTTCATCTGCTGTTATCATTTGAAACAAATGCATCTTCAGAATTCATGATTTTCATTGCAGTTAATGCAACATTTTTTATTTGAAAACATTATGCACTTTTCAATGTGATGTTTATTTACACACTTGATGCAATGTTGATTCTTTCTGCACAATCTGATCATGTGATCAAATTTTTGACATTTGAAGCATTGTGTGATGCAACAGTTCTTCTTGAACAATTCATATGTGCATTCATGATATGCATTTAACATACTCATGTTCATCAGTTAATTTATCATTGCTTCAATTGCTATCTTTATGATGAGTAATGAATGAATCTTTTCACTCTTTGCTACTTTCTTGAGTCAGACTATTCTTAAAATCTTCAAATTTTCATGAAGTCTCATGTTATTCTTTATCAGCTTTCTAATGACTTTCTTCTGATTATTTATATTGATTGTAGTGTGCATTTCATGTGTTAGCACTGCGAAGATTCATCATGATATGCACGTCAAGTTTGCAATTTCTTTTGCTCATTCTTAAGTTTTTTTCAGATTTGCTCATGCATCTGAGCTGACTGCATGAAGAAAAATGTCTTTGCTACTTAGCTTGTGAAAAGACATGATCAGATTTTATTGACTCATTGATACATCTGCTATTCTTTAAAGAATCTGCTTAATGATTTTCTTCTGCATCTTCTTTATTTCTTCTTTGTTTGCTATTTTTATCATGACTTTGCATTTTTTGCAAAGCGATGATGATTCTTCTTTGAAATGTTGCTTTCTCATTGATAATTCTTCTCTTGTCACATTTGCTTATGACATGATTTTCAATGAGAAATGTGTATTTTTCTGCATTTGTAACTGCTTACTTAACAGTTAAACTGATATCTTCAGTTTCTGCATGTTCTTCATGATGAATGCATTCTGAATCATATGATGTTTTTCTTCTGAATTGAGTTGAAGACAATGCATCAGCTTCAATGCTATTTCTTTTCATGAATAATCTTTGCTCATCTTTTTCTTTAACATTGATGTCTTTATTAATAAATTGATAATATCAGTTATTTTCTTTTCATTGTTGCAACTTATGCAATTCATCATTGTTTGATCATTTTTTAAATTCACTCTGTCTTGCATGTAATGCTCTTTTTCAAGATTTGTTGTGTACATGTTATGATTATTCTTCACTTTAGCAATCATCATTAAAATATTCAAGAATCAAAATTTAATGAAGAAATAAGATTTTTAAAATCAACAATTATCATCATTGTATATCATATTTTGTAAACACTTACTTCATTTATAAAATGTGTAACTCATTTATTTTGCATTATTTGTAAAAATCTTTCTTATACAGATTGATTATATTTTACAAAAATGTTTATATGTTACACTTTTAATTAAACAGCGTAGTTCAATCATTCTTTATTAACTCATTTATGTTTCTCTTTTTTTAATGAAGTTTTCTCATCAACATGTCATTTATGTATAAAATGTTTGTATTTAAATGTTTATTAAATGATATTAATGAGATTCTTGAGTTTACTTATGTCAAATTTAATGAAACTTGTAAGTTATTTATATTGTAGTAACAGATATACAGTCTTAACAAAACTTATACATAGTTAGCATGTAAATTTAAAGAATGTTCATGATTTAAGTTCTTTCTGCTAATTATTCTTAACAGATCAAACATAAGAGTATTCTGTTTCAATTTTTGTTATCATGATGATAAAATGTTGAATTAAATAATTTTCATAAGTAATTTTTCTTATAGTTTTGCATTTTATTTAACTTTCTCATCTGCATGTGAATTACTTGTAACATACACATTAAGATTATCAAAGTTTGCATAATTATGAAAACTTTGCATGCAATCAATACATAATACTTCATCATCATGCAACATCTTAATATCATTCAAACTTTTGATAATTTTTAAACTTTACTGTAGTTAAACAGTAAATTCATAGTCAGCATCATGTACAGATAAGTTTCATTGCTGATCATTAATGTTATAAGTTTGTATAAAGCAAATCATATGAGTGTATTTTAACTAAAAGTTCAAAGCTGAAGAAGAAAAAATATGCAATACATCATGAGTTTTACTCATGAAGACATGCTAAATTGCTAGCATGTCAACATCAACTTTATACTAGTTTATAATAGTTTGACATGATTTATGTTAAACTAACTTAAAGTGCATGCTTGCAACAATTTTAATTAATTTATTATTATTCTTTTTTATTAATAATTCTTGAACTATTGAATATACTTGCTTTATATAAAAAGATCAGTCTTAGATTTAAAGATGTAAAATTTAATCACATATAAACTTTTTTTCTTCTTGACTAAGTCTTTGAAATTACTGATTACATGCAACAGCAGTCTTTCAATCATTGATTTGATTTCAAAGAGTATTAGTTGATATTTTATATTGATGAGTGATTTTTGCTTGAAAGAAATTTTCATTGATTGCTGAAGTTTTGTTTTAATGAGCATGAGTAAGCATTATATGCTTTTTCTGTGAAAGTTTTATATTTTCAGAAGATATGAAGAACATAGAGAGAATGAAAAGAGTGAAGAAAATAACTGTCATTGATGATCATTTTGCTGATATGTTGAAGAATTATACTAATAAAATATGAAATGTGAATTTTCAGCCCTATAGAGCTGTTCGACTGCTAGGTTTAGCCGGTTGCTAGGTGAATTCTTCTAATGAAGAAAAAGAAAAAGAAAAATTCGGTTTGCCGATGTACAGTAGGCGAGAGACAATTGCGCTTACAAGCGCATCAAACCCTGTTCACACGCGCGAGGATTGAAACTACTTGCCAGTTACTTCCTATAACTAAATTCCTATAACTAACTTCCTCTTTGTAGCATCAATGAATTGACGTAACAGTCGCTATGGATAATAGAGACTCCGTCGATCGCTCATCTGAAGAGTTCGCTGCTATAGCTCCTGTTCCCAACGGATCATCATATGTCAACAACGGAGCTCAACCGAGGGGAGATGAGGCTCCT
>JAABUS010002091.1_pt1 | contig 39505 bp, 40 predicted proteins | sample 5560161 | NCBI WGS metagenome assembly JAABUS01 (sample SAMN10711885, study PRJNA513376) | rock metagenome | isolation source: Antarctica rocks | place: Antarctica: Victoria Land, Trio Nunatak nord | collected 2016-01-04
GGCCACCCCGAGCATGAACCGCGGGTTGGTGTAGAGGTAGCGCGGCAGCAGGCGCCTGGGCTCCTGTGCGATCCGGTAGGTCCACTCCAGGCCGCGCTCCTGCATCCAGCGCGGCGCCTGGGACACGCGTCCCGCGTGGAAGTCGAAGGCCGCGCCCACCGCGCACATGACCGGCGCCTCCAGCCGCGGGCGCATCCGCACCATCCACTTCTCCTGCTTGGGCACGCCGATGCCCACCCAGATCACGTCGGGGCGGTCGCGGTTGATCTGCGAGGCGATGTCCGCGTCCTCGTCGTCGCTGAGGGGGCGAAAGGGGGGCGAGTACCCGCCGACGATCTTGATGCCCGGGTGGGTCCTGCGCAGCTCCAGGGCCAGCTGGAGCAGCGCCCCCTGGTCGCGGCCGCCGTAGAGCCAGACACGCAGTCCCCGCTCCGCGCTGCGGGCGCAGTAGCGCTGCATCAGCTCGGGGCCGTAGACGCGATTGGGCAGGTCCTCGCCCAGCAGGTTTGCGGCCCAGACGACGGGCATGCCGTCGGGCACTGTGATCACCGAGTCGGTGAGCGCCTCCCGCATCAGGGGGTCGTCCTGGGCGACCATCACCGAGTGCACCGCGGCCGCGCACACCCAGCCCGGCTCGCGGCGGTCGACCATGTCGTCCATCACCTCGATGGCCCCCGCGTAGTCGGTCATGGCCATCGGGACGCCGAGGATCTCGCGCCTGGACAGGCCGGCGGCGACCGGGCGCTGGTGGCCGGCTGTGGCCGAGAGAACGGGTTTGGGCGTGCGGGCGGGTTGCATGCGGTCGAGCCGGGACGGGACGTCAGACGCGACGTACGGCCGTCCCTGGCCAGGCCCCCGCCCAGATGGCACCTCCGTGCGAGTCTAGCCTCGGGGCGGAGCGATTCAACCGTCGCGTCCGCATACTGAAACCCGTGGCTTGCAGGATGGTTTCGGTGGCAGCCGTACGACATGAGAGACTCGGGACGCGCCGTGCACGAGAGCCCGAGGACCCAATCGGATCCACATGAGGGGGGCCAAGCCCGGCGCGTGGCGGCCGGCGCGCTCACCCAGCAGCTGGCCCAGGTCGCCGGGCTCGTCGTCCTTCTGGCGGTGGTCACCGTCCTGGCGCGACGGCTCTCGCTGGCCGAGTTGGGCACCTACGGGCTCACCGCCACGCTGGCCACGTATCTGCTGATCCTCAAGAACAGCATCGGGGGTGCGGCCCAGCGGGCCATGGTGGCGGCGCAGCTCGACGAGGAACGCGTGAGCGCGTTCTCGACCGCAGCCGTGCTCTACGCGATCACGGGCCTGTGCACCGGGCTGCTGATCGCGGCGGTCGGGTCGGGCATCGCCGCCGCCGTGCTTGACGGCGAGCTGCAGCATCAGGCCCAGCTCGGGGTCGTGGGCCTCGGGGCGGTGACCGCCGTGGGGCTGGCCGCCAGCGTGAACCTCGACGCGCTGAGGGCCGCCCTGCTGCTCACCCGGTCGGCGGCCAACGAGATCGCCGGCCTGGCCGTGTTCGCAGCGCTGATGCTGACGCTGGCGCTCTCGGGCGCGCCCCTGTGGAGCCTGATCGCGGCCAGCGGCTCGATCCCCCTGCTCAGCGGCACTGTGAACCTGGTCGCCCGGCGCCGGCTCGGGCTGGCCTACCGCTTCCGGCGTGGTGCGTTCGCCCCCGAGCGGGCGCGGGCGCTGCTGCCCACCGCGGGGTGGCTGCTGGTGATCGAGCTGTCGTCGCTGGTCATCTATGGGCTCGACCGCATCGTGCTCGGCGTGCTGGCCTCGCCGGTGGCGATCGGCCTCTACGAGGGCCCGGTACGCGCCCACAACGTGATCTATGCGCTCAACCAGTCGGTGGGCGTGACCACGCTTCCGGTGGCCGCCGGCTACTCGGGGGAGGGAGGTGGCGAGCAGCAGGAGGGCGATCGCGAGCGCATGCGCCGGCTGGTGCTGCGGGGATCGCGTTACACGCTGGCGCTGTTCGTGCCGCTGGCCGTGACCGCCATGGCGCTCGCGGCGCCGGCGCTCGAGGTGTGGCTGGGGGCGAAGTTTCGCGAGGCAGCGCCGGCACTCACGATCATCGTCTCCTACTGGCTGGCGTACGGGATGCTCGCCGTGAACCCCAACTTCCTGGTGGGGGCCGGGCGGGCCCGGCAGGTGAGCGGCGTGGTGGTGGCGATCGCCGCGCTCAACTTCGCTCTGTCGGTGGCGCTCACGCCCTCGCTCGGAGTCGAGGGCCCGGCGCTGGGCACCGCGGTCTCCTACCTCGTGTTCTTCCCGCTGATGCTGCGGATCGGGCTCGGTGTGGGAGGCGTGTCGTTCGCCGAGCTCGTACGGGTCGCCCTGGCGCCCGCCTACACGCTGGGGCTGGTTCTGGCCGCCTTACTCGTGGGGCTGCGTCTGACGCTTGACCCCCACGACCTCCTCACCGTCGTGGCGCTGCTCGTGGGCGGTCCACTGGCCTACTGGGCCGCTTATGCCACGTTCGTGCTCGACGCCGGCGAGCGGGCGCTGGCTGCCTCGCTCATTCCTCGCCGAGGGTGAGCACCTCGACGCCGACGGCCTTCGCGGCCCGACCGAGGCCTACATCGGTGGTGAGCAGCGGCCCCTCTCGTCGCTGGGCGAGCGCGGCGTCGCGGCGCGACTCGCTCTCCGGGGCGATCAGCTCGACCACCACGCTGGCGTCGACCACTGTCACTCGTACTGGTCCCGCACGGCCCGGACGGCCTCGGCACTGGATTCCCCTCCCCGGCGGATCGGGATCGAGCGAAGCTCGGCGATGAGCTCCTCGCGCGACTTGCGCCCGGCGAAGTCGACGAGTATCTGGCGTACGTGCTCGGTCAGCGTCAGGCCGGCGAGGGCTGCTCTGGCCTTCAGGGTGCGGTGGACATCCTCTGGGATCTCCTTGATCTGGAGCATCGGCACGCTCTCAAGCATAAGTTCATGCTCGACGGCATGCGATGTTAGAACGGCAGCTCGCCGGCGATCTCCGAGAGCCTCGGTGCGGTCGCGTCGCGCTCGGACACCGCCGGCTCCACGTCCGGCCATTCGATCCCCACCTCGGGGTCGTCGTAGGCGAAGCCGCGCTCTACCTCGGGGTCGTAGTAGCTCGACAGCTTGTACGCCACGTCGGCCACCTCGCTGGTCACGCAGAAGCCGTGGGCGAAGCCGATGGGCACGTAGAGCAGGCGCAGCGAGACGTCGTCGAGCTCGTAGGCCTCCCACCTCCCGAAGTCCTGCGAGTTGCGGCGGATGTCGACCAGCACGTCGACGATCGAGCCACGCGCGCAGCGCACAAGCTTGGCCTGCCCCTCGCCCACGGCGAAGTGCATGCCCCGCACCACCCCTCCAGCAGAGCGGGAGTGGTTGTCCTGGACGAAGCGGTCGCCCACGCCGAGCTCGGAGAGCGCGTTCTCGCGATAGCTCTCCACGAAGAACCCGCGCTGGTCGCCGTGGACGCTCGGTTGGATCAGCAACGGCCCGTCCAGGTGGGTGTCGAGGAGCTTCACGGCGGGCCAGGTTAGCCCGCGGCCGGTAGGGGATCGGGTTCTGCTCGCAGATGCTCGTACGCGTACATCGCTCGTCAGGACACAAGGATCGTGGCGACGGCGGTGTGCGCCTCGATGGCCCGATGCAACCGCTGATCGGTCGTGAGCAGGGCGGCCTCGGGGAGGGCCTCGGTGAGCGCCACGTAGGCGGCGTCGCAGGGAGTCATGTTGTCGGTAAGCGACCAGACCCGTGGTGCCAGGGAGCTCGTCGGGTGCCGTGTCACCGCGAAATCGGCCAGATCGACGGCGGCCCGGTCAGCTCTGAGGCGGCCTATCGTCTGGGCCAGGGCCATCCGCCTGATTGCGTTCATGACCTCCAGGTCCATGTGGTCGGGGGCCCAAAGGCTCTCGGCCTCGGGCAGCAGATGCTCGGTGACCGCCTCGCCGCGGCGCCGGTGGAGGAGAACGTCGACCATGGCCCCGGCGTCGACTACGAGGGTCAACGGCGGTCGCGGTCGGCTCGCACCAGCTCGGCACCGGAAGGCTCCTCTGCCACTGCTTCGCGGGACTTGATCCGCTCGAGCACCTGCTCAAGGCTGGGACGGGTCGCGATCCGAGGCAGCTCCCGGGCGATCAGGTCCGACATCGTCGTTCCATCCCGGGCAGCCCGTTCCCTCAGGGCCCGATGTACATCGTCGGGGACGTTGCGCACTTGGATCATCTTCATGTTGCGCACATTAGTGCATGTGGGCAACATGAACCGAGAGTCGGTACGTCAGCCGGCCTGCTTCTGGGGGGTGCCCGCGGCCAGCAGCTCCAGATCGGCGTCGACCATCAGCCGCGTCAGATCCTCGAAGGTGGTGTGGGGCACCCAGCCGAGCTGCTCCTTGGCCTTGGCCGGGTCCCCCACGAGCTGCTCGACCTCGGCTGGGCGCAGGAACCTGGGGTCGAGGCGGACGTAGCCGGCCGGGTCGAGGCCGACCTGGTCGAAGGCGATGTCCACGAGCTCGCGGACCGAGTTGGTCTGGCCGGTGGCGATCACGTAGTCCTCGGGCTCGTCTCGCTGCAGCATCAGCCACATGGCCTCCACGTAGTCCTTGGCATAGCCCCAGTCGCGCTCGGCGTCGAGGTTGCCCAGCGCCAGCTCGTCCGCCATGCCGAGCTTGATCTGGGCCGCGGCGTGGGTGACCTTGCGGGTCACGAACTCGAGGCCGCGGCGAGGACTGTTGTGCACCACGGTGCGCCCCACACCAGCACAGAACACGCCGCTCTCGGTCTCCAGATCGAACACCCACTCGTCCTGGACGGACGGACTCGTAATGCGCCGGATCTCCGCAGGGTCCTTGCGCAGATGGGCGCCGCTGCGCGATCCGCCTGCGGTCACCCGCTCGGAGGCGAGGTTGAGTTGGAAGTAGGCCTTGGAACCACGGTGCTCGACGTAGACCGACGAAGGCTGGTCGACCAGCTGGTAGAGCCAGACGAGGCCCTGGGCGAGCACGGCGCTGTTTGTCTTGACCGACCGCCCTCCGCCCTTCTTCAGGCCGTCCCCGGCGTAGTAGCCCGCGAGGAACCGCTCTTGGGCGACGAAGTCGGAGTTCAAGACGACCGGGGGGACCTGCTTGTGCGCGGTGCGCGTGTAGAGCTGCTCGCGCAGCCACGGCAACGCCTGCCGAGCGCCGGTGAGCTCCACGCTCGCCACCGAGGTGCCCGGCGCGAACCCCGAGGGGTGGCTGGACCACACGGAGGTGCCCAGGAACAGGCGTGACCACAGCTCTGCAGCCCGAGCCCGGAGAGCGCCGTCGCCGTTGATGAAACGTGCTTTCGATCCGTCGCGCGCCACCCAGCCGTCGGCGGCCATCAGGCCCAGGAGCTCGCCCATCTCGGGACTGACCACAGACCAGTAGGGCGGATAGGGCATCTCTTCGCACAGGGCCACCCGACCGCCCTCCTCGAGCTCGCGAGCGGGCAGCTGGTCGCGGTCGGCGTCGAGCATGTGATGGTGCGCGGTGACCGTGACCGCCCCGGCGCGCGACTGGATCGAGAGCAGCTCGTGGTCGGGATCCCCGGCCCGCCGGCGGGTGGCCGTGAGAGCGGTGATCGGCGTCCAGTCCTCACCGTCCCATACCTCGAGCAGCTTGCCCGGGGCGAACTCTTGCACGCTGGGCCCCTTGCGAGTCAGGGGGACAAGGTCAGCCGGGGTCCTGACGCTCACCACGCCGTCCTCGCGGAGCATCAGCGGCGTGGTCTCGGCCACGCACTCATGGTTGAAGAGTATCCCTGAGCAGGCAAAGAGATCGTAGGACTCGCGGTAGTTGACCGTGATGAAGTGGCCGTAGACCTTGGCCACCCCGTATGGCGAGCGGGGGTAGAATGGCGTCTTCTCGGTCTGTGGCACCTCGAGCACCTGGCCGAACATCTCCGAGGAGGAGGCCTGGTAGAAGCGCGCCTCGGGCGCGATGTCGCGCATCGCCTCGAGCATCCGGGTTGCGCCCGTGCCCGTGAACTCCGCGGTGAGCACGGGCTGCGACCACGAGGCGGCGACGAACGACATCGCGGCCAGGTTGTAGATCTCGTCGGGCTTACAGGCGCGCATGACGTCGACCAGCGAGCGCTGATCGAGCAGGTCGCCGGTGTGCAGGACGATCCGATCGCGGATGGCGGTAAGGCGCTGGAAGGTCTCTGTGGAGGAGCGCCGGACCATGCCGTGCACCTCGTAGCCCTTGTCCAGGAGCAGCTCGGCCAGGTACGAGCCGTCCTGGCCGGTGATGCCGGTGATGAGGGCGCGCTTGGGCATGGGGCGGGGAGCCTAGTGCCGAACTACCCGGCGGTGACGACCGAGGTGCGTCGTGCGCGCCACGCCTGCCAGCGGGCGCCGAGCTGCCAGGCCCCCAGCGCGGCCGCGCCTGCGATCACGCCGAAGGCCGGGATGCTGAAGCGGGCGTCGTAGTACAGCGTTGCCACGGGCGTCAGCACCAGCAGGGCGGCCATACCGGTGAACAACAGTGTGCCCACGCGCTTGCGGGCGTCCGAGGCGAGCAGCGGTGCAAGGAGCGCAAGCAGCATCGCCAGGCCCATCACCCATCCGTCCAGGCGGGTGTGTCGCTCGTAGGTGCGAAGTGCCGAGGTGATCCCGCTGCGCTCGAAGATCCCCGCGCGTGGATAGTACGGGCGGTAGTCGAGAGGCTGGTTGAATGGCGGCTCGGTGCCGTCGAAGAGATTCACGACGAGGTTCTCGATGCTCAAGCCGACTGATGGACGGCTGTCGGGATCCAGGTAACCGCCCAGGTCCTTGAACACGGCGTGCACGTAGTCCGTCGGCTGGCCGAGGATCGCCGCCTTGGCGAAGCGGCTGATCTCCGGATGCTGCCCGGGGGCCGAGGTGCCCGGGGCTGCGAAGTGCTTCAGCCCCGGGGAGACGCCCACGTCATAAACGTATTGGGTTGGTCCGGCGCGCCGGGACGGGGGCTTGCGCTCACACAGCACCCGCGTCCCCGCAGGCGGGTCGAACTTCGAGCAGTCCGCAAACGGCGCCGCACGCCCGTACAGGTTCCACATGCCGGTACGCGTCCACCCGGTGAAACCCGTCTCCGATCGCTGCCCCGCCACGTAGCCGCCCATGATCACCGCGGCTGCCAGCACGAGCGCCCCGGTGCGAAGCAGCCGCCGGCGCCAGCTCAGGTTCGTGTGAATCAACATCCAGAGCGCCGCACCTACGGCCAGGAACAGGCCCATGGTGCGCACGGTTGGGGCGAGCCCGAGCGCGATGCCGGTCCCCACCGGCCAGCCGACCCCGACCGAGTCCAGCGAACGCGCGGCGCAGTACAGGCCGGCTGCCACGAGAAACGTGAACAGCGGCTCGGTGAGCACCGAGTGCTCGGAGAAGATCTGCAGGCCGCCGAGGGCGACCATCGCGGCCGGTATCAGACCGAGCCACCACGGTCCCCCGAGGCGGCGAACGGCGCCGAACAGCAGCGCAGCCGCGGTCAGGCCCAGGCCGTGCTGGACCATCGCCGCGACGACGGTGGTGTCGGGTCCGATCCGGTGCAGCCCCTCCAGGAACCACGCATAGCCCACAGGCTGGTGGGGCTCGCTGAACCACTGCCCCTGGTTCAGGCGCTGCGCAGCGTAGATGTACACGTGCGTGTCGGAATACCCCAGGAGCGAGGGGCGCTGGCGTAGGTGAGCACGGCGCGCAGCAAGCCCCCCGCGGCCAGAACGACGGCCAGCCCGACATAGGCCCGTGCGTCCTCCCGGGTCAGGCCATCCCGCCAGGCCGCCGCTCGACGGCGCAGCCGTCCTAGAGGCACTTCAGTCCACCGCCGCGCGGGCCGAGCGGGTGCGGCGCAGCTCCGCGGTCGGCCGACTCTCGGTCACCTCCCAGCCGGTGGATCGGACGAGCTCCTCGAGGTCGCGAGCGGTGAACCAGCGCAGGTGGGTGTCGTCTCGATGGCCGTAGGGGGCATAGCCGAAGGTGCCCTTGAACACCACATCGCGGGCCAAGGCGAAGAACCGGGCATTGGGCACCGAGATGTGCAGCGTGGCGTGGTGTGCGGCTTGGGCACGCAGGGCACGTACGGCCACGACCGGGTCGGGAAGGTGCTCGAGGGGTTGAAGAGTATTCCGGAGCAGGCAAAGAGGTCCTAGGACTCGCGGTAGTTGACCGTGATGAAGTGCCCGTAGACCTTGGCCACGCCGTAGGGCGAGCGGGGGTAGAAGGGGGTCTTCTCGGTCTGCGGCACCTCGAGCACCTGGCCGAACATCTCGGAGGAGGAGGCCTGGTAGAAGCGCGCCTCGGGGGCCACCTCGCGCATCGCCTCGAGCATCGCGTGGCGCCCGTGCCGGTGAACTCGGCCGTGAGCACCGGCTGCGACCACGAGGCAGCCACGAACGACATCGCGGCCAGGTTGTAGATCTCGTCGGGCTGGCAGGCGCGCATCACGTCGACCAGTGAGCGCTGATCGAGCAGGTCGCCGGTGTGCAGGACGAGCCGATCGCGGATGGCGGTAAGGCGCTGGAAGGTCTCCGAGGAGGAGCGCCGGACCATGCCGTGGACCTCGTAGCCCTTCTCGAGCAGCAGCTCGGTCAGGTACGAGCCGTCCTGGCCGGTGATGCCGGTGATGAGGGCGCGCTTGGGCATGGGGCGGGCAGGCTAGACGGTCGGCGCGGGTGGGGGCGGATGCGGTCGGCCGAGCCCGCCGTCGAGCCGGGACCGGATCGACCGGTACCCTCGCGCCCTATGGCCGCCGCGAAACCGCTGTCGGCGCTGCGGGCGGCCGTGGACCCCGCGCGGTTCGACCTCACGCCCAGTGGGCCCGGTCCGTGCCTCGACGTTGGCTGCGGTTCCAAGAAGCAGCCGGGGGCGGTGGGCATCGACCTCTCCGCCGACACTCAGGCCGACATCGTTCACGACCTGAACGCGCTGCCATGGCCGGTGGAGAGCGACGCCTTCGACCAGATCCTCTTGCAGGACGTGATCGAGCACCTCGACGATGCGTACGGCGTGTTCGCCGAGTTGCACCGCGTGGCGCGGCCGGGAGCGAGGGTGCACGTGCGCACCCCGCACTTCTCGTCGGTGCTCGCCTACTCCGACCCCACCCACGTGCACTTCTTCTCGGCCGAGGCGATCCGCAGCTTGGCCGAGCCCGGCTTCTCGCACTACTCCGCAGCGCGGTTCGATGTTGTCTCGCTCCATGTGGACCTGTGGCTGCCGTTCCGGCTCCTCGGCATCGAGGCGGCCGCCAACGCGCGTACGGACCTCTACGAGCGGTACTTCGCGTTCCGCTTTCCCGCAATGAACATCCGCGCGGAGTTCGAAGTGCGCAAATGACGCTGTCGGTCGGCGTCAACGCCGTCTTCCTCGAGCCGGGGATGGGCGGCCTTGAGACCTACGTGCTGGAGCTCGTCCCGGCGGTGTTGAAGGCCGATCCGTCGGTGCGGCTCACGGTGCTGTGCAACGCTCGGGGGCGGACGCTCCTCGAGGGGCAGCCCTGGGCCGGCGAGGTGGTGCTCGAGACCCCGGCCGGTAGCCGCTGTGGCGCGCGCGCCCTGTACGAGCTCGGACCGCTCGGCCTCACCGCGGGGCGCAGGTTCGACGCGCTGCACTCCCCGGCGCTCACCGCGCCCCTCGCCACGAGAGCGGCGAACATCGTCGTGCTGGCAGACACCACGTGGATCAGCGTCCCCGACATGGGCAAAGGCCAGGCGGCCACCGTCCGCCTCTGGCGGTCGGTGGTGCCCCGGGTCGCGCGCCGGGCGGATCGCGTCATTGCCATCTCGCAGGCGTCCGCCGCGGACGTGGAGCGCCACCTGGGCGTGGCGCCGGAGCGCATCGACGTGATCCCGCTGGGCTACGAGGCAGCCGGGCGCGCCGCACCCACCCCGGAGACCGAGTTGCGCGACAGGCTGGGCCTGGCCGGAGGGCCGCTGGTGCTGAACGTGGCGGCCAAGAAGACCCATAAGAACCAGATGCGCCTCGTGGAGGCGCTGCCGCAGATGCGGCACGAGGTGTCCGGTACGCAGCTCGTGCTGGCCGGCGCCTCGACGCCCTACGAGCACGAGCTGCGAGATCGTGCACGCCAACTGGGTGTCGAGGACGCGGTTGCACTACCGGGGTACGTGAGCGACGCGGACCTGGAGGGCCTTTACGACTCTGCTGCGGTGTTTGTGTTTCCCTCGCTGAACGAGGGCTTTGGCCTTCCACTGCTGGAGGCCATGGCGCGCGAGTTGGCGGTGGTGGCGTCCGACCGCTCCGCGCTGCCAGAGGTGGCTGGCGACGCGGCGCTGCTGGTGGACCCGGAGTCGGCGGACCAGATCGCCTCAGCCGCGGTCCGCGTGCTCACCGACAACCGGTTGCGCACCCGGCTGGTGGCCGACGGCGTGCGGCGCGCCGCCGGCTTCACCTGGGCCCGGACGGCCCGGCTGACGCTGGAGACCTGGCGGCGCGCGGTGCTGGCACCATCTCGCCGGTGAGAGACTCTGCCAAGCGGTCGCGCCTCCTGGAACCGGTGCGCCGTGCCGCTGGCCATCCCAGGCTGCTGACGGCAACGGCCCTGGCGCTGCGGGCGCGTACCGTCGTCGGCTCCACGGCCTTCGTGGCGCGGGAGCTGACCGGCCGCGGCGGCACTTTTGCCTATCCGGTGCGTGGGATGGCGCACCTGTCTGTTCTGGTCCGCCACGGCTCGGGCGATCCGGTGACGCTGGGCGAGGTGTTTCACGAGCGCGACTATGAGCCGCCGTCCGATCTGCAGGCCATGGCTCCACGACGGATCGTGGATCTGGGGGCCAACGTCGGGTACTTCGGTGCCTTCGCGCTCGGCCGCTGGCCGAGCTCCACCGTCACGGCCCTGGAGCCGGATCCGGCCAACGCGGACGTGCACGCACGGGTGATCGCCCTGAACGAGCTGCAGGATCGCTGGGAGCTGCGCCGCGCGGCCGCGGCCGCACGCAACGGTGAGCTGCGCTTCAACGCCTCGGCAGACGCGCTCTCGAGCGTCTCGGAGAGCGGCGCTCTCGTGGTCCCGGCCGAGGACGTGCTGGAGCTGGTGTCGGGGGCCGACCTGTTGAAGATGGACGTGGAAGGGGGCGAATGGGAGATCCTGGACGATCCCCGCCTGGGCCTGGACCCGCCCGCCGTGGTGGTGCTCGAGCACCACCCCGAGGGCGCACCAGGCCCTGATCCCCACGCCGCAGCACTGGAGCGCCTGGCCGCCGCCGGGCTCACGCGATCGGCCACGATCTTCACCCGCGACGATGGCTACGGGATGGTGTGGGCGTGGCGTCCGTAGGCCCCGGAGAGGACGTGCTGGACAGCACCACCGCCGGTCCGCTGATCATCCGCGGCGGGCTGCTGCGGGGCGGGGGCTACGTGGCGTCCACGCTGCTCGCGCTCCTTGGCATCGCGATGGTGACCCGTCACCTGGGCGTGGCCGATTTCGGGCGATTCCAGACGGTGATCTCGCTGATCACGGTGGTGGGCACGGTGACCGACGCGGGCATGGCCACGTTGGGCCTGCGCGAGTACGCCCAGCGCGCCGGCAGCGACCGCGAGGAGCTGATGCGCTCGCTGCTGGGGCTGCGCATCGCCTTGACATTGGCGGGAGCAGGCATCGCGGCGGCCATCGCGGTGGCGCTGGGCTACGACACAGCCTTGGTGCTGGGCGCGGTGCTAGCTGGCCTGGGACTGGCCCTCACGGTGGTCCAGACCACATTGACCATCCCGCTCGGGGTCGATCTGCGCAACGTGCCGATCGCGGTGCTGGACGTCCTGCGCCAGCTCCTGACCACCGGCCTGTACGCGGTACTGGTGGTCGCGGGGGCCGGGGTGGTGGCGTTCCTGGGTGTGACGATCCCGGTCGGCCTGGTGCTCGTGGTGGTGGCGGCACTGCTGGTACGGGGGCGGGTGCCCTTGCCGCGGCTGGACCTGGCCAGATGGGGGAGGCTCTTGCGGATGGCGGCAGCGTTCGCCATGGCCACGGCGGTGGGCACGATCTACCTGTACACGTCCCAGATCCTGGTGGCCGGCGTGACCGACGCGCGCGAGACGGGCCTTTTCGCCGCATCGTTCAGGACATTCGTGGTGGTGGGATTGATCCCGGGACTGCTGATAACCGTGGCCTTCCCACTGCTCTCGCGGGCCGCGCGCGACGACCGCGAGCGCTTGGCGTACGCCGTGCAGCGACTGCTCGATACCTCGATCATCCTGGGGTTGGGCGCAAGCATCGGGCTGGTTGTCGGCGCCCCGGCGATCATCGAGGTGATGGCCGGAAGCGCGTTCGCGGACGCAGTGCCCGCGCTACGGATCCAGGGCGTCACGTTGCTGGCCACGTTCGTGTTGGCCCCGGTGGGCTTTGCCCTGCTGGCGCTGCACCGCCACCGCGCGATCCTGCTCGCCAACGCTGTAGCGCTGGCCGTGGTGCTGCCCAGCGTCGGCCTGCTGGCCGCCGCTTCGGGTGCCGCCGGAGCCGCCCTGGGCACGGTGATAGGCGAGACCGCGCTGGCCGTCGGCTACCTCGTAGCCCTGCGAGCAGGTGCAGTCACGGTGTTCCCCTCGCTTGGCCGGGGGTCGCGGGCCCTGGCGGCCGCCCTGCCACCGATGGCCGTGCTGGCCCTGGCAATCCCCTCGTGGCTGGCGGCCATCGTGGCGCTGGCGGTGTATGCCGCGTTGCTGGTGGCGCTGCGTGCCATACCCGACGAGCTGCGTGAGTTGCTGCCGCGCCGACGGCCGTGACCCGCATCCGGGTGGCCCTGAACCTGCTCGCGGTCGCTGAGGGCGGCGGCGGCATCGCCCGCTATGGCACCGAGCTGGCGGCCGCGTTGGCTGTTCGCGACGATGTCGAGCTGCACCTGTTCACAGGGCTCGATGCCCCGACGAGCTGCGCGGCGCCATGGCTGGATCTGGTCCGCCACACACGCGTTCCCGTGCGGGTTGGAGGACCGCCCCTGCATCTGGCGGCGCAGTTCGGGCTGCTGCCCGCGCTGGCGGTTGCACGCCGTCTGCACGTGGTGCACACCCCTTCCAATGCGGGCCCGGTGCGCATCCCCGGGGTGGCATCGGTGATCACCCTGCACGACACCACCTGGCTGCGAGTGCCCGACCAATGGGGGACCCCCGAGGCGGTGCGAAGCATGTGGCGCATCGTCGGGTTCACCGCGCCTCGGGCCGACAGGCTGGTGGCGGGCAGCCACGACACGGCCCGCGACCTGCAGCGCTTTCTGGCCCTTGACCGAGAGCGCATCGACATCGCCCGCCACGGGGTCAGGGTGAACCCCAACGTGCGGGCCACCCCCGAAGGCGAGTTGCGCGACCGTCTGGGCTTGGGGTCTGACCCTGTGGTGCTCTGCGTGGCCCAGAAGCGGCCCTACAAGAACCAGGAACTTCTGGTGCGGGCCCTGGCTCAGCCCCTCCTCGCCGGCGTGCGGCTGGTGTTGCCGGGGGCCCCCACAGCCTACGAGGGACGGCTGCGGGCTCTGGCCGATGAGCTGGGTGTGGCTGGCAGAGTGCATCTGCCAGAGTGGGTCGAAGAGACAGACCTCGAGGGCCTCTACCGCCTGGCGGCATGCTTTGCCCTGCCGTCGCGGCTGGAAGGGTTCGGCCTCCCCCTCTTGGAGGCGATGGCCCGCGGGGTGCCGGTGGCGTGTAGCGACCAGAGCGCCCTACCCGAGGTGGCCGGCGATGCCGCTCTCCTATTCGACCCGGACGGGGTCGAGGCAGCCGCCAGCACCCTGTCGCGTCTGTTGCACGACGGAGATCTGAGAACGAGCCTTAAAGCGCGCGGGCATGCGCGAGTCGCGCGCTTCACATGGGACGCCGCAGCTGATGCCACGGTGGCCTCCTACCGGCGCGCTCTCGCGGGACGTCAACGGGCGATGCCGCGGCGGCGGTAGGCATCAGCTTGCGGCCTCGGCGAGAAGCAACGGCACGCCGCCGCGGGCGACCGGATAGCTGGACCCGCAGCGCGTGCAGGTAAGACTGGCGGTCCCGTCCGAGAGGGTCCCGCCGTCGGCGGGGCATCGCAGGGACTGACGCAATGCGCCCTCGGGTCCGATGGCGCCCAGCTTGGGCAACGCCGCAAGGGTGAGGTCCACGTCGAGGCGGGCCGTCGCGGGCGCGGCACTCTCACCGTCAACCTGCACATCGAAGCCGGCCTTCCAATGAAGCGTGTGGTGCCAGCGCTCGCGATTGGCCCCGAACCAAAGCGCAAACAGCGTCGACTCCGCGAACGCCTCATGGAAGACCCGCCCGAGAGGAGCGGACTGGTCGCCGCGGGGCCGGAACACCAGCGTGTCGTCCCGCAAGTCGATCAGCCAAGGGTGGAAAGGCCAGCCGAAGGTCAGCTCGGCCTCCCTGCTGGGAACCTGCACGAAGCCCGCCGCGGCAACCCGCTGTAGCTCTGAGGCGAAGCGAGGCACGTCCGTCGCATGCTCAAGCACGTGCGAGGCGATGACGTAGGCAAAGGTGTCGTCACCGAACGGGAGGGAGTGGCCATCGGCCACCACCAGCGGCTTGGCCAGGTCGAGTGGCTTGCCTCGTTCGAAGTCGTCCGCCACGTACTTGTCCACGACCAGATCACACCGCGGGTGTGCCGCCTGGCCGCTCCCGACATCGAGCACGAGCCCGTGGACTGGAGGCGCCGGAGTGTGGAATGCGCTGTTTCGCCTCAGGGCACGCAGCGACGATGCCGTGTCGCGGGCAAGTCCCGCGGCGGTACCGACTTGTTCTCGAAGGGCCATACCGGCGATTAGGGTACGCAAGCGGGGGAGTTAGCCTGCTGCGCCATGACACGCGTCCTAATCGTCCGCGGCCAGTTGGCCACACCCTGGGAGCTGCGTCCCTGGACCGAGCTCCCGGAGAGCATCGATGTCTCCTATCTGCTCACTCGGTCCAACGAGTTCGACGTGGGCTCGCTGCCGTTGCGTAGCGAGCGTGTGACCGCGCTGCGTGACAGGCTCCCGCGGGGTGTGCTGGGAGCGGCGGTCGCCGGGCTCGCGGGGGAGCGCTACCTGGCCGACGCCGACCCCGCCTACGCGCGTGCCGACGTTGTTCACGGTGAGGAGTTGTCGTTCTGGTTCACCGCTGATGCGGCCCGGCGAAAGCACCGCCACGGCTACAAGCTGGTGACCACCGTCTGGGAGACGCTGCCGTTCCTGCGCGCCCACCGCAACCGCCACGCGCGGGAGTACCGAGACGAGGTGCTGGCGGCCACCGACCTGTTCCTGCCGGTGACCGAGCGGGCCCGCGATGCGCTGTTGCTCGAGGGGGTTGGCGACGACCGCATCCAGGTCTGCCCACCGGGCATCGACACCGTGCGCTTCGGTCAGCGCTTCGACCCCCCGGCCGACCACGTGATTCTCTCGCCCGGCCGCCTGGTCTGGGAGAAGGGCCACCAGGACGTCCTGCGCGCCGTCGCCCTGCTGGCCCGCGAGGGCATCCGGCCGCGGGTGCGGATCGTGGGTCGCGGTCCTGAAGAGGGTCGCCTGCGCTCCTACGCCGAGGAGCTGGGACTGGGTGGCCGAGTGGAGATCGGCGCGGTGCCCTACGAGCGGATGCCCGAGGTGTTCGGCACCGCTTCGTGCATGGTGCTGGCCAGCCTCCCAAGCGCGACCGCCCAACTGCACCCGTTTGACGTGCCGCGCGCGTTCTGGGAGGAGCAGTTCGGCATGGTGCTGGCCGAAGCGATGGCCTCGGGGCTGGACATCCTGGCCTCAGAAAGCGGCGCGATCCCCGAGGTGCTAGACGGAGCGGCAACGCTCTTCAGCCCCGGCGATTGGCCCGGTCTGGCCGAACGTCTGCGCGAGGGTCCGCTGGTGCGCGAGCCCGGCGAGCGGGTCGACTATCCCGCCGAGTTGCTGGAGCGGTACTCCATCAAGGCCATGGCCGAGCGCCTGGGCTCGGCCTACGACCGGGTGGCGTAGACCTCCACGTTGGTGGCCAGCCGGTTGAGTCCGGGAACAGCCGCCAGAGCGCGGTTGAGCCTCCAGATCGCCCCCGCAAGCCGGTTGACCAGCGGGTGGTCGACTGTGAGCGGCAGCATGTTGGCCAGGCGCACCCGCTCCACCCGATAGCCGTGACGGGAAACGATCGCACGTGCTGAGGCGGCCGTGTAGAGCGTGTCGTGCTGCAGTGCCCCGTGGTAGTACAGGCCCACCTTCCGAGCGATCCACTCCAGGTAGCTGTGACGGTTGGGCAGCTTGGCCACCCACAGCCGTCCGCCCGGGCGCAGCACCCGGTGCAGCTCGTCCAGGGAGGCCTCGGGATCCTGCACGTGTTCCAACACGCCGCAGGAGAGCACCGTGTTGAAGGAGGCGTCGGGGTAGGGCAGGGTCACCGGCTCCGGGGAGTAGGTACACGTGATGTCCGGAAACCGATCGAGCGGCGTACGGCCCGGCCCACTCTCCTCGCCTCGGTAGTCGAACGGCTCCACCTCCACGTCGCGCTGGACCAACAATGCGCTCACCTGACCCCAGCCGCACCCCCAGTCCAGCACTCGTCCCGGCGCGGCGGCGGCCAGGCGGTCGGCCAACTCCGCGTACTCGCGCGCCTGGGGGCCCGAGCGCAGGTTCACGTCGGTCCCGCGTCTCTCTCGCAGGGAGCTCACGATGCGAGCCTACGCAGAACGTCGCGGGTGGCGCTCGCCGTCCGGGACCACGAGAACCGTTGTGCACGCTCGCGGCCTGCTCTGCGCAGCTGTTCGGCGCGGTCGGCGCTGCCCAGCACCGCTGCCAGCGCGTCGCGAATCGAGCGCACGTCGCGTGGGTCGGCCAGCACGGCGGCGTCTCCGGCCACCTCCGGTAGCGAAGACTCCGTGGAGGTGACCACGGGGGCTCCCGTCGCCATCGCCTCCAGCACCGGAAGGCCGAATCCCTCGTACAGCGACGGGTAGGCAAAGCACTCGGCGCCGGCGTAGAGCGCGTGCAGCCGCGCTTCGTCCACATGGCCCAGCACCGCAACGTCGGCCGGCCGCGCTGCCGCCGCGTGCAGCGTCTCCTCCACGTCCCAGCCCTGCGGCCCGACCAGCACGAGCTGGTGGGACGCGCGCAGCTCCTCGGGCAGGGCCACGAAAGCCTGCACCAGGCGCGCCAGGTTCTTGCGCGGCTCCAGCGTCCCCACGGCCAGCACATACGGCCGCTCCAGCTGCTCGGGCTGCACGGGCTGGGCGAAGCGGACGTTCGCCGCCAGCGGGATCACCGAAGCGATGCGCTCAGCGTCGGGGAACAAGCGGACAAGGTCACGGCGGGTGGCCTCGGAGATGCACAGGAGTGCGTCGGCCCGCCGAAGCGCGGGGCGGAGGGTGGCGCGTTCGATCCGCGCGGCCCGTGCTTGGGCGTGCTGGTCGGGCAGAAAGGCGACCATGTCGTGGACCACCACGGCGGTTGGCACGGTGGTCGCCCACGCGGTCAGGTAGGAGTTGGTCGACAGGAACGCATCCGCGGCCCGGCTGGCCTGCCGCGCCACGGCCAGATGCCACAGGGGGTCGCGCAGACGCGTGAGATCCCAGGCGAAGCGGTCGGGCAGCGGGCCGCCGTGTTCGCTGCGGGCGTAGAGGCGGTACCGGTCGGCCTCGTCGTCGGCGGCCAGCGCGGCGATCAGCTCACGCACGTACCGGCCTCGGCCGGCGGGCACCTCGGCCGCGGCGCGGGCGTCGACACCGAAGGTCGGAGGGACGGCTCGTGGCACGGTGCCGCACACTACGTGGCCGTGCGGGTGGGCCTGAACGTCGTTTTCCTTACTCCTGGCGAACAGGGGGGCATGGAGACCTACGCCCGTGAGCTGATCGCCGCGCTGTACGAGCGGGGGGACGTGGAGATGGTTGCCTTCGTGAATCGGGTCGCGGCCGCGACCCCCGGCCCATGGAACGAGCTGGCCCGGCAGGCGCCGGTGCCCGTCGACGCGCGCAGGCGCACCGAGTGGGTGCGCGGCGAGCAGCAGCACGTGCCTCGGCTGGCACGCGCCGAAGGCGTAGACCTCGTCCACAGCCTGGCATCAACTGCGCCGCTTCACGGCCCGCGTCCGCGCGTGACCACGATCCACGACCTCCTCTTCCTGAAGGCCCCCGAGGCCCATTTCGGGCTGATGGGCCTGGGCATGCGCGTGCTCGTGCCGCTCGCGGCCCACCGGTCAGATCGCGTGATCGCTGTCAGCGGCTCTACGGCGGGCGACGTGGCGCGCCACCTCCGCGTGCCGCGATCCCGCATCGACATCGTTCCCGAAGCCGCTGACACCGCCCACCGCGCCGTGCCGGATCCTGAGTCCGAACTGCGGGTGGCCCTGGGGCTTGGCGACCGGCCGGTCCTGCTTTCGGTCTCAGCCAAGCGCCCGCACAAGAACCTGTTGCGGCTGCTCGGCGCACTGGGCCGCATCCCGGCCGAGAGGCGTCCGTTGCTGGTCCTGCCGGGCTACCCCACCCCGCACGAGCAGGAGTTGCGCACGCGCGCCGACGCCTTGCGGCTGACCGACGACGTCCGGATGCCGGGCTGGATCGGGGCCGGGCAGCTCGAAGGCCTTTACGCACTCGCCAGGGCGTTCGTCTTTCCGTCCCTCTACGAAGGCTTTGGCCTCCCCGTGCTCGAGGCGCTGAGGCGAGGGCTCCCGGTGGCGTGCTCGGATCGCTCCAGCCTGCCCGAGGTGGCCGGCGACGCGGCTTTGCTGTTCGAGCCCACCGACGAGGGCGCCATCGCCGCGGCGCTGGAACGGGTGCTTGTCGATGAAAGGCTGCGGGAGCGATTGCGGGCTGCGGGCCGGGTGCAGGCTGCGCGCTTCACCTGGGCAGCCACAGCCGCTGGGACCGTGGAGTCCTATCGCCGCGCGCTCGCGCGCTGATTCTCGAGCTCGGCCACGATGGTGCGGCCCGCGCCACTGGCGCTCAGCTCCGGGGCCTTCGTGGCAAACCAGGCAGCCGTCGAGCGACGCAGCTCCCCGCCGCCCTGGCACGCTGCCACGATGGCCGCAGGCAGGTCTTCGGCCGTGGCGGCCACGAAGCCGTTCACGCCCTCCTCGATCAGTTCGACGGCCGAGTTGTCGGGACCGGCGAGCACCACCGATGGGGTGCCCAGGGCGGCGGCCTCGACCACCACCATGCCGTAGCCCTCGCGGCTGGATGGAAGCACGTTCACAGCCGCTTGTCCCAGGGCCTGTCGCACCTCGTCGGCGGCCACGAATCCCGGAGCCGAGACGAAGCCGGCGGCCTCCGCCGTTTGGATCGCCTCTAGCACGCGCGGGCGGCGCGGGCCGTCGCCAAGGATCAGCCCGCGCAGACCCGGTACCCGCTCGCGTGCGGCGGCCACAGCCGCTGGTACGAGCTCGGTTTGCTTCTCAGGGATATGGCGCCCGGCGAACACCACCAGCGGCTCCCGCCCCCCCTCGTGAGCCTGGGGCTCCAGGGGCCCGGCGTACAGGCCGCCAGGGCGTACCGCGCGTCCCGGCAGACCCGCGTCTTCAAGCCGCCGGCGGTGGAGGTCCGAGAAGACGTACGCAGTTGGCGTGGCCAGCACGCATAGGCGCTGGACCAGTTCGCCGATCTTGCCGGCCGCGCCACCCAGATACTCACGCCAGTACTCGGCCGACCACACCTCGAACCAGTCGACGCCGATCGGCACGGTGGTGCCGGCCAGTGCCGCCCTCGCGGCCAGCAGTGAGAAATATGGGAATGCACAGAGGTGCACCGCGTCGTAGCGGTGGCGGTTGGTCGCGAGGTGCCGCAGCACTCCCGCGCCGAACCGCAGCGGCGGCCCGATCCGCCGCCGGTCGCCGACGTACAGCTCGTCCTCGGGCGAGACCACGACCACGCGCACCCCCGGGACGGCAGGCCGCTCGTCGCGCGGCCACTGGCGGCGCGTGAGGTAGGTCACGTCGTGGCCCGCCGCCACCAGCTCGGCCGCCAGGTTGCGGTACCAGCGCTCGGCTCCGCCCACCGTGTAGGGGAAGAGGCAGTCGTAGGCCAGACACACCCGCACTGCCGGGAGACTGCCAGACGGTGCGCTAGCATCGCGAAGCGGAGGTGCGCGACTTCCGGGTCGCCGCGGCGTTTCTGTGTGCACGACTGCGCCCGCCGCCGGCTCGCCGGCCCTGAACGCCAATGAGCACCATCGAAAGAACGCACAGCACCGTCGCCGGGGAGCGACCGTCAGCCCAGACGTTGCTCGTCTCGGTAGTCATCCCGTGCCTGAACGAGGCCGAGACGATCGAGGAGTGCGTGCTCAAGGCCCGGCGGGCGATGGACTACGCCGATATCCGCGGAGAGGTCGTGGTGGCCGACAACGGCTCGGACGACGGCAGCGCCGAGATCGCCGAAGCCGCTGGAGCACGGGTCATCCACGAGCCACGGCGCGGCTACGGCAGCGCCTACCTGGCGGGATTCGGAGCCGCCCTGGGGCGCTACGTGGTAATGGCCGACGCCGATCTGACCTACGACTTCGAGGAGATCCCGCGCTTCGTCGAGCCGCTGGCCGACGGCGCGGACTTCGTGATCGGCAACCGGATGGACAACATCCACCCCGGCGCGATGCCATGGCTGCATCGGTACATCGGCAACCCCGTGCTGAGCGGCATCCTCAACCTCTTCTTCCGTACGGGGGTGCGCGACGCCCACTGCGGGATGCGCGCCTTTCGACGGGACATCCTTCCTGTCCTTGACCTGCGCACGACCGGCATGGAGTTCGCCTCCGAGATGGTCATCCGCGCGGCCAAGGAGGACCTGGACATTCGCCAGCTGCCGATCGAGTACCACCCGCGGGGCGGCGAGTCCAAGCTCTCGAGCTTCCGCGACGGGTGGCGTCACCTGCGCTTCCTGTTGGTGCACAGCCCGACGTACCTGTTCGTGATACCCGGGGCTGTGATGGCGCTGCTCGGAGCCCTGATCTCGCTCACGGTGCTCACACAGGTCGACATCCTTGGCCGTCAGTGGGACATCCACACGATGATCGGCGGCGTGCTGCTCCTGATCGTGGCCACGCAGGTGCTGGCGCTGGGACTCTGCGCCCACGCCTACGGCACGTACTTCATGGGCGAGAAAGACCCCTGGTTCGATCGCGCGCGGGCCCGCTTCCGCCTCGAGCACGGCCTGCTCGCGGGGGGCGGGGTCGTGCTGGCCGGCTTCGCGTTGGGGATGAAGATCGTGATCACGTGGGCCGACCGTGGCTTCGGTGAGCTGTCCGAAACCCGGCTGGCCATCATGGCTGCGACCCTGATCATCGTGGGGATCCAGGTGGTCTTCTCCTCCTTCCTGCTCAGCATCTTGGGGCTCCGCCGCAAGTGAGCGGGACGCTCGTCGGCCCAGTTCCTCGCATCCCTCGAATTTGATGGGTCCGCTTGGCGAGAGCCTGGCCGCGTGGGTCCTGCTGCCCGCGCTCCTCTACGCCGTGGCACTCGGGCTCGGCCTGCTGGCGTGCCGGCTGGCGCGCTTTCGCCCGCCCAACGCGGTCGTCCCGCCGATCGGGCTGGCAGTGGCACTGGTGGCCGGCCTGCCGCTCTACCGCCTTGACCTCGGAGCATGGCCCTCCGCCGTCGCGCTCGGCATTGGCGCGCTGGTCGGCTTCGCGCTGTCGCGTAGGGAGCTGCGGGCGCGTGTCAATCCGGGTCCGGCCGGAGCAGCCGCGCTCGTCGTGTTTGCGCTCTACCTCGCACCGGTCGTCCTCTCCGGCGGCTGGACCTGGACCGGCTACAACTTCGTGAACGACACCGCGGTCCAGCTCGAGCTGAGCGATCACCTGGCGCACCACGGCTTCTCCGACCCCGTGGCGGCCGAGCGGATCGCCAAGTCGGCCTCGACCTCGGACGCGACGGTCTACGCATACCTCCACACGTACTACCCAGTAGGGACCCACGCACTGCTTGCGACCGCCGGGCTGGGCGTCCCCGCCCCAACCGCCGCGCTGTACCAGCCCTTCATCGCCATGCTGGCCGCCTTTGGCGCGATGGCGATCGCGTGCCTGATCGGGCGGATCACGGCCAGCCAGGCGCTGGCCGCCCTCGTCGCCGCCGTTGCCGTGGCGTCCAACCTGCTCTACGTCTACGCGCTTCAGGGCAACCTCAAGGAGGTCGCGGCCTTCGCGACCCTCGCGGTCGCGGCGGCCGTCGGCCGCGAGCTCCTGGCCGACGTACGCCTCGGCCCCTCGGCCCTCTTCGGACTCTGCCTGGCCGCCTTGCTTGCCGTCTACAGCGCGGCCGGCGCCCCCTACGTTGTCGGGCTCGGATTGACAGTCCTCGGCGTGGCACTGCTGCGCGCCCCTCGCGGCCGGCGCGCTCGGCTATGGAGGCCTGCGCTCGTCTCAGCCGGAGCGCTCGCGCTGGGTACCCTGCTGGCGGCCGCTGATGTGATCGGGTCGTTTCGCGTCATCAACCACAACTTCGGCTCTGGCGCAGGGGGCAAGCCCTCGGACTTTGAGGCCGCGGGGGGCGTGGCGAGCGATCTCGGCCAGCTGCTTCGGCCGTTGCCGCTTCAGCAGGCGGCCGGGGTCTGGCTAGGCGACGACTACAGGCTCCCCGTCTCCCAAGGGGCCGAGCTCTGGAACACGCTCGGCATCGCGGGCGTTGCTCTCCTCGCATCGCTGGGGCTCTACCTGCTGTGGCGTCGCCACGAAGGTGGCCTGCTGCTCCTATTGGTGCCCGCCGTGGCAGCCGTGCTCCTCGTCGGCCCGCGCGTCTCTCCCTATGCCGCAGCGAAGCTTCTGGCGATTGCCTCGCCCGCGATCGTCGCGCTAGCGGCGCTCGGCCCGCTTGTCCTCGCGCGGCGCTCGCGCCCACTGGGCTGGATCGTCGGAACAGCGGTTCTCACGACGATCCTGGTGTCCGATGCCTTCGCGTACCACTCGGTGCGACTTGCCCCTACCCAGCGCATGCTCGCGATGCAGGACGTCGCCGACCGCTACCAGCATCGTGGCGAGCTGCTTGTCACCGATCAGGACGAGTTCGTGAAGTACTTCATGCGCGATGCGCTCAACGTGAGCATCTTCGACCCGATTTCTCCGAGACAGGTGGCGCTGCGCAAGCCCCAATTCTACGTTGGCCGGCCCTTCGATCTCGACGACATGACACTCACCTTCCTCGAGTCAGCGCCCTGGCTCGTGCAGCGCAACGGCCCGGAGGCCAGTCGACCTCCCGCCAACTTCAGCCTCGATTACAAGAACCGCTTCTACAGCGTCTGGCGGCGCGGCGCCAGGCCCAGGGTTCTGGCCCATCTTCCGCTACAGCGCATCCACAACCCCACCGACAAGCCGGTCTGTGCGGACGTTCTGCGCCTCGCCGGGCGCGCCAGAGGCCGCGACCACCTGGTGGCGGCCCGGGGAAAGCGGCTGCTCCGGCTCGAGCCGAGCCTGGACCCTCACCGAAGCCCCGGCTGGCCCCAGCATGGAGTGCTCAAGCTGACCGTGACCCCCAAGACCCCGGGGCAGGTGTCCGGCCGCGTGCGTACCCGCGGCGGGAACTACCGGGTCTGGGTCCAGGGAAGCTTCGGCCGACCTATCGCCGCTTATGTAGGCGGCCGTCGCGTCGGCCAGGTTGAAGGGGTGAATACTCCCGGGCAGTGGCACTTGGTGGGAGAGGTGACGGTCCCGCCGGGGCCGCTCGAGTTGAAGATGCGCCGCGGCCCTGGTGGGCTCGCCCCGGGCGATGGTTTCGGCGGCGACCTCGGGCCGCTTGCGCTCGAGCCGGCCGGAAGGCGGACCTTGGTTTCCGTGCGTCCCCGCGACGCGAGGCGGCTCTGCGGACGCGAGTGGGACTGGATCGAGTGGGTTCGCGACGATGTCTGACGACCCCAAGCCGATGGCGATCCCCTCCGTCCTTCCCGATCCGCGATGACCTCACCTGAACTCGAGCCCACCGGCGAGCGGCTGATCCCCGAGCGCCAGCGCGGGGAGCTGGTGCACGCCGAGCACCTCGCCCGCTACCGCCTGGCCGCGCAGCTGGCCGAAGGGCGACAGGTGCTCGATGTGGCGTGTGGCGAGGGCTACGGCACGGCGATGCTTAGCGCTGCGGGGGCGGCCGGCGCCACGGGTGTCGACGTCGATTCCGCCGCCGTGGAGCACGCGCGCAGTCACCACGCGATCGACGCCCGGGTCGCTGACATCCGCTCGCTTCCATTCGATGACGGCGCCTACGACCTCGTGGTCAGCTTCGAGACCATCGAGCACGTAGAGGAGCCCGAGCGAGCGCTTGACGAGCTCGCGCGGGTGTGCGCTCCCGGCGGCCTCCTGGTGATATCGACGCCGAATGCCGGACAGTACCTCGTGGAGAACGAGTTCCACGTGCGCGAGTTCGAGCACGACGAGTTCGTTGGCATGCTGCGCGAGCGTTTCGCTGAGGTGCGGCTCCTGTTCCAGCACAACTGGCTTACGTCGGCGATTCTTGGCTCCCAGGCCATGGGTCAGGCCGACGGCGAGACTGGCTTGCCGGTCGATCTGACCAAGGTCACCGCCGTGGAGCCCGGAGGGGAGCTGTACTTGTTGGCGGTATGCGGCGGGGCGGTCGATGTGCCGCTGCGCGATGTCGGTGTGATGGCAGGCACGGACGCGGCGCACGAGCTGGCACACAGGCTCAACGACGCGGTGCAAACCCAGGCGCTTTACAGCGACGCCCACCAAGACGCGGAACGGCGGCTGGAGGAGATCAGGGAGACGGCCCAGGAGATCAGGGAGACGGCCCGCTGGATGCGCTCGACGTGGTCGTGGCGCCTTACCAAGCCCTTCCGGCTCCCCGCCCGCCTGTGGCGCCGCCAGTGACCGCTGCTGCGATCGTGACGGTGGCGATCCCCGTGCTGGACGGAGCGCCGATGCTGGCCGATACCCTCGCGGCGGTCCGGGCCCAGTGCGTGGCGGCCGAACTGGAGCTGCTGGTGGCCGACTCGGGCTCCACCGATGGCTCGCGCGAGCTCGCGGTCGGGCAGGGAGCCACCGTGATCGACATTCCCAGGAAGGAGTTCTCCCACGGTGGCACACGCAATCTGCTGATCTCCCAGGCACGCGGCAGCCACGTCGCCTTCCTCACCCAGGATGCGATTCCGAGCGACGAGAGCTGGCTCGCCCGACTTCTCGATGGCTTCGACCTCGCGGCGGACATTGGCCTGGTGTTCGGCCCCTACCGGGCGCGCCCCGACGCGAGCCTGATGGTTCGGCGCGAGCTCGATGTCTGGTTCTCATCATTCTCGTCCGACGGGAAGCCGCGCGTGGACCGGGCGGGCGACCTCTCGGCCGACCGTGCATCGCGTGACCGTCGCGCCTTCTTCACCAACGCCAACGGCTGCGTCGCGCGGGGGGCGTGGGAGCAGGTGCCGTTCCGGGCGGTGTCCTACGCGGAGGATCAGATGCTGGCGCGCGACATGATGTCGGCGGGTTGGGCCAAGGCCTACCAACCCACCGCGGTGGTCACGCATTCGCATGACTACCCGCCCGGACGGCAGCTGCGTCGCGCCTTCGATGAGTCCCGAGCCCTGCGCGAGGTGCACGGCTATCGCGCCCACGGTGGTCCGGCCCGGCTGGCGCTCGTGGTTCAGCGCGAGGTTCGCGACGACATGGGCTTGCTGCGCCGGGAGGGCTTTCCCTTGCGCCGCTGTTTTCCGGTGCTCCTCCACTCTGTGGCGCACCATTTCGCCCGGGTCGTAGGTGCCACACTGGGCTCTCGCGCCGACCGCCTGCCGGCCCGCGTACGCCGGCTGCTTTCTCTTGAGCGCCGCGGCGGTTTCGACCCCCAATGCTGAATCGCATGCTCAACGACCTCCCCAAGCGCGCCGCCCTGACGGTGAGAACCTACGGGTGGTGGAACCTGCTGGGCCGTATTGCCACAGCCCCATTGCGCCCGCTGGGCCTCGACAGCGGAGTGCGGCTCAAGCTCCAGCAACGCTCGGTACTGCGCGGAACGGTGCGCTGGTACCGGGAGAACGGTCCCCTGGTGGTCGTGGTCGTTCCGACCTTCGGCGCGACCGAGGTGACCTTTGCCGCGGTCCGGGGGCTGCGCCGGACGGTCGATCGCTCGCGCACCCGAATCGTGGTCGTGGACGATGGCAGCGAGCGCGAGCACCAGGAGAAGCTGGGAGAGCTGCAAGGCGTCGAGCTTGTCCTCGCGCCCGACAACGCCGGCTACGCCGCCAGCGTGAACAGGGGCATAGCCCTGGCGGGACCGGATGACGACGTGGTGGTTCTGAACAACGACGTGGTCCCCCACCGCGGGTGGCTCGCCCAACTGCAGATGGCCGCCTACGACAACCGTGATGAAGTCGGGATAGTCGGGCCGCGACTCCTGTACCCCGATGGGCGGATCCAGTCGGCCGGCTCCTACCGCAACGTGGGGGCGCCCGAGTGGTTCGACCATCGCTACCGCTTTCGTCCCGAGGCCTTCGCACCCGCGAGGGTGAGCACCGATGCCCTGGCTGTGACCGGTGCCTGCATGTACCTGAGGCGTGACCTGATCGACGCCATCGGCACCTTCGACGACGGCTACGCCATGGGGTACGAGGACGTGGACTACTGCCTACGGGCCTGGGAGGCGGATCGCTCTGTCCGGTACGAGGCCCTGTCGACGCTCACCCATATGGAGTCGCCCACTCGTGGTACGGCGCAGGGCGAGCGTGAGCTGAGCTCGCAGCGTCGGTTCTGGGACCGCTGGGGTGGCTGGTTCGACGACCGGCCGGTGCGCACCACCGACGGCGCCCTACGCGTGATCTACGTGACCGAGGACACCGGCGTCGGTGGTGGCCACCGCGACATCTTCGAGCACCTCAACCGGCTCCAGGCCCGCGGCCACTCCGTGGCTCTCTTCTCGCTCGGCGGCCAGCCCGACTGGTTCCCGCTCGAGGCGCCGGTGCACACCTTTGCCGACTACGATGAGCTGGCCGCCGCACTGGCGCGCGAGGAGGCGATCAAGGTCGCCACGTGGTGGGCCACGGGTGATCCCGTATGGCGTGCTTCCGTGCGACGCGGCCGTGCCGTGTTCTTCGTGCAGGACATCGAGACCTCGTACTACTCAGGTCGCAGCGGGGTCCAGGAGCGCGCCCGCTGCGAGGTGCTGGCCAGCTACCGCGAGGAGTTTCGCTACATGACCATTGCCGAGGTGAGTGCGCGAAAGCTGGCCGAGCTGGGACTGGCCGCGGAGTTGGTCCCGCCGGGGATCGACCTGGACACCTTCCGCGCGCTCGAGATCGAGCGTCGCGGCGACATGCTCCTGGCGCTTGGCCGTTCCAACCCGTTGAAGAACTTCCCGCTCACCGTGGAGGCCTGGCGGCGGCTTGGCTCAGAACCCGAGCTGTGTCTGTTCGGGGTCGAGCCCGAGCTGCGGCCCGAAGGCAGGTCGCGCTATGTACAGGCGCCCAGCGACGGCGAGGTCAACGAGCTGCTCAACCAGGCGACCGTGTTCGTGCAGACCTCCAGGCACGAGGGGTTCTGCCTCCCGCCGCTGGAGGCGATGGCGGCCGGCGCGCCCGTGGTCTGCACAGACGCCAACGGCAACCGGGACTTCTGCCGCGACGGCGACAACTGCCTGATGGTCGAATCCGATCCCGGGGCGGTGGCGGCCGGAATCGAGCGGGTCCTGGGCGATTCCGAGCTGCGTGCGCGACTGGTGCACGGCGGCCTCCAGACGGTCCAGAGCTACTCGTGGGAGCACCGGATAGATCAGCTGGAGCGCTTTCTGTCGCGCGTGGCCGATGAGCGCCCCCAAGCAGGCGGTGCGGTTCCTGGTGAACGGGTGTCCGGAAGCTAGCTAGAGCTCCTCGGCGATCCGCGGGGCCTCGCGCCGGAACACCCATATGCCCAGCACGCCGACCACCATCGCGATCCCGATGGGTATGGCCAACCGACCGGTGCCACCGATTGCCGAGGACGCCGACGGCGCGCTCGGATCGATCAGCCAGTGACGAGACTGCTGGATCAGCGTGGCCACCGGATTGCACATGATTGCCTGCCGCGCCGTCTGGCTGGGGATCACTTCGATCGCGTAGAGCACCGGCGACCCGTAGAAAAGCGCCTGCAAGAGCACGTCCCAGATCGGCCTCAAGTCGCGAAAGCGCACGTACAGGGCCGAAAGCAGCAGTGAGCTGCCCACCGCCAGCGCCGCCAGCACGAACACCACGAGCGGGAACCCCAGCCACAGGTAGGTCGGGCGCACCCCGGTTGCCACGACGAACACGCCCACGGCGACCAGGTTGGTCAGCAGGTTGAACAGCGAGGTGCCTACCGCGGCCAGAGGAATGACCATGCGCGGAAACTGGATCTTGCGAACCAGGTTCTCACGGTCCAGCACCGATGTGAGCGCGGTGGCGGTCGCGTCGGCGAAGAAGGTGTAGAGCACGATGGACGTGAGCAGGACCGCGGGGAAGAACTTCACTCCTGCGTTGAACTTCACGAACTGGGTGAAGACCACGTAGAGCACGCCGAAGAGCATCAGTGGGCGGATCAGCTGCCACAGATAGCCCAGCGCGGAGCCGAAGTAGCGCGTCTTGTACTCCATCACCGACAGCGCCACGGTCAGGTTCACCATCCGCCGGAGCTCTCCGCCAAACGCCGACGGGCCCGACACCAGCCGGGACTCGTCCTCTTCGCGGACGGCGGCGGCGCTCACGGCTTCGGCTGATCGGTCCGCTGAATGGTCAGCTCGCATGGCAGGTCCACGAGTCCACCGGCCGAACGGGCACCGGTGACCACCATCGTGAACATGTTCTCGTGTCGATCGATGGCCGCCGCGCTGCCCCGACGGAATATGAGGGCGGACAACGCGTAGCGCCCCGGGGCGAGGGCGTTGTCGAAGCTCACGCTGAACAACGCGCTGGTGCCACCCTCGAAGCGGCCGCTGGCCGTGCGGTCGTGGGTGCTGGTGGCCACGAACACGTTCTGACGCTGGGCGTTGACGAAAGCCACGGAGAACTCCGGGTCCTCGACCACCTGCTCGAAGTCCACACGGGCGTGAAATGTGCAACGGGCGCCTTGGGCGAAGGCCGACTGCGGGGTTCCGTTCTCGTCTTCCATCCATGCCTCGGCCACTTGCGCCGTGCCGTCACCGGCGCGCTCGCCGCCGAGGCGGTCGGGATCGTCGGGAGCCGTGCCCGAGAAGTTGATGTCCAGGTAGCGATCCGCCACCGTGCTGGGGTCGCCGAGCGCGACCACCTTGCCGCGCTCGAGCAACACCGCGCGATGGCAGAAGCGCTCCACGGCGGCCATGTCGTGGGTCACCAGCACGATCGTCTTTCCCTCGTCGCGCAGGCGGAAGAACACGTCGAAGCATTTCTGTTGAAACGCGGCATCGCCCACGGCCAGGATCTCGTCGATCAGCAGCACGTCGGCATCGACCTGGATCATCACCGAGAAGGCCAGGCGCACGTGCATTCCGGATGAGTAGTTCTTGAGCTTGAGGTCGACGAAGTCCTCGAGCTCGGCGAACTCGATCACGCTGTCCACGCGTGTGCGGGCTTCCTTGGGAGTGAGGCCGAGCATCACGCCGTTCAGGATGATGTTGTCGCGGGCCGCCATCTCGGGGTGGAAGCCCACTCCGAGCTCGATGAACGGCGATATTCGGCCGGTCAGGCGGATCTCGCCGCGGTCGGCGCGGTAGATCCCCGCCAGGCACTTGAGCAGCGTGCTCTTGCCGCTGCCGTTGCGGCCCACGATCCCGAAGAACTCGCCGGAGGCGACGTCGAAGCTCACGTCGTGCAGCGCGTGCAGCTCGTCGTGCGCTCGCGACGCGAACGGATGCAGCATGCGCTCCTTGAGCGTGGAGTAGCGCTGGTGGGGGAGGCGGAAGGTCTTGTCGAGGGCCTGGACCGAGACCGCCGGCGCTGAGGCGTCCGCCGGGGCCGACCGCTCTTCCGCCGTGTGCGGGGCGATGGCAGTCAAGTGCGAGAACGCTAGCAACGCGGCCGGTCCCAAGCTGAAAGGATCAATCTCCCCACCAACGACAGGAGCAGGGACATGGCCCAGCAAAAGAAATCCGGTCGCTCGTCGACCACCAAGGCGGATCGTTCCGCGGCCGGGAAGAAGGCAGCAGCGACGCGCAAGCGCAACGAGGCGAAGCAGAGCGGGAGCGACGCCAAGTCGTCCGCCAAGTCGGCCGGCGGCGCGGCGATGTCCGCGGCCCGCTCCGCCGGCGCGGCGCTCAAGTCGGCCGGCAAGGGCGTGCGCTCGGGATCAGGAGCCGGCGGCAAGAAGGCCAAGAAGACCAAGAGCTAGGCGGTGGCTCTGGTCGCCGTCATCACCGGGGCCTCCAGCGGCATCGGCGAGGCGGTGGCCCGGCGCCTGGCCCGAGAGCCCGGCGCGCAGCTCGTGCTCGTGGCTCGGCGGGAGGACCGGCTGGAAGCTCTGGCGAAAGAGCTGCCGGGCGCCGCCACCTATCTCGCCGCGGACCTCACCGATGACGACGCGCCTCAGCGTCTAGCCGACCACGTCGACCATCACCATGCCGGCCGCCTGGGCCTGCTGGTCAACAACGCCGGGGCCTCCTGGCGCGCGACCTTCGCCGAGGGGGGCCACGCCAACGTACGAAGGACGATGGAGCTGAACTTCGACGCTGCGGTCCGCACTACCGAGGCGCTGCTGCCGCTGCTGCGCCGATCCGCGCCCAGCGCGATCGTCAACGTGTCGAGCACCGCGGGCCGGATCGCCCGGCCCGGCGCGGGTGCCTATTCGGCCAGCAAGTTCGCGCTGGTCGGCTGGACGGACTCGCTGCGCGCCGAGGAACGGGCCGGCGGCGTGCACGTGGGCCTGGTGCTGCCGGGCTACATCGAGACCGAGGGCTTCCCGGCCGCCGAGCTGACCGGCAAGCTGCTCACGCGCTGGATGGTCTCCACGCCGGAGAAGGCCGCGGAGGCGGTCGTCGACGCCGGCCTGCGCGGCCGCGCCGAGCGTTACGTGCCCCGCCCCTACGGGCTGATCGGGATAACGCGACTGGTCGCACCCGGTCTGGTGCGGCGGGTGCTCGACAGCGGCGCGGCCTCGGTGCTCACCACCAGGACGGGCGCGGACGCCGCGGACGCCCGGTCGCGGCAACGGTGAGCGAAGCACAGGAAGTTTGAAGGTGTGGCTCTCGGTGTTACACTTACCTGGATGCCCAGTCGTCACTCCCGTATAGGCCTCGTGGTTGATGAGTCCGTGGCGAGCGCCCTCAGCTTTCTCCGTGAGGTAGAGCAGGCGCCGGATGCCCGTCTGGTCCGCCGTGCGGTCTTCGAAGGAGCGCTGATCGAAGCGGTTGTCGAGGCTGCGGGCAGTCGTTCTGCGAGTCGCGATCGCGCCGGGGATCTCCTGGCTGAGCTGCGCGAGTTCGTACCGCGACTCCCCGCACCGATGCAGGCTGACCTGCTCGAGCTGTTCGAACAGGGCCTCGCGGAAGCGGCATCGGACGAGCGCCGACAACGCCAGCGCGAAGCGATCGGCTTGCCCAATCCGCATGGTCGGGCAGCGCTGGATTACGCCGATACCTTCGACGCGGTCGACTCGGTGCCACGCTGAGGTGCTCTGGCTGATCGACACGTCGGCGTGGGCCCGGCGGGATGTCACCGAAGTCAGAGACCAACTCGACGAGCTGCTCAGCGAAGACGGGGAGCTCGCCCTTTCGCCCCCCGTGTTGCTGGAGCTGCTGCGCGGCCCTCAGGGCGAGGAAGTCGCTCGAGAGCACGCTCGCCTCACCGGGATGATGGTCACCCTGCCCGCTGACGAGGAGACGTTCCGGCTCGCTGCCGAAGCTATGGAGCGACTCGCCGCTCACGCCCGGGAAGGCCACCGGCTGCCGGTGACGGACCTCGTGACGGCGGCGTTGGCCCACCGACACCACTGCGGGGTGGTCCATTGCGACGGGGACTACGAGCAGATAGCCGAGTACGGCGGACTTTCCTTCCCGCATCGCAAGATCGGGATCTCAGATTCACCGACGGGCGCGCACCCGGTCGCGAGGGGGCAGCGGGCGCTGAAGAAAGAACTGGGCCAGCTCCTGCACCAGATGCCTGCAATCCAGGCCGAGGCATTCCTGGAACGGGTGGTCGAAGAAGCGCGGGGGGCTGTCTAGAGGAGACGTTTCGCTCACACGATCATGGTGCGTACGCCGGGCTTCCCCGCGCCGAAGCTCTCTCTACTCCACTCGCGTGAACAGCTCCCGGGTCCGCTGGGCGATCAGCTCGGGCTTCTCCTCGCAGATGAAGTGACCCGAGTCGCCCACCATCTCGATCTCCAGCTGGTCGGCGTGGTCGTGCAGGCCCTTCAGCACGTGCGGCGAGATGGCCCCGTCGTGGGCACCGAACAGGAAGTGGGTCGGCTGGGTGAGGCGCTCTTTCCGCAGGCCGGAGCCCGCTCCCAGGCCGGCCAGGGCGCGCAGGTAGGTGCGATAGAGCAGCTTGGTGGCGTGCCGGCGGTCGGGCTCGCGCAGGCGCGCGACGTAGGCTCGGGCGTCGGCCTCGGTCATGCCCTCGGGATGCACGGCGTCGCGCCGGATCGCCTCGGCGAGCAGCCCCGGCCGGCGGCGCAGGACGAGGTCTCCGGCCGCGGCCATGACCACCGCGTACCAGCTGCGCCACGCGCCGGCGATCAGTTGGGGCGACGCCTCGATCCACGGCGGGACGGTGTTCAGCACCAGCAGCCGCTGGACGCGCTCGGGGTGCGCGAGCGCCATGACAAACGCGGTCGCTCCGCCCCAGTCGTGGCCGACCACGTGGGCGCGCTCGATTTCGAGTGAGTCGAGCAGCGCTATCGCGTCGGAGGCGAAGGTCACCGGGTCATAGCCACCCTCAGTCACGCCGCTCCAGCCGAAGCCGCGCAGGTCAGGGGCGATCAGCCGGAAGTCGCCGGCCAGGCGAGGGATCACATGGCGCCAGCACCACGCGTGCTGGGGCCAGCCGTGCAGCAGGAGCACCGGCGGTCCTTCGCCGGCCTCGAGCACGTGGAGGTCGATCCGGCCCGCGTCGGCGGTGTCGACAGCGACGTGGCGGTGGTGGGCGCCGTCGACGTCGGGGGGTGCCTGGGCTGGGCTCATCGCGCGCCAGGATCCTTCCGGCTCGGGCTCAGGCCGGCTGCAGCGCCGCGTCGAATCGCTTCGCGCGCTCGGCGATCGCGTCCACCAGGCGCGGCCAGACCTGGCGTGGCAGGTCGTGGCCCATGCCTTCGATCGTGATCAGCTCGGCGTCGGGGATCGCCGTGACCGTGGCCATGCCGCCGGAGGGGCGGATCAGCTTGTCCTCCGAGCCGTGGATCACCAGCGTCGGCGCCGTGACCCTTCGCAGCTCCTTCGTCCGGTCGCCGGACTTGAGCACGGCGGCGAGCTGGCGACCGGTGCCCGCGGGGTTGGTCCCGCGTTCCCAACTGAGCTCGCTGCGGGCACGCAAGGACTCGATGTCGTGATCGAAGCCCGGCGATCCGATGAAGCGGAAGAGCTGCTCGATGTGGTCCACGAAGGCCTCGCGCTCGCGCGGCGCGGCCTTGAGCAGGTAGCGGTAGGTGCCCAGGGCCGGCTGCCCCTTCACGCGGCTCCCCGTGGTCGACATCATCGAGGTCAGCGTGCGCACGCTCCCGGGATGCTGTGCGGCCATGGTCTGGGCGACCATCGCCCCGAGCGAAGCGCCCACCACGTGGGCGGGACCCAGTTCCGTCTCCCGCAGCAGGCCGGCCGCGTCCTCGGCCATGTCGGAGAGGTCGTACTGGTGGGAGTCGAAGCGACGCGTGGCCAGTTTCATCAGGCCGGGGGGCGGCGGCCGGCCCATGTCGGTCGAGCGTCCGGTGTCGCGGTTGTCGAAGCGCACCACGTTGAACCCGCGCTCGGCGAGCATCCCGCAGAAGTCGTCGTCCCAGGCGATCATCTGCAGGCCCAGCCCCATCACCAGCATCAGCGGCGGGTCGGAGGGGTCGCCGATCGTCTCGTAACACAGCGTCACGCCGCGCCCCACGTCGCAGAAGAGCTCCTCCGAGGAGCTCACGGCTGCTCCACCGACACGATGGTGATCTGGCGCTTGCCCCCCGGCGTGGTCAGCGCCCGCTCATCGCCCGCCTTGGCGCCGGCCAGCGCCTGCCCGACCGGGGAGTCGATGGAGAGGCGCCCTGAGCCCGGGTCGGCCTCCATGGCGGGCACGAGCCGATAGGTCATCTCCCTGCCCGCCTTGGCGTCCGCGTAGGTCACGGTCGAGCCCATCCCCGCGCCCTCGCCGCGGTGGGCCTCCTCCACGATCTCGGAGTTCAGCAGCTGGTCGCGCATGCGCGCGATCTTGGCTTCGAGCATGGCCGCCTCCTCCTTCGCCGCGTGGTACTCGGCGTTCTCCTTGAGGTCGCCCCACTCGCGGGCGATCCCGATCCGCTCGGCGATCGCACGCCGGCCCTCGCCCTCGAGACGCTCGACATCGGCTTGCAGCCGCTTGGCGGCCTCGGCGGTCAACGTGGTCGTCTCCGGCATCGGGGGAGTGTGGCAGGGCGGGGCGGCGGGTAAGCCTGGCCCAGAAGCCGCGCCGGGGGGCCTGTAGGAGGGAGACGATCGCTCCCCCGCTTCAGCTCCCCGGCAGCTTGCGCGCCCGGCGGCCCATTCCCTTCCAGGGGTCGCCCTCGGAGTCGATCCGCGCAGCGATGTTCTTCACCGTCAAGCGGTCGGGTCGCAGCCTTGCGTCCGCCAGCTCCTCCCAGTGGATCGGCGCGGCGACCGGGGCGCGGTCGCGCGCCCGCGGCGAGTAGGGCGACACCGCGTGCTGGGCGTAGGCGACCCGGTTCACGTCCAGGTAGATCTTCGATCCGCGCCCGGCGACATGCCACTCGAGCGTGAGCTTCTTCGGGTCGTCGGCCACCATGGCCTCGGCCAGCGAGCGGGCGAAGCGATGTACCTCGGTGAAGTCGTGATCGCGACGCAGGGGGCAGATCACGTGCACGCCGCGCGAGCCTGTGACCATCGCGTAGGGGACCAGGCCGGCGTCGCGCAGCCGGTCGCCGGCCTCGCGCGCGGCCGCCCTCACATCGGCGAAGTTGCGGCCCGAGGGGTCGAGGTCGATGATCAGGCGGTCGGGCGTGCGCGGCTAGGTCGGCGCGCGAGAGCCACTGGTGGATCGTGACCACGTTCTGGCCGGCCAGGTAGACCAGCGTGTCCGCGTCCTCGGCCAGCGCGTGAGTGATCGAGCCGCCGCGCTTGTCCACGGTTGCCCTGGCCACGAAGCCCGGGAAGTAGTCGGGCACCGCCTTCAGGAAGAAGCCCTTCGACTCGATCCCGCCGGGGTGGGCCTCGAGCGCCAGCGGGCGACCGGCCACGTAGGGGAGCATCACCGGCGCCACGCGCTCGTAGTGGCGGGCCAGGTCCAGCTTGGTGAGCCCCGCCTTTCCGAAGAGCACCTTGTCGGGATGGGATATGTCGACCTGTCGCCGGCCGATCTTCATGTCACCTGGTGGCGGCCACCTGCTCGATGGTGCGCCCGGTCTTGACCGATTCCGGCTGGGAACTGACGGGATTGCGGCGGGCGTCGGCCCCCTCGTCGTCGCGCTTGATCAGCAACCACCGGGGCTTGTCGCCGCCGCCGGTGCGCTGCAGCGTATAGCCGCCCCGCAGCTTCTCCCCTTCCAGCCGGAACGAGATGTGGCCCCCGCGGCGCGCCTGCGCCGGGGAGTCCTCGGGGTCGAGCATCTCCCAGGTGCCCGTGTCCCACACGATTACGGTGCCGGCACCGCTAGTGAAGGGTGCTGGCATCGTGCTTGTGGACCACGAACGCCTGGCCTCGCCATCGGCTTGGTGTACCCCGCCGGCGCCGGCACTACACGCCGAGGTAATACGGTGGGCGCATGGCCTCAGGCGAACGCGACCACGACATCGTCCTCTTCGGCGCCACCGGCTTCACCGGGTCCCTCACGGCCGAGTACCTGGCGGGCGCCATGCCCAACGGCACATCGTGGGCGCTGGCCGGGCGCAACCGGGCCAAGCTGGACGCGCTGCAGGCGCGCCTGAGCCTCCGCGAGGGCGCCGGCGAGCCGGACCTGCTCGAGGCCGACGTGACCGACCTGGCCTCGCTGCGCCGGGTCGCGGAGGGCGCGCGGGTGGTGATCACCACGGTCGGGCCCTACATCCACTACGGCGATCCGCTCGTGGCCGCGTGCGCGGCGGCGGGCACCGACTACGTGGACCTCACCGGAGAGCCCGAGTTCGTAGATCAGAGCTATGTGCGACACCACGCCCGCGCGGTCGAGTCCGGCGCTCGGCTGGTGCACGCGTGCGGCTTCGACTCGATCCCCCACGACCTGGGGGCCCTGTTCACCGTCGGCCAGCTGCCCGAGGGCGTGGCGCTGAAGGTAGAGGGCTTCGTCCGCGCGGGCGGCACCTTCTCGGGCGGCACCTATCAGTCCGCCCTGGCGGCCATGTCGCGCGTACGCAAGACGGCCGCGGCGGCGTCCGAGCGCAAGAAGGCAGAGCCCCGCCGCGAGGGTGGGCGCACGGTGCGCGGCATCAAGGGCGTGCCGCGGCGCGAGTCGACCGTGGACGCCTGGGTGCTGCCGCTGCCCACGATCGATCCGCAGGTCATCCTGCGCTCGGCGCGCGCCCTGGACGCCTACGGTCCCGACTTCTCCTACGGCCACTACGTGGCGATCAAGCGCCTGCCGATGGCCGTCGGGGGTGTGGCGGGCCTGGCCGGACTTGTCGGGCTCGCTCAGATCCCGCCGGCCCGCAGGCTCCTGGAGGGCCGGGTCAAGTCGGGCCACGGGCCCACGCCCGAGCAGCGGGCCAAGGGGTGGTTCAACGTGCGCTTCGTCGGCGAGGGCGGGGGTGAGCGCGTGGTGTGCGAGGTCAGCGGCGGCGACCCGGGCTACGGCGAGACGGCCAAGATGCTGTCGGAGGCCGCGCTCTGCCTGGCCCACGACGAGCTGCCGCAGTCGGCGGGCCAGGTCACCACGGCGCAGGCGATGGGCGAGGCGTTGACAAGGCGGCTGACCGCCGCCGGGATCGCCTTCGAGCGCGTATGACGCCGGCGGCGGGCATTCGGGTCTCCTAGTCGCTCGACAGGCGAAGCGCGCGGAATCCGAGCACCTTGGCGAGGGTGTCGAAGTGACGGTCGACGTGCAGGACATCGGCGCCGTGTTGGTGCGCGCACGCTGCAATCAACAGGTCGGGAATAGGGACCCGGTGCTCTCCCAAGGCCGCGAGCTCTCGCTGAGCCGTTTCGGCGGCGGCAAAGGTGTGAACGTCCATCCGTAGGTGGCGAAAGGCGTCGAGCGCCTCCTCCACAGCTGCGTAGTCGGCGGGCGAGCGCGCGCTGTACAGCATTTCGAGACGGGTGACCGGGCACAGGCACACCTCGTCGTCCTGCCGCTGTGACTCGACATCAAGCCCGCGGATGAGGGCTGACTTGTCGGCCAGCAGGAGGCGACTCAACGCCAGGCGGCGTCGTCGAGCAGCGACTCCGGGTCCACGAGCTCGCGTATCTTGCCGACCGCATCGCGCTGTCGCTCCCGGCGCCGTGAGCTGTCGGCTGCCGCCAGCTCCTGCGAGACGGCATCTCGACCCACACCCGCCAAACGGACGAGCAGCTCTTTGCGCCGAGGCTCATCCGGCCAGCGGTGGGCCGCCACGTCGAGCATCTCGGCGATGTCCCCAACGTCAGTGACCGTGTAGCGCGGGCGGGTGGTTGGCACAGTCACCAGTGTAGCACTGTACGATAATGGTGCCGCACCGGCGGGGAAGGTGGCCGCCGAACGCGCCCGAAACAGCCGCTTCCGCGGCTGATAGATCGAGGCCAGACACGCGTCCGCCCCGCGGGCACGCGAGGCGTGCGTCACACGTCAGGCAAGGCGGACAGCGGGTTGCGTGCCGCCAAATGCACGGATTCCGTGCATCACACGTCAGACAGGCAGGCCGCCCGGTTGCCTGCCGTGGTAGGCATGCGCCAGCCGTCTGTTCGCACCCCCGGCCCGGGCGAGCGCCCGATCGGCGGGATCGGAGCGCGTTTGGCCGGTATGACGGGGCAAGGACGCCTCGATCGCCTGCTCGCCTCGTCGCCTGGCAGCCCGATCTGTCCAGCTCCTCCCCAGCCGCAGTGGACGCTAGACCCGCCACCCCGCCCACGGCCGAAGCTACCCGCCCACCACCTCGAGCCGCGCGTACAGCTCCTCCACCCGCCGCTTGGCCTTCTCGTGGCGCTCCGAGGACTTTGCGGAGTTGCGCGGGTCGCCCCAGGCCGACGGGTCGGCCAGCTCATCCTCCAGCGAGACCAGCGCGGTCTCCGCCGCCTCGATCTCCTTCTCCAGCCGGGCCTGATCGCGCTTGGCGTTCTTGGAGGGGGCCTTCACACCGTTGCCCGACGAGCCGTCGGCCTTGGCGGTGGCCGGAGCCTTCGGCTTGGCCTTCTCGGGCTTCGCCGGCTCAGCCGCGTCCCGCGCGGCATCGCGGTGCTCGACGTAATCAGCCCAGCCACCTTCGTAGGTTCGCAACCGCCCGTCCTCGATCGCCACGGTGCGGCTGCCCACAGCGTCCAGCAGCGCGCGGTCGTGGGAGACCAGCAGGAGGGATCCGGGGAAGCCGCGCAGCGCGTCCTCCAGCGCCTCGCGGCTCTCCACGTCGAGGTGGTTGGTGGGCTCGTCGAGCACAAGCATGTTGGCCCCCGAGTTCACGAGCACCGCGAGCGAGAAGCGCTGGCGCTCGCCGCCGGAGAGCCCGTCCACGGGCTTCCGGGCATCGTCGCCGGAGAACAGGAACTTGCCGAGCAGCGCGCGGGCCTTGCCGGGGGTCAGGCCGGTGGCCCGCTGGGTAGCCTCCAGCAGCGTGCCGTCCTCGGACAGGCCCTCGGTGTGCTGGGACACGTAGCCCAGGTGCACGTTGTGGCCGGTGGAGAGCTTGCCCTCGGAGAGCTCGGAGCGCCTGGTCAGCACCTGGATCAAGGTGGTCTTGCCCGACCCGTTGCCGCCCACCAGCGTGACGTGCTCGCCGCGCTCGACGTGCATGTCGGCGTCCGTCACCAGCACCCGGCCGGGGACCTCGATCCGACCGCCGCTGAGCTCGAACATCACCCGGCCCGAGCGCTCGGGCTCCTTGAAGGAGAACGACAGCGAGCGCTCGTCGCGCGGGTCGCGCTCTATTCGCTCCATCTTGTCCAGCCGCTTCTGGCGCGACTGGGCCTGGCGCGCCTTGGTCGCCTTGGCCCGGAAGCGCTCCACGAACCGCTCCATGCGGGCGATCTCGGCTTCCTGCTTGTCGATCGCCTTGCCCAGCGCCATCTCGCGCATGGCCTGCTCCTTGCGCCAAGCGGTCCAGGTGCCGGGGAAGAAGCGCGAGCGGCCGGCCTCCAGCTCGAGCACCGACGTGCCCACGGCCTCCAGGAACCAGCGGTCGTGGGCCACCAGCACGATGGCGGCGTCTAGGGAGGTGAGGTGCTCTTCCAGCCACTCGAGCGAGGCGATGTCCAGGTGGTTGGTGGGCTCGTCGAGAAGCAGGAGGTCGGGCTCGCCGGTCAGCGCCCGGGCCAGCGAGCCGCGCGTCAGCTCGCCGCCCGAGAACGTCGACAGCCGGCGGTCCAGCTCGTCGTCGCCGAAGCCCAGGCCGCGCAGGGTGACCAGCGCCTCGTCGCGCCAGCGGTAGCCGCCGCGCAGCTCGAAGCGCTCCTGGGTCCTGCCGTAGG